>Ga0315912_10002402_pt1 | contig 20082 bp, 16 predicted proteins | sample VfabasoilMG_FD_204469 | JGI IMG/M metagenome (GOLD analysis project Ga0315912, IMG submission 204469) | Garden soil microbial communities collected in Santa Monica, California, United States - V. faba soil | ecosystem: Environmental > Terrestrial > Soil > Garden | place: USA: California...
TGCCGGCGGCGAAGCTCCATCCATGGACTGAATGCACGACGACGGGCGCGCGCGCGAGCCACGCGGCGACGCGCCCGAGCGCTCCGGCCTTCGAGCTGTGCAGGTGGACGACGTCGGGCCGCTCGCGCCGCACCAGCCGATAGATCTCCGCGAGCGCCATGAAGTCGCGGAGTGGAGCGAGCTCGCGGACGAGCCAGGGCAGCGGCGCCCACCGATAGGCCGCGCGCTGCGCCTCCTCGTCGAGGGCGCCGCCGACGCCCGAGGCGAGAACGACCTCATGCCCGCGCGCGGCGAGCTCGCGGCACGTGAACAGCGTGTTCTGCTGCGCCCCTCCCAGCTCGAGCCGGGTGATGACGTGGAGGATCTTCACTGCCCCGCGGAGGCCGCGGTCGATGCCTGCTGCGAAGCAATCCACTGGTCGACGTTGCGCTCGAGCACGTCGAGCGGCACGGCGCCGCTGCCGAGCACGACGTCGTGGAAGGCCTTGACGTCGAAGCGATCGTGCAGCGTCCCGACGGCACGCGCTCGGAGCTCCTTTATCTTGAGCTCGCCGATCTTGTAGGCGAGCGCCTGGCCGGGCCAGCCGATGTAGCGATCGATCTCGTTGACGATGTCGAGCTCCGTCTTCGCCGCATTCGTCTTGAAGTAGTCGATGGCCTGCTGGCGGCTCCAGCCGAGCGCGTGCATGCCGGTGTCGACGACGAGTCGCACGGCGCGCCACATCTCGTAGGTGAGCTGGCCGAACTTGGAGTGCGGATTGTCATAGAGGCCTAGCTCGTCGCCGAGGCTCTCCGAATAGAGGCCCCATCCCTCGACGTAGGCCGTGTACCCGCCGTGGCGGCGGAACATCGGCAGCTCTCCGAGCTCCTGCGCCAGCGCGATCTGCAGGTGATGCCCAGGCACCGCCTCGTGGAGGGACAGCGCCATCATCTCCCAGGTCGGACGCGCCTCGGGCTTGTAGAGGTTCACCCAGTAGGTGCCGGCGCGCGAGCCGTCGGCGGCGGGCCCGCTGTAGTAGGCCGTCGTCGTGTCCGGCGCGCTCTCCATGGGGATCGGCTTCACCCCATAGGGCATCCGCGGGAGGCGGCCGAAGAGCCGCACCATCTCCGGATCGATTCTCTTGGCGACGTCCCGGTAGGTGCGCAGGAGATCGTCCGCGTCCTTCGCGAAGAAGCGCGGATCGGTGCGGAGGAACGTGAAGAACTCGGGCAGCGTGCCCTCGAAGCCCGCCTCCTTCTTCACGCGCTCCATCTCGGCGCGGATGCGCGCGACCTCGCGCTCGCCGATGGCGTGGATCTCCTCGGGCGTGAGCGTGGTCGTCGTCATCTGCCGGACGCGGAACGCGTAGAACTCCTTGCCGCCCGGCAGCGAGCTCGCGCCGACGGAGTCGCGGCAGGCCGGCAGGTAGGTACCGTTGAAGAAGCTCTGGAACCGTCGATAGGCCGGCACGACGACGTCACCGATGGCCGTCTTCGCGTCGGAGCGAATGCGGGCCTGATCCGCCGGCTCGATGGCCTCCGGCAGGTGCTCGAACTTGTCCCAGAACGGGCTCTTCGTCGGATCCTCGACCACCTGATGCGCGATCTGATCCGGAAGGCGCTGCATGATGATCTTCGGCTGCACCCATCCGCGGTGGACGCCCTCGTCGAGCAGCGCGATCGTCTGATCCATGTAGGGCGCGAACGCGCGCAGGCGCGAGATCCAGTCGTCGTAGTCCTGCACCGTATCGAGGCGCAGCGTCTCCGCGGTCTCGTTGGCTGTCTGGATGCCATAGCGCATGTCGAGCGCGAGGAGCTGCGACGGGAACCGCCTCTCCTCGACGTCCTCGCCGACCTTGCGCCGGAACAGGTCCAGGTTCACCTGATCGAGCGGATCGAGCCGCGTGCGATCGATCGCCTTCGCCCGAGCGAGCATGTCCTCGTCGTGGCGCGCCCGTCGCTCGAATCCCGCCGACGAGAGGTCGCTCCACTCGCGGTTGTAGCGCCGGTCGCCGAGTTCCGACGCCCACGTGGGATTCTCGCGCATCCAGAACTCCCACTGTTCGTCGAAGAGCGCTCGAGCCTGCGCTGCGTCCTGGTTCGCCTTCATGGGCGGGTCCTGCGATGAAGCGATGGTTGCCGGCACGAGGAGCGCCGCGAGCGCCGCGATGGCGTGGCGGGCCGAGGGATGGCATGAGAGCATGGGCCAGCATGTCCGGCCGGCCCTCGCCCGACAACCGGGCCGCAGCGCGAAGTCGATGGAACTGACGAGCCAGGCGCATCTCGCCGCGGGCCTCGGCGCGCTCGCGCTCGGCCTCGCCGTCTTCCTGCGCGATCCGAGGCGACGCAGCTCGCGTCTCTTCGGCGAGCTGTGCGGCTTCCTTTCGGCGTGGATGCTCGGACGCGTGCTCGAGATGGAGCAGGTCCTCGGTTGGACCGCGGCGTGGCATGAGCTGAGGCTCGCCGGCGCATGCCTGGCCGCGCCACAGGCGCTGCGGCTCGTCGTGGCGATGACGGGATCGCAGCGAAGCTGGCATCGGGTCGGGATCGCGGGCAGCTTCGCGCTGGGGATCATCACGTACTCCGTGCATCGTCTGCCCGTCGTGGGCGAGCGGCCGGTCTGGCCCGCGATGGCGGCCGTCGCGCTCGGGTTGCCTCTCGTCGCGTCGCTGCGCCTGCTTCGACGGCACGCGCGCGAGCGGGGCGGCATGGGGATGGGTGCGGGCCGGCTCGCCGCGGCATCGATCGTCGCCGTGATCGCGGCGCTCTCGGATCTGATTCCTCGCGATCGCTCGGTGCTTCCGCCGCTCGGTCCGCTGGGACTGATCGCGTTCCTCATCGTGCTGGCGGCGGTCGTGGCGCGCGGGCGATACCTCGACGCCGACAGGACGGTCGCGCGCCTCGTCGCCATCACTCTCGGTGCCGCCGCCGCCGCGCTCTTCGCGCAGGCCGTCGTGGCAGCGCTGGGGGAGAGCGGATTTGCCTACTTCCTCGCGTGCCTGGTGATCGTCTCCGTCAGCGGTCCCTTCCTCACGGCGCTGCTCGAGGGCACGCGCGCCCTGCTCGATCGCGGCGGGCTCGCGGTCGCGCAGGTGATCGGCTCAGCCGCGCATGGCCTGCGGCATGCCACCGACGAGCGGGAGGCCTGGTCCGCGCTGGTGGCCGTGCGTGAGCGGATCCCATCAGGAATGCGTTGGCACGTGCTCGTCGCCCGCACGTCGGGCTCGGATCTCGTCGAGCACGAGGCGCACGGCGCGCCGCTCGCGCTGCCGGCCACCGCAACACTCGCCGCCTCGACATCGCAGGACGGAGGACCGATCGTGTTGCCCGTGCTCGCCGACGACACGCCGTCGAGGCAGGCCGCCGGCGCGGAGATCGACCGGCTCGGCGCGCGCGCCGCGGTCGTCATCGCCTGTTCGGGCAGGACGGCCGGCATCCTGCTCGTCGGCGGCGCCGCGCCCGATCGGTGGCTGAGCAGGGACGTGCTCCAGGCGCTTCAGGCCGTCGCCTACCAGGCGGGGGAGACGCTCGCGCGCGTCGAGGCGCAGCGAGCGGCACGCCGCAGCGCAGCGCTCGCCGCCGTCGGCGAGCTCGCTGCGGGCCTCGCGCACGAAGTGCGCAATCCCGTCGCTGCGATTCACGGGGCCGCGCAGGTCCTAGCGGACTCGCGCGATCCCGGGCTGTCGCGCGAGATGCTCAATGTCATCGACGAGGAGTCGCGGCGTCTCGGCGGCGTGCTCGCCGAGTTCCTGGCGTGGGCACGGCCCGGCGCGCCGCGCATGACGAGCCTCGATCTCGAGGAGGCCGTGCGCTTGGCGTTGCGCGAGTCGGAGCTCGCGGGCTTCGGACTCCCCGCGGAGATCACGCGCGAGGAGAGCGTGCCGCACGTGCGCGCCGATCCCGAGCTGCTTCGCCGCGCGCTCGTCAACATCCTGCGGAACTCCCGCGAGGCCTGCGGCGAGAGCGGCCGGCTCGTCATGCACGTCGCGCAGGATGCCGCGGGTGGCGCGCGCGTGCGAATCGAGGACGACGGTCCGGGCCTGCCCGCGGAGGTGCGCGCTCGCCTCTTCGAGCCCTTCGTCACGACGAAGGCGCGCGGCACCGGACTCGGATTGCCGCTGGTGCATCGCGTGATCGCCGAGATGGGCGGCAGCGTCCTCGTCGACTCCGAGCCCGGACATGGCACGGCCTTCACGCTGGTGCTGTGCGCCGCCGACGCGCCGCGACATGATGCGCGCCAGGAGGAAGCGTGAGCGCCCACATCCTCGTCGTCGACGACGAGCCCAACCTTCGCAAGGTACTCGGCGCGCTGCTCGAGGGCGCAGGCCACGCCACGAGCCGCGCGGCGAGCGCTCGCGAGGCCTTCGACCTCGTGCGCTCGCAGGATCCCGATCTCGTCATCACCGACCTGCGCATGCCCGAGGCCGACGGCATGGAGCTGCTGTCGTGGATCCGCCGGGATTTTCCGGAGATCCCGGTCGTTGTCCTGACTGCGCATGGCAGCATCGACCTCGCCGTCGAGGCGATGCGCTGCGGCGCGCACGACTTCCTCACGAAGCCCTTCGAGAAGGAGCGCGTGCTCGCGACGGTGGTCACGGCGCTCGCGCAGGGCGAGCGACAGCGCGCCGACGCTCAGGGCGGCTTCGCGGATCGCGACGACCTCGGCATGACGGGAGACAGCGCGGCGATGGATCGCCTCCGCGCCCTCGTGCGGCGCGTGGCGCCCACGCCCGCGACGGTCCTCGTCGTGGGCGAGACGGGCACCGGGAAGGAGCTCGTCGCCGAGGCGTTGCATCGGCTGTCGGCGCGGGCGAAGGGCCCGCTCGTGCGCGTGAACTGCGGCGCGCTTCCCGAGAACCTCGTCGAGTCGGAGCTCTTCGGCTACGAGAGGGGCGCGTTCTCGGGCGCGGATCGGGCCAAGCCGGGCCGCTTCGAGCTCGCGGACGGCGGCACGCTGTTCCTCGACGAGATCGGCGAGCTGCCGCTGCCGGCGCAGGTGAAGCTGCTGCGCGTGCTGCAGGACGGCCGCGTGGACACGCTCGGCGGAACGGCGCCCAGGCAGGTGGACGTGCGCCTCGTTGCGGCGACGCATCGCGACCTCGCCACGCTCGTGCGTGACGGGCGCTTTCGCGAGGACCTGCTGTTCCGGCTTCGCGTCGTCGAGCTGCGCCTGCCGCCGCTGCGCGAACGGATCGAGGACGTGCCCGCGCTGCTCGACCTGTTCCTCGACAGGCAGGCGCGGCGCCTGGCCCGGCGGCGTCCAGGCGCGAGCTCCGCCGCGCTCGCGCGGCTCCAGGCGCATGGCTGGCCCGGGAACGTGCGAGAGCTCGAGCATGCGGTCGAGCGTGCCGTCCTCCTCTGCGACGCGCCGCTGCTGGAGGCGCAGGACTTCGGGCTCGCAGCGGAAGGCACCGGCGCGCAGGATGGCAAGTCTGCTCTCGCCGATGCCGCGGGCGAGGCCGAGCGTCGCGTGATCCGGCAGGCACTCGACGATCAGGGCTGGAACGTGACGCATGCGGCACGGGCGCTCGGCCTCTCGCGTCGCGGGCTCCAGCTCAAGATGAAGGCGCTCGGCCTGCGCGGCGCGCCGTCGTGAGGCAGGTGCTCAGCGATCGCCGGCGCGGTGCGTGCGCGCGCTCTCCTCGCCGGTGATGACGCGCGCGGCCTGGCGTCCGGCGAGCAGCGCGTCCTCCATGCCGGAGTAGGTCCAGGCGCCATAGCGGCCGATCGACTGCACGCCTCGCTCGAGCAGCAGATCGAGCAGGCGATCGCGGACGGCTGCGCGATGCGGATCGAAGACGACGTACGCCGGATCGATCACGACGCGATCCCGCGCGACGATCTCCGACTCGTCCTTCAGGACGCCCATGCGCGCCATGCCTGCGATGACGTCCCGCTCGACGGCGTCGAGATCCACCGGCGTGCCGCGATCGACGGCGACCTCGACGTAGCACGACGAGTGCCCGGGTGGACAGACGCCGTGACTGAAGCTCGAGGGGAAGCCGATGCGATAGAAGGGATAGTCCGGCTCCGGCACGTAGACCCAGTCATGCCCCGCCACTTCCGGCCGCGCGAGCCCGTAGTTGAACCCGCAGACGGTGACCGACGTCAGCGCCGCTGCGGCCTCCTTGGCCCACGCGGGCAGCGGCTCCGCGAGGGCGACGAGGATGTTGAGCGGGAGGGTCGTGACGAGGTGGTCGTACGACGTGGAGCTCCCGTCGGCGAGCTCGACGCGGCGGCCCGCGAGGTCCACGCGACGCACCTTCGAGCGCAGGCGCAGTCCGCGCGCAGCGCTCGCGAGGCCCTTCGCGAGCACGTCGATGCCGCCGTCCTTCGGATAGAGGAACGTCGGGTTATAGCCCATGCCTTCGATGCGATGGCCGAGCGCGCCGTGGACGACCTGCTCGAGGCTCGGCCGCGGCACGCTCCATGCGACCCACTCGGTCGACATCAGCGCGAGATCGCGGCAGTACAGCTTGCGGTTGTAGGGGATCATGAAGTGGCGCGAGATGCCCTCGCCGAAGCAGCGTCGCGCCCACTCGAGGAAATTCGGCGCGTCCTCCGGCTTCTCGGGCGCCATGAGCGCGTTGACGAAGCCGACGAGGCACTCGGCGACGACGTCCGTCGGCAGGCCGTGGAGGTTCGCCTGGAACGGATAGGGGACGTACGTGCCGTGCGAGAAGATGACGGCCCGCCGCTCGCAGGTGCGGAACGCGTCGGGGCAGAGCCTCGCGACGAGCGCCTTGATGTCGGGATCGCGCAGGTGGAGCAGATGTCCCGTGTAGTCGAAGGTGAAGGCGCCGACGCGGCGGCTGCGCGCGATGCCGCCGGGCTCGTCCTCGCGCTCGTGCACCTCGACGTCGAAGGCCTCCGGGAGGTGCAGCGACGTCGAGAGCCCGGCGAGCCCCGCTCCTAGGATGACGACCTTTTCGCCCAAGCGTGGACCGTCCCGTGAATCCCTCGACGACGCATCATGCCGGCTCGAGGGCTCCGGGTCACGCCGCATCCCTGCCGCAGGCGTCCAGGCGCGCCGGCGGCGAGGGCGCGGCCGGCATGGACGCTGCGCTTTCCGGCGTTCATCCTCGACGCGTCATGCGCGTCACGCTGCTGGGCACGGGGACTTCGACGGGCGTGCCCGGCATCGCCTGCGAGTGCCACGTCTGTCGCTCGACGGATCCTCGCGACAACCGCCTGCGATCCTCGGCGCTGCTCGAGTGGCGCGACGGCACGACGATCCTCATCGACGCCGGCTTCGACTGCCGCCAGCAGCTCCTGCGCACGCGCACGCGCCGCCTCGACGCCGTCATCCAGACGCATGCGCACGCCGATCACTCGATGGGGCTCGACGAGCTCAGGATCTTCAACTTCCGCCAGCGTCGCGCCGTCCCCGTGCTCGGCAACGCGGAGACGCTGCGCCAGTTGCGGCGCACGTTCTGGTACGTCTTCGAGCCGACGCAGTACGAGGAGGGCAAGCCGAAGCTCGATCTCTCGGAGATCGAAGGGGAGTTCGAGGTCGCGGGCAAGAGGGGGCTCGCCGTTCCGATCCTCCACGGCAGTCTTCCGATCCTGGGGTTCCGCTTCGGCGACTTCGCCTACGTGACGGATGCGCTGATCGTCCCCGACGAGAGCCGGCGCCTCCTGCGCGGCGTGGACACGCTCGTCGTCAACGCTCTGCGCGAGGAGCCGCATCCGACGCATCAGACGCTCGCCGACGCCGTCGCGGTCGTCGAGGACATCCGACCGCGGCAGGCCTACGCGACGCATGTCGGCCACTGGCTATCGGCCCAGGACATCGACGAGCGGACGCCGTCGGGGATGTCCTCGGCGCATGACGGCATGGTCCTCGAGTTCGCGGAGTGAGCGAGCCCCCGATCCCGGCGCGCGGAGGGCATCCGTGGGAGGCCGATCACGAGCTCGACGTCGCGTGCGTCGAGGAGCTGATTGCCGCGGAGATTCCCGATCTCGGTGGCCGTCGCGTCGCGTTCCTCGGCGAGGGCTGGGACTTCCGCGTCTTCGATGTCGAGGGCGAGCTGCTGCGGTTCCCGAAGCGCGCGGAGTACGCGGAGGGGATGACACGCGAGGCGCGCCTGCTCGCGCTCCTCGCGCCGCGTCTCCCCGTCGAGGTGCCGCGGCCCATCGTGATGGCGCCGGCGTCGCAGGCGCCGCATGGCTTCGAGCGGCTGAAGCGCCTCCCCGGTCGAGCGCTGGTCGACGTGCCGGTCGACGCCTCGCTGTCGCGGCGCCTCGCCGCGGAGCTCGGCGCGGTCGCGTCGGCAATCCATGCGATCAGCGGCGCCGAGGTCGCCGCACTCGCGCTGCCCGACTCCGGCTGGGGCGGGCACGCGAGTCATGCGCGCCGCGCCCTCGCACGGCTCGCCGACGTCGAGTCTCACCTGCCGCGCGCACTCGTCGTGGCGGCGCGCCGCTTTCTCCAGCGGCCGGCACCTCCCGCCGGCGCAGGCGAGACGCCGCTCACGCACTCGGATCTCTGGCCCGAGCACCTCTTCGTCGATGACACGCCCGCCCTGACGGGGCTCATCGACTGGAGCGATGCCGAGCGAGGCGATCCCGCAGGGGATCTCGCCGGCGCCTGGTACCTGGGAGGGGAGGACGGACTCGGCGCTGCGCTCGAGGCGTACGATCACCCCTTCGGCGCCGGGCTACGGGATCGCGCGCGCTTCATCGGCGTCTATCACGCCGTCGGCGACGCGTGGTACGGGATCCAGCGTGGCCTCGAGGCTCCCATCTCCCAGGCCTGCGCGGCGCTCGCGCGTCTCGACTAGCGTCATGCCCGTGGATCTCCGCGCCGTCGCGCATCGGCCGTTCCCGCTGCCGTCGGGATCGCACGTCATGCTCATGACGTGGCACGAGCTGCTCTGGGCGCACTGGGAGGTCGCCGCCGAAGCGCTGCGTCGCCTGCTGCCTGCGGGTCTTGAGCTGGACCTCTTCGAGGGACGCGCATGGCTCGGCGTGATCCCCTTCCGCATGACGGGGATCCACGCGCGATTCCTGCCGCCGCTGCCGGGCCTCTCCGCGTTCCCCGAGCTGAACGTGAGGACGTACGTCGTGCGCGATGGCGTCCCGGGAGTCTGGTTCTTCAGCCTCGATGCCGCGAACCGTTGGGCCGTCGCCTCCGCGCGCCGCTCGTTCCACCTGAACTACCTGGACGCCACCATGACGTCGAGGCGGAGCGACGCATGGATCCGCTACTCGTCCCTCCGCACCGACGCGCGCGGCGGCCCTGCCCGGTGGACCGGAGAGTACCGTGGCATGGGCGAGGCAGCCGTCGCCGCCCCCGGCACGCTCGATCACTTCCTGTGTGAGCGATACTGTCTCTACTCATGCCGTGGCGACGGCCGCATCCGCCGCGGCGGGATCCATCACGAGCCGTGGCGCCTCCAGGCGGCCGAGGCGCGCATCGAGGTGAACACGATGGCGTGCCCGCTCGGGGTCGAGCTGCTGGGCGAGCCTCGCCTCGCCTACGCGGAGCGCATCGAGGTCGCCGCGTGGCTGCCGCGCGCGTGCTGACGCGCGCTCCCGCTCAGTGCCGGAAGTGGCGCCGTCCCGTGAAGACCATCGCCATGCCGCGCTCGTCCGCGGCGGCGACGACCTCCTCGTCGCGCACGCTGCCGCCGGGCTGGATCACCGCCGTCGCGCCCGCCTCGGCCGCGGCGTCCAGGCCGTCGCGGAACGGGAAGAAGGCATCGGACGCCACGACGCTGCCCTCGAGCGAGAGGCCGTGCTTCTTCGACTTCAGGACGGCGAGCTCGACCGAATCCACCCGGCTGCTCTGCCCGGCGCCGATCCCGAGCGTGCGGTCTGCACCGCAGAAGACGATGGCGTTGCTCTTCACGTGCTGCACGACGCGCCACGCGAAGCGCAGCGCGCGCAACTCCCCGGCCGAGGGCTCGCGGCGCGTCACCACCTTCCACGGTGTCGGCTGCGTCGGGTCGTCCCAATCCTGGAGGAGGAAGCCGCCGGTGACCCGCTTCCACTCGCGCCCGTCGCGCTGCGTGGGCGGGAGCTCGCCCGCCAGCACGCGGAGCGCCTTCTTGTGCGCCAGCACCTCGAGCGCGGCGCCGTCCACGCGAGGGGCGATCACGCATTCGACGAACCAGCCGTCCACGAGCGCCCGCGCGAGCGGCTCGTCGAGCGGGGCGTTGAAGGCGTACACGCCGCCGAACGCCGAGACCGGATCGCATGCCCGCGCGACGCGCAGCGCCTCGACGAGGCTCGCGCCCTGCGCCACGCCGCAGGGATTGGCGTGCTTGATGACGACGGCGCCCGGGCCGTCGAGATCGCGAGCGAGGCACCACGCGGCGTCGAGATCGACGATGTTGTTGTACGAGAGATCCTTCCCCTGGAGCACGCGCGCCTGCAGCACGCCCCCGCGCTCGCCGGGCACGACGAAGGCGGTGGCGGCCTGATGCGGATTCTCGCCGTAGCGCAGGCTGCGCTGCTGCCTGCCTCGCAGCAGCACCTCGGGTGCGGTGGCGCCCTCGGACGCCATCCACGAGGTGATGGCCCCGTCGTAGGCGGCCGTGCGCGCGAAGGCGCGAATGGCGAGCTCGCGCGCCGTCGCCTCCGCCACGCCGCCGCCGTCGCGAAGCTGCGCGATCACCGCCGGGTAGTCGGCGGGATCCGTCAGCACGACGACGTGCTCGTGGTTCTTGGCGGCGGCGCGGATCATCGCGGGCCCGCCGATGTCGATCTCCTCGATGATGTCGGCCCGCGTCGCCCCGTCCCGCATCGCCGTCTGCTCGAAGGGGTAGAGGCCGCCGGCGACCAGATCGATGGCGCCGATCTCCTGCTGTGCCGCGACCTCGACGTCCTCGGGCACCGCGCGCCGCATCAGGATGCCGCCGTGGATCCTCGGATGCAGCGTCTTCACGCGTCCGCCGAAGATCTCGGGGAATCCCGTCACGGCGCTCACGTCGGTGACGGGAAGCCCCGCCGCGCGCAACGCCTTCGAAGTGCCGCCGGTCGAGAGGATCTCCGCGCCCGCATCGACGAGGGCGCGGCCGAGCGCCTCCAGCCCCGACTTGTCGTGGACGGAGAGCAGCGCCCGCCGGACGCGGATCATGGCGCCTGGGCGGCCACCTGACCCGAGGGCAGGGCCTGGGGGAACGGCAGTCCGCTGGCGTCGCCGTTGGCCTTGATCCACGTGAAGAGCCAGAGGCGAGCGGTGTTCGTGATGGCGTGCGCGTACGCGAGCGTCGCCACGCCGAACACGGGATGCCGATCGTCGAACGCGCTGTCGCGCGCGATGGCGCCGTCCGCGAGCACGTACATCTGCGGGAGCAGGCCCGCCGTCACGCGCGTGCGATCCGCACACTCCTGCATGAAGGCCGGCACGTCATCGCGATTCAGCGCCGGCGAGTCGTAGCCGCCGAAGACGACGCGCATGCGCGGGATCCGCGACTCGACGAACTGCTCGAACTGGGGACCCCACTCGCGGGCCCGCGCGTCCTGCTCGGCGACGTGCAGCGGATCGCTGCCGAGCGCGACGAGGTGGCTCAGCACGCCCATCTCGCGCGCGACGACGGACATCGTCGAGCGCCGCGAGAGCGCGTCGAGGACGCGCTGGGTCTGGCGCTGCACCGCCTCGTCGAGCGTGCCGCGTGAGCCGTCCGGGTAGAGGAAGAGTCCAGCCTCGTCGGTCGGCAGCGGCGCCGTGGCGCCGGCGCGCAGATCTTCGATGTTGCGCGCCAGGACGTGGCGCAGCGACGTCGGCATGAGGCGGGCCGCCTGCTCGGCGACGTCCTCGTGGACGACGTTCGTGAAGGCGCCGGCAGGCGGGGAGATCGCGACGAGAAGCGCGAGGGCTGGCAGCGCGAGGCGTGGGAGCTTCATGGCGGATCCTCGAGCCGCGGATCATGCCACGCGCCGGACCCAGTCGCTCACCCGCGCGGGAGGCCCCTGCCGTGGATGGAGGCAATCAGGCCGTTCTGGACCGCGAATTCCTGGAGATCCTGCCCCCTCAGCACGTACTCCGTGAGGAACTGCACCATCCGGTAGTCGGCGACGTCCCACTCGGTGGTCACGTCGGCGGGGGCCGGCTGTCCCGCGGGCAGCGCCTCGGCGTGGCGCGCGGCGATCTCGGCCATGGCTCTCGCTTCGACGATGGCGTTCTGCTCGAGGGCGGGGATCGTGTAGGCGGAGAGGTCGCTGATGACCTGCTGCGTGCCGAACGCCTTGCGATGTGCGACGAGCCGCTGCAGCACCGGGAGGACGTACATGAGCTCGTTGCCGTTCTGTCGCTCGAGCTGCCAGTGCTTCGCCCAGTACGCGATGGCCTCGTCCGCCTCGCCCTGTCGCAACAGCGCGAGGCCCAATGCCCGGTGCACGCCCGGAATGGCGGGATCGAGCTCGGCGGCGATGCGCAGGTGGGCGAGCGCTCCGGCGGGATCCCCGGATGCCGCGGCCGCGTCGCCGAGAGCCTTCTCCGTGAGCGCCCGATACGGCGAGGGGCTCGCGGCGTCGGCACGTGCGTATCCGGCCGCGGCTTCCGCGAGCAGCTCGTGCTGGCGCTGGTTGTTGCCCGCGAACTCGTAGAGGCGGGCAAGGCGGAAGTTGTCGTCGGGATCGCGACCGACACAGAGGGTGCCCGACTCCACCTGGCGAATGCCCTCGGCGATCGTGCCGAGCTGGCCCGTCCTGTCTTCGCGCGCCTGCTGAAGTCCCTGGAGGTAGTAGAAACCCTCGAGCGTCGGCGACTGGGCGACGCGCGCCTGAAGCAGCGGCAGCGCGCGATCCGACGCTGCCTGCGCCGCCGCCTGCCCGCCCAACTGGCGCTGGGCGAAAGCGAGTGCGTACATCCCGCGCGCGGCTGCGGGATCGCTCTCGGCATTCGGCGTCGCCGCCCAGGCCGAGAGATGCGTGGACGATTCCTTCCAGCTCGCTCGGGCATGGGCAGCGAGCCCTGCGACGAGCTCGGGATCGAGCGGCGACGGCTCCTTGCAGCCGGCCGTCGACTTCGCCGCGTCCTTCGACTTTCCGTCGGACGACGCCTTGCGATCCTTCCGCCCCGGCTTGTCCTTGGCCGCGATCGCCGGGCTCGCCGCGAGTGCCGATGCCAGGAGGCAGGCGACCACGCGGCGCGGGATCGTCCGTGGGAAGGGCGTCCTCATGCGCGGAAACCTCTCAGCGAGTCGCCGTCGGCGCGGGCGGCGCGAGCTGGTCCAGCCTGTCGCCGCCGGGTCCCCCCTGCGCCATGTAGCGGGCGAGCACGGCGCGGCGGGCCAGCGCATTGCCGACGACGCCGGGGTTGTTGCTCGAGAGCCAGAGTCCGGGATCGAGCTCGAGCGCGCGGAGATAGTTCTCCTCGGCTGCCTTCCTCTTGCCTCGTGCCTCGAGAATGATCCCCAGGTTGAACCAGGCCAGCCCCGTGTCCGGGGCGAGATCGATGGCGCGCTCCGTGGCCTCCTGCGCCTCCTCGAGCGCTCCGGCACGTCGCAGCACCACGCCGAGATTGTTGTAGGCCACGCTGGACTCTCCGCCGAGGCCGAGAGCGAGGAGGTACTCGGCGCCGGCCGCCTGATCGAGTCCGCGGGAGGCGAGCGCGTTGGCCAGCCGGACATGGGCCTCGGCCGCCTTCTCCGGGCTGGCGCCGGCGAGATCCGTCACGCGCTGCTGAAGCGGGGTGATCTCTTCGAGCGTGCGCTTCTTGTCCGTCAAGCTGGCAACCGGCGGAGCGCCGGCCCAGTCGTCCGGGATGCCGAGGGCCTTCCGGAAGTTGCGGTCGACGCGCGGTCCCTTGGTGGCGTGCACGGGCTTCGCGTGCGGCGCCGGCGCCACGTGGGCTGCCGGGCTGGTCGCCGTGGATTCCTCCTGTGCCCCGGCGGCCGGAACGAGAAGGGTCGTCGCGCAGGTGCCGAGGAGCAGGGCGATCAGGCGCACGCAGAACCTCCGACTGGCACTCCGAGAGAGGGGGGGCGCCGCCAGAAGCCTATCGCGTCGGGCGGTGACTCGCCCGGGCGGAGCTCCTCAGTGGGCCGGGGCGGGGCCGCGCAGGGGGCCGCGGCTCAGCATGTCGACCCGCTGGACGTGCGTGGCGTGCGGCCGCGGCGAGTGGAAGCCCATGGTCTTGCGGGCCACGAGCGGGCGTTCGTCGCGCACGCCCTGCCAGGTGTCGAACGTGCGCCACGTGGCCCGATCGTGCGTGTCGAGCCAGCCGACGTCGTGACGGTTGGGCTTGCGCGCGATGAGGTTGATGCGCTCCTTCCACTCGGTCGTACCGTATTCGGGATTCTGCGTGGTCGCCGTCGCGGGGGCCGGAGCGGGGGCGGGCGCAGGGGCCGGGGCATCGGCGGCCGCGACGCTGGCGGCGACGCTGGCGGCGAAGAGGGCCGAGAGCACGGTGCGGAGCTTCATCTGGGATCTCCTCGAGGCGCCCGGGCTACCCGGAGCCGGCGCATCATGTCCCTTCCCCGGGCGCCTGCCAAGCGGCACCGCGAGGGGGTGGTGGGTCAGTCTGAGTGACGCCAACGCGGGACTATCCCCAGGTCATGCGCGATGCGTCTCGACGCAGCGTAGCGGCGCCGAAACTGGGGAGTGTTGCCACTTTTCACCGGCCGTCTGGCTGGCCCACCACCCGCGAAGGGCTTCGGCTCACTTCTCGCCCTTGGCCTTGATGGCCACCTTGCCGTCCTGGATCTCGATGCGGTAGTTCACGGCGCTCGCCTTGCCCGAGTCGATCAACTGGCGCGTCTGCTTGACCAGCACGGCGCGGAACTTGTCGAAGTCCGCGCCGCCGACGTCCTCGCCGACCTTCTTCTTCGCCGCGACATACGAGTTGAAGACCTTCCGCATCTCGTCCACGTCTTCGTCGGGCCGCGTGATGCGGGCGAGGTAGCTCGTCCGCTGGGGCTCCGGTGGCTTCTCCTCTCCGGACTGCAGCAGGTGACCTTGCAGTTCCTGGAGCTGGCTGCGTCGCGACTGCGCCATCCATGGCGCGAGGCCACCCTCTTCCTGCTTTCGCGCGGACTTGTCCCAGAGCTCGGCGAACGACTGGTATTGCTGGAGCACGACGCCGATGCGGAACTGGTCGGCGGTCCTCTTCGGCAGCTTGTTGCGCAGCAGGCGGATGTGCATGTCCAGGCGGCTGCGCATCTCGTGCGGCGGCTTCGGGTTGACGCCGTTGAACCAGAGCTCGTACTCGCGCTTCACGACCCGGATCTGCTCCGTGAGCTCGATGATCAGCCGATCGACCTTCTCGGCTTCCTCGTCGACGGCCACGCGGGTGCGCGTGTAGTCGATCCGCTTCTTGGGCGCGTCGTCCTTGGCCTGACCAGGCCCGCTCTTGCCGGCCGCCCCTCGGCCCAGCCCTCTTCGCGGATCCTCCGGCGGCATGACGCTCCTTCCCGGGCAGGCCGCCCTGGCAGCGTTGTACTCTAGTTGCGGCGGCTGCGGACGGCCATCTGCGTCGCTTCGGACTCGGCTCTTCTCGCCCAGAGCTTACGCTCGGGCGGCCTCCGCGCGCGCCTGGCACCGGGCCGCGGCGCACGCCGCACTGGGCCGAGATCCTCGCGCGATGGCCGCAAGCGAGCCCCGAGAGATTACGTTCCGGCCGACCTCGCGGCAACGAGGCGGACCCCACGCCGCGGGAGCGGGAGGCGAGTGAACCTACAGGACGTGCTGAGGAAGCTGCCGGGGGTGGACGCGGTGCTCGCGGCTCCGGCGATGGCGTCGGCGCTGCAGCAACATGGGCACGCGCTCGTGGTCGCCGAGACGCGGCGCGAGCTCGAGCGGCTGCGCAGCGTCGCGAAGCGGGGCGAGGCGGTCGACGGAAGCACGCCCGACGCGGTTGCGGCTCGCGTGGCGGCGGCTCTGGACGAGCGCTCCCTCGGGCGACTCGTCGACGTGCTCAACGCGACGGGCGTGATCGTCCACACGAACCTGGGCCGCGCCCCGCTCGGCGAGCCGGTGCTGCGGCGGATCGCCGAGCGCGCGTCGGGCGCCACCAACCTCGAGATGGATCTCGAGACCGGCAGGCGAGGACGTCGCGCGGAGGGCTGCGAGGAGATGCTCGCCGAGCTGACCGGTGCGGAGGCGGCCCTCGTCGTCAACAACTGCGCCGCCGCGCTGCTGCTCGGCTTGAACACGTTCGCCTCCGGCAAGGGGGTGCTCGTCTCGCGCGGCGAGCTCGTCGAGATCGGCGGCTCGTTCCGGATCCCGGCCATCTGCGAGCGATCCAGCGCCCGGCTCGTCGAGGTAGGCACGACCAACCGCACGCGGAAGGCCGACTACGAGCGTGCCCTCGACGCCATGAGCGACGTCGGCCTCCTGCTGAAGGTGCATCCCAGCAACTTCCGCGTCGTCGGCTTCACCGAGGAGACCACGCTGGAGGATCTCGTGGCGCTCGGACGCGCGCGGAACATCCCGGTGATGATGGATCAGGGCAGTGGCGCGCTCGAGGATCTCGCGCCGTGGGGCGTTGACGGCGAGCCCGCCGTGCCGCAGCTCGTCGCGGCCGGCGCGGATCTCGTCGCGTTCTCGGGCGACAAGCTGCTGGGTGGTCCCCAGGCGGGATGCGTCGTGGGTCGGCGCGACGCGATCCAGGCATGCCGCGCGAACCCGCTGTTCCGCGCACTCCGCGTCGGCCGTCTCACTGCCATTGCGCTCGAGGCGACGCTGTGGGCACATGCGAGCGGCCGCGTGGAGGACGTGCCGGTGCTCGCGCAGCTCCGCCAGGGCCTGGACGACGTGGGACGGCGCGCCGCGCTAATCGCCGACGCACTCCGAGCCAGCGCCGGACCGGGGGTGGAGATCGGCACGCTGTCGGGTGACTCGACATCGGGCGGCGGCTCTTCTCCGGGTGCGCGCATCCCGACGGTGCTCGTGCGCATCGCCGGTTCCGCCGTGGATGCCGAGGCCGTCTCGGCACGCCTGCGGAGCGGCCGCCCCGCCGTCGTCGCACGCATCGTGGACGCCGGCCTTCAGCTCGATCCGCGCACCGTGCCGCCCGATCGAGACGACGCGCTCGCGCGCGCCGTCAGCACTGCGCTGGCGGCGCCGAAGCCGACGTGAGCCGGTCGATCAGACCACGCTGACGTAGACGGGGATCTTCACCTCGGGCTCGTCCTTGTCGGACGTCTTCACGAGCAGCGTGCCCGTGTAGCTTCCCTTGTCGAGGTTGCCGCTGTAGGTGACGGTCACGCGATAACTCTGCCCCGCCTTCACGGGCTCGGTCGTGACCTTCACCGACGCTGCGGGGAGCTTCTCGCCCTGGATCTCCGTCCCCGTGATCTGGAAGCTCCCGCCCTCGAGGCGATGCGTGATGTTCACGACCTTCTGCTGCTCGCCGCCGCCGGCGGCCGCTCCCGCAGTCGCGGGCTCGGGCGCGACGAGCTTGGTCGATACCCACCCCTCCTTGCCGTCCTCGGTGCGCACGTGGAGCCAGTCGCCCACCTCGCCGAGGCTCGTGAGCTTCGCGCCCTTCGCGAGCTTGGTGACGACGGGCGAGCCCAGCTCCCCGCGCTCCCTCACGTTGAGGTTGTCGGCGCTCGCGATCCACGCGCCCGACGACGAGCTCGTGCCGGTCTCGACGCGGAAGTAGAGCGAGCTCGGGCTCACCGTGATCTGGCCGAGTACCGTGCCGCGGACCGTTACGTGGACCTCGGGCTCCTTGGCCGAGCTCGTGACGAGCTTCACGTCCCCGTTGAGGTTCCCGATGGGCGCCTTGGGATCGACCCAGAGCGTCAGCGCGTACTCGTTCGGGCCGGCGCCCTTCTTCACCTCGTGCTTGATCGACGCGGCGCTCTCGCCGCTCATCTGCACGTCCTTGATCTCGAACGGCGCCGCCTCGTTCGACTTGATCGTCAGCTCCTCGCGCTTCTCCTCGCCGCGGAAGTGCCGGAACGTCACGATGTCGGAGGGCGTGACGTCCACGTAGGTGGTGATGTTGGCGCTGACGGTGAGGCGGAAGTTCGCGTTCTCCGGATCGTTCGTCGTGACGGTCGCCGTCTTCTGGATGGGTCCCTTGAAGCGCGCCGTATCGATCTTCAGGCTGATCCTGCCCGTGCCGCCGGGCGCGACGAGCTTCGTCCAGTCGGGCGCCGTGCAGCCGCAGGAGGGCTTCACGCTCGTGATCATCAGGTCGGCCTTGCCCGTGTTCTTCACGACGAAGTCATGATCGATCGTCGTCCCCTTCGCGATGTCGCCGGCGTTGAACGTCATCTCCTCGACGACGCACTTGGGTTGATCGCCTGTCGCGATCGCCCCCGTCGTGGCGGCGGCGGGCGGCGTCGTCGCATCCGGCTGCGCGAGCGCTGACCGAGAGACCGCGGCGAGCGCGGCCATCGTGATCGTGGTGAGGGCGATTGCCGTCCTCGAACTGCTGATCCTCATGCGCCAACTCCTGGGCCGACCGCGAAGGGACTCGCTCGGGCCGCTGCGTGCTTTCGTTCGTTCCGACGGGCGGGCGAGAATGTAGCATTCGACTTCGGGCCTTTCAAGGCGACCGAAGCGCCGCGAGAACCCAACGGAAACCCTTGTTTTCAATGACTTGCACCGACATCATCGGCGCCTCCCGAGCTTCCTACGAGACGCGCGCGACGGCGCTCGCATTCATGCTGGCCCCCTTGCCGATGCCGCGCGCATGAGCAGCGTCGAGCAGCGCATCCGCAATCTCGTCGCGGAGGGACGCGGACGCGCCAGCCTCGACGACGTCGTCGCCGAGGCGCTCGGGCTGCCGCAGGCGCGCGGCGTGCTCGCGCGCAAGCTGGTGGCCTCCGCGATTGCTCCGCTGCGCGGGCTCGCCGTCGACGGCGATCACGTCGTCGAGCGCGCGCCGGGCCCCTCCGCGCGCCGCTGCGTGCTGGCGCTCGCGCCGACTCGGTCGAAAAGCGCACTGCCCGCCGCCGCGGCGTGGCTCGATCTCTCGGAGGGGGCCGAGCCCGTCGTCGTCGCCCTCGCCGGCGAGAGCTGGAGACATGGCACCGCGACGCTGGCGCGGGATCTCGCGGGCTGCGAGGTGCTGGCGCTCTCGGCGGTCTCGTGTCGCCGCGTGCTGCGGCTCGGTAGCTCGATCGTCGGCATGCCCGTGGAGGAGGAGTCGGCCGTCGTCGCGCTCGCTGCCGTCGCGCGCCACGTCGGCAGCCCGCTGCGATCGTCGGAGGATGCCGCGGCCCTCGTCGGCGCCGAGCCGCCGGAGAGTCCCGAGGATGCCGCGCGCCTGCTGGCTCGCGTCGCCGGCGAGCTCGCGCGGCGCGCGTCCGTGGACGTGGCGGCGCTGCGCGCTCTCGCCGATCGCGACGTGCCCGAGTTCGACTTCGGCGCGCGGGCCTTCGCGCGCGCGGATCTCCTCGCGCTTCCCGAGTCGCCCGGCGTCTACCTCTTCGAGGACGGCGAGGGTGACGTCGCCTATGTCGGCAAGGCGGCCCACCTGCGCCGACGCGTCAGCAGCTACTTCGGCGCGTCGGTCGACGAGCGGGCTGCGCGCGTGCGCGATGCCGCGCACGGCCTCAGCGTCGAGCGCACCGGCACGGAGCTGACGGCTCTGCTCCGTGAGCTCCAGCTCATTCGCGAGCTGCGCCCGGCGCTGAACGTCCAGCAGCAGGTGCATCCGCGCGGCAGAGCCGTCGCTGCCGCGCTGGAGCGCGGGCCGCTTGCCGTGCTTCAGCCCTCGGCGGACGGCGGCGTCGAGGTGGTGCTGCTCGATCGCGAGTGCGGCGTCGCGACGATGGACGTCGTTCCGGAAGGCGGTGTCGCGGCCATCGCGGAGACGATCCGCGGCGAGATCGAGCTCCTGCGTGCGAGCCGCGGCGGCGAGGATGCCGCCGCCGACGTCGAGACGGCGCTCACGTGGCTGGCGTCGGAGACGGCCTCGTCCGCCAGCGTCGTCGATGCGTCAGGCGCGTCGCGCGAGGTGGCACGCATCCTGGCGCGGCTGGCCTGCGACGAGGATCTCGACGCGGGGCGCATCGTACCGCTGCGCTGAGGGCTCAGTCGTGGGCTGACGGAGCCCTCGGCTCGCCCGCGGCCTTCCAGAGCGGCCGGAAGAGACGCCGCGAAAAGCCCGGCGACCGCGGATCGCCGAACTTGCGGCGCACGGCGGCCAGGGGCAGGACGGCCTTCGCGGCCGAGCCGTGACCGCCGGCTGAGC
>Ga0315912_10002403_pt1 | contig 20076 bp, 17 predicted proteins | sample VfabasoilMG_FD_204469 | JGI IMG/M metagenome (GOLD analysis project Ga0315912, IMG submission 204469) | Garden soil microbial communities collected in Santa Monica, California, United States - V. faba soil | ecosystem: Environmental > Terrestrial > Soil > Garden | place: USA: California...
ACGGCAAGGCGTCGACCGCGAGCCCGGGCGTCACTTCGGCCCAGCGGCCGCGCACATGGTCGGCCGAGGCCGCGAGCACGACCGACTGGAGTCGGCGGCGGCCGTGGTCGGCGCGGGGAAGAGGCTGGCTTCGATCGACCGAGAGATCGCCGCGCTCGAGACCGCGAGAAGCTTGCTGGCGCACCCTGCCGAGGAGCGCCAGGGCCTGGCCGGAGGCTCCTCGGGCTCCAACGTCTCGAGTCGTAGCGTGGACGACGACCTGTCCCCCGGGAGGTAGCTATGTCCGGTGCGCTTGATGCGTTTCGTGCTCAAGAAGAGGCGGCCAATCGGGTTCACGCGCGGTTGACGGAGGTGGCCCGGTTGCTCGAACGCCTGCAGGCCCAGGCCAATGCGATTGCCCGGGATACGGAACTCAGGGCGGCGCTCCGTGACGAACACGGCTGCCTCGTCGAAGCCAGGCAGTTCCTGGCGGAGGCGCGCCATTTTCGCGAGCAAGAACGGCTGCGGTACTGGCCCGGCATCTGGCGCCGATGGGCTGTGGCCGTGCTGTTTGCCCTTGCCTCAGTGGCGGCGTTCGGAGCGGCTTTCGGCCACTTCTCTCCGCCTGGCGGTAATATTACAAATGATGTAATATCGACTCATGAAAGGCCAGGAACTCCGCGACGCTAGGAAGGAGCGAGGCTGGACGCAGGCCGATTTGGCAGATCGGCTGGGCGTGTCGCAGGGGTACGTCTGCCTGCTCGAGGGAGGCCAGCGCTCGGTCCCAGGCCGTCTCTCTCAGAGACTCGCCAGCCTTCTGAACCTCTCGCCCAGCAGGCGGCCCCTCAGCGCGACCATGGCTCCTCTCGAAGCCGATGCGGCGACGCGCGCTCTGGGCACCTTGGGCTATCCGGGCTTTGCCCACTATCGGCAGCGCCAAACCCTTAACCCGGCCGAGTTGTTGTTGAGAGCCCTGCGGACGACGGAGCTCGACGCGCGCGTGGTCGAGGCTCTTGTGTGGGTGGCACTGACATACCCCGACCTCGATTGGGAATGGCTAACACGCGAGGCCAAGGTGAACGATCTTCAGAACCGCCTCGGTTTCCTGGTGACACTCGCGAGGCAGTTGGCAGAGCGGACGGAACGCACCGAGGCGGCCAAGCGTCTGGCGTTGCCCGAACAGGCTCTCGAGTATTCGCGCTTGCAACGGGAAGATGCGTTTCGACCGTCGATGACCGAGGCCGAACGGCGCTGGCTCCGTCAGCACCGCCCGCCCGAGGCTGCCCAGTGGAACGTGCTCACCAATCTCAGTGCCGCCGACCTCGCTCATGGCGGCTAGGCGCCTTCACGAGCCGTGGCAAGGCCTCTTGGAAGCCCTTGACCGGGAGCTCGCGGGACCCAGTGAGCTGCACTGCCTCGGCGGCTTTGTAGTCTCCGAGCACTACGGGCTCACTCGGGGCACTGCGGACGTCGACGTGCTCGAGAGTAGAGGGACCGACCTCGCGACCATTGCCCGTTTAGCTGGCAAGGGCAGCCTGCTGCACTCACGGCACAAGGTCTACGTGGACGTTGTGACGATTGCAGATGTGCCGGACGACTACGACACCCGACTGATCGACATGGACGTCGGTGGTCTCACGCACCTTCGTCTCAGAGCCTTCGAGCGCCACGACTTGGTGCTCGCGAAACTGGCTAGGAACCTTGACCGCGATCGGGAAGACGTGATCGCTCTGGCTCGCGGGCCTGGACTCGACGTCGAAATTCTGCAGCAACGATACCGGCACGAGCTGCGGTCAAAGATTGGAAGGCCTGATCGCGACGATCTCACCTTGCACCTTTGGCTAGAGATAATCGAGGAGATTCAATCGTCCGACGCCGGTAGGGAGTGAACGCGATCTAGAGTCGTCGCAAGAGGGTCCGTGCAACGAGCAAAACAAAATGCAAACGAAAGGTTGAGTCGTCTTCGTCTGATAGGCCCGGATGGGCGCCGGCTGGATGCAAGCGTCGGTAGAACGCCTCCATGAACCCTTGTCCCTGTCCGTTCCACTCGTTAAGCGCCGGGATCAGGATCGGCTGCGCACGGTTCGCCAGCCATATCCTGCTTGGATTCCCCGCATGAGGCGGTGGAACGCCGTCCCGCTGTGCCAACAACTGCGCCATCGAATCGAACAGGCTCTCAACGAACGGCCGGAATTGGGCGTTCGCAGCAGCCCAATCACCGCGAACGTGGGCAGCAATTCCTTGATCGAGATGGCCCTTCGGCGTCGCAAAGCCGAAGGCATCTAGCAGCATGTGCACTTCGTCGTCCGCTGCTGGCAGGTCGAGCACGTTTGGCAGGGTGCGGCGCAGTGCACCTTGCTCTACGGTGAAACCGTCGCGCTCGAGCGCTCGGTGAAGTGCCGGAAACGACTGTTGGAACGATTCGAAGCTGAACGCGGCGGGATAGCCAGCGAGGCTCCTCTCGATCGCATGCGCCACGATCCGCCCGACGACGGCATCGGTCAGGTTCTCGTTTGTGTCTGTTTCCTGCTCAGGATTCCGAATCAAATGTTTCGCAAGCTCCATCGCCTTCTTTGCCGTCGAAACATTCGGGATCACGTCCTCCAAGCTGTACTCGAGAGCGAAGCGGTCGAATGACGCGTGCGTCCAGTTCGCCAAGATGTCGGTTGCAGAGAGAACCGTAGTTCTCGAGAACTGAGGCATCGGCGAATTGAAGCACACAGCGGGGCATGAAACACCAGTTTCCTTGACCCTCGACTGACTTAGGAACGCATCGAGCTTGCGCCTGCGGGGAAGTGAGCAGACAAGCATCCGCAGTCGTGCCCGCCACTAAATCTCAGCACCATCTGGGCCCTGTCGATACTCGATAGTAACGATCAATCGCCATGTGGCGACTGTTCGCGGCGTCGATCGCCAGGTCGCTCATCGCGACCGAATCTCCGCGGCCGGGTGGGATCCCTCGCAGTATCGCCAAGAACATGAAAAGGCATTTTCGGCGGCAACTCTGACCCCACCGCTCGCAGACCGAGCCAGCCCTGACATGACGATCGATGTCCAGCGCTAGCCCAAAAGGGCCTGACCCTCCGTGGCACGATCGGAATCAGAACTAACGCAACGGTTCGATTGCTCGAGCCCCGCGTTGGAACTGGCGAGTGCTGTCTCGACGCTTGTCGTTCTTCGAGGGAGCCAAGCTCCGCGCGGCGAGCGCTTGCCAGGAGCAAATACACGGTAGTTGTGCGGTGCCTCCGCACACTCCTGAGCTAGAATCACCCGAAATGCGCGGCTTTTCGAGCCGGATGGCCGTAACTGATTGTAGGAGCTTCGTTTCGCTCCGCCAAGGCGTTGCCATTTTCATGCTACCGAGTCGGAGACCCGTGTGACCGGCAGCCTCTTAGACGCGTATATCAAGGCTCTCTCTCAACTTGAGGAGATGGCGTTCCAAAGAGCGATCGTCCAGCGCCTTCTCGTCGCGCTCAATAATTTCCAGACCGTTCCGGCTGCGCCCCAAGGCGATGGGGCTCTCGACGGTCACTCCCACCAGGGCACTCACGGCTATTGCTGTTACGGTCTCAAGTTCGACGCGGCGCGGACGCCAAAGCAGCGCTCGAAGCAGCTGGTCGTCAAGTTTTCCAGCGATCTGCAACGCCTGTTCGAGCTAGTTCCGCGAGGTAGGAACAATTTCGACCATCGCGACAACGAGGCGCTGATGCGGATTTTTGGCGCGCTTCCGGCCGACACCGACCGAATTCGTCACGTTACGCTGATCGCCAACTGGTTTGACAGTCATGAGCCGCTGGGCACTATCAGGCAGAACGCGGCGAGATACGCCGGCGCGAGCCAATGCCGTTGGATTGCGCCGGATGCGGACATCGTCCTCAAGGGACCGAAGGAGTTCGCGGATCAGTACGGTGCCGACGAATCGACGATGCTTTGGCTCCGGCACGGCGACATGTGGGATCAGATCGAAGCCGAGGCAGTCACGACCGACCTGCCGGACGGCCCCACCTTCGATTCGAAGATGTCTAGCGCCGAGGATCTGCTCCCGGAATCACGCGCCGAGGTCCGCTCCATCGCCGACCTGCTGCGCACCGACTGGCAGCGCGCAATCGCCTTTGAACGGCACCTGAGCGACCGACTCCCGCAGTTGCACGCGGCGCTGGAGGGCGGCAGAAGGAGGCTGTTGCTGCGAGTGCTGACTCAGGATTCCACTGACCCGTGGAGTGCGATCCGCCGGTCTCAGGAGCTGGCCGAGTCTGTTTTCAGCGACGACTTCCTTCAAATTTACGGTAACGCCAGGGTTCGCGATCTAGCCTCGGGTGAGACCGCAAGACTCGTCGGCGCCTGCCCGGTCAACTGGAAGGCGAGAAAACCCGCGAATGGAGAATGACCGACCGCTCGAGAGGCTGGCGACGCTCCTGGCTGCCTCTGGAGCGCAACCCGATCTCAATCCCGGTCGCCTCGCTCCATCGACCATCTACGACCTTGAGTATCGCGTAGTGGTGGTCGCGATGGTGTTCCAGCTGCACGCCGCGACAGACCGGTTCTCGTCGCGGCCACGGATCCAGGGCCGACGTCTGAAGCTGCTGCAGTTCATCGCTATGCGGCCATGGCTCGTTGACGTCATTCGTGGATGGTCGGCCAGTCGACGCGACGCCCAGCGTTCGCTCGACTACGAACAAGGTCTTCGGCGAGGCTTCATCAGCGACACCATGCACGAGAGCGTGATGGACTTCCTCGTTGCTGCTGGTGCACTCCGGCGAGAGGAGCTGTTCGTTATCCCAGGCGCGAAATCGTCGATCATTTTCGACTTGCACTCGGAGGCCGAGAAACGCACGCTGTTCCGGTCCGAAGTCGCCGCTCTGCATGAATTGAAGGACATCGTCATCACGAACGAAATGCTGGAGGGCTGGTGATCCGCATCGCCTCCATCGAGATTCGCGGCAAGTCCGACCGCGGTGACTTCATCGGTCGGCTTGAGTTCGCGCCAGGGCTCCAGGTAATCTCCGGACCCAACGGCTTCGGCAAGACGCTCGCGGCCGAGTCCATCGCGTGGTGCTTGAACCTCGAAACGATATTCGGCCGCAAGGAGTCCGACCCCACGTTCTTCCCCGAAGCCGTGCTCGAGGAGCTGAATCTGCCGGACGTAAAAAGCGTCCGAGTGCTGTCCTCAGAGGCGCAGCTCACGCTCGAGCGTCATGATGGCGAGCGCCTTGAACTCACTCGCGCCATCACACATGACCGCGAGAGGATCCGGATCACCCGGCTCGGCGTCAAAAGCGGGCCGTCCACGCTGACGCTCCTCACGGGTTCCGGCACAATGGCAGACCCGACGATCGGGTTCCAGCGCTATCTGTTCGAGTGGCTTGGCTGGCCGCCGAAACCCGCGACCACCTTCGAGGGGCGCGACGCCTTCATCTACATCGAGAACCTGGCCCCGCTCTTTTACATCGAGCAGCAGGAGGGCTGGACAGACATCCAAGCACGCCAGGTCAGCCGCTACGCCCAACAGCAGATTCGCGAGCTCTCAGTGGAATACCTCCTGGGCGCACTCGATGCCGTTGATCAGCGGGTCGCACGTCAGCGCACGGCCACGCTCGAGAACGCGCTGAGAGCGTCCGCGAAGCTGTTAGCCGACCAGGCCGCCCAGATGTTTCTAAAGCAAGGATGGGCCGTCGACTGGTCCGGCAATGGCTCCGTCAGAGAAATAGAGGGGCGATGGTCGGCACAGACGTTACGTCAGGCACTGGCCCGAGATGCCGAGATCGATATCAAGAAGCAGCGTGCTATCGCGGTCGAACGAGTCGTGGCGCTCCGCCGGATCGTCACGACCGATCCGGTCGACCCAGCCAACATGTCCGCCGGTTCATCAGCGTCGCAGCTCGTGGTCGACCTGAAGCAACGCCGGCACAGGATCAACTCCGAACTCCGCACTCTCCACGGCCAGTATTCGGACAACGAGCATCTCTTCGAAAGCCTCGTCCACCGCATTCGCTCCGCTACCGATGTCCACCGCCTGAAGACCACGGGCGTCGGCCGCCTGGCCCATCTAGAGTGCCCGACCTGCCATCGCGAACTGGACACTGAGGAATTCGACCTTACCGAGCAGACAGGCCCAGAGGTCGAAGCCCACATCGAAGCGCTCAAGCGCGATCGCGTGCTGACACGTCAGACGATGAACGCTCTCGCCACGGTCATCCGCACGACCGAAGCGGAGATGGCCAGGCTCGATGGCGAGCTGCACAACGCCCAACGCGCCCTTGAAGACGTTACCGCATCAGTTGGCCCGGTGCGCGAACAGATCGTCCGTGCGGCTGCCAATCTCGCCGCGCAGGAGCGCTTCATCGAAAAACTGGACGAGACTGATGCCTCCATCGAGGAGCTACAAAAGGCCGTAGACGGGTGGCTCGCGGAGGCGAAGGCCGCGCACGCGCTGGGCGGCACCGGCACTGATGTCGGCGACCGCGTCGCCGTTTTCACGAAGGCGCTTGGCCAGTATCTGCTCGCCCTGGGCCACAGTGCCGTCGTCGATCGAGGCGTCGCGAATCTCCGGCTCAATGGGGGCCAGTACGAGCCCTATCTCGGGCATCGCCGGCTCAGGGCGCTCGGCTCCGGGAGCGACCCAGCGAGGCTGGTCGGGGCATACACTCTGGCTTTGGCAGCGGCGGGCGTCACCTTGAAGGGCCTCCATCCCGGCGTGGTGATCCTCGACGAGCCGCTCCAGCAGAATCCGGACACCCGCCACCTCGGGCTCTTCCTGGACTTTCTCAGTCAGGATCTGGCGAAGAACGCGAAATTTCAGACGCTAGTGTTCACTTTTCTGAACGATGACCAGGTCCGGAAGCTGCGCGACAGCGGCACCACCGTCATCACCGTCGACGGGCATCTGCTTGGGCCCGTTCCCCCGCCGCCGCCGGAGCAAGCACGGTCCACGGAGAAACCGGAGAAAGCGCCTTAGAACTAGCGCAGAACCTCCACCCGCTGTTTGATCATCCGCGCGATCTCGTCCGCCGTCCGACCTCGCGCGTCGACCGCCCCGTCGAGTCTAAAAGTGCCCTCAACGGCCCCGTCGTCCGTCCGGACGAACATGATCCGCTGCCGGTCGCGGTCCATGAGGATTTGTCGAATCGCTCGGAACTCGATGCCCCCGCACCACGGCTTCGTCTCATATGCCTCGCTCAGAAACACGACCACCAGCCGTGACCGGTCTCGGTAGATCTCCTGAAGTAGCAGGTCGAGGTCCGGTTGGGCGAGCTGCGACTCGTAGTTGTTGTCGTAGAAATATCGATCCGCGCCGAGAAGGCCCTCGAGCTGCTTGGCGATGTCCCTGACATACGGTCGCACCTCACCCGGGAACGACAACGCCACATCGAAGTGATGAGTCGATACGTTGACGGGGGGGCGCCAGGTGTCGGTCGGCGGCAAGGTGACTCCCGCCTTGGCCAGCGCGCGCCCGAGATCAACTTCCTTCACCGCCCAATGCACGTGATGGAACTCAGGGTGCTCGATCGCGAGTTCTGCGCCTAGTCCCATGAACTGAGCTTGGGTCAGAAACGGTGTGACGGGTATGATCTCGTACTCGATGCGAATGTTTCGATCACCCGGGACGAGGCGACGAACCACCCCGAAAAGCGGATCCTTCCCGCAGACCTCTTCGTAGGCGAAGAGGCAGGGCAGTCGGACGAGCCGGTCAACCGCTGCCTCGTCTAAGTTGTCGAGCGTCTTCCGGACCTCAGCATCCGTGAACTCTAGAAAACGCTCCTTGTCGAGCCTGAAAGGAGCGCCGCCCCACGCGGACGGCAGGCCTGACACCAACAGGCTGTACACCGCACCGGCTCCGACGCGCGCGACCGGCGCCGCCGCGGCTGGGCGTGTCTTGGGCGACCGAAGAGCAGCCCTACTGACCGCGATCTCGACGTCGCGCTTCGCAGCAATGCCGGCCGACTCGATCCTCTTCGCTGCTCCTTTAACGCCGGAGCCGGTCTTCAACCTATCGATCTGTCCGCCGAGGCCAGTCACCAGGCTGTCAATCTGGGATTGAACCCTCGCTCGCATCCACTCCAGGGCTTCCGCTGGCGGTGATCCACCGCAAACGTCCTCCAGCACAGACAACAGCTCCGACACGACCCTTGTGCCAAAGATCCTGATCTCGACCTCCGCAGCCGTGCCGCATCGAGCGAGCACCGGTCCGCCAAGAACGCCCTTGGCAGCCTGCTCCCCTTCGATGCGTTTGCGCTCGGCGGTAAACCCATTGAGCGCCTCCTCCCGCGCCCGCGTGATGACCTGCAACAGGACGAGATCGCTCGGTGCGTCAGGTGGTGCCCAGGTCATCCGAACAATCTTACCTGCTCGCATTCGTCACGCCGCACTGTACGGGCGGCACGCATACCTTGACGGACCAACCTGCATACATCGCGCGGTGCCAGTCGTCCGGCGTCGGTGCCGACGGAACACTCGCGGCACAGCTCCAGAGACCTCACAACGTACGCAGTCTCGCTCGGGGCAGCCAGACTTCGCCGTGGCGCTTGGCGGGCCAGTCGGCTGCACTCGCCGGGGACATCGCGGCAGAGAGGCGACGAGTCGCCACCGCCTCCCAGCCTAGAGGGCTGAAGACGCCTGACAATCGCGCCGCTTCGCTTAAGATGCCGCTCCATGCGGGAAGAGCACAATCTACGGAGTTGGGAAGGATTTCTTAGGCGCTTGAAGACGCTGGAGAAGAGTAAGCGCCGTCTCTTGTTCGCGGCCCACGGGGACTCGCGTTGGTCGCTTGAGACCACACTTGAGCGGCACGGCCAGAAAGCGATGCCTCTCGCCGACTATTACCGCATGATGGCGACCAGGGTTCGTCCTCAATTGGAGTCGTTCACTGGCCGACGATTCGATGTGCCTTCGTACGCGGAATTCAGGCCATTGTTCACGGACTACGACGAGTTCAGCCGCAAAGGCTTTCCCCCAGAGGTTTGCAGCTATCTGATCCACGCTCGGCATCAGACGGGCCGCTTGTCTCTAGCGTCGGTTTCGGGACCAACGTCAAAGCCGGCGGCTCAGTCAAAACTGAAACACTTACCTGCGCGCGGTCCCTTGTGTTCGGATGTAGAATCACCGACTCCTGTAGCCGACATGTCGGCTGCCAGCTGTCGTTGTTTATGGCGCCTTGACTTGGTGAGGCTGTCTACGGCGTCCACCAGGGGGTCCTACGATGTCGGATGAACTCGCGGGGTCGCTCTTGCTGGCTGAATACGAACGCGTCAAGTCCGAGCAAGCGCAACGGATTGGCTTTCGCGACAACATGTTGTTCGTTCACTTAGCGTCTACCGGCGCCGTGGCATCGTGGGTGCTCTCGAACGCATCCAGCACCCACGCAAGATTCGCTCTGCTCGTAATCCCTTGGATCTGCATCGTTCTTGGTTGGACCTATATTGTCAACGACCAACATATTTCGCGAATCGGCGTATATACACGCGAAATATTGGAGCGGCGAGCCCGCGCTCTCCTTCAGACCGTTACTTCGATTGAAGTCACGGAGGCTGACGCTAAGATCTTCGTCATTGCGGAACTTTTCGGCTGGGAGACATTTCACCGAACAGACGCGAACAGAACACATCGAAAGAAGACCCAGCTTATTGTCGACCTGCTCACCTTCTGCGTTCCCGGAGGCCTGGCGATTGGCGTCTTTGGTCTCCTCGAGCATGCCGCTGGTTCTAACGCTAGCGGTGTAGCTGATCAGCTTCCTATGGCCGCCATTGCTACTGTGGTTTGCGTGGAGTGTGCGGCCCTTGTCTTTCTTGCTGCCGTTATCTATTCGTACAGTGACCTTAGTCGGGGCAGGGACCGTTCCGAGGCCTATCGCGTGAAAGACTAGGCCCGCTGTCTCGCCACCGATGTGGACTGCTGTTAACCTAGCTCGCCTCTTCCGTCGTACTCCATCAGCCGCCGCCGATCGATCTTGCCGCTCGGCGTAAGTGGAAACTCGCGCAGTCTAACGAAGCGATCAGGCAACCACGAAACGGGTAGATAGTCTCGGAGGTGGACCGAGAGCTCCAGGGGGTCTAGCTCGCGTTCGACTCGTGTGCTGTAATACGCGGAGACTCTAACATCACCGGTTCGCTCTTCGGCCCACACCGCGCCCTGGCGTACCAGGGGATGCAAGGTCAGGGCTGCTTCAACCTCGACCTGTCGTATAAACTCCCCCCCTCGTTCGACTGTTCCTTGCTCTCGCCCGAGGAATTCCAGTTCTCCAGCCCGCGAGAAACGGCCAAGATCTCCTGTTGGGTAGTAGGGCGGACACGGCCCATTGGCCACATCGTGCGCCGGCAATGCGGATATGTCGTTGCCAGTCAAGTACCCTAAGGCCAGTCCCTCGCCGCCGACAAGGATTTCCCCAACGTCGCCTAAACGCGTGGGCTCCCCGGCTCCGCCAACTAGGCGCAGGTCAACCTTCCGGATCGGCTCTCCAAGTGGAACGCACAGACTTGATACGCCCTGCCTCGGAACCTCAAACCACGTGGCGTCCCACACTTCAGATGTGCCGTAAAGATTAAACAGCCTGCCCTGGGGGCAAGCGACACGAAACTTGTCAGCCACGCTTCTTGACAGGGCGTCTCCAGTGCTTACCCAAAATCGCAATCGTGGCAAGCTAGCACCCAGGGCTGGACACTGCTCTACGAGGTCGTTGATCGCCGCGGGCAACATCCACACGCGTGAGACATCACACTGTGCAAGGCGATGCACGAGGGAGGCTCCACGCTGGTATACCGTGTTCGGGATTAGCGCGACAGGCACTCCCTCACAGATCGGACCCAAGAGTTCCCACACGGTGTCGACAAAACTCAGCGGCATCCGGTGGCAGCAGACCTCACCGGCTGCGAATGGATACGATTCCCACATCCACAGGAAGCGATTGTCTACCTGACGCATCGGCGCGATAACGGCCTTCGGCGGTCCTGTTGATCCCGACGTAAAAGTAACGTAGGCGGGTGCGTCTTCGAGGCTAGATCGCCTGGGGTTTTCGCTCGACAAAGGCGCGATCTCGTTCGTTAGCTGCGACAATTGCATTTTCCCGACTTGGCCAAAGTCTGCGGCCTGTGTTGAAGCGTCGGTGATCACAACCCTGCAGCCACTTCGCTCAACCATGTGCCGAAGCCGTGCCTCAGAATACGCTGGGTCGAGACCCACAAAAGCCTTGCCTGCCTTCAAGACGCCAAAAAGAACCGCTGGCGTCAACAAGGACGCCCGGGCGCACACGCCAATAACTCGGCTCTCCATATGACGACCAGACTGGAGCCAGCGAGCAAGCCTATTCGCGTATGCGTTCGTCTCTTCTATGGAGATCGATCCCTGATCGAGGAAGAACGCAGGAGCATGACCTTGTCTCCGCGCGACATGTTCGAGTCGATCGAGCAATTCTGACATCTCGTTCACACTCCATCGGCTTAAGAGGGCTCAACCATGCGGATGGTCTCAAGGAGGTAGCCGTCATCACCGAAGAGCATTGCTTCGCCATGAATGTAGAGCCTCGCGGTATCAGACGCCGCCGCCAGACCGATCACAAGATCATTTGATGGATCCGACTCGCTGAAACTGGCGAGCGCATACTGACCGGTCCTGCTCAGCCTTCGAAACGACAGCCCTCTTGATCGGCTCCATCTAATACCGGATGCCGGAAGCAACAGAACGCCGCTACGGACCGGACCAACTCCTCCCCGGCCAGCGCGCTGGCATCTGAGAGTGCCGCCCAGCAAGGACACGACGTCGCCGGTCAAACTGGCTCGGATGCGACTGATTGGGTCGTCGCAAAATGCCGTCATTATGGATTCGTGTCTCGGGTTTACGATGACGTCCTCAAGAGAACCCGCTGCCACTTTCACAGGGTCGGCTGACGGCTTGATCAAGAACAGGAGTCGGTCCGCCAAGAAGCGCGCCTCGACGTGCGAATGAGTCACATATACGACGGACAAGCCCAATTCGTCCGTCAGCATTCGGAGGTGCGACATGAACTCCTGCCGCGCGGACGCATCGAGGCCCCGACAGGGCTCATCAAGCAGCAGCAGGCGAGGTCGAATGCTAAGCGCCCTGAGAAGTGCAATGCGCTGCCGCTCGCCACCGCTCAGGGTCCCAACGCCCCCCGACCTGTGGAGAATGGGTTCCAAGTGAAGTTCACTCGCGGCGCGGCGATAAAGTCCACCATCGAAGGCTCCACGGGTACTCGTCAGCCTCTCGAAGTACCGTGCATTGGTCTCGATAGAGAGGTGGTCGAACAGGACCGGATCCTGTGAGAGGTAAGAAACCCGGGCACCACTGGGCTCGATCACAACGCTGCCAAATAGAGGTCGTTCCTGTCCCAGAATCAGCCGCAGAAGGGTCGTTTTTCCGCACCCACTGGGCCCCATCACCACCGCTATGCGACCACCACCGACACGGGCCCCGTCAGCCGCCGGGACAACCGCGGTAGTCAACCCATCAAAGATACGGAGTGGACCGTAGCCAAAGGTCAACGATGACAGTGAGACCTCTGGACCCACTAGAGCGACCCATCGGCGCGCCGACGGAGTCCCGTCAGAAGGCTTAGTCCCCCGACACAAACGGCAACCGGGATCATCATTTGCCAGACGATGAGCGCGGCTTCACCGTATTCCGCTCCCTTGCCCTCGGTCCTTGCGGCCAGTTCGAGAACAGGGGAACACAGTCGCGTCGAGAGGCCGCTAAACAGCGCGGTCAACGGAAACTCGCTCCACATCGTTGCGAAGGCAAACACCGCGAACAGCGCATACACAGGCCACAGACGGGTGAGAAAGCTGTACAGGAAGACCTCGTAGAATGAAGCTCGATGATCCTCCTGGAAACGCAGTTCATTCGTGCGGACTACGAACTGCGATGATAGAAATCCGGGGACGAAAATTGGCAGAGCCCCTATCGACAACATCAGCCACCAGGTCGGCAGTACGGCATTCGCGACGGGCAAGCCTGTCTCGCGAAGTAGCCCTAGCCACCACATCCCCACGAAGGCCAAAGCGATCGGCGGCAGGAACCCAGCGGCCGCAATCGATAGGCACAGGCTGAGATTCAGGCGTCCGAACGTCTGTAGCAAGTCCGGCCACCCGAGACGTGCAACGACTGACAGTAGGGCGCATCCCACTGCGACCCATATCGCTGGCGGCATGAGGGTCGGAACGCAGGCCATCACCCCGAGCCCGGCACCTTCGCCGGAGTGGCGGAGGTAGTCCACGGCACGTAGCCCGGCGGGATAAAGCGGCAGGAACACTGCCACGATCAAGGCGGGCAGGACGAAGCGTCCGGGCGACGATTGGAATGGCTTGAGCCGGGTAGCGACCAGCCGCAGCACCAATGGCCACGCCGCAAGTAGCAACAGAACCGCAGCGCCCGTCACTAAAACGCCGACCAAAACAAAAGCGAACGCGTAAACCAGGACTGCTTTGCTAGCCAGATCTGGATCAAGCCTCGAAATAGAGAAGTAGGACCGAGCGAGCCAATGGCTAAAGAACTCGGTCTCGGTCCCTTGCGAGGCCCTGAACACTAGAGCTGAGCGGCCATACTCCGCCGCTGTTGCCGACGCCACGAGAACCAGCAAATAGATGGACACGTTTCGGCACTCGGGCCAATAGATATCCCGCAACCTCTCCACGAAAGCCATCTTATGGGCCGACGCGAATGAGCGCTGGTTCCCAGCAACGTTGCTACACGTCCACCAACAAATGTAGCAGACGAACGGGACGTACTGCCACGCTAGCATCGCTAGAACCAGTAACCAGAACACGGCTTGGTTGCGGTCCCGGACCGCCGAAGCAATCGGGCCAACATCCATGAGCCAGAGTTTGAACGCAAAAGCACTGGCGGCGCTGCCCAGCAACAGCGGTATCAAAAGAACCGCTGCGCTGGCCTTCATCTTCACGCCAGAGTCGACAATCATTGCTCCGAGAACAAACCCAAGCACAATGCACGCTGGCGAGAAGAGTGCCATCAAGAGCAGAGACCGTATGACTGGGATCCGCCAGTCGCTCAGGATCGCCAGGCTAGATGCAGCGGCGTTCGTAGCTTGGACGACACTCGACCCAAAGGGTACTGCCGCGAAAAGACCGACACCTAGCGAGAGCAAGCCAAAGGCTCTGTATATTTCCTTTTGCCTTGCGACCGATAACGCCGTCACACGGAAAAACCGCTTCTAAGGAGTGTGGCCGCTTTGGCCAAGGTTGAAGCGGTGTCACCGTTTCCCCTGACGATGGCGTCCAAGCTTGAGCCGACCAGCTCTCGTACCCTGGCGCCGTCTGGTCCTGCTTCGATCATGTAGCCAGACCTGGAGAGCGACTCTTCAACAGCCGCCGAGTAGGGTAGCGCGGCAACGTTAGGATCTCTGTAAACGGCTCGATAGCCCGAGCACCAGCCGGAAGCGGCCAAGGCCACCTGGGTCGTAGGCTCGAACAGACCCGACACGAACGCCATGCAGACGTCTTGCTCTTTGGCACCGGCGTGCACGCAGCACACGCCGCCACCGACCATCGAGCGCTCGCCAGGAATCACATGGGCCGAATAGCCCGACTGCTCCTGTTGAAAAAACTCGAAGAGCATGTCGGACCACACAATCGCCATCGCTACATCGCCACCAGCGAACCTGTCAATCTGGCCGCGCGCGTCCAACAAGGACGGATCTCGGTCGGGTGGACATCGCGCATAGATCTCGTGGCGGTAAAAGTCTGTGGCTTCAATAGTGGCACGGCTGTCTAGTATCACCTGGTCACGCCTATACTTTTGCCAACCGTGGTCCTTACGAAACACGCCGCCTCCCATTCCGAAAGCAACGTTGCACCACTCGAAGTAGAGAGAGTCTCCTGACATCTTGCCTTGCGGAACTATTCCGTAGACACCCGCATTCGCCTTTCGGCTCATGAACTCCAGGATGCGTCTGAAGTCAGCCCATGTATCGGGCGCTCTCAAGGGCAAGCCGCCGCTCCACCCCATGTACTCGGTCTCATGCTTCCTGAAGATGGCGTCGTTCGTCAGGAGAACCATCGTATTCGCATTCACCGGCGCGATCGCTCGCTTGGCTCGCCCCTTCCCATCGACAACGGTGCAACACTCGGCCTCGACTTCCGGGATCAGGCTGCGCCTCCACTTCTGCAACGTCTTGTCGCTCATTCTTGCCACCACCTTCAGTCCATACAGACGAGATGCGGCAAGGTGATAGTGAAACACAATGTCGTACTTGCTGAGATCCGTACTTCCTGAGAACTCAGCATTGCTGATGGAATAGAGTTGGTCGAGCGGCACCGCGTCGAAGTCAATTACAACCTGGTGCTTCCTCTGAAAGGCGGTTTTGTACGCCTCTAGGGCTCGGTGCTGCCCCGTATTTTCAACAAGACAGGTGACGATCGGAGTCTGTCTTACCACGCTTTGCTTGTCTAGATATAGGAGTTCGTGTTCCAGGAGCAGGCGGTTGACGACTTGTTTTGAATGCTCCCTAAACTGTGGCGACCCTGAACGGAAATCGCGGCAGATTTTGCGAAGACGGAAGGTATCATCGACCTCCCAAGCGACGTCTTCGTGGAAGTCGGAATCGATCACCACGTTCAACCAATCTGCAAGGGACTGCTGATCAGGCTGCGCGCTGAACGCGTAGTGGATGGCTTCGTTCGCCGTCTTCACGATGCGGGCCACCCGTTTGCCCCGGTGATCTGAGGCGATGCCTTTCAGAAGGCGACGCGTCAGTTTTAGGTCACGCGAGGCAAAATAAGGGAAGTCCCGACGCGGTGTCACCACGGTGCTGCTCGCTGCACCGTGCTCCGAGTTCGGCGCCCCCTGACGCGCTTCGAGCAAGATGCCTACTTCGAGAGCCAACCGAAACAGTGTTAGCGCGTTCGTGACTGCGATGTCGCGAAGGCCAGCTCTCTCCTGTGCCGCTTTTTCGTGATTTCCGTCGTCAGACAGGCCTTTTAGTGCTAGAAACGCTGGGGACGGCCGGGGACCGACCAGCCGGGCGGTCTCGAAAACGGCGAAAGACTCCATGTCGTACGCAATCACGGTTCGGAGGAAGCCTGTTACGACGCTGTGATACACCGCGGATCGTAGGAGAAAGTCCCCCGATGCCAGCGCTCCTTCTTTGAGAAGTTCGTCCGGCCCGATGACAGGGTCCAACGAACGCCTGGATGCGCAGTCCTGCGCCCATTTCGAATATGCGTCGCCATGTGTGGTCTTCAGTTCGACGATTCGTCCACGTAGGTCTGGCGTGCACTCAATGTGCTCCTTGCCTGGTTGAAAGGTCAGCGACGGGCTGCCACCATCCGATACAACCGCACAATTCCCGGTGACATCGACCAGAGTCGAAGCCACGATTACGCTTCCTAGTCTCCTCGCCGAGTCGATACGACACGCTAGGCCAATGTTCACCAACAATTGTGGGGTGTAGGCAGCGAGCAGCGCAGCGGAATAGACGGCGGCAGGCACCTTTCCCTGGTGCTTCGCCGCGAAGTTGTTGGGATTAATAGTTGCGGCGACTATGTCGTAGCCGGCGACGTCGAATCGGCAAATGGTGCAATCCAGGCCGGCCAGGCGGACGATTTCATCCTCACGCGCCTCGCTGAAGACGCGGCGGAAGCATAGCCACTCTTCGTGAAGGGCGATCAGTAATAAGACATCGCAGGAGCGTCCGGTCGATGGTGGCGCGGTTCGAGTCTGCAATGGTGCGGCCGTTTCGCTGGTCTCTAGCGCGTCGCCGCTTCCCCGAAGAGCAGTCGTCGCTTGGACTGTATTTCCAATTTCGCCGCTCGCAGGCCCTCTTCGAGGTTGGATCTCTCGCGCCACATTTTCTGAATGGTGGCCGTAACAGTGTCCTGGACAAGCTGAGAGTCGGGTCCCGATTCGATCATGTAGACGCCACGAGCGAGCGAGTCCCTGAGGGCCCCTGAATATGGAATCTTCTGGACGGACGGATTTGAATAGACACTCCTGAACGGAGACCCCAAGCCGTGAGTCATGAGCTCGGCTTGCACAGCCGGCTCCATTTGACTAAGTATGAAACGCGTCGCTTCCCGCGGATGCTTGGTCGCCTTGTTCAGGAAAAATGTCGCGCCTCCTAACATCGACTTGTCGCCTGGTATGGTTGTGAATCCGAACTGACCGCCATTTGGGCTCTTGAGCAGATCGGGGACGTAATCGGACCACATAATGGACATCGCCACGTTGTTCTTGAGGAAGAGTTCTCGCTTCTCGGCTGAGCCAACCGAAAAGAAATCCCCTGCGTTGAAGGGCTTCAACGCCAAAAACAGCCGGGTGGCCTCCACCGTTTTGACGGAATCGATGGTAATAGGCGTGTTGATGGTGCCTTCCCAGCCAGCGTTCTTCTCCATCACACCGCCGCCCATGCCATAGGCATAGTTGGCCCACTCCCAGTAAAGGAAGCCTCCTGGCGCACCCTCCATCACGACTCCAAACCTATTGCGTGATGGATCGGTAAAAAACTCGGCCAATCGAAGATACTCCTCCCAAGTTGTCGGGACCAGGAGATCGCGATGGAACTTGTTTTGGAATGTTCTCTTCAGGTCGGGATCGTCGAAGAACACTTTGTTATAGACAAGGATCATTGTCGTGGCTGCAAATGGGTATGAGACTCGAATCGGGCTAGCCGCCGCCGGCTTCTTATAGAATCCAGTCTCACGCCAGACTCCTGGGAAGAAGTCTTTCTCAAATGACCGAGACACCTCGGTGGGTGGTACGAATCGCTCCATGTCATCGAGGGTGAAGACGTAGTCATTGTTGATATAGGGCGCTAGCGAAGCGGCGTATTGACACACGATGTCGTATTGACCGGTCTTGTTTGCCAGGTCCTGATTCGACTTCTGTAGGGCAACATCAAAGGGATCTCGCACGAATCGGACGCCAACGCCGGTGGTCCGTTCGAAGGTGCCTTTCAGGGCTTCCATCGCCTGCAGACTCGACGAGTCCTCGCCAATGACAACGATGGTAGGTGGCGCTGCGGGAGTTGAACAGCCAGTACCGAGCAAGGACCCGAGGAGAATCAGGACGCCGACGGCAGTACACCGCACCGGCCGGAAGTTCGGATTGCGCTTCGCCATACATTCACCTAAAAACGGAATCGGCGAAGAGACTTCGCCGCGGCTCGTGAACGCCACTACAAGAGTCCGTCGACCGGCTTGGACCGTCGGCGCGATTTTACGCTAGCTATCAGGCCGGTCTCGCGGCTCTTCTCGCAGGCCGCGAGGCGCAGAGTGGACGGCTGGCGATGAGATCCCCGATGTCGCCCTTGCTCCTCAGCCGCAAACCCTCACAGTTTGCGGTTCGTTCACTTCCGGGGCGTTGGTTCTGGGTCGCTGCAGGCGCCTTCAATCGTCTTCCCCATCGGTCCATCCCCAATTCCGTTCGCAAGCGAAGCGTCGTTCGAGGTTCGTGTTTTGATCGTCGTTCTTTCCGCATGGCTGAGAGGGTGCCTGCCCTGTTAAACGCCACTTTCAACTGTGAACGATCGACGTCGGTGCCGAGCTCAGGTCCAAGGCGACCCATCCGAGGTTGCTCGCCAGTAGATCGAATCGGTCGACGATTGGCGTCAATCAATCGGTTAGCGGTGGCCGGGCTGGCGTCCTCCGCGACGTAAAGCCAGATCTCCTCGAGGTCCCGCTCGTCGAGCGGGGATAGCAGCCAGGGCATCTACCCCTTCTTTGCGCGAGCCGCCCGCCCGCGTGACTTGATCTGCTCAGTAAGTTTGCGGCCTGAGATCTCGTCGTAGGCGCGGCCCTCACCACGACTCAACTGGTCAAAACCAGCCTGCACGTCGGCTCGAATTTGATCACGTGCAAGGTCGCGATCCTTGAGCAGGCGCAGGGCCTCTCGGACAACTTCGCTGGGCGTCGGGTACAGGCCCCTTTCAACCCTTTCGTTCACGAATCGCTCGAGCTCTGGCGTGAGTGAAACGTTCATGCGGATCAGCCTGACACCGAGGCTGGACGCGATAACGGACATTGTCAATGTTTGTCAGATATTCAGCCCGAGACGAGATGGCCATCTATTGGACAGCGCTTTCGCTTGTTCAACGAAAGCCCCGATAGCCTCGAGCGACACCGTCTCCACGGCATCGGACCGGGACGCGATTGCTCGCCGCAGTCACGCCCGTTGGAGCGTTCGACCGTCTCCAAAATGCCTCCAAACCCCCGGTAGATTCGGGAGGATTGGGGAAGATGCCAGAGAATTGCAGCGGGGAGACAAGCGACTGTGAGTCAAGGTGTTAGGGCCACAAGTCCAACGCCATCACTAACTTAGAAACGCGTCTCGAAGAATTCGAATCCCTGCCTCACCGCCATAAATCGTCGAAGTAGCCCAAGTCGACCCTTCGCGCTATCCTCAGCCGCCAGGTTTTCCAGACCATCTTCGGACAGGGGTTGATGTCATGCGAAGCGAGAAGAATCGCTCGTTCCTTCCTATGTGGCTCGTTCCGGCTTTTCTCGTGGTCGGCGCAATCGCTGTCCTGGGAGCCCAGGAAGGCAGGACGCAGTCCGTCAGGGCGACGAACTGGTCCGATCCGGCCACCTGGCCGAACAACAAGGTGCCAGTCGCCGGCGACAAGGTGGAGATCGCCAGTGGCAAGGAAGTGATCCTGGACGTGAGCCCGCCTGCTCTGAACGGCGTGACGATCAACGGCAAACTCACCTTCGCGGACAAGTCCGATCTGGCGCTCACCACCGAGTGGATCATGTTGCACGGGGAGTTGCAGATCGGCACCGAAGTCAGGCCCCACACGCGCAAGGCGACGATCACCCTCACCGACAACGTCAAAGGCGAAGACATCGGTGTTCCCGCAGCAAGTGTCGCGAGTGAGCGCGTTGACCGCGGCATCATGATCATGGGCGGCACGCTGAACCTGCACGGTGACCGGAAGCACACGTGGACCAAGCTGGCGAACACCGCCAACGCCGGCAGCACCTCTATTCAGGTCCTCGACGCGCCCGGCTGGCGCGCCGGCGACGAGATCGTCCTCGCGTCCACGGACTTCGATCCCCGGCAGGCCGAGCGGCGCACCATTTCCGCGATCAAGGGAAACACGATCACGCTCGATCGAAAACTCGAGTACATGCACTTCGG
>Ga0315912_10002404_pt1 | contig 20072 bp, 19 predicted proteins | sample VfabasoilMG_FD_204469 | JGI IMG/M metagenome (GOLD analysis project Ga0315912, IMG submission 204469) | Garden soil microbial communities collected in Santa Monica, California, United States - V. faba soil | ecosystem: Environmental > Terrestrial > Soil > Garden | place: USA: California...
CTACTACAGGGGCCACAGCGGAATCTTTAGAAACTGCTGTAGAGTGCTTACCGCCTCCCCGCCAATGGGCTCGGACCACCGACAGCAAAACCGGCAGAATTGCGGTCAATTTATTCCGGCGCTGACAAGTACGCGGGTCATCATGTTAGGCAGCCTTGGCGGGCGGTGAACGGAGCCGTAGTTGTACTCCGGAGAGGCGCTCGAACAGGATCATCGGCCCTGCACAAAGCGGACAGGTCCAGCAGGAAACAGGCGCGGACGCAACGGAGGATGGCGGCGGTGTGGCTGTGGGAGTGGCCGTCGCCAGGAGCGATTTACAGAGTGGGAGGAGCGTGCCGCGCCGGCGGCCGGAGAGGAACCCAAAGTATCGGATACGGACGAAGCGAAGCGGCAAAACATGAAGCAGGAAACGGCGCAGAAACTCAACCACGGGCAGCGTCATGAGTCGCTTCCTGTTCTTGTGAGCGGAGTCTCGCCAGCGGAATGTGACCTTGTCCTCAACCAGTGAAACCAACCGATGGCTGGAGATGGCCACCCGATGGGTGTAGGCTCCCAAATATCGAAGTACTTGGTCCGGTCCGCCGAAGGGTGGCTTGCAGTACCCGACCCAACGTTTTGAGAAAAGCTGGCGGTGAAGAGAACGAAACAGTTTGGGCTGAGAAAGAGCTTGGAGTTGCCCGTAGAAATGCAGTTCACCGCTGATGAAAGCCTGCTGGAGGGCGGCCAGGAACTTACCACGGAAGACCTTGCTTAGAACCGCCACGGAGAGAAAGAAGTCCTTGCGCCGGGGACGGATCCAATGGGTGCGATCCGGCGACAGGCCGCCGGCGGCAACCACACAGTGGACATGCGGATGATGCTGCAGTTTCTGGTTCCAGGTGTGGAGAACGCTGAAAAATCCGATATCGGCACCCAAATGTTTCGGGTCTTTGGCAATCTCGAGCAATGTCTCGGCGCTGGAGCGAAACAGAAGGCCATAGATCACTTCCTTATTCTGGAGAGCCAAAGGCGCCAGTTCGTGAGGAAGGGTGAAGACGACATGGGCGTAGGACACGGCCAAGAGTTCACAACGGCGCGCGTTGAGCCAGCGGTCGCGCGCATTGCTCTGGCATTTTGGACAGTGCCGGTTGCGGCACGAGTTGTAGGAGATGGCGCGATGTCCGCAACGCGAGCACTCATCGACATGGCCGCCCAACGCAGCAGTCCGGCATTGCTCGATGGCGACAAGCACCTTGAGATGCAGCCAGGTCAGCCAAGCCGGATTTTGGTCAATGAGTCTTCTTCCTGCGTTGCGAACGATATCGGCCAGCTCAAGCAGTGGCCGGGACACTCGCCGGATCTGGCTCAGAGACGCTTGGGGCCTTGCTGACGGGAAGCGAATCCAGTGGACTGGCAATCGCCCGGAGATGGGCCTCGGACATGTGCAAATAACGGCTAGTTGTCTTCAGATCGGCATGGCCGAGCAATAGTTGAATCGTGCGCAAGTCCGCGCCGGATTCCAACAGATGGGTAGCGAAGCAATGTCTCAACGTGTGCGGGTGGACATGCTTTTTCAAGCCTGCGTTTTGGGCGGCTTGCTTGACTGCGAAGTAGACGCTCTTGACGCTCATCGGCACATCGGTGGCGTGCGCGCGGCCTCCGCCCGAGAATAGGTAGGTCTTTGGCTTCGGATCTGTCCGGCGCCAATATTCACGAAGCTCCTCGAGGAGTCTTGGGCTGAGCATGACGTCACGATCCTTCTGGCCTTTGCTCTGCTGGATGTGAATCAACATCCGGGCACTGTCGATGTTGCTCACTTTGAGTTGCACTAGTTCCTCGCGCCGTATACCGGTGGCGTACAGGACGAGTAGCCACACCCGATGCAACGGACTGGAGGCGGACTCGATCAGCCGCTGGACCTCTTCGCGGCTGAGGATGTCGGGCAGGCGGATGGCGCGCTTGGGAAATGGAGTTTCCTCGACGCTGAAGTTACGTTTCAGAGTCTTGACAAAGAAGAAGCGAAGAGCCGAAAGGTGCTGGCAGACCGTATTGGCGTCCAACTTCCGGTCGGCGAACAGGTGGGCTTGGTAGGTTCGTATCTGCTCCGTGCCCAACTGGTCGGGCGGGCGGTCAAAATACCGGGCGAACTCTTCCACTACACGCAAATAACATTCGGCGGTACGCTGGGAGTAATTTCGACGCTGGAGTTCATCCATCGTCATTTTTCGTAGATGGGTCACAAGGGACCTCCTTGTGACCCACACTATTTCCCTTAACCGTGAAGCTCAAGGTTATGCTCACGCGAAGCGTCCGCCACCTCCGGTGGCTTCGTTCAACGCCGTTTCTAGACCACGTACCGTACCCTAGAGCGCTGGGTTGTTCCTCACAGCGTCCGAGAGCCACACAATGGGGTCAATACCCGATGATGATAATCCTGACTACCTTATTCATGGTAGCAAGCCAAGCACACAGACCCTCGCCACCGAAGAAGCGCCGACGCACCCAGCCGCATTGTTCTAATCGGTTCACCGAATATTGAGGCGCTGTGAAGGTGTCATCCGAAACCACATGGCTGCCTAACTACAAACCGTCCTCTTCACGAATGCGGCCAAACCAGACCACTCCTTTGCGCCTAAATCCGACGAAGACCGAAGGCGCTGGACAAAATTGTACTGCTCCCGTCGCTGCAGGACTACCAATTCTCTATCCTGTTCAAGGAACCGGCGCAGAGAGTCGCGCAGGGCGGCCCCCGCCGAATTAGTAGCGCCAAGACGGGCGGCGTTCTGTAACGCCTGCTGTGTGAGTTCGGCCGGACCAAGCTCCGGCTCAAGCAGATCGTCTTCAAAGACATCCTCCCATTGCATCCCTGGCAACCGCTGAACTTCCCCTCTCAGCTGTCGAGCCTGATAAATTTGGCTGTTATTCTGAGCCGGTAGAATATACGTGGGAACACCCAACGTAAACGCTTCGTATAGGGTTTCCAATCCGGGAGATGTTATGAGGCAACGTACGTGCTTTAGCCGGTGTACGAACTCCTCGAGCCCCAGACTTTGGAAACTCAACGTTGGCCCTGAGAACTCCGATCGCAACTCATCCATCACCCACCTTCGGCCGCAGACGTCCACTTTGAGGCCGAGTTGGTGAAACAAAGGAATCATAACCTTAAGCACATTAGTTGCATATCCGACGACTCCAGCTCTTGTGACGTAGGGGTTATCCATCCCGCCAAAATTCACAACCACTGATTCTCCGCGACTCCATTCCAGACCCTTAGATATCGTAATCGGTGGGACAATCTTGATCATCACGTTGTGATTTAAAGACGATGCGCGCTCACTTACGCCCACAAAATTCTGGCATAAATACAAATCCACATCGTTAAGATCGCACGGCAATTCGGGCCACATCCAGAATAAGCTGTCAAAGACAACGGTTCTTACTCCCATACTCTTCGCCAAAGGTAACGGACGAAACTCCATCGCAGTGAAAATCACTTTGGCCGAGCTTAGTTGGAGGTGAATTTCAGCCCCGCGACGCAGGTCGGTCGGATCGCCGTAGATCACAGAGTCGAACGGTCCGGTCCTACACAGTTCGTAGGCGGACCCGTGGCCGAGGTAAACTGCCGTCATTCCTTCCAGAGTTCGAAGCAACTTGGCTATTGCGATCAGCTTCGATGCGGGACCGAAGCCGAAGGCCTCCGCCACGAACAGCGCCGTAAACGGCTTTAATAAGTTTTCTTTCACCACTTGCGTTGATGGCGTAGCTCGCAAAGCCACGCCGTGCTTCTCCGCTCGTCAATTACGTGGGCCGAGCCCGTGGCCAAACTTAATTCTAGACCGTGGTCTCAGACGTCCAAGAGTTTCTTTCCCATTTGCCGCCGTCAGAATTTCCCTAAGACGAGAATCCATCTAGTACGGTGCCGAACTCAGACATCCACTAAGCACGCCCCACTGCCCACATTTCTACGGCACATCAACCCGTTGCCAGAGTACGTCTCCCAATCCAGTGCGACCCTCGAGGTTAGCGGAGTTCCTCTCAGCTTTTATCAGCGCAATCGGCGATTTCATGGTAAGCGTACGCTTCTCCACGTCTGGACGGGTTAAGGCAAAGGGGGCACACTGTGGGGAGCGGCGAGATGGCCGCCGAAGGGAGCCTCCGAGTGCGGATTCGAACAAAGGAAGAAAAGCGGCGAATTGTTGAAGAAACGTTCCAACCCGGGGTGACGGTCGTGAGCGTGGCGCGAGCGCACCGCGTGGGGCCTGGTCAGATCTTCGAATGGCGCCGGGCTTATAAGCAAGGACGCTTGGCAGTGGAATCCGCCGCGCCAGCGTTGCTGCCCATCCGCCTCAGCGATGTGTCGCGGCCGTCCCGGCCGGCGACCACATCGGGCGCCATCTACATCGATCTTCCCCATGCCCGCGTGGAAATCCATGGTGCGGCCGACCCGGTTTCCCTCGGCATCGTGCTGGAGTGCCTGGCCCAATGATGTCTCCCATCGCCAGCGCCCACATCTGGATCGCCGCCGGCCACACCGACATGCGTCGCGGCATGCACGGGCTCAGCGCCCTGGTCCAAACCGCGCTTGCGCAAAACCCATTCTCCGGTCACGTATTCGTGTTCCGCGGCCGGCGCGGCGACCTCATCAAAGTCCTCTGGTTCGATGGCGACGGATTATGCCTGTTTCTGAAGAAACTCGAACGCGGCCGGTTCGTGTGGCCGCAGGCGGACAATGGCACCGTTTCTTTGACCCGCGCTCAGCTTTCGATGCTGCTGGAAGGCATCGATTGGCGGGCGCCGCGCCGCACGGCGGCGCCGCAGTTGGCGGTCTGAAGTCTTTAAACAAAAAGTGTCTTTTTTGTTGTTAGTAACTCTTTTCTCGAAGACTTACTTATGGCATATTACTGCTATGGGAGCGGCGTCCAAAACACTGCCGGACTTAGACGGGCTCGATGCCGCGGCCCTGCGATTTCTCGTCCTCACACTGCACCGTCAAACCGAAGCCGACCGGGTGGAAATCGATAATCTCCAGTTACTGATCGCCAAGCTGAAACAGATGCATTTCGGCGCTAAATCGGAACGGGTGGAACGGCAGATCGAGCAGTTGCAGTTGCGGCTGGAAGACCTGGAAATGAACCGGGCCGCCGAAGAACCTGTAGGCGCCGAGAACGCCACGCCGGAAGAAGCGGCCGCACCGGCTCCGGTGCGCCGCCGTCCCAAGCGCGGACCGCTGCCGGAGCACTTGCCGCGCGAAACGCAGACCGTTGCTCCCGATCACGCCGACTGCCCGGAATGCGGCGGAAAGCTTCGCCCGCTGGGCGAGGACGTTTCGGAAATGCTGGAGTTTGTACCGGGTCACTTCAAAGTCATCCGGCTGGTGCGTCCGAAGCTGAGCTGTGGCGGATGTTCGACCATCGTGCAGGCGCCGGCGCCGAGCCGCCCGGTGGATCGGGGATTGGCGGGGCCGGGACTGTTGGCCCACGTGCTGGTTTCCAAATATGGGCATCACTTGCCGCTGTACCGGCAAGCGGAGATCTACACCAATCTGGGCGTGGAATTGGAGCGGTCCACGCTGGCCGATTGGGTGGGCGGGGCGGCGCGGACGCTGGACCCGTTAGTGGAAACGCTACGCCGCTATGTATTGAGCGGCGAGAAAGTGCATGGGGATGATACGCCGGTCCCGGTGTTGGCGCCGGGGGAGGGAAAGACAAAAACAGGACGGGTTTGGACCTATGTTCGCGATGACCGGGCAGCTGGATCCAAGGATCCGCCGGCGGTTTGGTTCGCCTACTCGCCGGATCGCAAGGGCGTGCATCCGCAGGCGCATTTGAAGACCTTTCACGGGGTTCTGCAGGCGGACGCCTATGCCGGGTTCCATGAGATTTATAAGACCGGCCGCGTGGTGGAGGCCATCTGCTGGGCGCATGCCAGACGTAAGTTCCATGAACTGTCGGCCGGCGCTGCGTCGCCGCTGGGTAAAGAGGCGATGCGGCGAATTGGGCAGCTCTACGATATTGAACGGGAGATCCATGGACTGACGCCAGAGGAACGGCGGAAGGCGCGGCAGATGCGGGCGAGGCCTTTGTTGGACGCGTTGGAGAAGTGGATGTATGAGCAGCTAGGAAAGTTATCGCGGAAATCGGCGGCGGCAGCGGCAATTCAGTATTCGTTGGGGCAGTGGCCGGCGTTGCTGCGCTATTGCGAGGATGGGCGGATTGAGATCGACAATAATGCAGCGGAACGGGCATTGCGGGCGGTGGCCATTGGCCGGAAAAATTACCTGTTTGCCGGGTCGGACACGGGCGGCGAGCGGGCGGCGGCGATCTATACCTTGATTGGCACGGCGAAGCTGAATGGCGTGGATCCCGGGGCTTATTTACGGTTTGTGTTGGAGCGGATTGCCGATCATCCGATCAAACACATTGCCGAATTACTGCCTTGGAATGTCGGCCTTCCGAAAGTGGATCAGCTGCGGCCCGCGGCTTGAGGTCTTCCCTTTCTCCTGATGCAGGTTTTGGCCGCGGCGGGAAGACGGTTAGGTTCGAACGGTTACTTGGAATGTCGGCCTTCCGAAAGTGGATCAGCTGCGGCCCGCGGCTTGAGGTCTTCCCTTTCTCCTGATGCAGGTTTTGGCCGCGGCGGGAAGACGGTTAGGTTCGAACGGTTACATTTCATGCACACAGAAAGCCTGACGTTCGTGCACGAGGAGCTTCGTTATACATCCAGACGGCCGTCATGACAGCAGCCGTGTCCATATCGAGAACTTTTGGATTCCGATCTCGGAACGGAGGTTACGATTGGACACTTGCCACCCATGTTCGAGCGCGCTCTATGCTAGCCGATACGTTCACAAGCCAACTGTGTCGCGGCCAACTGCCCGGGAGACTAGATCATTCAGGCCTCTGCTGAGCAGTGACACCACCACGCCAGCGCAGACGTGATTAGCGAAATCCGAATACCGCGGGCCCTCCTTGTCAGCAAAATCTGCAACGCTGCGCACGATGAGACAGCCCAGCGGAACGCCAGTGTGGACGGCTGTCCTCATAACGGCATACCCTTCCATCTCGACCGCGACCATTTTGCGGTCTCGCTTAATAGCGTCGCTTACTGTTCCGGAGTCGCCGACGTAGAGGTCTGACGAGGCAATAGGCTCGATGTGCCACTTGGGCTGCACCCCCTCCGGCCTATGCTCACTAGCCGCCGCTACGACGTCTTCCAGAGCGGTCTCAAGGATCTTTTTGGCGTTGGCGAACAGGAAGCCGCGAATGCGGTCGTGGATATCGACTGCCCTGACTTCCGGGAGCCATTCGCCGTCTTTGAAGGCGCCATACTGGAAGTGTACGGCTCGATTGGGCACGATCAGGTCGCCCACGCCGCACCCCTTCTCGCTGAAGCCGCCGCAGGGGCCGACTAGGAGGACGAGTTGCGGTGTGAACGCTGCGATTAGGCATGTGGCCCACAAAGCCGCATCTACGTGGCCGTAGTCCCCTTTAGGAAATCGACCGAGGTGGACGACAGTATTCTCAAGCTTCCCAGTGCAGCACTCGGGACGCTCGGCACTTTCCGGATATGTCGTGACGCAGTTCGTCAGGTGATTTCGTAGGATCTCATAGCTCCGCATCGAAGGACAGATGGCTAGTACGGCTGGAGGACCATCGCCAGGAGCCGTGATTGACTGCCTTGGCCATCCCTCCCGATGGTTCGCAGTCACATCCTTGCAAGATTCCATGAATTGATGTGCCAGCCCAACGGCGGCCTCTTTCGACATGAACTTAACGAAGTCGCGGCCACTCTTCGCCTTATTCCGATCGCCGTGATCCGACACAGCTTTCACCGACACGGCTGCGTACCGGACACCGAGCCGGCGTGCGGTCCGGAGTATAGCGTAAGTCTCCATATCGACAGCAAGGACATCGGGATCGAGGCTGGCCGCCTTCGCCATCTTAAACTCATCTTTTGACACGAAGTCGGCTGAGGCGTAGGCTCCGACCGTCGCTTTAGGCGTTCGTTCTGATTTCTCCTGGAATTTTCTTGCGACCTCCACGCTGGGCCAACTCACTGCAAACTGGCGTGCGATTGACTCCATTTCGGCGTGTAGCCCTTCCTCTCGTTTCTCGTGCTGCAATTGCCCGTTGATGCTTCTACCGAACTGATAAAGGAGCGCTTTAGTGGAGATTACGACGTCGCCAAGACCTAGTTGTCGCTCCTTCATCCCCGCGCAGATGCCAAACCCGATCACCAGTACTGGGTTCCAACGCAGCACCAGTTTGGCGGTGAGGATCGTGGTCGCGATGAGTCCCATCTCGCAAGCGGCGGCCGAGACGAACTGATATGTTCGGCCTAAGCTTTCAACGTCGCACGACCTGTACCAAATTGAGTCACCCGCCTCCCGCGGTTCAGACCAGCCGAATCGAGGGTCATACCAGAGCGGATCGGTTTCTTCCTGGAGCGCAGAAACGAACAGAATCGTAGGCTTAGGCGCTTGTGCCATGATCTATTGTGCCTTATCAGCCAGGCATCAACTTCGCGTTTGACGGACGTCCCTCAAGCGGTTGACGCTCTCCCTAGATGGCCCTTGGCCGAACTCTTGCCAGGGCTGAACCTGATAAAGCCCGATCGCCGGCGGAGTCGTGCCGTCACTGTTCGTGCCAACCGGTTAATGCGACATTCGGAAGTTGGCTGGCAGGACGTCGGCTTCTGGGAGATTACCCGCGCCTAACGGCGTAGGGGCGGTTCGGCCGACTGCACTCGCCCCTTGACGACTAGTCGTGACTCGCAATCACTGCATCCGCTTCGAACTCAACCAGTATTTCCGGGCTGACCATTCTACAGGTAAGCAGGGTGATCGCAGGCCTGATGTTGCCAAACAAATCTGCGTGGGCTCGTGCCACTTCAGGCCAATCCTCAAACCGCGCAACGTATATCCGAGTTCGCACGACGCCATCAAGACCAGCGCCAGCCTCGATAAGGGCTCGTTCGACGTTTCGCAATGCATGAACTGCTGGCTGGTAGGGATCTTCCCCCCCCCGCTATTAAGCCCGAGGAATCAATCGATGAGGTTTGGGAAACCGCCACGAACGAGCCCACGCGCACAGCGCGAGAGTAGCCGATCGTCCTCGGTATGTGGCTGCTGCGGCACAGCAGTGTCAATTGCGGGATTGAAAAGACCCATGCTCAACGCGGGCACGCGAAGGAACTCCCGATGGGCCGCGGAAGTCTCCATGTCACGAATGTTGAGGATCTTCATTGACACATTCTGGCTGAAGCCCCTGAATTCGGCAACTTTCGATAGGTAACGATCAACGGCGTAGCTTTTACCTATTAGTTGGTCACTTTTGCATGGGGCGGGATTAATTCACAGTGGTAAGTGTTTTCTAGGCCGATGACTTCGTCGCTCTATCACTTCCCTGTCTTAAGATCCTCAAGCAACCGATCAAACCCCGCCTGGTAATTCTTCGGTTCAGCCGAGCCACTGAAATCTCCGATGTGGCGCTGGCGCCGGATCGAGGCCGCCCACGCAGCGTTGGTTCGCATGATCGCATCGTCGAGCCGAATTGGGAACAGGATTTCCGTCTTTTCGCGGCGCTCGCGCTCGAAACACGCTTCGACTTCCTCTCGCACCCAATCGCTCTTTACCGATTCCTCCGAAAGTACGAGGAGCAACTTGTCGCGCTCGTGAATCTCGTCTTCGATCTTCTGGCGGAAAAACTCGCCCGGCTTCAGGTCCTTTGGCGCAAACCAGCACTCCACGCCGCTTTCGGTTAGTCTGGCGTGCAGGCTCCTTGCAAAATCATCGTCTTTGCTCGAATAGCTTATGAAGCACGAATAGAACTCGGTACTCACCGGCCAACCTCCAACTAACTGCGAGACTAGTGCGGTTTTCTTCTCAACCGACTCGATCGTATCGCGAGCCCCTGAAAGATCCAAGGTATTCAGAAATCGTACGTTATGGAGAACAAGCTTACTCAGGCGGGCATTCGGCAAGAAAACGTCGGCTTTCAGATCCCAGCGCGGCGGCCCCGTGTATTCCCCGTGGTTGTTTCGGTCACCAGAACTAATCACGAGTTCGCTGAGTATCGCATTCGAGAAGTCCACTGAACCGTTGATGTCCTGGGCGTCGCGCTGAAGGGTCACCATGAAGCGAGCAGCACCGCCGATCTCGGCCTGACGAAACGTGAGCGTGCCGGCCGCAAGGCGGATACCGGCGTCCAATACTACGCGTCTACATTGTCATTCCAACAGAGATCTTTTGCGCGGCTTGCTGTGCGGCTCTTGTTCGTCGGAACTGCCCCGGAATGGGTACGGGTTTATGACTGCGAGCAACCGCAACCCACGCTCGTCGGTGAGTTGCGGCCGAACTGGATCGATGGCGAGCGTTGCGAGTACCTCGATACGGTCGAACAGGCGTCGGGTCAGTCGGTGCGGATTTACGTATATCGGCTTCCACCGCCAGGAGAGCATCGTAACGGCGAGGGAGCGAAAACCAGCTTGGCATGTCGTTCGTCGAGGGGCGCTTAGAAAGGCGCTTGTTCCTCCTGCCATCGAACTACACTTGAACGTCGTGACTTCTTCCGGATAGAGATTCTGCAAAGTATAAGGTCGACTGTCGGCACGAACGCAGCCGGCTAGAAATATGGCTTACTCGCTTGCGCCTTTAGCCCTTGCGCGCTTCGGCTTGTCGGCGGGTTCTGACTTGCGAAGCCAAGTATAGTAGGTCGGCCTACTTTTGCCGAGGTAGCGCGCCGCTTCGTCCGGACTCCGGGGCGCCCCGCCATCCATGGTTTGAGAGCGCTTGACCATAAAGTCGCGCAAACTCGCCTCCACCGCATCGTAGAGGCCAATTCCATCGCCCAAGGCCTTTTCTACCTGTTTAATGTCGAGCATGAAAATGGAGGATGGAAGCTCAACGCGTTGTCTGACCTCCTGCGCTAGCCGGTGAACCCAGCCGTTCTCGATCCGCTGAATCATTAACCAGGCTTGTTGAAACTGCACCCGCGCGTGCGGCAGGTCCCCTCGCATCGCCAGGATATTCGCAACATGCATCCCAGCGACTCCGGTAACAGTTGTGGCCTTCCCGGCGATAGCCGCTGCCTGAGCAAAGTCATTCTGTGCACGCTCCAGCAACTGATCGCGTCGGGCCTTGGGAACCGCCAACTCGAGGTCGGCTGCTTGAGCAACCAATGCTTCGCCACGAGCAATCAAGCTGTTTGCCCTACCAGATGGCTCCGCGTAAGAATAATCTCGGACTTGTTGAAGGGCAGCATCCGCTTGTTCCCACGCCTGTGTGTATTGGCGCTGATAACGATAGATACGGCTCCGGATTATGAGGACATCCGATTTCAATTGTGGATCAGCATAGTCACCCAACTCGTCGTAGCCGCTGAGTCTTTCCCACGCCTGTTTGTTGTGAGAGAGTGCTCGGGCAATCCCGTCGGTGGCTTCCTTGCTCAATTCGCTGCTGGATACTCCTGGGGGGTGTAGACCTTGTGCCGAATAGAGCCAGGCCAGAGAGAGTTGGTAGTGCGCCCGTGCCTCGTGAAGGGCATGTGCAATGTTCCGGTTGGGTTTTGGACCCAAAAGGTGGAGTGCGGCGTTTAATCTTTCAATTGCCTTAGCGAGCGACTCCGGACTGACGCCAGCGAGAGCCCGCTCAGCAGCTCCCATCATCATCAGCGCACCCCCGCGTCGATAGTTGTCACCAGTACTCATGAACATCGCGAGTGCCGGGTGCAGAAGGTTTACCGCTTCCTTAAGCCCGCCCGTCGAATGACTGAGTTGCGCTAAACCAAAAGCCATGCACGAAGCCAAGTTGTGGACCGCGAACGTCACGCGATCATCTCGCTGCATCACAGCGAAGTCCTGACCCGCAAGATGGAACTCCAGATTGTTCTCCGTCTCCTGCATCGAGAGGTGAAAGTGATCTCGGGCGCGGACCCGATCGTTTTTCAGGATTAACACTCGACCTTGCCAAAAATGTAGGAGGCTCAACAAGCCGTGAAAGCGCATCGGCGTTGTATGAAAGCCCTCGATGACATCTTGGCATTCGCTCATCAGTCGCAAGCCGATATCGAGTTCAAAGCGCCTCAAACGAGCGACGGCGCACTGAAGGACCCACATGCCTTGAGCCCGAATGAGTCGACGCTCGTCGTCGTTTGGTGCTGTCGATCCGCGGCGCGACAACCGGTCTCGCTCTCCCCGCAGCCGCTTCATCGTCACGGATGGGTCATCGCCGAAAGAGACAATCCTCGAAACCTCTTTGTAATCAGCAGTCTGATCATGGATCTCCGCGAGCAGGCACTGTGCATTGAGCCATCGGAGCGAGAGCTGTTTGTCTCTTCCGCGATCAATATCGCGAAGATCTGAAATGAGCCTCTGATCGGAGGCAGCAAACGCAAAGTACCCGCGTCTCAATAGCTTGCGGGCTTTTTCAACACAGTCGCGTTCGTGGGGCATGTGGAGAGTATATCTTTCTAGACAATTTGCGATACAAATCGGCAACATCTGCAGGTGATAAAAAATACGAGACCAGCGAAGAGTCTTCGGCTTTTTGCTCGACCTAGGAACCGGAGCGGAACTACTCTGAGGGAACAGTCCTGGATCCATCGCCTGCCTGATTTCCTAAACCCGGAGGGATCTTCTTTTGAAACACGTCGCCGTCGTTCGCTTTCTCATCGTCGCCGCCATTGTGGCGTGCGGATTCTTCGAAGCTAAGCTTTTGGCCGGCGCCCCAATTGCGGGCCTCGCGCTCTACACATGGATTGGCGTTCGCGCTTGCCAAAGGGACGCAGAGCTTTTGAGGGCGACCGCCGATCAGATCTACTTTACGGCTTACGCTTTCACGATCGCCGGATTCGTTGGGCTCGTCCTGAGAGTTGCTCTGACTCGACGGACTGTCGAGCAGTCCTCCGACTTGTGGCTGGTGGCAGCACTTGGAGTGTTTTGCACCGTCCTCGGACTGCTAACAATGCTGACGATTCATGATCTCGTTGCTGAATCGCGAGCGGGGGCTTCCCATGCCACCGCAATCACCTCCGACGCAACGCCGGCGAGTCCACCTTCCTTCAGAATGGACGCCTATACCGAAGTCGTTGAGCAACTGATTGGGACGTGCAAGGCTGCGTCGGCAGCAATCGCCGAAGTCAATGCTCAGGTCAAGACGCTCAAAGCGGCCTTTTCGGATGTGACCCAGTGTGCCCGGGGTACGAAGAGCGCAGGTGAAACGCTGCAGCGGAGCACCGTTGAGTTGCAAGGCGTGCTCGATGGATTCGTTCGCACTCTAACGATTCGCTTCGACCTGCAAGATGAGCCGTCGGCGCCTCGCCAAGGAGATCGCAATGGTCGCGTCAACTCGTAGAACATTGGCGGTGGCTGTCTCCTTGAACGAACTTGCCTGGTTGGTGCTCGTCGGAGCAGTGCTCTGGTTTCACTACGAGTCCCGTCGCGGCGAGCAGCCGACGGCCCACGTTCAAGAGCAGCACGATCCAGTGCGCGAGAATCCGGACAACTTTGGTGTGGAGTCGCTACGCGCGGTAAATCAGGAATTGGTCGGCGTTAAAGGCAATCTCGACTCAGTTGTGTTCGTGATTGACCGCTCTGGCAGCATGAATCGAGGCGGACGTTGGGGAGCAACCCGAAGTGTGATCAAAGCGTGGTTAGAGCACCTTCCAATAAAACGCGCAGCGATTGTCACATTCAATGACGTCGCAGCCGCGTTCCCACGAGATCAGACGTTTCTGGACATGACTGGGCCGTTGGCGCAGCAGAGCCGGGCAAAGCTTTTGGCCGTCTTTGACGACCTGTCACCGCAAGGGAACACAAATACGCTGGCGGCCCTCCAGATAGCCTACGCGTACCCGGGCGTGAACGCGATCTTCCTGTTTAGCGACGGTGAGCCCGATTCTGGAAGAAACAGCTTTGATCGTCGCATGGCGAGGCAGGTTCATGCGCTCTGTCGCCGACACGGAAACACGGTTCCCGTGAACACCGTAGGGCTCGGAGACTATCTAGGCGACCGGAATCTTGGGTGGTTTCTTGAAACCATCGCCCGGGAGACGGGAGGGACATTCCTTGGGCGGTGAGTTCCATCTCAAACTTGTATTGCTTTGGCTTCACTTCAGCGGCGCGATCCGTCGCTATTGGATTGCGTACCGACATACCGCGGTGCTTCTCGCCTTGGTGTGGCGGTACGCGAACATCATCCGCCGCTTCGAAGAAGATGCCGCCATCGATCAGCCGACCGGCCTGTTTGCAATCTGCTTGAACCTCCTTAATGTCCTCAAGCTTGGAGCGCTTCTGCAGTCGTTTGAGGCGTATCACGACAACTCACGCCGGGAAGTGCGTCGATTGCGCCGGATCTATGCACAGTTGAAGCAGTCGGAGTTGCGTCGAACTGGGAACGTCAGTGTTCTGGCTACCCGCGCTGCCATGGAGTTCCAAACGGTGGCAGTTCGATATGAATTCCGGCGGTTGGTCCGTCTCGATCTCCTTACAGAGCAGGCAACAGTGCTGAGTTCCTATCCCACCGTTGGACACGCGCTCGTCGAGTTCCTGCAATACTCCGGCTACGGTGAGATGTCATGGATTCCCGTCCCGTTGCAGGACGCAATCGAGGGGTTCACAAAATGGGCTCAAGTTCGGCATACTCGAGCAGGAGCGCAAGAAGCGCTCAACCATCTTTACCGATCCCAACAGGCGTTCTCGTCGCTGGCAACGGCCATTGAACGATTGGAAGCACGTCTTGAAATGGCGAGAGCGCAACGCGGTGAACGGCAGGAATTAGAGCGTACCCGAACTACAGTCCAATCTCAGCTTCGCCTTGAACAGTTGGAAGCGGCCCGAACACTTGATCCCTTGGTTCAAGCGATGGCGTTACAGCGCCTCGCACAACGAGTTTATCTTCATGCATTGGGCCTTCTTGCAAACGCGTTTGAGCATGAGAAACCGATGGCTAATCCGTTGAACCGCGCACTCAGCACACCTGACGGATCGGCAGTTGGAACACCGGCAACCTCCGAGCGGGCCATCGCAATTGCACTCGATGGTCTCAACACTTATCTCAAGACAGCAATAGCTGCCTGAAAGGAAAAACAGAATGAACAGCAAATCCTTGGTCGTTTACCGACCCGATGCCAAAACAACGACAGTGCCTGCGTCCGCAGCGGTTCCAGAAGATCTGCGCCTGACGCTCGATCGGATTGCCGACAATCCGAATCTGCCGTTTACCCAGCGCAGGAAACTCCTCAAGCTCGAGACCATTGGCCGATGTCAGTTATTGAAGAACGAAATGGATTCACGAGTCCGAATCGAGCAGGGCCGATTGGCGAAGAGCGAGCAGGTAGCCCTGGCCGCCATTTCCGCTTACGGAGACAAGTTGATCTATCAGATTCGAGATGAGTTCACGAAAACGCTTCGTAAATGGGGTCTCCGGGTCAACATCGAGCAACTCGAGTTGCTTGCTGATTTCGGGGAACAACTTACGACATTCAAAGCGCAACTAAAAACGCGCGGGATGGAGGACCAATACAAGCAGTACATCCTCCAGTCCGCAGACGGTGCTTTCCAGATGGTTGCAGAGCAACTCGGCAGCCTCGCGGGCCGGATGTTTGATGCGGTCCACAAACCGGAAGCTGACAACGAAGCCTAGATACGGAGGTTCCTTATGATGCTCTGGTTGTGGGTTGCTTCAACAGCTGCTCTCTTTGCGGCGCTGATTGTCTACTTCATCTTCGAGGACGTTCGCGAAACGATCCTTGAAACCATCGCTGACTCCCTTTATTGGCTCATTCCGAGCGCGATAGCAATTTGCTGCGTATTCGCTATCGTGCAGACTCTCGCGGCGCGGAAGGAACGCGTCGTACTGGCAGGGGGAGACGGGCCGCCTCCCATCCTCCAGGGAAACCTGCCCGGAGAAAGTCGGGCCGCGGTGCCCGTTATAGACAACACGCCGCGCACCGAACCCGAACGGCAGGCAGAGCTACGCGTCGTGATCATTGATGCTTCCGGGGAAAACGGAGAGGCTTATCCCGCGGATTTCAAGAAGCGCGTTGAGGCGTCACTTTCGCAGCACTTCCGGACCGCAGGTATCGGGCTGCTTGCCGGCGATCAACTTCGCGCAAGGTTGGTTAAGGAGCTACACCGAAACCAGGAGGCCCATTCCCTGTACGATCCGGCCACGTTGCAAGCTGTAGGGGCTTTCCAAGGTGCAACACACGGCGTATTCTGGAACATCTCGAAACTCGATACGGGTTGGCAATTGGATTGCAAACTCGTGCGATTCAAGTCAGCGGAGGTAATCGCATCGGCAACAGCCTCAGTCGCTGATAGCGCCGCACTGAGCGTGAGCGTCCCGAATGTGGGAGACGCGCTGCTGTCGGAGATAGCGGAAGTGGCCATTCAGACTCCCGTCGAGGGCAGCGTTTGCGGCCGAAGAATCGTGGTTCAGGGTAAAGCCAAATATGTACCGCGCAACTGGACTCTGTGGCTTAGCCTGCTTCCAGACAGGGTATCGGCGCACTTTCCTCAACGTCCGGTAACAGTCGAGCGAAATGCAGAATGGACCGCGTCCGACGTCTACCTGGGCGAGGAAATAGTAAAGCAGCAGCAGCGCTTCAGGGTTTTTGCTGTTCTTGTCGACGACTCGCACTCCCAGATCATCAAGAACTACATCGCCAGCGGAAGCAACGTCGGCTTGGATATCGCGAGTTGGCCGCGAGAACACTGCAAGATTATTTCTCGGGTCACCGTCACTCGGAGTGAAGTGGAACGACCCGGCTGCGGAGCACAATGATGATGCAAACCAAGAGAAGTTCCGGATCGCCTACGATCGGCATTGTGACCGCGTTGCCTCGCGAGTTTAGAGCCGTGATGACGATGTTGGGAAGCTCCCGCATAGTCGAGTTACCAGGCAAAGGCGCTGACCATACCTATGCGTTGGGAACGTTGCCTTCAAAGAACGGGCGTCATTTGGTCGCGGTGCTGCTCCTGCCTGATATTGGAAATACCAATAGCGGCATCGGCGCAGCGCTCATGACGTCGAACTACCCTTCTGTGGAATGTGTCTTCATGGTCGGGATTGCTGGCGGTGTTCCAGACGCGCTTGATCCGTCAGAACATGTTCGCCTGGGGGATGTAGTCGTGTCTGGTCGCGACGGAGTGGTGCAGTATGACATCGGTAAGATGCTCACCGATCGACTTATCGCGAAGCCACCGCCGAGGCCGCCAAGCGCTCGTATGCTTCAAGCTACCAGGATTCTGTCGGCGCTCAACTACGAAGATAGCTATTATCGGCTGATCGATGAGAGCCTCAGCGAACTAGGCATATCCCGCCCTTCTCAAGGATCTGATGTATTGGGCACAACGGACGTTCCCTCTATTCCGCTCTCTCACCCGTTAGATCCAAGTCGCACGCCAGGACGACCTCGTGTATTCATAGGGACGATAGCGTCAGCGAATCAAGTGCTCAAGAACGCTGCGCGACGAGATCAATTGCGCAACGAGCATCGTGCGAAAGCTGTGGAGATGGAAGGTTCAGGAATCGCCGACTTGGCATGGACGCGCGCAATTGAATATTTCGTCGTGCGTGGCATTTGTGACTATTGCGACTCGAACAAGAGAGATGACTGGCAGGACTATGCAGCCGTCGTCGCAGCCGCCTACACGCGCGTACTGCTTTCGACCGTATCGTCGCCGGCTAAGAGATTGACTCGCCGAACTGCTCTGATAGCGTCTATGGTGGTTCTGCCTATGGCTGCAATTTCGGCGTATGCCGTGCTCCGAGGCACTGGTGGTACAACGGAGATCGCACGACTTTACGTCGAGGCCATCCGGCCGCCGGTTGAGCTAAAGGTTAACGGCAAATCAGTCCGAAGCTTGACTGCTGAGCTTCCCTTTACCAGTGTGGATGTGCACGAAGGTGAACATCGTGTTATTGCTACCTTCGCAGGCCAGCAATATGAGGAGATTGTGACAGTGAAAAGAGGCGCAACCGCGATCGTGCGGATTCCTCCCTTCCCCAGGTGAGAGTCGCGCATTCAGATCGGCATGCGCCATTGTCCACTTCTGCATCGGCAAATGTGTACTAGGCTGTCCGCTGCGCCGCCTGTGGCACACGTCGGTAGTGAATACTCTCTCAATCCCACAGCCCGGGGGCATCGAAGGAAGCCTGCGGTAAAAGAACCTGAGCGCCATGCCGAATCGGGTACACCACAGTGTGCTTCGAAAGATCTTCTAAAGACGGGGCCGAGCTATCTTGTTGAGCCGAACGAGGACGGGTACGTATATCGTGGCGCGCTCAAGCACCTCAATTACTGGAAGGAGCACAGCCTTCCCGTCCTCATTCTCTTGTGCGATCCCACGACGAGAACCTGTTACTGGGAGCATATCGCCGCGTCCAACGTGACACGCACCCCCAAGGGTTGGAAGATCACGGTACCGCGAGCCAAAACGCTCACCGTCGAACACAAAGAAGCCCTCGCAAAGATTACGGAACCACCGCAACCGGTCGACTACATCGAGCTCGCCCTCTACAAGCTTCTGATGGAAAAGTTCCAGCACATGGTCATCGCGCAGGAACTCGAAACGCCGCACGACTTCTGGGGTTTTGAATTGTGGTTCTCGCAAACCTCGAAGTTGCTGATAAATTGGGGTTTGACTTTCCTCTTTCTATTCCGATGTCCGCCGCCCTTGGTGGCCCTAGCGGCGGCTTTTATGGCTTTCTTTCGCGATCGCGCGGCGCTTCAGCTTGAAATTCTCGCCCTTCGTCATCAGCTCGGAGTTTTGCAGCGGTCGGTGAAGCGGCCGAAGCTGACAGCTGCGGATCGGTTTCTCTGGGCCCGGCTGTCGACGGTTTGGAAGGAGTGGCAATCAACCATCGCCATTGTGAAGCCGGCGACCGTGATTGGTTGGCATCGCCAGGGTTTCCGCCTGTTTTGGACCTGGAGAATTCGACGGGGAAAGCCGGGCCGTCCCGGAGTTCCAAAGGAGATTCGATCTTTGATTCGGAAAATGAGTCGCGACAATCCTCTTTGGGGCGCACCACGGATTCACGGGGAATTGCTCAAGCTTGGCATGGACATCGGCGAGACGAGCGTCAGCAAGTACATGATCCGTCAACGAAATCCACCGTCGCAGACGTGGCGGACCTTCCTCGACAACCATGTCAAGACCATGGTTTCGGTCGACTTCTTTACGGTGCCCACGCTTCGATTTCAGGTTCTATACGTGTTTCTGGTGCTGGCACATGACCGCCGCCGCATTCTCCACGTTGGTGTGACGGCTCATCCCACGGCGGAGTGGACGGCGCAGCAACTCCGGGAAGCTTTTCCTTGGGACACCGCTCCTCGTTATCTGCTGCGCGATCGTGACCGAATCTTCGGGACAGAAGTCGTGAATCAATTGCGCGATCTGGAGATCAAGGAGGTGCTATCTGCACCGCGCTCGCCTTGGCAACGCGCCTATGTTGAGCGAGTCATCGGCACTATCCGCCGCGAGTACCTGGACCATGTGATTGTGTTCAACGACCGAAGCTTGTACCGCCACCTGCAAGGTTTCATGGACTACTATCATCGGAGCCGGACACACCTGGGGTTGGAGAAGGACACGCCGGTCCCGCGCCCGATCCAATCGGCGGACATGGGGCAGATCTTTACCCTACCGGAGGTCGGCGGACTCCATCATCGTTACGAACGTCGGGCCGCATAGACCCACCTTCCACTCGTTTCTAATTGATTAAGTCCCGGCCTCTGCACGGACCGATTGCCGCGTATCGCGGCCGTGCGCGTGAGCATAAATGCGTCTCTCTGGAAACCTTCAGCGCTGTCGCCGCAGCACGGGTCAATCCCAAGGGAGTTCACTTCATCGACCCCAATGGCTCTGACCATCGAACGATCATCCCGCATCGTGAAGTTTCCGAGAACGACAATCGTTTTCTCGTATTGAATCAGCGCGCGCTCCCGTTCAGCCTCCGCGAACTTGTTAGCGCCGGAATAAATTGACCGCAATTCTGCCGGTTTTGCTGTCAAAAACTCCGCCGGTTTGGCTGCCGGCAGACACTACGGCGACAACGCGGGAGCGAACGGCGCCAGCGCCTGAGTAGTCCG
>Ga0315912_10002405_pt1 | contig 20065 bp, 20 predicted proteins | sample VfabasoilMG_FD_204469 | JGI IMG/M metagenome (GOLD analysis project Ga0315912, IMG submission 204469) | Garden soil microbial communities collected in Santa Monica, California, United States - V. faba soil | ecosystem: Environmental > Terrestrial > Soil > Garden | place: USA: California...
CCGTGAAAAATTAATTCAATTTGACGAGCTGAAAGTAAAAATCAAAAGAGAAATTCTGTTTCAATATATTTCTTTCCTTGACAATGCCGATAAACTCCATGAGCGGCCATTGTTAAATTATTTATCGAAAGACCTGGAGAGGGTAGAGGAGTAGGAGTCCCTGTATCCGGATTCATTAACCATCATACTCATCGCTTCGTATCATGATTTTTCGGAACCACATTTCATAGCCATGATCCTGTAGGTCAATAAATCCTTTTTTGGTCATGCCATAGCCTTTTACTTCCTTCCATTTGCCTGCTGCTTTGCGGTTTTTCCAATCCTCGGAGCCCATTTCGTAGGTCAATATTTTTGTTCCGTTAAGCCAATGCTCTATGTGAGTTCCGGCCACCACGATCATTCCCTGGTTCCACTCGCCAGCCGGTTTTAATGTTTTGGCCCCCGTTCCATACATTCCAAATACGCCTCCGGCCTTGGTCAATTCCGTGAGTTCGCCCTTGTAGCCTGAGTCGTCCATCAGTTGGTATTCCGGCCCGGAGAGATATGGATGCTCAAACTCTTCGCTGACATGATACATCAACCCACCGTTGGCACCGGTTGTCGCCTTCCACTCAAAGCTTAAATAATAATCCTGGAAAGGTTCTTCAATCAAAATGTCAGCACGCTTGTCGGCAGTCATAGCCGATTTGCAATGCAGTGTGCCATTTTGCACCTCCCAGCAATTTTGCTCCTTGTTTTGGTATGAGCGCCAACCCGTTAATGTCTCGCCATCAAAAAGATACTGCCAGCCTTCTGCTATTTGTTGTTCGGTGAGTGGGGGGTTTTCGTACACCGTATCGGCATCCATCGCAACATTCTCGGCAGGGTTTGTTTCTTCCTGCTTTTTGGGAGCGCATGAGAGCAACGCGGAAATTATTGTTGCGGCAAAAATTATTCGATTATTCATAATTGGATTTTTAGTAAAAGAACAACTGCTGGTTTGAATAAACGGTAAAAATTTTACCAATGGTTTGATCAGAAAATAATCAGCACTCCGCAAAACCCAACTGCAAACCCCAATGCCCCTCCCCACGATACTTCATTCAGTGAGTGGGCGTTTAGCAAAAGTCTGGACGACATGGTTGCTCCTGCTAATACAATTGCAACAAGGGCCGGCAATATCAACCCCGAAGCAGAACCCAATGTGGCTATCGCCAGTAGTATTCCTGCAAGGCCGCACATGCCCACTGCGTGCGCACTTATTTTAAAGAAGAAAGTTGCGGTTGTTACGGTTGCCGATAAAAGAGTAATAACCGTCATCAACTTAAAAAAAACAGGAATGGGATATACTTTCCAATAGAACATGAAGGCGATGCCGGCATAAACGAGCGTAATTAAAATTGAAGGCATCAACCTTTCCTGCCTGGAGTTCATGTAAAAGTCGGCAATGGTTCCGGTCATTTTAAATAGCAACAGGTTAAGGAATGGCAGAAAGAATGTCATCCCAAAAATTAAAATCAAAATGTAGTAGCCAAACTGGGGAAGTTGGATGATAGCAGGAGAAAAAAACATGAGGATAGCAAATAACCATGTTGGCATGAGCAACGGGTGAAACACGAATGAAATAATTTTAGCGCCCAGCTTCAGCATCAGATTTCGCGCCTTAAACGGGCCACTGGAATATTTAATTGCTCCCGGTATTTGGCCACCGTGCGCCTGGCAATATTGTAACCTTTTTCGTTTAGCAAGTCTTCCAACTTATCGTCAGAAAATGGTTTGTCTTTATCCTCAGAATCAATCAGGTCTTTTATTATTTGTTTCACTTCGCGGCTGCTCACTTCTTCACCAGAATCGGTGGTGATGCCTTCTGAGAAAAAATATTTAAGTGGAATGGTACCAAAATCGGTTTGAATGGATTTGCTGCTGGCCACCCGACTCACGGTGGAGATGTCCATGTTAATTATCTGCGCTATATCCTTGAGGATCATCGGCTTAAGCTTTGTTTCATCTCCATCCAAAAAATAGTCATACTGAAAATGCACAATAGCCTGCATGGTGCGAAGTAATGTATTTTGTCGTTGCTTGATGGCATCAATAAACCATTTTGCGGCATCCAGTTTTTGCTTAACGAAAGTAACGGCCTCTTTCAGCTTCTTATCTTTTTTATTGCCTTTGTCGTATGCTTTGAACATATCAATGTATGAACGACTTACGCGAAGTTCAGGTGCGTTGCGCGAGTTTAGTGCGATGTCGAGTTTACCGTTCGTATTGGATAGGATAAAATCAGGAATGATGTATTGATTTTTCACCATGCCGCTCGAAACTTCACCACCCGGTTTGGGGTTGAGTTTAACGATCAGATCAATGGCGTCTTTAATGTAATCTTCATCATCCAAGTCAAGCTTCTTCATTATTTTGGCGTAATGCTTTTTGGTGAACTCCTCATAGCACTCTCCAATTATCCGCTTCCCAACGATCACGTCCACATCCTGACCATCATCCATTCGTTCTAATTGCAACAACAGGCATTCCTGTAAATTTCGCGCGGCAATGCCAATCGGGTCGAATGATTGAATTTTTTTTAAAACAGATTCCGCTTCTTCAATTGTAGTATCAATGCCCTGGGAAAAGGCGAGGTCGTTAACAATGGCTTCCAAATCTCTTCGAATGTAGCCATCACCTTCAATACTCCCAATCAATTGCTTGCCTATAGCGGTTTGCTTTTCACTCAAGCCTAAAAAGCCAAGCTGCGACAATAGGTTTTCGTGCAAACTGGACGAGCCTGGCATCGGCATTTCACGGTCGTCATCCTCATCATCACCATGGCCATCGCCCTGAGTTTTGTAGCTGCCATAATCATCGTCTCGTAAATAATCTTTGATGTCGATATCGTCATCGCTGGAATTATTTTCCGGTAGTATCTCCTGTTCTTCCGGTTTTTCTAGATCAGAATCGCCATCCGAATCGGTTTCATTTTCCGGCCCTTTTTCCCCTTCCGGTTCTGGCTCGCTCTCGTTTTGATCGCCTTCTTCTAATGCCGGGTTTATTTCCAACTCTTCTTCTATGCGGCTCTCCAACTCGGCTGTGGGCACCTGCAACAGTTTAATGAACTGAATCTGCTGAGGCGAGAGCTTTTGTTGTAAATTCTGACTTAAACCGAGTTTTTGCATGGATCAATAGTAATCCCGCCACAGGCGAGTAAGGCAAAATTATTAATAATCGGCCTTCTTTGACAAGTAAGTCAAATTATCGTTTTTTGCCGCCTCTATGAACAGAACCAAGATAAAAAATGTGCTCGGTTTGACCCCCGAAGGCCAGTCTATAACAGTAATGGGTTGGGTGCGAACGTTTAGGAATAATCAATTTATTTCATTGAATGATGGCTCGACCATTCAAAACCTGCAAGCCGTAGTAGCGCTCAATTCGCAGGATGAAAATTTATTAAAACGAATAACAACAGGTGCATGTCTAAGTGTGAGTGGCACACTGATTCCATCACCAGCCAAAGGGCAGTCGGTCGAGTTGAATGTTTCCGTGCTGGAGGTATTGGGCGATTGCGATGCGGAAAAATATCCACTTCAGCCAAAGAAACACTCGCTTGAATTTTTGCGGGATATAGCCCACCTCCGTGGCCGCACCAATACTTTTAGTGCCGTTATGCGCGTGCGCCACGCAATGGCTTTTGCGGTGCATAAATTTTTTAACGATAAAGGATTCTGTTATATCCATACTCCAATCGTTACCGGCTCCGATGCGGAAGGAGCCGGGGCTATGTTTCGGGTAACCACTTTGGATGCTTCGAATCCGCCCAAAACACCCGAGGGAAAAATAGATCATAAACAAGATTTTTTTGGGAAGGAAACCAACCTTACTGTTTCAGGGCAGTTGGAAGGCGAGACGTATGCGCTTGCGCTGAGCGAGATTTATACGTTTGGCCCCACCTTTAGGGCAGAGAATTCAAACACCACGCGACACCTGGCGGAGTTTTGGATGATTGAACCGGAGATGGCCTTTTACGAATTAGAAGATAACATGGCGCTGGCCCAGGAATTTTTGCAGTACCTCGCCAAATATGCACTTGATAATTGTGGCGATGATTTGCAATTTCTTGATAAGCGTGCGCAGGAAGAAGAGGCGTCCAAACCACAGGAACAGCGGAGTGAGCTTGGTTTGATCGACCGTCTAAAATTTGTTACCGAAAATGACTTTCAACGACTGAGTTATACCGAAGCGATCGATGTGCTGCGGAATTCCAATCCCAACAAAAAGAAAAAGTTTCAATACCTGATTGAACAATGGGGTGTTGACTTGCAATCGGAGCATGAAAGATATTTAGTGGAGAAGCATTTTAAAAAACCGGTGATCCTGTATAACTATCCGGCCGCGATTAAGGCTTTCTACATGAAACAAAATACGGAGGCCGATGGAAACAAAACCGTACGCGCAATGGATGTTTTATTTCCAGGTATTGGCGAAATTATTGGTGGCTCGCAGCGTGAGGAAAATTATGATAAACTTCTAAAGCGCGTTCAGGAGTTGAACCTGCCTGAGAAAGACCTGTGGTGGTATTTAGAGTTGCGAAAATTTGGCTCGGCTCCGCACAGCGGTTTTGGATTAGGCTTCGAGCGGTTGATTCAATTCGTTACCGGCATGACCAATATTCGAGATGTAATTCCGTTCCCTAGATTTCCGGGGAATGCAGAGTTTTAGGATTCATATGGCTCCTCACTAAAATAAGGAGGAATGCAACTTATTTCTAAAATGTTTATATTCGAATTATGAATCTGGTTGACTTTATAAGTGTGGACCCTAAGGTAATGCTAGGCAAACCTGTTATTAAGGGTACACGGATTACTGTCGAGATTATCCTGGAGAAACTAGCTAATGGATATACATATAAAGATATTATCCAGGCATACCCTCATCTCACGGAAGAAAAGATAAAAGCCGCTCTTTTCTATGCCGCGCAGTCGCTTAAGAGCGATTTTGTCTATCCAATTGCTTCATGAATTTTTTGATTGATGAGAGTGTTGATTTCCCAATAATTCTTCATCTCCGGGAAAGTGGTCATCATGTAATCTCTATTTTAGAAGATCATCCAGGGCAACCTGATGAGTTCGTTTTAAACTTGGCGCAGCAAGAAAGACGAGTCCTTATTACGATTGATAAAGACTTTGGCGAACTTATTTTTCGATTGAAGAAGGTTCACTCAGGAGTTATTTTGCTACGGGTTGAAAAATTGACCTCCCTTGAGAAAGCTAAACTGCTCATTTCAACTATAGAACAACATGAGAAGGAGTTAATCAACTCGTTTACTGTTATCAGGGAAAAATTTATTCGGATAAGAAAGTAGCCTAATTTCAAATGAAATACCTCATTGTTGGCCTCGGCAACCCGGGCGAGGAGTATGAACTCACTCGCCACAACATTGGCTTTCTGATATTGGATCGGCTTGCTGATGTGGAGAAAGTAAAATTCACCACACAGCGCCTGGCTGATAAAACTGAAATTAAATTTAAAGGCCGCCAGCTTCACCTCATTAAGCCAAACACATTCATGAATTTGAGCGGCAAAGCAGTAAATTATTGGATGAATGAATTAAAAATTCCGATGGAGAATATTTTGATTTTAGTGGATGATCTGGCTCTTCCGTTCGGAAACCTTCGCCTCCGTGGCAATGGAAGTTCGGCAGGGCACAACGGGTTAACCAATATTGAAGAAACTTTAGTCAGTCAGCAATATGCGCGCCTGCGGTTTGGGATTGGTAATAATTTTTCCAAAGGTCAGCAGGTGGATTTTGTGCTAAGCCGTTTTTCAGATGAAGAGTTCAAAGCTCTCGTTCCCCAAATGGATAAGGCTATTGCCATGATTCAATCGTTTTGCACGGCAGGGCTGGGGCGAACGATGAGCGGGTTTAATGATTAGGCTGGTTAAGCTTTCCAAACTTTCCTCAAGAACTTCAACCAATTTCCGCTCATTACATTTTCAATATCTGGTTCTGTGTAGCCCCGTCTTTTTAACAGGGCAGGAATTTTCTGCAGGTCGGCAATCGTTTCGAGGTCATACGGGCATTGTTCGCTCCCGAATGCTCCATCCAGATCCGATCCGATCGCAATGTGGTTAGCGTTTCCCGCGAGCTGACAAATATGATCCATGTGATCAATTAGTTTTTCTAGGTTGCAATTCATTTCCACAGGGGTGCTTTTGCCACACACCCAATCGGGCACCAGCATCCACGCATCCATTACGCCACCGATCACCGCTCCACGTGAAATTAGCTCCCTTAACTGGTCATCATTAAACTGGCGGTTATGGTTAACCAGAGCCCGGCAATTGTGGTGGCTGGCCCACACCGCTCCATTGAAATTATTCATCGCTTCGCGGAAACTATCATCGCAGAGGTGAGTGGCATCCATAATAATATCGAGCCGTTCCATTTCTTTCAGCAACTCACGACCGGCTTTTCCAATTCCGCCCGTTGCGTTTGTGCCTTGGGCATAGCGACCAGGACCATAGTGCGCTGGCCCAACCGCCCGCAGCCCGTATTGATAGGCTTTCTCCAGGTGAGCAATGGTGACTATAGAATCCGCGCCCTCCAGGCTTAAAATATACCCGATAGCTTTCTTTTCAGATTGGTTTGTATTCCAATATTTTAAATGATTTTCAAGATCAGACAAATTGGTTATGGATTTTAACTCGCCTTGAATTTCCATTTCCTTATACCATGTCCGTTGGCTTTGGGTATGTGCCCATGCCTGCTCGGGAGAATTCCATCCCGGTAAGGAGTTTTCTAGAGAAACGTAGCGCGCTATCTGGGTGGCGACTACTAAACCGATGTTTCCTTTACGCAATTCATCGAAGCACACAACTCCTTTTCCCCGGTCGGGTTTATCGGTGAGGAGTTTTTCACGGTCGCGTATTTCTTGCAGGGGCCTCCTTAAATCACGGTTCCATTCCATGGCGTTCATGGAAAGGTCAAGGTGGGCGTCAATTATTAATGGTGTGGATGTGCTCAATTTTTTATGATTTCCGGCCTCCGGTTTCAAATATTTATTTTTCGTTTTCGTGCGCTAATCGGCCACTGAGCTTTTGCGTGTCCGTCAATAATTGCCCAGGCAAACTCGTGCAATGCCACCGTAGGGCAAATATGATAAGGCACACCATATAAGACATCGCCAATATTTAAAGTATTTCCTTTTGGCGCTTTTAGTATCAAATGCTCTTCACTGTGACTTAGTGGCTCCAGGCCCAAGGCGTTAAGGAAATGAATACGGTTGTTTAGTGGATTTTCTGATGCTACCGATTTGTGACCCAGGTCAACACAAATTGTTTCATCATCGGGTTTGGAAATAATTCTTGTGACCAGGAGAGCTCCAAAGACAAATGGTTGCTCTGCGAATTTTTTGTGATAACCATAATCCCAAAAAATGAATGTTCCGGGGCTGCACTCAGCATTTTTTCTTTTGGCATGAATTGAAAGGGTGGTGTTGCCACCTGTAACAATTGCCAGGGTTTTTCTGGATTGTTGTTCAATTTCTTTTTGAAGCAACTCTACACGGGAAAATCCTTCATCACATCCTTTCGTTCGAATATTCAAATCGTCCATGTTGTGATGACCATCGTATGCGTGAAGGCCAATGGGTGTAATTCCCTTCAGCGATGCACATAATAAATACAATGCCAATGCTTTTTCCGGAAGGAAGCCGGTTCGGTTCATGCCCACATTCAAATCGAGGAAAATATTTACTGTTACCGATTCTCTTTCAGCAAGAGCCGACAGTTCCCTTGCTGTCGCTTCATTATCGATCAGGCATGAAAAGCGCGTGGAAGGATATTTTTTAATTAATTGAATAAACCGAACACCTTTTGGCCCCAGGGGTTGATAGGCCAGCAGCACATCGGGGGCATTAATTAAGGCCAGCATCTCAGCCTCCGCAATCGTGGCGGCTTTAAATTTTTTAATACCCTCATCCATTAACAGTCCACAAACTTCCGGGCACTTGTTTGTTTTAACATGCGGACGAAGCCTGTTAACATCGGGAACAAAATTTTTTAATATCCGGATGTTCTCCTTTACCCGATCGGGGTAAATGACCAGGGCGGGTGAATCAATTTGGTCGATATTAGAAACAGTGTACCACATTAAGGTTTCAAGAAAGGGTCGGACAGATTTAACTGTAGCCCTCTCTGCAAGATGTAATCAATTACTTTTTCTAGCTCGATTGGCGATGTCCAGGCATTCAACAACCCGCTGTTCTAGCAACGCCCAATCTTTCTTTTCCAAAATTTCTTTACTGAAAAGCTGTGAGCCCATTCCCACGCAAGTGGCCCCGGCTTTGAACCAGGCTGCGAGGTTTTTTTCATTTGGCTCAACACCACCGGTAATCATAAGTTGCAAGCTGGGAACCACGGGCATTATTGACGAGATAAAACCTGGCCCTAAAACAGAACCGGGAAACACTTTAATGATCTCCGCTCCATTTTCTTTGGCTGTAACAATTTCAGTTAGTGTGGCACAACCGGGTATCCACGGTTTCTGATGGCGAGCACAAACAGGGGCCATTTCTAATTTTAGAATAGGTGAAATAATAAAATCAGCGCCCACGTCAATAAATTTTTGTGTAGTGGCAGCGTCCATGATCGTCCCGATGCCCAGCATTAGGTCATTGTATTTTTTTTTGATGGTAACCAGGTGCTTAAAAACTTCATATGAGTTACTTCGTCTATTGGTAAACTCAAATACTCGAATACCTCCACGATAAGCTGCCTCAATAACTTGCTGGGCGTCATCGGGGTTATCGTGTGTGAATAGAGGTACAACACCTGTTTTTTTTATGGCCTCAATAATTTGTTGGCTGGAGAAATTCATATCAAAATTTTATTAAAAGAAATTATTCATAAGTGTAAAACATGCCTACCGCGACACGCGCCCGGATCCATCACCTTCCATTAATTTTTCTACTTCCTCCACTGTCACGCGGTTAAAATCGCCTTTGATTGTATGCTTAAGGCACGAAGCAGCCACGGCAAAGTTCAATGCTTTTTGGTCGTCATTCGGATAGGAGATCAAACCATAGATCAGCCCGCCCATAAAAGAATCACCTCCACCAACGCGGTCAACAATGTGGGTGATTTGGTACGTGGGTGCTTCCACCAGTTTTTTTCCATCCCACAATACACCTGACCATGAGTTGTGGCTTGCACTGATGGAGCCTCGCAGTGTGATGATTATTTTTTTTGCTTTTGGAAATTTTTTCATCAGCTGTTTGCCAACCGATTCATAGGCTGCAGCCTCAACATGCCCTGATTTCACATCGACACCTTCCGGCTTGATACCGAAAACCATATCGGCATCTTCTTCATTTCCTAAAATGATATCGCAAAAACTCACTAATTTTTCCATCACTTCTCCTGCAGATTTTCCCCATTTCCATAATTTATTTCTGTAGTTCAAATCGGTGGAGATGGTAATTCCAAGTTTTGAAGCGGCCTCGCATGCTTCCAGGCAAACGTCTGCAGCGCCTTCCGAAACCGCTGGAGTTATGCCAGTCCAGTGGAACCAGGTTACTCCTTCAAAAAATTTATTCCAGTCAATGGTGCCTTTTTTCAATTTAGCAAATGAACTGTTCGCACGGTCATAAATTACTTTGCTTCCGCGGCTCACCGCCCCCGACTCCAGGTAGTAAATGCCGATCCGGTCGCCACCGCGAACGATGAGCGATGTATCTACATTATGAGTGCGCAAAGTGGTAATGGCAAAATCGCCCAGATCATTTTTGGGAAGACTCGTTACAAAACTGGCAGGGATTCCGTAATTGGCGAGCGAAACGGCCACATTGGCTTCGCCACCGCCAAAAGTCACTTCAAATTCCGTTGATTGGGCAAACCTGAGATAGCCCGGAGTTGCCAGGCGGAGCATGATTTCACCGAATGTTACTACTTTGTTTTTCATTTTAGTCTGAGGTATTTGGTTTAAAATAAAGTGTGGCAAAATTGAAAATTTTTTGGAAGCCTCCTACCATGCCGTGGAATACATTTGATGAAAATTATAGCAGGATTCATCCCTTCCGAAGGAATTCCATTGTAAGGTAAAGAGGGCGAAGTCTGATCAGGCTTTTGGTTTACTCTAATTCGAAAACAGCTTCTATTTCTACCGGGATATTATCGGGCAAAGAACCCATGCCTACAGCGCTTCGTACGCCTACACCATTGTCACTGCCCCATACTTTCGAGAACAGTTCGCTGCATCCGTTAATGACAAAGGGATGCCGTTCAAAATCGGGAGTGGCGTTAACCATACCCAATACTTTAATTACACGCTTTATTTTATTGAAACTTCCAAGGTTTTTTTTTAATGTTGACAAAATAGCAAGACCAACCTGCTGAGCTGCTGCTTTGGCCTGATCTGCATCGAGGTCCGATCCAACCTTCCCAATGATTAAACTACCATCTTCCTGAACAGTTCCATGACCTGAAACATAAACGAGGGTTCCCACAATTAAGAAAGGTTTGTAAACACCAAGGGGCTTTGGTGCCGGAGGAAGTGTTAGTTTAAGCTGCTCGAAGTTTTGGTCAGGGGTCATGAATATTTTTTTGATTTTTAATTTTTGGGTTGAAAGTTACTTTTCTAGAAAACCCTTCACTTCACTTTCCCATTTTTCCGGGTTGAATTCATAGAGCGATTGATGGGCTGCACCTTTATACACCACTAATTTCTTTTCGCTTCCAATGTTTCCGTAAATGCATTGTGTTTCCTCTTCCGTAACGCGTGGGTCCTGGTCGCCCCATTGTAATAGTACTGGGCATTTTATTGAGGTGGCATAATCGCAAGGTGAAAGATTAAATGCCCAGAAGCCGTGCTCAACACCGCCCCAAAAAGTCAGCATTTGGGCCAGTGGAGTTGGCGGAATTCCCATGATGCGCATGCGACCTTTAACAGCCTGTGGTAAAGAGCCGAAAGGCATTTCCAAAATCAGTTTGTGCGCGGGTAATTGAAAATCGCGCTCGGCTTTAATAATAGATGCAGCGCCCAGCGAGGTGCCATACAAAACTATGTTTTCAAAACCCTCTGACTTCATAAAGTCGAATGCGAGTTTTACTTCCTCTGGTTCCTTATAACCAACCGTGCAGGTTGTGCCCTCGCTATCGCCATGGGCTCGAAAGTCAATTGCCAAAACCGAGTACCCAAGTTTATAAAAATATTCAGTGTGCTTAATAAGCCGTCCTTTTGAGTTACCATGCCCGTGGAATAATATTACGGCATGAGGTGTGCTGTCGTTCCGGATAAGCCATCCGGAAATTTTTAATCCGTCTTTTGTAAGCAAGGTTGTTTCGCTAAAGGGCAGGGAAGGTTTTGTCGTCACTTCCGACTTCGGAAACTCATAACCAAAAAAAACCATTTTTATTTTCTGGCCTATGCCCAGGTTTTTTAAATCAATTTTTTCGGCATTAGGGTAAAAATGGGTGAACTGCCATGCGTGAAAAATGGCCATTACATTTAAAAAAATGAATAATCCCAGAACGGTGTATGAAACTCTTCTAATCCATTTCATGTGTCTATATTTTTTTGATTAAGGTCACATGGAATGCCCAAATAAACATTCTCGGTTGTTGCAAAGCATTTATGTGGGCATTTCATAACTCAAAAAAAATATTGATTTGTGGCCTCACAGGTATTCTCCGTTAATATACCGTTTTAAATCTTCGGGAGTGTCCAGGTCAATTTCGCCTCCAATGAATGGAATCAATACTAAATCCTGGTTTAACTTTTCCAGTACTTCACGTGCGCCAGATTTGTCTTCAATTTGCATGAGACTTGAGAAGACACTTCTATCGAAAATAGCTGGAACCCCCACCACGCCATTATTATATTGTGAAGCAACGGCCAGTGGCTTTGATTGATAGTAGGCACTCGCCAATCGGTTTATATGAACGGATGAGAGCAAGGGTTGGTCGCACACCAAAACCATGAGGGCTTGCACATTAGAAAATGATTGAATGGCTTTCCGTAAACCTGCTTTTAGTGAACTGCCCATCCCGTTTGCCCATTGCTGGTTGATCTCTATTGTGATAGGGCGACCCTTAAGTGCAACCTGGTGATCTTGCGCATGAGCGCCAAAGACTACAATAACATTTGGGATTTGAGAAGCGGTAGCGCAATTGACTGAGTGCTCCAGTAAGGTGCGGCCATTCACGCTCAACATTTGTTTAGAGGTTCCCATGCGGCTGGAGTTTCCTGCGGCAAGCAAAACTATTACCTGGTCGTTGTAGCGCGTCATGGGCAATCCACTCTCATACAGAATTTTATTTAGCCAAACTTGAATATTTTTTCAATTTCCAATTATTTCAAAATACCCTTCAAATCTACATTAAAAAATGTGCCCCGGTTTTCTGTTCGTCCCAGCGATTGGCGGGTAATTAAAAATGCGATAGTAATCAGGTTTCGGAGTTCGCAAAGTTGTGGTGAGAGCACAGCTTCATCATAGAGTTTCTCCGTTTCATGATAGAGAATATCAATTCGCTTCATGGCCCGCTTCAAGCGCTCATGCGAGCGAACAATGGCTACGTAATCACTCATTAAGTCGCGGAGTTCTTTGCGTGTGTGTGTGATAAGGATTTGTTCACGCGGCACAGTTGTGCCTTCGGCATTCCAATCGGGAATGTTTTGTGGAATAGCTATTCCCTCAATTTTCTGTTCAACATCGGCAAAGCACCGGTGGGCAAACACAATTGCTTCCAATAAAGAGTTTGAAGCTAATCGGTTGGCTCCGTGCAATCCTGTGCACGCACATTCACCACAGGCGTAAAGATTGCTAATGGAAGTATGCCCGTAAATATCCACTTCAATGCCTCCGCACTGGTAATGAGCTGCAGGCACCACAGGGATCATTTGGGTGGTTATGTCAATCCCCTTGCTCAGGCATTTTTCATAGATGTTCGGAAAGTGCGATATAAAATCTTCTTTTGGAAGATGGGTGCAATCCAGGTAAACGCATTCGTTTCCACTTGTAATTAGCTCATTATCAATAGCCTGTGCCACAATATCACGCGAAGCAAGTTCGCCACGGTCGTCATACTTGAACATAAAGCGCTCCCCGTTTTTATTGCGCAGGTATGCACCATGGCCGCGAATGGCTTCGGTAATCAAGAAGGAAGGATTGTCATCTTTTGAATAAAAAGCAGAGGGATGGAATTGCACAAACTCCATATCTTTTACTTTGGCCATTGCCCTGTAGGCCATCGCTACACCATCACCCGTGGCTATCAACGGATTGGTAGTGGTTCGATAAACTTGCCCCGATCCGCCAGTAGCCAGCAAAGTAACTTTAGAAATATATTTTTCGATTTTGCAGGTTTGCTGGTCCATCACGTAAGCACCATAACACGAAATGCCAGGCTCTGGTTGTGAAATTTTGTATTTGAAATGGTGTTCGGTAATTAAGTCAATCGAAAAGTGGTGCGACAATAAAGTGATGTTAGATAAACTACTCACTTGCCGCAATAAACTCTTTTCGATTTGTAAGCCTGTAACATCTTTATAGTGAATGATTCGCTTGGCCGTGTGGCCACCCTCGCGCCCTAATTCAAGCTGACCTGATGCATCCTGATCAAATTCAACGCCCCACTCAATAATTTCTTCAAGGCGCTCCGGGCCTTCGCGCACAACTAATTCGACCACTCCCCGATTACACAATCCATCACCTGCGCGCAACGTATCATCAATATGTTTTTGAAACGAATCGGTAAGCTCATCCAGCACCACTGCAATGCCGCCTTGCGCATACTTGGTGTTAGACTCGCTGTCGTCAGCTTTGGTAATAACAGTAACAGACTGCTTCGGAAAACGTTTTGCCACTTTGATGGCGAACGAAAGGCCGGCAATGCCCGACCCTATGATGAGCACGTCTGTTTGTGGCATGCTTAACTTTTAGATATTTCGAGCATACGCTGAATGGGAACGAGTGCCCTCTTTTGAATTTCTGATGGCACTTGTATTTCTGGTAACTCGTATTTGAGGCAGAGATAAAGTTTTTCTAATGTATTCAGCCGCATAAAGGCGCACTCACTGCAGGCACAAGTATTGTCTTCATGACTGGGTGCGGGAATCAAACTTTTATATGGAACCTCTTTCGACATTTGATGAAGGATGCCCGCTTCAGTGGCAATAATATATTCGCTGCCTTCATCGCGCTTTACAAAATTGATCATGCCGGTGGTTGAGCCAACATAGTGAGCCACTTTGAGTATATGAGTCTCCGATTCCGGGTGAGCAACAATTTTAGCCTTGGGATGTTGCTTGTGAAGTTCCAATAATTTATCAATAGCAAATGCTTCGTGCACCATGCAGGCGCCTTCCCATAACACCATATCTCTCCCGGTTTTATTAATGAGGTATCGTCCCAGGTTTTTATCAGGGGCAAAAATTATTGGTTGTTCTTTTGGAACGGAGTTAACAATTTTTTCAGCGTTTGCTGAAGTGCAGATAATATCGCTCATGGCTTTAATTTCTGCGGAGCAATTGATATAGGTGATAACAATATGGCCAGGATGCTTTTCGAGAAAACTTTTAAATAATTCCGGAGGAGCTGACTCTGCCAGTGAGCAACCCGCTTTGAGATCGGGGAGGACTACTTTTTTATCGGGGTTTAAAATTTTGGCCGTTTCACCCATGAAATGTACTCCGGCAAAAACGATAATGTCGGCTGTAGTGTGAGCGGCTTGCTGTGATAGCCCAAGACTATCGCCCACGTAGTCGGCAATATCCTGAATTTCAGGGCGCTGGTAGTAGTGGGCCAGGATTACCGCGTTTTTTTCTTTTTTCAAACGACCGATTTCCTTTACCAGGTCAATTTTTTTATCGACCGGAAGTTTTAGAAACCCTTCGAGGTGAAGTTTACTTGTAGCTCTTTCCAGTGTCATTTCTTCTATCATAACGAAGGGTGTAGTGAATGCGAAATTAACAGCAATCGGAATGAAACCCGACACCTACGGTAACTAATTTCTGCCATTTATAACTCGAAAAACCTCACAAACGTTCCCATCGGTAAATCCTTTCCGCTTTTCGATTTCAGGAAGAACTCTCCAAAATCCGGAGTCACATCAAAATGCGACTGAACCACATTAAGTCCTACCAGAGAAGAAAGTCCTACGGCATACATATTCAAAATAAAAAAACGTTTCTTGCTTTCGAGAAGCGAGGCACTCATTCCAATCAGTTCATTCAATTTTTCTTCCAGTGTCCACTTTTCGCCTTCGGGTCCGCGGCCATAAGGCGGAGGATCCATAATGATCCCGCTATATTTATTTCCGCGCTTCACCTCACGCTTCACAAACTTGAGCGCATCTTCATATACCCACCGTATATCTTTTTGATTGTTGAGCTGCATATTTTGGTTGGCCCAATTCAAACCAGGGCGAGAGGCATCTACGTGCACCACCTCCGCACCGGCCGTGCGGGCAACCACCGAGGCCGCGCCTGTGTAGGCAAACAGGTTCAGGATTTTACCGGGTTGCTTCCAGTTTGAAATAGTGTCGAAAATAAAATTCCAATTGGCGCCTTGTTCAGGAAATACACCCACATGTCCAAAGTTGGTAAGGGCCAATCGCAGCGTGAGTGAGAGTTTGCCGTATTGATATTCTATGTTCCAGCTATCGGGAATGGATTTTAATTTCTTCCAACCGCCATTTACTTCTTCTGAAAACCTGAACTTATCTTTTTGCTCCCGGTCGAAGCGGGCATGGGCTGTTTTCAGCCATTCCTGTTCACTTAAAGTCTTTGGCCATAAAGCCTGTGGCTCAGGCCTGATCAGAATATATTGACCGAATCGCTCCAGTTTTTCATTGCCTCCGCTATCCAGCAGTTCATAGTCAGTCCATGAGGAAGGATAGATTAATTGAAGATTCAAAATTGAAGATTTAAAATTCACGGAAAGTTAGCAACTTTCGGAAAGTTAAGATGAAGAAAGGCGAAACGATAACCAGCGTTCACAATCCCAAAATCAAAAGCCTGCTTGCGCTGGAAAAGCCTCGTGAACGCAGAAAGCAATGTTTGTTTATTATTGAGGGCACCAAAGAAATCGGGCTCGCCATTCAAGCCGGGTATAAAATCGGAAACATTTTTTATTGTGAACAACTCATTTCCCGACAGCAATTGGGCAACCTGGCCGATGATAAATTAGTGATACCCGTTTCCAAAGAGGTATTTGATAAGATTGCCGTTCGGGAAAATTCAGGAGGTGCTATTGCTGTTGCTGAAATGAAGATGCACCGATTGGAAGACTTAAAACTTTCGGCCAACCCGTTGTTGCTTATTGTGGAGTCGGTGGAGAAACCGGGAAACCTGGGAGCCATATTACGCACGGCCGATGCCGCTGGAGTGAGCGGTGTTATCAGTTGCGATCCGCAAACCGATTTTTATAATCCCAATGTAGTCCGCTCCAGCATTGGTTGCGTTTTTACGCAGCCCATAGCTTCGGCAACTTCCGAAGAAACAATTGCCTGGCTTAAGAAAAACAAAATCAATATTTTTTGTGCATACCTAAATTCATCTAAACCTTATCATAAGATAGATTTCACACAACCAAGCGCGATCGTGATGGGAACTGAGTCAACAGGTTTATCGGATGTTTGGATAAAATCAGCCGATGCAAATATTATTATCCCCATGTTTGGAAAAATTGATTCGATGAATGTATCTACGTCAGCGGCTGTATTGGTGTTCGAAGCGGTGAGGCAGAGAATTCATTTTTAACAATGGATAAAGTTGGGATTATTTCCAATAATTTAGGGTAAATTTCCCATCAGATCATTTAAACATCATGAACCTCAATATAAAAGCACAACAGCAAAACTCCTACGATGCTATCGTGGTCGGAACCGGCATTAGTGGTGGGTGGGCAGCTAAAGAACTCACAGAAAAAGGTTTAAAAACATTGGTGCTGGAGCGCGGACGTGATGTGCAGCACCTGAAAGATTATCCGACCATGCTGAAACATCCGTGGGAACTGCCTCATGGCAATCGCGTGCCGGATGAGGAACTTAAACTGTACCCGATTCAAGGACGAACGAACTGGATAAATCAAGGCAACAAACACTGGTGGGCAAAAGACCTGGAAAACCCTTACACGGAAATAAAACCATTCGATTGGATTCGCGGACATCATGTTGGAGGACGATCGCTCATGTGGGGGCGGCAAACATACCGCCTTTCACAAATGGACTTCGAAGCAAATGCAAAAGATGGAGTAGGCATAGATTGGCCTATCCGGTATGAAGATTTGGCTCCGTGGTATGATTATGTAGAATCTTATATCGGAGTGAGCGGCCAGGCAGAAGGTATTGACCATCTGCCGGATGGAAAATTTCAGCCACCTATGGAGATGAATTGCGTGGAGAAATTATTCAAAGATAAAGTAGCTGAAAAATTTAACGGGAGAAAAGTTACTATCGGCCGGGTGGCCAATATGACTGCACCGCTGCCCCACGACCCCAGCCGGGGCACATGCCAATCGCGCGACTTGTGTGACCGGGGCTGCCCATATGGTGCCTACTTCAGTAGCAATGCATCCACTCTTCCCGCTGCAATGAAAACCGGCAACATGACGCTGAGACCCAACTCGGTTGTTCATTCAATAATTTATAACCAGGATACTAAGCGTGCCATCGGTGTGAAGGTGATTGATGCTACAACAAAAGAAGAAATTGATTTTTATGCTAATGTTATTTTTCTGAATGCCTCAACGCTGGGAAGTACGTTCATTTTACTTAATTCCACTTCGTCCCGCTTCCCGAGCGGTATGGGTAATGCGAGCGACCAACTTGGGCGAAACCTGATGGATCATCAATACAGGGCTGGTGCGGAAGGGATATGGGATGGATTTGAAGATCAATTTTACATCGGGCGGAGGCCAACCGGAATTTATATCCCCAGGTTTAGAAACATTGGAGACAGTAAGCGAACGGATTACATACGCGGATTTGGCTACCAGGGCAGAGCAAGTCGTGCGCACTGGTCGAGAGGTGTGGCCGAGATGGCGCTTGGTGCTGATCTTAAAGAAATGCTTACCCAGCTAGGCGGCTGGTCATTTGGGATTACTGGTTTTGGCGAATGTTTGCCATACGCTGAAAACCGGGTAACCATCAACAATGATAAGAAAGACATTTATGGTTTACCAACTTTGAACATGGATGCCGAATGGAAAGCCAATGAAAAAACCATGCGCAAGGATATGATAATTGCTGCGGAAGAAATGCTGTTTGCCAGTGGCTTTAAAAATGTGCGCACCTTCGATAACCCGGATAATATGGGGCTGGGCATCCACGAAATGGGAACCGCCCGCATGGGCCTTGACCCAAAAACTTCGGTGCTCAATAAGTGGAATCAGGTGCATGAGGCGCTCAATGTTTTTGTAACGGATGGTGCCTGCATGGTTTCGTCTGGTTGCCAAAATCCATCGCTCACATACATGGCACTTACCGCAAGGGCAGTAGATCATGCTGTTTCAGAATTAAAAAAGAGGAACCTGTAACCAATAAGGATTATGACCAGAAGAGAACTCATACAGAAAACCACGTTGGCACTTGGTTATACGATATCGGCACCAACCCTGATGGGAATTTTAGGCGGGTGCGAACCTAAACATGCCGTGTCTTACACACCTGTCTTCTTTACGGATGAGCAGGCTGTTCTCATTGGCGACTTGGCCGAAATTATTTTGCCACGCACTTCAACGGCCGGGGCAAAAGATGCAGGTGTTCCGGCTTTTATTGATTCATTCATAAAAGAAGTTTACCCAAAACAAGAGCAGGAAAGATTTCTTGCCGGGTTAAAAAAGTTTAATGAAGGAACTGTGGATCGGTTCTTAAGGCTTTTCACCGAATGCACGCTGGATACGCAAGTATTATATACTAATGATGTGCACAAAGGAGCAATCAAAAATATTCAAGACGATGGCTGGGCAGCTAAGTATAAATCAGATGGTTGGTGGGGGCACGACAAGTCTGAGCGACCATTTATCCTCCAGGTAAAAGAACTTACCATCCTGGGATTTTTCACCAGCGAACAAGGCTCTACGAAAGTTTTGAAATACAATCCTGCCCCGGGTCCATTTAAAGGATGTGTTCCATTAAGTGAGTCGTTAAAAGAGGTGTAACAGCAGGCTTACCAACTGCTGCTTGCTCCACCGCCTCCTGAGCTTCCGCCTCCCCAACTTCCACCTGAACTTCCGCCACCGCTGTCCGAAGAGCTGCTCAATTTTGGTGTTGTAAAAGTGCGCACATTCCTGAACTTACAATACTTACACAATTTAACTTCTTCCTTCAAACCCTCACTGGTTGTGGTAGCACTTCTAATCGTGCGCGTGCTGGCAACATAGTAGGCTACCGTTTCACACTTCGGGCAATCTTCAAATTTTGTATTTGGGTTAGGATAGCGAAACACCTGGTGGGCATCGCAGCTACTGCACTTCCAAACATCATAGTCTACACTCTTTAATGTCTCTTCGAATTGCTGTTGTTGATTTAAAAAAGGATCTTCTTTTTGTTCACTTAATTTTACACAAGGCTGCTGGCATTGGGCACAATCGCGTGGGTGCTCACGAAGAAAATGCATTTTTCTTTTGTAAGGCCATATTAAAAAAGCAAAAGGGATTGGAATAAAAACGGCTGTCCAATACCAAAGCGAAAGTTTCTGCTGATACAATTGATGGAGGGCATAGTATTCTTTCTTTCCTATCCATTCGTTGTAAACTGAATTAAGCCTCAGGCGGGTTTCTGCTGCTCCGAGAGCTATATATCCGTAGAATGCTCCAGCGAAAATCCAAAACTGGTTCATTAAAATACCCATCACCATTATTCCTACCGGAAGCAACAGAAACCAGATAAGAAAATGAACACTGCCGGTTTTTATGTTTGGCCCTTCAACGGGTTTAAATTTTGATGAATCGGTGAACTTGCCTTTAGCGTGGCTATAGAAAAAAGCAATGACCATCAATATTGTCCACACAATTGAACCGATAACCAGAACCTGGAAAAGCCCTATTTCTACCGAAGAATTGCCATCACTTTCAGATTGGGTTAAACTTAAATC
>Ga0315912_10002406_pt1 | contig 20029 bp, 13 predicted proteins | sample VfabasoilMG_FD_204469 | JGI IMG/M metagenome (GOLD analysis project Ga0315912, IMG submission 204469) | Garden soil microbial communities collected in Santa Monica, California, United States - V. faba soil | ecosystem: Environmental > Terrestrial > Soil > Garden | place: USA: California...
CGAAGTGTTCAATGTCCTCCTGCAATTATTGGATGATGGTCGCCTGACTGATGGGCAAGGACGCGTGGTGGATTTTCGGAATACGGTGGTGATCATGACCAGCAACTTGGGCAACACGCTGTGGGATAACACGGGTGACCGGCCCTCCGCGCCGACGCGCGATGAAATGACGCGCATACTCCAAACGCACTTCCGCCCAGAGTTCCTCAACCGGATTGACGAGATCGTGATCTTCCACGCGCTTGGCAAGGAACACCTCAGCGGCATCGTAGACATTCAACTGCGCCGCGTGAGCCAACTGTTGGCAGACAAGGCCTATCGCTTGGAAGTGACCGAGGCCGCCCGCGAGTTCTTGGCGGAGGTGGGCTACGACCCGCAGTTTGGCGCCCGCCCGCTCAAGCGCGCTATTCAACGCGAATTGCAAGACGTGCTGGCCTTTAAGATTTTGGCGGGCGAATTTAGGGAGGGTGACACTATTCGCGCCGACCGTAGCCCGAGCGGGCTGGTCTTCTCGGCTGAACAGCCAGCGGTGGAGGGGGAAATCATCCGCGAATAAATGAAAGATCTCCCTCAATTTGTCGCGATTAATGCGCCTCCTGAGCGTGTCGAAGGAGGCGCTATTTCTTTAGTATAGGCCGCATATTCAGGTGACTGTCACTGGGCGTTCAAACGCTTAAAATGCCCACAACCAGTTGCGGCCAGTGACAGGCGACAGTCACCTAAACGACTGACTTCTGATTGTCCCCTACTGCTATAATCCTCGCACGGAACGAAGCGCCTCCCCGGCGCGTCTTACCTATACGCGCCGCTCGTTAGTGCGCGGATAGGTCTCAGGCGTGCGGTTGTAATGGCACGCGGCAGACGCTACAATCTTGTTCATGTAGATTTCTGAAAACCTGAAAGGATTATTTCCTTGAAACCCCTTGCGCGTGTCATTTGTCTCCTCAGTTTGTTGGCGGTGAGCGGGTTAAACGTCTTTAAAGCCAATGCCGCGCCACCTTCCCAAACCGCTAGCCTCACCCTCGCCGCACGCGCTGGGTTTGATGGCTACTACAAAGCCGGCACTTGGGTGCCCGTGCGCATCACCCTCGAAAATAATGGGCCGGATGTCAACGCCACATTACGTGCGACCTTACCGCGTGACTCGGGTAGTAACCTCTACTTCACCCGCGAACTGGAACTTCCCACCCAATCGCGCCGCGAATTCTTCCTCTATGTTTCCCCCGAAAACTTTGCTAGCACGCTCAAAATAACGCTCACCGATAAAGGCACTTCTAAAGAAACCAACTCGGCCAGCGTGCGGCTCGTCCAAGCCGGGGCGGTTGACTTGCTCTACGGCATATGGGCTAATTCACCTTCCACCTTCAATATCTTAGCGGAACTCGACCCAGCCAACGGCACGGCCTATGTGGCACAACTCGATCTGGCCGATTTGCCGCCCCTCGCGCAAGCCTGGGAAGGCTTAGATGCGTTGGTGATCTCCGATGTGGATACAGGCGCGTTGTCACCCGAACAACGCACCGCGTTGGCGAGTTGGGTGACGAGTGGCGGGCGGCTGATCGTAGCGGGTGGCGCGTCTTGGCAAAAGGTCGCGGCTGGGTTGGGGGCGGTGTTGCCATTCTCGCCCGCCGGAACGCGCACCATCGCTTCGCCTAAGGAGTTGGGAGAATTCGCCAATTTCACGACCCCGGACGGCAACCTCATCGCCGCACGCGGCACGCTCGCCCAAGGTGCCGTGACGATCCTGAGCCAGGCCGATCTCCCGCTCATCGTCTCGCAACCGATGGGCGTGGGGGATGTCACCTTCCTCGCCTTTGACCCGGCGCTCGCGCCCCTTAAGGGTTGGGATGGCCTCGAAGGCATGTTTTTGGGACTCTTAAGCACGCCTTTAGATCGCCCCACTTGGGTCGGCGGTTTTCGCAATGCGTATTCTGCCCGCGATGCCGTGAACGCGGTGCCAACGATTGACCTGCCGTCGGCGTTTCAAATCTGCGGCTTCTTAGGTTTCTATGTGTTGTTGATCGGCCCGATCAACTTCTTCGTCTTGCGCCAACTCAAGCGCCGCGAGTTAGCGTGGATCACCATCCCGGTCATCGTACTGCTGTTTACGGGTGTGGCGTATCTCACGGGCTATCAATTGCGCGGTACGCAAGCCACCTTGCATCAACTCTCGGTGGTACAAATCTGGCCCGGCGCGTCCGAAGCGCGCGTGGATGCGTTGGTGGGCTTATTCTCGCCCCGCCGTCAAGAATACGATGTGGAATTCCCAACGGGTTTTATCGCGCGGCCGTTCCCATCGAGCTATGGTTCCTCTAGCGATATTACGATTGAAGAGGGCGACCAGCATATCGCGCGTTATATCCGATCAGATGTCGGCTCGGTCGAGGGCTTCATCACGCGCGGTCAAATCCCCGCGCCGAAATTTGAGAGTGATGTGCGGCTGGAATTGCGGAACGCCTCCGTGTACTTGAGTGGCTCGATGACGAACCTCAGCGAGGTCACGCTCGAAGGGGCTAAACTCCTCGCGCCGGGGAATGTGATCGATCTCGGTCAGTTCGCGCCCGGTGAGACCAAGACCTTGGCGCAGACTTGGTACAGCTCCTTCAATGGTCGCGCGACCCCTGACACCGCCTATTTGCCCGTCCCCGGCGGGTGGGGCGCTCCCATGATGAACTATTACGGTTACGACACCACTATTCAAGATATTCTAGGGGCCAACGTCAATTATTACGACGACAAAGAAAGCTATCGCAAATACTCGCTCCTCAACGCACTGGCGGATCAGAACGGCACAACGAGTCGAGGGAGTGGGGTGTACCTCACGGGCTGGACAAGCGCCGCGCCGTTTTCGGCGCAAGTGGTGGATCGTACTTTCACGACCGTTGACCAGACGCTCTATTTGATCGCCGTGAACATTGGGTTTACCCAAGCCAATGGCGCGAAATCTATCTCGCCCGGGCTGATGGTGTGGAGCGTGGTGGACGCAGGCACGATGGGCATCTCCCCCTCGCCGTATGATGTCTATCTCAGCCAACCGGGTTACTATGCCATACAATTCAGGCCCGCTCGTCTAGTGCAGTTTGACCAAGTCAAGAAGTTGACCTTGCATCTCAATAGTTACGGCTCCACCGGCGTTGCGCCGCTTAAGGTCAGCCTGTGGGATTTTTCAGAGGAAGTGTGGGTGGAACAGACCAAGTTGTATTGGGGCGACACTGACATTACCGCTCCGGCACGGCATGTCGGGCCGGCCGGGGAAGTTCGGGCCCGCATTGAAAACCTTACCAACCAACAAAGTAATCTGGAGACGTTGGATTTTACGATAGTTGTAGAATAGACTTGTAACCATTCGAAAACTTCACCGGTCTGTAAGATAGACCAGTGAAGTTTAGTTATCAACCCCTATGCCCACTATCATCGAAACCAAAGGCCTCACCAAACGCTACGGCCCGTTGACCGCCGTGAACGACTTGTCGCTCGCAGTAGAGCAAGGCGCGATCTACGGCTTTGTTGGGCCGAATGGCGCGGGTAAGACCACCACCATGCGGATGCTCACCACGCTCTTGCAACCGACCTCCGGCGAAGCATGGGTGGCTGGGCATTCGGTGACGCGCGACCAACGCGGGGTACGCCGGGCCCTCGGCTACATGCCCGACTTCTTCGGCGTTTATGATGACATGACGGTGTGGGAATATCTGGACTTCTTCGGCGCGTGTTACGAAATCCCCGCCGCCACTCGCGCGAACTTGATCAAAGACCTGTTGGAATTGGTAGACCTCACCCATCGGCGCGATGACCAAGTGGACACGCTCTCGCGCGGGATGAAGCAACGCCTGTGTTTGGCGCGCACCCTCGCCCACGACCCGCAAGTGTTGATATTGGACGAACCGGCCTCCGGCCTCGACCCACGCGCGCGTATTGAGATCCGCGAGTTGCTGGTGGAACTCAGCCGCATGGGAAAGACTATTTTCTTCTCAACGCACATCCTCGCCGATGTGGCCGAGATTTGCACCCAAGTGGGGATCTTTGAAGCGGGGCGTTTGGTGGCGCAGGGGGGGCTCGTCGAAATGCAACGCCGCTTGTTGCCCCATCGCCGCTTGCAGATCACTCTGCTCGACAAGCTCGAAGGCGCGCAGGCCGCACTCCTCGGGCGCGAGGGGGTGCTGGAGATGAAGGTCATCCCACCTGCCCAAAATGGCGAACCGACCACGACCCAGTTGTTAGAAGTGAACTTCTCGGGCGATGATACCAGTGTGAGCGCCTTGTTGAGTCACTTAGTCATACAAGGTTATCCCGTGTTGCGCTTCACCGAAGCCGTGCATGACCTGGAAGATGTGTTTATGCACGCGACGAAGGGCATTGTGTCGTAAATAAAGGTATCAGTGATGAATAAAGCCACCTCGGTCACTCTTTCCGAACGCCTCACCGCCAACCCCGTCATCCTCAAAGAATTGCGCGGGCGGATGCGCGGTTGGCGCGCGTTTATCGTGTTGACGCTCTACTTGTTGGTGATGAGCAGTTTTGTCACTCTGCTCTATGTCGCTTTCGCCGCCTCCACCAACACGGCCTACAATGGTGGGAGTGGGCAACAGATCGGCAAATTTGTGTTTGCTGGGACGGTGGGCATCGAACTGCTGTTAGCGTGTTTCATCGCGCCGGCGTTCACTTCCGGCGCGATCAGTGGCGAACGCGAACGCCAAACGTTCGACCTGCTCCGCACCACCTTGCTCCCGGCGTGGTCGTTAGTGTTGGGCAAACTGGGCTCAGCCTTGCTCTACACGTTCTTGCTCTTCCTCGCCGCCTTGCCTCTGCAGAGCTTGGCGTTTTTGCTGGGCGGGGTCGAGCCGATGGAACTCGCCATCGCCAGTGTATTGCTCGTCGCTACGGCTTACTTATTTGGCTCGGCGGGCGTGTTCTTCTCTTCGCTCATGCGCCGCACGTTGGGCGCGACGGTGTTAACGTATGCCTTTGCGATCATGGCGACGTTGGGCTTGCCCATCGCCATGTTGGTGATGCTCCCGTTGACGGCGCTTTTCAGCTACAACTCGCCCGGCGTCCTCTTTCAAACTGTGATGATCTATGGCTTCGGCTTTTTGATCATGATCAATCCCGCCGCCACCGCCATCGCCACCGAAGTGATCTTGATGGAAGAGCAGACGTATTTTTTCTTTACACAATCGGTCTATAACCCACAAACGGGCAACTCGATCATCCTCCCGCTCGTCTCGCCGTGGTTGCCCTATGTCGGCTTTGCCTTAGTCTTCGGCACGGGGTTGGTCTTGTTAAGCATCCTCGCGGTGCGGCGGACGGAGCGCTAAACGGGCTTATCGAATTAGACGCTTAAGGTCTTGACGACCTTTAGCATCTGGTCAGAAGCGACCCTAACCATGAACACCAACGCTGACTTTCGTGAACTTGAAGATCGACTCGCCGGATGGACGTTGCGCTGGCAGTTGCGCGATGCGTTCCTTTGGTCGGTGCGCGGCCTCTCGGCTGGGTTGGCAGTTGGGCTAGGCTTGGCGCTCGTGGCGCGGTTGCGCCCGCTGTTGCCAGTGCTGACCCTCACCGCCTTCACGCTCAGTTTTGCCTTGTTGGGGTTTGGCATGGCGCTGGCGCTCGCCTACTTCTGGCCGCGCCCGCGTTTGGCCGCCGCGCGCCGTTTTGATAAATTGTTTGGCCTCGCCGAACGCACCTCAATGGCCTTAGAACTCGCTACGCAACCCGCTCACCCCGCTTGGGTCGTGCGCGAGCAATGGGCGGATGCCGCCGCCGCCGCCCGGCGAGCGCAACCCCAACTGCATCTGCCGTTTCGCTTGCCGCGCGTCGATCTCTTGCTCCTGACGATCATCACTCTCCTCACCACCCTCGCCATCGCCTTGCCCAATCCGCAACAAGCGATTTTGGCGAAGCAACAAGCAGTGCAACAAGCCATTCAGCAACAAGCCGAACAACTCAAGGCGGCGGTAGAAGCGATTGAGAAAGACCCCGGGTTGACCGAAGATCAGAAGAACGAGCTCAAACAGCCTTTGCAAGACGCGCAACAAAAATTGCAGGAAGGCAACCTCACGCCCGAACAAGCGGTGGAGGTACTGAGCCGCGCGCAAGGCGAGTTGCAAAAGCTCACCGACCCGCAAGCCGAGGCGCGCGCCCAAGCGTTGCAACAAGCGGGGGAAGGTCTGAGTGGAAACCCAACCACGCAAGCCGTCGGCGAGGCGTTACAAAACGGCGATCTGCAAGGCGCGGCGAACGCGCTGGGGAACATTGACCCGTCTACGCTGACGGAAGCCGAACGCCAAGCCCTCGCCAACCAATTGGAGCAGACGGCGCAAGCGTTACAAAATAGCGATCCCCAAACCGCTCAGCAATTGCAAGCCGCCGCCAATGCGCTCCGCCAAGGAAACACTGCGCAGGCACAAGCGGCCTTGCAACAGGCCGCGCAAGGCATGGCGCAGACCGGCCAAGCCGCGGCGCAATCGCAAGCCGCCGGTCAGGCCGCCGGACAAGTGAGCACGGCGCAACGCGCCATCGGTCAAGCGGCGAGTGGGCAACAGGGTCAAGGACAAGGACAAGGGCAGGGACAAGGCCAGGGTCAAGGGCAAGGACAGGGTCAAGGGCAAGGACAGGGTCAAGGGCAAGGACAGGGTCAAGGGCAAGGACAGGGTCAAGGTCAAGGCCAAGGTCAGGGTCAAGGACAGGGTCAAGGCAATGGCGCTGGACAAGGCGAAGGAAACGGCCAGGGCCAAGGGAACGAAACGGGCGGCAACAACGGCTCGACCAACGGCGGCGCGAGTGATGGCGGTGAGCGCACCTACGAACAAATCTATTCCCCCTATCGCATTGGCGGCAGTGGCGGCCCGGATGTGAACTTGCCCGAGAGCGGCGACCCCAACGGCGAAGTAGTGGGTGAAGGCCCCACCAATCCCCAAAACCCGGGCAACGTCACCGTGCCCTACAACCAAGTCTATAGCGACTACGCCAACACCGCGCGCTCAGCGATTGAAAACGGGCAAGTGCCGTATGACATGCGCGATCTGGTGCGAGACTATTTTAGTTCGCTGGAGCCGTAAAAAAAATTAATCCATGAATTTTGTAATTACTCAGTCTATAACTGTACAAGGTCATTGCGAACGAGCGTTTCCCAGCGAGTGACGCAATCTCCCCGTTATGGGAGAGACCGCCACGGCGCAAACGACGCGCCTCGCGGTGACACCTGAGCAGTTACCGAATTTTCACGAATGATTTATAGAAATTCGTATTCATTCGTGCGCTGAGCGATGCGTGGATCAACCTTTCTCCCCTATAAGGTCTTGAGTGTTTTTTGAGTCACGCTGTTCAATCACGAATTTGAACAAAGCCTTCGTGTCCATTCGTGTAACTTTGTGGATCATCCTATAAACCTATGCCCCCTCAACCTCCTTCCTCCGACCTCACCCCTCAACAATTCCGCGAAATCGCCGCCGCTGTCGAAGCCGAGATCGGCAAGGTGATCGTCGGGCAAGCCGAAGTCGTGCGCCATGTGTTGGTGTGCATCATCGCGGGCGGGCATGTGTTGTTGGAAGGTGTGCCGGGCCTCGGCAAGACCCAACTCATCAAGACCCTGGCCGATGTGCTGGAACTGCACTTCTCGCGCATCCAGTTCACGCCCGACCTCATGCCCTCCGACATCGTTGGCACCGACATCATTGAAGAGACGGGTGATGGGCGGCGCCAATTTCGCTTTCAGCCCGGCCCCATCTTCGCCAATCTCGTCCTCGCCGATGAGATCAACCGCGCCACGCCCAAGACCCAATCGGCGTTGTTGGAGGCCATGCAAGAACACTCCGTCACCGTCGCCAAGCGCACCTATCCGCTGGATGAACCGTTCTTCGTCCTCGCCACTCAGAACCCCATCGAGATGGAAGGCACCTATCCCTTGCCCGAAGCGCAGTTGGATCGCTTCTTATTCAAGGTCAATGTGAACTTCCCGACCTCGAATGACCTCGTCGAGATTTTGTCGCGCACAACGGGGAAGGATAAGCCCATCGCAGGCAAAGTGATCGGTGGGGAGGCGATTATGGCCATGCAACGCCTCGCGCGGCAGATCCCGGTGCCTTCGCACGTCTCCGAGTTTGTGGCGCGGTTGATCGTCGCCTCGCACCCCGATAACGCCGCCGCGCCACCCATGGTCAAACAATTTTTGCGCTTCGGCGCTTCGCCGCGCGGCGCGCAAGGCCTCGTCCTCGGCGCGAAGATCACGGCGCTCTTCGCTGGGCGACTCAACGTGGCCTTTGAAGACATCGCCGCCGTCGCGCCGGCCGCGTTGCGCCATCGGTTGTTGCTCAATTTTGAAGGCCAGGCCGATGGCATCACCACTGACGCCATTGTGAAAGATTTGTTGCAAGGCGTGCCGGAGTTGGTGAAGGCATGAGGCGCGTTGCAACCCACTCCCCTCTCTACCGGCGTTCTTCCGGTGGGGATGGGTCGGGGGTGGGGTGATGCTCTTTGACCCCAAAATCCTCCGCAAACTCGACCGCTTGGCGCTGGTCGCCTCGCAAGTGCGCGCGGGGGTGATGAAGGGCGAGCGGCGTTCCACCAAACGCGGCACGTCTATTGAGTTCGCCGATTACCGCGACTACACGCGCGGCGATGACTTGCGGCGCGTAGATTGGAACGTCTACGCGCGCCTCGAACGCCCCTTCATCAAATTATTGGAAGAAGAAGAAGACCTCGCGGTGCATGTCCTCCTCGACACCTCGCGTTCGATGGATTATGGCGCAGACGATCAGCACAAACTCAAATACGCGCAACGCCTCGCCGCCGCGCTCAGTTACATCGCCCTCGTGGCGGGCGACCGGCTCACAGTCAGCCCGCTCACGCCGCAACGCCTCACCGCCACTGATTTTTTCACCGCGCGCGGGCGTGGGCAGACGCTCCGCTTATTAAAGTTTTTAGAAGGCTTGTCGTCCGGCGGCCTCACCGAAATAGATGAAGCCTTGCGTGCCTATGCCTTTGCCGCCAAGCGTCCCGGCCTCGCCTTCATCCTCACCGACCTGTTTTCGCCGAGCGGTTATCAAACGGGCTTATCCCACTTATTGGGGCGCGGCTATGAAGTCACCCTCCTGCACCTCCTCGCGCCCGAAGAACTCGACCCGCCGCTGGCTGGCGATCTGCGCTTGGTGGATGCCGAGACCGGGCATGGGCAAGACATCACCCTCGATGGCGGCCTGCGCGATCTCTATCGTCAGCGCGTCCTCGCGTGGCGCTCCGAAGTCGAGGCCTATTGTCTCAAACGCCGCGTGCATTATCTTCCGATCACGACTGACACACCGTGGGATGAGTTGGTGTTGTATCAGTTGCGCCAGAGGAGGCTGGTCAAGTGACCAGTAATCAGTGATCAGTTTACTGATCACTGATTACTCACTGATTACCGCGATGTCTTTCCTCACTCCTCTCTTCCTCGCCCTCCTGGCCCTCGCCGTGCCGATCATCGTGTTATACATGCTCAAACTGCGGCGGCGCGAAGTGGAAGTGTCCTCGACGCTGTTGTGGCAAATGTTGTTGCGCGACCGCGAAGCCAACGCGCCCTGGCAAAAACTTAAACGCAACTTGTTGCTCTTCGTGCAACTGTTGTTGTTGACCGCTTTGGTGTTGGCCCTCGCCCGCCCGTTCTTTTGGGTGCAGGCCATCGCCACCGGCACGGTGGTCGTGGTGTTAGATGCCTCCGCCTCCATGCGTGCGACTGACCTCGTGCCCAACCGTTTTGAAGCCGCGCGCGTCGCCGTGCAACAACTCATTGACGGCTTGCCCGCCGAGAGCCAAATGACACTCATCCTCGCGGGGCATCAACCCGAGGTGTTGGCCTCGGCCACCAGCGACAAGACGGTGTTGCGCGAGGCGCTCAGCCGCGCCGCTACGTTTGCTGGCCCGGCGAATTGGGAAGCGGCCCTGGCGCTCGCGGCGGGCGCGGTGCGGTTGGGGCCGGTGGATAATGCCACAACAGTGATCGTCTCCGATGGTGGCCTGCCCAGTGGACTGCCCGCCCTGCCCGGCGAAGTGCGCTATCTGCCCATTGGCCGCGCATCCGACAACCTCGCGCTGATCGCGTTGGCGTTGCGTCCGGCGGAGGGCGGCCCGCAACTCTTCGCCAAGGTCGCCAACTATGGCGATGCGGAACGGTCAGTCATTGTGTCGTTTTATGAAGGCGAACAACTCTTCAGCGCGCAACAAGTGACCGTCGCGCCTGGTAAAACCGGCGATGTGATCTTGACCGAACTGCCCGAAGCGCCCGCCGTGTACGAAGCGCGCTTGTCGGTACTAGGCGCGGATGGCCAAGCCATTGATGCCTTTCCATTAGATGACCGCGCGTGGACGGTGTATCAACCGCCCTCGGCGGGGCGTGCCTTATTGGTCTCGCCCGGGAATGTGTTCCTCGAACAAGTGTTGACCGCCCTGCCGGGATTGACGCCGTTTCGCTCCTTGCCCGGCGCGCCCATACCCACCGACCCGTTTGATTTGTATGTGTTTGATGGCGTGATCAGCGGCACATTGCCAGCGGCGGATTTGTTGCTCATCAACCCCTCCTCCAACGCTTTGTTCACAGTAGGGGCGGCGTTCACCAATACGCACTCGGTGAGTGTGCGACCGAACGACCCACTGACGCGCTACTTGGATTGGGATGCCGTGCATATCTTGCGCGCTTTTGAGACTGAAACGCCAGCGTGGGCGCGAACGCTCGTACAAGCCGAAGGCGGCCCGTTGGTTTTCGCAGGCGAGGTGGGCGGGCGGCGCGTGGCGGTGGTGATGTTTGATCTACATGATTCGGATTTGCCCTTGCAAGTGACGTATCCGATCCTCATGGCGAACCTGATCAACTATCTCGCACCGGCCGAGAATTTTTCTGCCCCGGATGGCTTGCGCCCGGGCGACACATTGACCATTCGCCCGTCGGGCGGGGACGCGGTGATCGGCATTCAAGACCCGACAGGGGCGCGCTTTGCCACCGCCACGACCGAAGCCGGTGTGTTGTTCGCCGAGACGTATGAGCTGGGGGTGTATACCGTTTTGTCCAATCAGAGCCTGCTCGGCTCGTTCGCCGTCAATTTGTTTGACCCCGCCGAGTCTAACATCCGCCCAGTAGACGTGATCCGCGTGGGGCGTTCGGATGTGGTGGCCACCGTGCGTGAAGAACAAGGCCAACTCGAAATTTGGCCCTGGGTAGCGGGCGTGGCCTTCGTTTTGTTGTTGTTGGAGTGGTGGTTGTACCAGCGCGGCGCGACACTTCCAAGCATGCCGGGTTGGCGCGGGTTCTTTAGCCGGAAGAAGATGGCAGAGAAATGAAATACGGGTGTTTACCACAGTTCTTTAAATCTTGCTGTGCGATCTCGCTCCAATGCCCCATGTGGTCATTACTGCGCGCATGATCTTCACTTCTCCCCTTTTTCTCTTCCTTCTGCTCGCCCTGCCATTCTTCTCGTGGTTGGGGTGGCCGGCGCGTGGGCCGAGCCGGGCGCGCGAAAGCGTCAGCCTTGCCTTGCGCGTGCTGATCGCGCTCTTGCTCATCCTAAGCCTGGCGGGTTTGGAAGTGCGCCAATCGTCGGAAGCGCTCTCGGTGGTGTTCTTGGTGGATTATTCGGACTCGTTGCCCCCCGAAGCCAAACAAGCTGAGCTGGCGTATGTGCGCGAGGCGCTTACCAAGATGGGCCCGAACGATAAATCGGCGGTGATCGTGTTTGGCGGCGAAGCGCGCGTGGAACGTTCACTCTCGGCCAGCAAAGAACTCGAAGGGTTCACGTCGAAAGTCACCACCATTCAAACGGATCTCGCCGAAGCGATCCGGTTGGGCCTGGCGCTCTTGCCGCTCGACACTGCGCGGCGCATGGTGATCCTCTCAGATGGGATCGAGACGACCGGCGATGCGCTGGAAGCGGCGCGCCTCGCCGCCACGAGCGGCGCGCAAATCCTGGTCGTGCCGTTCCGGGTGACGGGCAGTAGCGAAGCCATGTTGACCGATGTTCACGCGCCGCCGCGTTTGCGCCAAGGGGAAGAATTTGGCTTGGAAGTGAAGATCGATTCCACGCTCGAACAGACTGTCGGTGTGCGCGTCTTTGCCGGAGCGGCGGTGGTTTATGAAGGCACGCTCGAACTTAATAAGGGCGAGAATCCATTTACCTTGCCGCTCACTGCGGGCACGCCCGGCTTCTCCGCTTATCGCGTGCAGATCACACCCCAAGACGCGACCGCTGGCACGGATCAGTTTTATCAAAACAACGAACTCGCGGCGTTTTCGCAGATCGAAGGCCCGCCCAAAATCCTGCTCGTGCAAAACCCCAACCCGCGCGATGGCATTGACGAGAGCCGGGAACTCATCGCGGCGCTCCGCGCGGCGGACATGAACTTAGACGTGGTGCGCCCCAGTGAACTCCCATCGGAACTCACTGCGTTGGCTGAATACGCTTCGGTGGTGTTGGTGGATGTCCCCGCACGGGCCCTCACGCCGCGCCAGATGACCGCCTTGCAAACCTATGTGCGCGATCTAGGAGGTGGGTTGTTGGCGGTGGGCGGCCCAGCGTCGTATGGGGTGGGGGGCTACTTCCGCACGCCGTTGGAAGAGGCCTTGCCCGTCGAGATGCAGATCAAAGATCAAAAACGCCGGCCGCACCTCACGTTGGTCTTCATCATTGATAAGTCGGGCAGTATGGCGGACACCTCGGGTGGCGCAGCCAAAGTAGACCTCGCCAAAGAAGCCGCGATGCGCTCGATTGAATTGCTCAGCCCGACCGATAAGGTGGGCGTGATCGCGTTTGACGACTCCGCCAGTTGGGTCGTGCCCATCACCCCGCTCGACAACCCGGATGCAGTCAAGAACGCGATTGGTTCGATCCGCGCCGATGGCGGCACGGATATTTTTTCGGGCGTGAAGCTGGCCGCCGGACAATTGCCCGCTGATGATTCCGCCGTCAAGCACATCATCTTGCTCACCGATGGCATGGCCGACCCAAGTGGCATCCCCGAACTGGTGCGGTCATTGCATGATAACGATGGTGTGACGCTCTCGGCGGTGGCGATGGGGCGTGACGCCGACCAAACCTTACTGCAACAGTTGGCGCAGATCGGCGAAGGCTCGTATCACTTCGCGGAGAACCCGGCTTCGGTGCCGTCCATCTTCACCGAAGAGACGACGCTGGCGACGCGCGCGTATATTATTGAGGAAGAATTTTTTCCACAACTCGTCAGCACCAGCCCGATCTTGCAGGGGATCGAGAACGTGCCAGCCTTGCTCGGCTACATCGGCACGACCGCCAAAACCGCCGCGCAAACCATTTTAATTTCTAAGCAGAACGATCCGATCCTCACGGCCTGGCAATATGGGTTGGGGAAATCGGTGGCGTGGACTTCGGATGCGACCGGGCGTTGGGCGAAGAACTGGGTGAGTTGGGAACAGTACACGCGCTTTTGGGCGCAGGCTGTGCGGTTCACCCTAAGCGAAGGCGCGGTCTCCAGCGCGGCGATCAACGTCACACGGCAAGGCGAACACGCGACGATCACGCTTGACGCGCGCTCCGATCAGGGCGCGTATCTAAACGGCTTAACGACCCAGGCCAATGTGGTGGGGCCAGACGGCAAAACGCAAACGGTAACCCTGCAACAAGTCGCGCCCGGACGTTACATCGGCGAATTTGAACCGACGACGGAGGGCGCGTATCTGATTCGTGTGGCGGGGGCCGATGCGACGGGCGGCGAAGCGCTCGCGCAGACGGGCGGCTGGGTGTTGTCGTATTCGCCCGAATATCAAACATTGAACGCCGACCCGAATTTTTTGGTGGATGTGGCGGAACGAACCAGTGGAACGGTGGTAGGTGAGGTAGAAGAGATTTACGCGCACACGCTCACCGCGCCCGCCCGCGCCACCCGCCCCCTCTGGCCGTGGCTGTTGGCGCTCGCTGCCCTCCTCTGGCCGCTGGACATCGCCACCCGCCGTTTGGTCGTGACGCGCGGCGATCTACTTTACAGTTGGCGCAAGTTGCAAGGGGTGTTCGTCCCCACGCCCGCCGCCGCGCCGCAACGCGCTGAGCAACTCTCGGCCTTGTTCAAGGCGAAAGACCGCGCGGGTGAAACGATCAAGCCGAACTCGGATGTGCCTCCCCCACCTGTTAACGCACCACCGCCTATCGTCACTCGCCCGACGGTGAGCGAGAAGCCCGCGCCGCCACCCGTCTCTGCGCCCACCGCCACCCCGCCATCATCCACTGCTGGCGCTTCTACCTCAGCGGCGTTGCTGGCGAAGAAACGTGCGCGGAAGAATGACGAGTGATGATTCCGTTTTCGCTCACCCTATGCCCGAACCCATCCCCTCTCCTCTCCACTTTTTGCATCAACAATTAGGCCCGCTTTCATCGGCGGAGGCTTTACAAGCTTACGCCGCTTGGTGGGAAGCAGACGGCCGCCCAATTTCGGCGGCGGTGGATCGCGCTGGGACGCCGTGGTTGAAGATGTTTAACGAGCGGGGCGAGCGCGTGGATGAAATTTTGTACCCGCCCGACTACTGGCGGATGCTCAAGCAAGGCTATCAGTCGGGGGTGATCTGGCGTGCGTGGGAAGCACAATCGCTCGTCCCCGTTTATCAACTGGGCTATCTCGCGGCCTATTACGATCCGGGTGTGTATTGTCCCTACACGGTTTCCCTCGCCACAGCCCTATCGCTGGAGAAATATGGCTCGGCCCAGTTGCAGGCCATTTACCTCGCGCCACTCTTGCGCCGTGACGCCACCGTTTGGCAGGGCGCGACGTGGATGACCGAGATCAAGGGCGGCTCAGATCTCGGCGCGGCGGTGGAGACCCGCGCGACGCTCACGGCTGAGGGGTGGCGGTTGACCGGCGAAAAGTATTTTGCCAGCAATGTAGGAGCCGAACTCGCGGTGGTCGCCGCCCGCCCAGCAGGCGCGCCCGCGACTATTCGAGGCTTGGCACTGTTCCTCGTACCACGGTATCGCGCTGATGGTCGCCTCAACTATCACATCCGGCGGCTCAAGGATAAGATCGCCACGCGCTCCGTCCCGACGGGCGAGGTCGAATTGCATGACAGCGAAGCCCATCTCGTGGGGCAGGCCGAACACGGGATCTATCTGTTGTTAGAGGTGTTGAATATCTCGCGTGTGGCGAACAGTGTAGCGAGCGTGGCGCTGATGCACCGAGCGCTGGCCGAGGCGGAGGCTTATGCCCAGACCCGCCGCGCTTTTGGCAAACCCATCGGCGAACACCCTCTGCTGGCGCGACAATTCCATGAGCGCCGCGCCGAGTTGCGCGCCGCGTTGGCTTTGGCCTGGGAAGCCGTGACCTTGCTCGATGCCGTGTGGCGCGAGTTGCCGCCCTACTCAGAACGTTATCAGCTCTTTCGGCTCATCGCGCATTTAGCCAAGTATTGGACTGCTGAGCAAGCCGTGCAAACTGCTAAATGGGGGATGGAGGCGCACGGCGGCCTCGGCACGTTGGCGGAGTTTGGCGCGGAGCGTTGGTTGCGCGAGGCGATGATCTTATCCATTTGGGAGGGGACGCCGCATCGGCAGATGTTGGATGGCTTAGAGGTGATGGCCCGCAAGCAAGCGCACCGCTTACTATTTGAGCATGTGCGCCCTTATACCGACGACGCAACACGCCAAGCGTTGGCCGCGCAGATTGACGCACACTTGGCCCGCTCACCGCATGACCAAGAAGCGGAGGCGGAAGGCCTGTTCCGCGAACTGGCGCTCTTCACCAGCCAAGCGCTGGCGGCAAAATATCCGGGATAAAGCGCCCCCCCCAGGCTCATTTTTCCTGTAAACATTCTTTCAGACGCTCCAGCGCTTTTTTGGTGTTTGGTAATTTGCGAAACGGAAAGACGATCCAAAACAGCACCGTTTGTTGTAATGACAACTGCGCGGTGATGGTGCGGGTGAGATAAGTCTGGTCGCCACGCGCTTCACAGGTGAAGCGGTGTTCGTACTGCCCAGTCAGGTCGGTGGCGCGAAACGCGAAATGCGTCGGAGGGGTATAGTCGGTGATCTCGATTTCTGCGCGGATGGCCTGCCCCTGTACCATCACGGTTGATTCAAAACGTTGACCAACTCTGACCGGCCCGGGCGTGAGGGCCTTCACGCTCAGGCCCGCATCGCCCGCCCATTCACCATGTCGCGTTAGGTCAGCCACATAGGCGCAGACTTTGGCGGGCACAGCGGGGATGAGAAGAGAAGTGGAGTAGGTAGGCATGCTTGGATTATAGCCTGACCTTGGTACTCATTTGGAGTGGGAGATGGGAGGTGTAGAATAATAATACTCAGGAGATGACACCATGAACATTGGAAGCTTAATCTTATTTCTGGTGATTGGTCTCGTCGCTGGTTGGCTCGCCGGCCAGATTATGAAGGGGAGTGGGTTCGGCTTGGTGGGTGATTTGGTGGTGGGGGTGATCGGCTCTTTTTTAGGTGGGTGGTTATTCGACCTGTTTGGTGTTTCAATCGGAGGCTTGGTGGGCTCGCTGATCACGGCGCTGATTGGCGCGATTGTGTTGCTCTATCTCTTGCGCCTGGTTAGGCGCCTTTAGGCTTGACTACTTACGGAGTCGTTTATGGATGACCTCGCCCACACCGCGCCGGCTTTCATCGAAATGGCGCATCGCATCGTGTGGTGTAGCGTCGCTAGCGTAGACGCCAATGGTCGCCCGCGGTCACGCATCTTGCACCCCATTTGGCAGTGGGATGGCCGCCAGTTGGTTGGTTGGATCGGCACTAGCCCTACCCCTACCAAGCGCACCCATCTCGAAACTCATCCCTACTTGTCGGTCAACTATTGGGCACCCAGCCACGACACCTGTGTCGCGGATTGCGAAGCCAAGTTACTATTTGATGATCAGACACGCACAATGGTCTGGGAACTGTTCAAACAGGCCCCGCCACCCATTGGCTATGACCCAGCCATCGTGCCGGCTTGGAAGAGCCCGACCTCCGAAGCTTTTGCTGTGATCCGATTGTCGCCATGGCGGTTGCGGGTGTTTCCGGGGAGCGTCTTGCTGGGGCAAGGTGGGCGCGTCCTCAAGTGGCGTGCTGTGACAGCGGCATAACAAGCAAAAGGAAGGCCTGCTCTGATTGGCAATAGAGTCATTTTTGAAGCAGACCCTTAACGTTTTGTTATCAAACTGGCCTTACGCAAGCGCGTAGGCTGATGGCTCGACTTCGCTCACCATGTCGAAGTCTGCCGTTGGTGCGTAAGTCCAACCAAATTTGAATAACAAGCCTCATGCGGGTTTAACAAAGGATGAAGCTATGGTATCTCGTCGCCTAATCGGGATCTGTATGCTGAGTGGCTTGCTCGTACAGGCGGTCGTGAATACCAGTGTGGCCGCACCGACTATTCCAACGACAGTCGCCCTGCCTGCCACTTGGCCGCCCACCCCTCCCACCTCCCTCATCCTGACGGTGCGCGAAACGGCAGGCGTAGCGCGCACCAGCGAAGTCGTGCGTTCCGGCGTGCCTCTGCCCCGCAGTTTGAACGTGCTGGTCACAAACACGTTGACACTAGTAGACGCGAGCAACACCCCCATTCCAGCGGAGTTTGAACCCCTAGCGCGCTGGGACGCCGGACGCTTTGACACCAGCGCGCCGATTCAATGGCTACTCATCACGTTTCCCGCAATTGTCGCGGCCAATGGCGCGGCAACCTACCGCTTGGTGATGGATGGCTCGGCGGGCGCTAACCCCTCGCCCGCTACCGCCGTCAATCTTCTCCAAAGTGGCAATCAAATTACCGTGACCACTGGGGCGGCGACCTTTGTCTTAGGTGGTGCGTCGGGGGCGTTGTTTGATGAAATCCGATCCGCGAGTGGCGTTCTGCTGAGTAAAGGCGGCGTCATCACGGCGGTCATTAGCCAAACGACAACGGCCCTCTCTACCACACGCCGTGTCTGGGTCGAACACAGCGGGCCACTGGCGGCGGTGGTAGTGATCGAGAGCGCGTATGACTTACCCGACTCTGGCAGTGGGGCAGTGAGCGCCTCGCGCCGCTATGTCTTCACGGCGGGCTCACCCACTGCGCTCGTGCGCCAAACCCTAAATTGGGAAGGCGATCTGTGTCCAAGCAACGGTTGGGATTTAACGTGTGATGTCACCGGGAGTGGCACGCCGGATGTAAACGGCCTACGGGTAACACGCGCGCGTGACGCGCTGACGCTCGCCGTGGCCGCGCCGTTCACGGTGACGGCGCTCGGCAATTTTGCCTCGGCGGCAGTGCAAGGCACTGCTACGGTTGGACAAGAAGCGCGGGTGCGCCAACAACTGCCCCTCAGCCGAACAGCGCCCTCTGCCTTTGAGGTTAGTGTGCCGGGTGCGAGCAATGTCGCCGGGACGAAAGCGGATGGTGGTTTGCTAGCGGTTGGCAATGTCTCTAGCACGCTGGCCGTGGCGTTGAACCACATGCACCGTTACGCGCCACAAGCCTTGCGCTTACTGGCCGGTGGACGTATTGCCATAGACTTGGTGGACGACCAAATCTGGCTGGGTCAGCGGCAGGGGACGTTTGTGAATTTTGCAGTGAGCGCGTTGCCCGCGAACCCAATGCGCGCGACTCTCAATCGCCAAGTCTGGGCACCCCTTAATCGCCCACTGCGCGCGTGGCCCACCGCCGCGTGGTTCGCCGCCTCCGATGCAGTGATCGAATTGCCGCCGAGCACGTTGCCTGCCGAGCTCACGGCGTTTGATGTCACCGTCGTCTCGGTCTTGAGCCGCACGCTCCAAAAAATAGAGGAAAAAGGCGTGCCGGGGTTGATGACGTTCGGCCTCTACCCGCGTTATTGGGATTATTTTTTGCATAGCGATGAGCTAGATTGCGGCGACGACCCGACGCCGAGTGAGACGTGGGATAACACTTATTGGTGTAGCACGTGGACGGATTATCACAACACCCTCGCGGCGGTGCCGATGTGGGCGATGCGGAGCGGGCAAGTGGAATGGTTGGACGAGCTGGCCTTCCCCGGCGCGTTACGCATGTTGCACACGCAGATCATGCAGTGTGCGCCCGATGACACGACTTACTTCTATTGCGGTCAAGCGCCAGCAGGCTATGGCGGCTATCGCTCCGACTTCAATAGTTCACACGCTTATTTTGACAACCTGTTTCTCTACTATTGGTTGACCGGCGATTACACGGTGGTCGAGACACTGAAGCAAGGCGCGAGTTCGATGCGCGCCTATCTGTGCCCCGCTCGCCCGTGCGCCGCCGATGACCCGCCCGCCGACGATTGGGCGCAACTCACTGGGCGCGTCGCGTCGCAATGGTACGCCGCATTCCGCTTCGTGGGGCTGGCGAGTGACGATGCCACTTATCTGGATGATTACAAGTCTGGATTGGCGCGCGCGGTTACGCAGTATTACGTGGAGGTCGGACAAAACGGAGACCGCTACGGGTTCTGGCTCGATTGCCCAGTGGATCGCAATGCGCGTTGTCCGGGGGTGCGCACTGGGCCAGAGTCCACGTCGCAGTTGTGGATGGTTTCGCTCTACGATATGAACAACCTCTATCGTTTACAACACGACACCAACGACGCGCCGCTCGGCAACCCAGCGCTTCCGCCCAGCCAAGTCATCGCGGCTTGGGCGCGCACGCTCACCACTTTTGGCGCGACTGTGTCGGGTGACGGCACCGCCAGCGGCGCGTGGCCCAATGCGCTTTACTTCACTTGGAGCGGTGACCGGATCGGCGGAGCGGTGATCACTGTCACGGCGAACACCGCGGGCGATGACCCATATCTCTACACGATGGGCAAGTCCACCCTCACCGCGACGGTGTTGCGCGCCGCCGATCAGACGGGCGCGGCCAATCTGCGGCAAATGGGCGCGAACTTGACTCTATTTGCTTTGAACGCCGCTCAAAACGATCTTTCATCATTAGGTAAATTGCAAGGTGAATATTGGGCGCGCCTGCCCGCCGCCGTTGCCCACCTCAGCCAACCCGTCCCCACACCTGTCGCAGTAATCTATTTGCCGCACATCCAGCGCTGACCACTTTGGGTGAAGCGGCGGCATTGGCC
>Ga0315912_10002407_pt1 | contig 20024 bp, 17 predicted proteins | sample VfabasoilMG_FD_204469 | JGI IMG/M metagenome (GOLD analysis project Ga0315912, IMG submission 204469) | Garden soil microbial communities collected in Santa Monica, California, United States - V. faba soil | ecosystem: Environmental > Terrestrial > Soil > Garden | place: USA: California...
CTCTTGCATAGCCACTGCTTGCGGTAGCATCCAATTGACCGACCAGTTGAGCGTTCTCGTAGTTTGCAATGGCGTTTTCGCAATCACCTTTTGCGGCGAGTTCATCGCCGTAACGCATGGAGGCGATACGATAACGTTCTGCCGCGGTCATCGTGCCATCCCACAGACCGGACCAGCCGCGATAGACCTGATCGAAGTAGAACAGGGCTTGTTCCCAATTCAATTCCCAGAAGGATGCGCCGAGGATGTAGTAACGGGCGCCTTCGCGGATGCCGTTCGAGTCGCGATCAAGCAAACCAAAGCGTTCTGCCAGTGTCAATTGGTAGATGCCGCCTTCCAGGTTTCCCTGTTTGACGATCAGGTTATATCCATAATTCCGCAGGGCGAAGTAATACATACCGTCCACTTGTGACGTGTTGTATTCCCAGTTGAACTTACGCGCCTCGTCCAATGCCGCAATGGCTCCGGGCCAATCCTGCGCGGCGATCAGTTGTTGTGCGCGGGTGAAGGCATCCTCCACGCCTGTGAAGTTCGGTGTGGGGGTAAGGGAGGGCGTCAGTGTGGGAACAACGACCGTGGACTGTGTATTCATCTTGACCAGCACCTGTGTCAACGTATCCTGCACGCCGGGGAAGGAGGGATCCTCGTTGATGATGAATTCCAGCCGTTGTTTGGCGTTCTGATAACGACCGAATTGCAAATCCACCAATGCAAGTTGATACTGCTCGCCAAGTTGTTGTAACATGGCGGATGAATGTGTTGATTTTCGGGTCGAGATCCCCGATTGATAGCCGCCAAAAATAGCGACGGCGAGAATGACGATCACTCCCAGTGTGTTGAGCAAAAAGGCGCGTCCGCGTTTTGGTTTATTCGGTTGGGTCGAGCCGACCGGTTTGTTGGGTTGTGTGCTTTCAGAGCTATTATTTTGAATCATGGCGGGTATTATAACAGTCCTTATTTTTATAATTTTAAGAGCAATTTAATCTCAGACCAGATGATGGGCACGGCGACGAGCCCACCGACAACCATTCCTAACAAGGTCATCACTGTGGAATCGGGAATGATCTCTGCCAGACGATAGGCGATTGCGCCTCCGATCAGCGCTGCGACTACACCTTTGCCGACCGCGCTCCATACGACGATCGGTGCGTGCATTTTGTTGCTGAGCCAGAGGAAGAGAATGATGGCTTCGATCAGTACTGCAAGTTCTGCCAGCGCAATGACCGGCGCTCCGATATGTTTGAACAGCGTGATGCCTGCGATGCCCACGGCAATGAAGATCGCAAGCCGTATCAGAACGGCGTACAATGGATACATGGGTTCCTTGCGCGCATAGAACGAACGCGCCGCGATCTCATGGACTGTAAAGCCCGTCAGTGTGAGCAGGTAGGCGCGCGTCGTCCAGGTGATGAGTTCTGAGATAGGGGCGGGGAAGTCGAACATGGCGCGTACAAGCGGATTGATGCCCGCCGCCATGACTGCCGCAACAGGAATGGTTAGGGCGATCAAGACCCGGAGGGCGCGCTCTATCGTTGAACGGAATCCGCTCCAATCGGCGCGTGAGGCGATCTCGGCTAATGTGGGGAGCATGGCGGTGGCGATGGCAGTCCCAAACAATGTCTCTGGAACCTGCATAATCTGCCATCCTCTTGCCAGTGCGGTCACTGCCCCTTCCTGATCCAGAAAAGATGCGAATCGATCCCTGAGAATGACGATCATTTGAATGCCGCCCATGGTGAGTAAACGTGGACCAAGTAATTTGAGCGCCTGTATCAAGCCCGTATCGCGCAAGTCGAGAGTGGGAGTCCATTTGAAGCCAAATTTGAACAAGGCGGGAATTTGGATTAACAAGTGGAACGCCGCACCGAGGATTACCCCGTACACCAGCCCTCGAATGCCGTAACGCGGTACGAACATCACCGCGCCGAAGATCTGACCGACGTTATACATGGTGGGCGCCAGCGCGGGGAAAAGGAAATGTTGGTTGGCTTGCAGGCTTGCCATGACGAGTCCGCTGATCGAAAAGATGATCGTGCTGATGAGGTTGAGCCGCATCAGTTCGGCGACCAACGCTCTTTGTTCCACTGTAAAGCCGGGGACGATGACAATATCCACAATTTGCCGGGCAAAGACGGCGATGGGGATCGCAACCAGCGCCGTGGCAAGGAAGGCGATGTTGGCAACGCGAGAGAATAAATCCCATGCGGCGGCTTGTCCTTTGGTGGAGAGATAGTCGCTCATCAACGGAATGAACGCCATCGCCAGCGCGCCGCCGGAGATCAACGCAAACAAAACGTCCGGGACGTTGTTCGCTGAGTTGAAGACATCGAGCAAACCCACTTCATCCCGATAGATGCGTGAGATGATCCCTTCACGCACAAACGCAAGGATCTTATCCAAAAAGAAAAAGGATGCCACTAAAATGGATGTGCGCGCAAGGAACGATAATTTATTTGTGCTATTTTCACGGGACATAGGGCGATAAATCCGTCACGAGTAATTTTCCGTCTGCGTTTTTCATAGAAGAGTATCCTTTACAACGAAATATAAGACAGGTTTAGAGAAAGATTTGTTCCACTCAAGGGATTAGGATGATCTTGCCCTTCGATTGCCGATCTTCGAGATAACGATGCGCCTCAGCGACATCTGCCAGTGGGAAGGTCTTATCGATCCGTACTTTGAGTTCGCCTGCCGCGATCCATTGGAACAGGTTGTTGACCCTGCTAAATATTTCTCCACGGTCTGCTGTGTAATGCTGAAGAAAGGGACGCGTCAAAAAGAGCGAGCCTTTTGCATTCAGAGTTTGCGGGTCAACTGGCGGGACAGAGCCGGATGACTGACCATACAATACCATATAGCCTCTCCGTCGCAAGCAATTTAAACTCTTATCAAAGGTATCTTTGCCTACGGAGTCATAAACGACATCCACGCCTTTGTTGTCTGTTATTCGCTTTACTTCCGTTTCAAAATCGCTCTGGGCGTAATTGATAACTTCATCTGCCCCAGCTTCACGCGCCAATGTCGCCTTTTCTTCTGTTGAAACAGTTCCAATGACACGTGCGCCACATCTCTTCGCGATCTGTACGAGCAGTTGACCCGTCCCGCCTCCCGCGGCATGGACGAGCGCAGTGTCTCCTGTTTTGAGTGGATAGGTGCTATGAGTCAGATAATGAGCAGTCATCCCCTGAAGTATCACCGCCGCCGCATGTTGTGAATCCACTTGAACGGAAATGGGAACAAGTCGCCACACTGGTGCAATTGCATATTCAGCATACGAGCCTTGGACACTTGCGTAAGCCACACGATCACCGACCTTCACATCGGTGACATTTGGTCCGATCGCATCGACGACTCCAGCTGCTTCCTGCCCAAGGGTGAGTGGAAGTTTTCCTTGATAACGTCCGATGCGATGATAGATGTCAATGAAGTTGACGCCGATCGCTTCGATCTTGACTCTCGCTTCGCCCTCCCCCGGTTCTGGCACTGTGACCTCTTCATATTTCAACGCCTCAAGCCCGCCAAATTCGTACACGCGTACAGCTTTCATATGACCTCGATCCTTTGTTCAATAATATCGCCATCTGACCAATGACCTTCCACCCATTTTGCCACACTTTGCAACGCGGACTCCAAAAAGGCGCGGTCATTTCCGATCATCGCACAGCCGATAACCGCTTCCTGCCATTTGTCGTTCAAGTCGATCTCCGCCACAGAGACGTTGAACTCGCGGCGCAACCGTGAAATGAGCGGCTTGATGCGTCCGCGCTTCTCTTTCAGAGAGGCACAAGTGGGGAGGTGGAGGTGAATGGTAAGTGTGGCGAGCATGTCTTCTGTAATATGTAGGGCGGATTGCCAATCCGCCTTACCTCATTTCTTCCCGCAACTTATCTGCCAGCGCCGCGGCATCCTCGTCACTGCACGAATCATCTCGTGCAAGGAATTTCATCCCTTTGTCTGTATCATCTTTTCGATGTGGGATCAGCCATGAATGGAAGTGCGGGACACCATCCATCAAAATGACTTGATAAACCCGCTCCGCACCCGTATGCAATTTAAGTGCGTGATAAATTTTTCTCATCACGCCCCCAAATGACATGGTTTCCTCATCCGTCATTTCAGCATAATCCAAAAAGTGACGCTTCGACTCGATGAACAACATCCCCAGTGGTCCCAACTTCCCCGGCGCGTGGCAAACCATCCAATGTTCGTCTTCGTAGATGTAGCCGCCGGGAGGAATGGCTTCTAGTCCCTTGTGTTTACGGCAGATGAAACAGGTTTCCATATAAATTTGAATCATCCAAAAATTGTGCTCCAATAACAGATAGTATTTATTAGCCCTAAAAAGATGAAAAACATACCAAGAACAATAGCTGATTTACCCTTTATAAACATCCCCATATTACGAAAATAAATACCGATCCCTCCTGTTATTGTAAATAGAACACCAGACGCGAAACCAAATAATTGATACTCAAATTTCGATGGCGGTCGATTATTAAACAGATAGCTGTAAATCATCAAAGCTGTAAACAAGATTATTAAAATCCCCCATGGGATTATCATAAATAGTGCTTTGGGGTCGTTTTGTTTTTTTGTCATTGAGTTTCCTTCTTTCTCTTGCATAGGGTTATTCATGAGATTACAATCCCTCGCATGGACATCGAAATTGCCTACAACAAAGCCCTCGATTACCTCTACTCTTTTGTGGATTATAGCCTGAAACATATCTCCGAACTTGCCAAGGCGGAGTTCAACCTTGACCGCATGTTTGCCTTGATGGAAGAATTGGGCAACCCGCAAAACAAGTATCCCATCATCCATGTTGCAGGAACGAAAGGCAAAGGCTCGGTCAGCGCGTTGTGCGCGTCGGCGTTGCAGGCGGAGGGATATAGAGTTGGACTGTACACATCTCCGCATTTGATTGATTACTGCGAGCGGATTCAAGTCAATGGCGAGCCGATCTCACATGAGCAGTTGGTCGAGCTGGTGGAGGAGATCAAACCAGCCGTTGCGAAAATTGCCAAACTCACAACGTTTGAAATTACAACTGCTCTTGGCTTCCTCGCCTTTGCAAAGCAGGGATGCAACGCCGCAGTGATCGAAGTCGGTTTGGGCGGGCGGTTGGACGCAACGAATATTGTTACGCCGAAGGTTGCGGTCATTACATCATTGTCCTATGAACATATGGCTGTGTTGGGAGATACGCTTGCGAAGATAGCAGGGGAGAAGGCTGGCATTATCAAGCAAGGTGTACCTGTGGTCTCGTCACCACAAAAGGATGAAGCACGTGAAGTCTTGGAGCGTGTAGTCAGTACGATGCAATCTTCATTTACACTTGTTGGAAAAGATGTAATGTTTAGAAAGATGGGATCGTCGTTGGATAGCCAAAGTTTAACGATAGCGTTCCCGGAAGAACATCGGGACGATGCGAGCGGAGCTGTTGGTCGAGTAGCGGAGCGTACCGAGACCGAGCGAGACGCCACTATTATGCTAACCATTCCCTTGTTAGGCGAACATCAAATCGAAAATGCGGCAACTGCTTATGCCTCCCTCCAAGCAAGCGGAATTCCAATCTCTGTCGAATCCATCCGAAAAGGCTTTTCTCAGGTAAAATGGCACGCCCGCTTCGAGGTGGTGAGTCGCCATCCGACCGTTGTGATCGACTCGGCGCATAACCGGGACTCTGCATTAAGATTACGCCAGTCGCTTGACGAGTATTTTCCGAATAAACCTGTCGTTATGTTGTTTTGCGTTTTGGAAGATAAGGATATTTCAGGTATATTGGAAGAGCTTAAGCCCAGACTGGATTGTGTGATCGCCACACGGGCAGACCATCCGCGAGCGCCTTCGGCTGAGTCCATTGCGGAACAGGTGAAAGCGGCTGGTATAACTGTCGAAGCTGTCACGCCAGTTTCAAGTGCATTGGAACGAGCCTTGGAACTGGCTGGCAAGGATAAAGTCGCTTTGTCCGCGGGCAGTGTGGCGTTTGCTGGTGAAGTGAGCGCCGCGTGGGAGCAGTGGAAAAAGGTCAAGGCTGAGGAAACACTTCAAGTTGACGAATCAATCTGGGGCTGGGAATGAAGCGGCGAGTCCGTTGGAGTAATCCGCAAATGATGGTAGCATTGTCAAATTCACAAATACGTCATTGCGAGGGCGGTAGCCCGAAGCAATCCCCAACACTGGTGGAGATTGCTTACCCTGGCGGGCACGCGTCGTCGGTCGGGCTGAAGCCCTCCTCGCAATGACATGAGGTTACATGAGTCACCCAAAAGAATGGAACGAAGAAGAAGATAATTTCGACATCACCCTCTCGCAACGCACGGAGGAGTTATATCGCATCCCGAACCGTGAGATGGGCGCCGATGGCATGATCGAAGCGGCGGTTCTGCCGTTGCGTGACCTGGTCATTTTCCCGCGCATGGTCTCGCCGATTTTTGTGGGACGTGAGGCATCGTTGTTGGCTGTGCAGGAAGCGCAACACAAGGAGCAGACCGTCATCGGATTGACTCAAAGTGACCCCGATCTCGATAACCCGGGCGTGAACGATTTTCTGCCCATCGGTGTGGAGATGGCAGTGGGGCGGTTGCTGGCAATGCCGGATGGCTCGCACTCCGCGCTTGTGCAGGGACGCCGCCGTGTGGAGATCGTGGAGTTCGTGCGCACCACGCCCTATCTTGTAGTGCGAGCCCGCGTCGTTGTGGAGCCTCAAACTGCTGACCGCCAAATGAATGCTCTCATGCGTTCAGCTTTAGACCTCTTCGATCGTTGTGTACAACTTGACCGTTCAATCCCAGAAGAAGCGCACCTGTTCGCGATGAATATCTCCGAGCCGGGCTGGCTGGCGGATATGATCGCCACATCGTTGGCGTTGAACTACGAAGCCAAGCAAAGCCTGCTGATGTTGCTCGAACCGCGTGGACGTTTGCAGGCTTTGAATAAGATCCTTGCGCAGGAAGTGGACGTGCTCGAGCTTGAGGATGAAATTCACACACGTGTGCAGGATGAAGTGGATAAGAGTCAGCGTGAGTTTTATTTGCGTGAACAGATGCGCCAGATCCAGAACGAATTGGGTGAAGGCGATATCTTCACGAAGGACGCCTCTGAACTCAAGAAAAAATTGGATGCGGCGAATCTTCCCGATGAACCGAAGCTGGTCGCTCTCAAGGAATTGGAACGACTCAACCAGATGCCGCCGATGGCTCCCGAAGTGGGCATCATCCGCACCTACATCGACTGGATCGTTGACCTGCCGTGGACGAATTTATCACCCGACAACTTGGATGTGAAAAACGCGGCGAAGATTCTCGAACGTGACCATTACGGACTCAAGAAAGCCAAAGATCGCATCGTTGAATACATTGCCGTCCGTTCGTTGAAGCCGAAGAAAGAACGACAACCCATCCTGTGCTTTGTTGGACCTCCCGGCGTGGGCAAGACCTCGTTGGGACGTTCCATCGCCGAGTCGCTGGGACGCAAGTTTGTGCGCGTCTCATTGGGTGGCGTGCGCGACGAAGCCGAAATACGCGGACATCGACGCACATATATCGGTGCGTTGCCCGGACGTATCATCCAAACCATGAAGCGTGCCGGGACAGCCAACCCGTTGTTCATGTTGGACGAGATCGATAAACTCTATTCCGATTTCCGCGGTGACCCAGCCTCTGCGATGCTGGAAGTCCTTGACCCTGAACAGAACAATGCCTTCAGCGACCATTATCTCGAATTGCCTTTTGACTTATCCAAAGTCATGTTCGTGACGACGGCGAACTCGCTTGGGAATATCCCCGCGCCGCTTTTGGATCGCATGGAAGTGATCGAATTCCCCGGTTACATCGAAGAAGAGAAACTTGAGATAGCGAACCGCTATTTGATACCGCGTCAGATCGAAGAGAATGGCGTGGATGAACTGAGCCTTGTCTTTGAGCCGGATGCGATCCGTCGTATTATCCGTGAGTACACCTACGAAGCGGGTGTCCGTAACTTGGAACGTGAGATCGGTCGTGTGTGCCGCAAGGTGGCGCGTATGAAAGCCGAAGGGAAGAAGTATCCCGAAACGATCACTCCTGAATCCATCGAAAAGTTTTTGGGACCGCAACAGGTTTTCCAAACCGAAGCCGAGCGCACGGATGAAGTCGGTGTGGTCACATCCCTTGCATGGACAGAGAACGGCGGCGAGATCATGCCCGTCGAAGTGGCAGTTCTCGAAGGCAAGGGCGGTCTGCAAATGACCGGTCAGATGGGCGACGTGATGCAGGAGTCAGGGCAAGCTGCGTTGACATACATCAAATCCCGCGCCGCGCAATTGAATATTGATTTGGATGTCTTTGAGCGCATGGATATTCACGTCCACATGCCCGAAGGCGGCATCCCGAAGGATGGTCCTTCTGCAGGCATCACGATGGCAACCGCAATTATCTCCGCGCTCACCGGGCGACCGGCATTCAAGCATATTGGCATGACTGGCGAGATCACATTGCGTGGACGTGTCCTTCCGATTGGCGGCGTGCGTGAAAAAGTCCTTGCCGCCCACCGTGCCGGACTCAAAACCGTCATCCTGCCTGAAAAGAATTTGAAAGACCTGATTGATCTTCCCAAGACTGCCAAGGCTGAGTTGAAGATCATCCCGGTCAAACACATGGACGATGTCTTGAAGATTGCACTCGCTCCCGATGCGGTCATCGAACCGCCGCGACCGAGGAAGCAACCCAAAGAAGATATACAGGACGAAGGCGAGTAAATTTTTTACGGATTACGCAATTTTTGTTACGTAATCCGTAATTTATAATTGCCACTCAGGTACACTTGATTTCATGTCCATCTCACTCAAAGGCAAGGTCGTTCTTATCACTGGCGCGTCATCGGGGTTTGGCGAAGATGCCGCACGCTTGTTTGCCGAGGAAGGTTGCATCGTCGTCCTAGCCGCCCGCCGTCTGGATCGTTTACAGGAGCTTGTGGCTCAGATCCAAAAACAGGGTGGGGCGGCATTTGCCATCCCTGTGGATGTAACCCAGCGCGCCGAGATCGACGTGATGGTGCAGACTGTTCTTGATCTCTATCAACGCATCGACATTCTTTTCAATAACGCCGGTTTTGGCGCCATGAACTGGTTCAACAGACTCAACCCCGAACGCAGTATCGAAACGCTCATTCAGGTCAACCTCACCGGAACCATGCTGGTCACGCGTGCCGTCCTTCCGCACATGCTCAAGCGCGGCGAGGGGCACATCATCAACATGGTTTCCGTTGCCGGTCTCATTGCCCCGCCTCTTATCACAACCTATTCCGCCAGCAAATACGGCGTACGCGCTTTCACCGACTCGCTCCGTCGCGAGGTCGCTCCGTTTGGCATCAAAGTGTCAGGCATTTATCCGGGACCTGCACGCACAGAGTTTGGCAAGGTAATGGAGCGAACGGAAACGCGTGAATTCGTCAAACGCCTGCTCAGTGTCCACATGACCTCTGAATATGTTGCCAGCCGCGTGGTTGATATCGCCAAACGCCCGCGTCGCAGTCTGGTGTTTCCATGGTGGTTCCGCATCATTACGACGTTCGACACGCTCTTCCCTGCCGTAGTGGATTGGATTTTATACATCTTTTCAAAACAGACCCGCCCATCGGATTGAACAATAAAACGTCCCGCAGGTTTTTTGGCAAAGCAAAGTTTGAGCGACCCAACCTGCGGGACGGTCTATTCCATTGATGAAGGACATTTATATGCCTCACCCTCGCTTCGACAAACTCCACGCCTCACTTCGGACCTCAGACTTGGACGCGGTTATCCTGAATCCGGGCTCCACGCTGACTTATTTGACTGGCTTGCATTTCCATTTGATGGAACGCCCGGTCGTTTTGCTTTTCGCGAAAGATCAAATTCCCGCTATCGTATTGCCTGAACTTGAATTGCAGAAAGTCGCCTCATTGCCTTATGACCTTCAAGTCTTTGCTTATCCCGAGAATCCGTCAGAGTGGGATCAGGCATTTCGAAAAGCCTCGCAGGCTCTCGGTTTGGATGGGAAGCGCATTGGGGTCGAGCCGCGTCAACTCCGTTTGCTGGAATTTAGTTACGTCAAATCCAGCGCGCCCGAGGCGGACTATCCCGACGCCAGCGATGTCTTATCCAGTTTGCGATTGAGGAAAGACAAAGCCGAAGTGGACGCCATGCGCCGTGCTGTAAAGATCGCGCAGGAAGCGCTCGAAGCGACGATACCGTTGATAAAAGTGGGCATGACCGAAAAAGAATTGTCTTCCGAGTTGGTGATTCAATTATTCAAACACGGCTCCGAACCGGAAATGCCATTCAGTCCCATCGTCTCCGGCGGGTTGAACTCTGCCAACCCGCACGCCTCACCGACAGAACGCAAACTGCAAGTTGGGGATTTGCTTGTCGTTGATTGGGGCGCGGCATACGATGGCTATATCTCTGACTTGACGCGCACCTTTGCTGTGGGCGAAGTGGACGACGAATATAAAAAAATACACGAGATCGTGCAGGATGCGAACGCCGCAGGTCGCGCTGCCGCGAAACCGGGCATTCCTTGTGGAGATGTGGACAAAGCCGCGCGTGACGTGATCGAAAAGTCCGGCTATGGAAAATACTTCACACATCGTACGGGTCACGGCATTGGCATGGAAGGACACGAAGAACCCTACATGCGCGGCGACAATAGGCAACTCCTTGAACCCGGCATGGCATTCACAGTCGAACCGGGGATTTATCTCCCCGGCAGGAACGGCGTGCGTATCGAAGACAATGTTGTTATCACCGAAACCGGTGCAGATGTTTTGTCCGATATGCCGCGGGAGATAAGAGTGATGGAGTGATTTTTTGCTGCGAGTTTCACTGATTGTTTATCATCATTTGTAATGATTTCTATTCGACGCACGCTATCTACTGATGCAAATGTCTTAACACATATTGCTATTTCCGCAAAAGAGCATTGGGGTTATCCCGAACATTGGATGGAAATCTGGAGACCCCAGCTAACCTTCTCTACTGAATACTTTGAAGAGAATGAGAGTTGGGTGGCGGAGCGGTATGGCACCCCGATTGCCTTTTACACTTTGTTCGACAAGAATGGAAACGCGTGGATCGAAAACCTGTGGGTTTTGCCTGAATACATGGGTAAAGGGATTGGTAAACAATTATTCCTCCATGCTGTGGAACAGGCACATCAATGTGGATACAAAGTCCTGCAACTTGAAGCTGACCCCAATGCGCTCGGTTTTTATGAGAAAATGGGTATGCACAAAATTGGAGAACGACAATCAGAAATTGAAGGTCAGCCAAGATACCTGCCCGTCATGGAGATGATATTGTGACCACCTACTGCGATTATTGTAAGACTCATCCCGAAGACACTTTCAATAGAAATTACCACGATACCCAATATGGATTTCCTCTGAAAGATGATAACCTACTCTTCGAACGCTTTATTCTTGAGATCAACCAGGCTGGGCTTTCGTGGATCACGATTTTGAAGAAAGCGGATAACTTCCGTAAAGCCTATCATAGCTTCGATATTGATAAGGTTGCGAAGTTCGGCGAAAAAGACCGCGCTCGTTTGCTGGCGGATGCAGGGATCATTCGGAATGGTCTCAAGGTCAACGCGGCGATTGAGAATGCGAAGCGGATTAAAGTTTTGCAAAAGGAGTTTGGGTCATTCAAAGGCTGGTTGGATGTTCATCATCCATTGACGAAAGATGAATGGACTAAGCTGTTCAAGAAGACTTTCGTTTTCACCGGTGGGGAGATCGTGAACGAATTTCTCATGTCCACGGGGTACTTACAGGGGGCGCATCAGAAGGATTGCCCCACATACAAGAAGGTGGCGTCTCTACGCCCTGCGTGGATGAAAAACAGATAGTCTTATAATTTACTTATGCCCCAGATCATTCCAACAACTGAGCCTTTCTTTTTTCAAGGCGACTCGTCCAAGCCCGCCTGTCTGTTGATTCATGGATTCACCGGTACACCCAAAGAGATGCGCTGGATGGGAGAGTATCTCCATCAGCGGGGATATACGTGTCTGGGTGTTCGTCTGGCAGGTCACGCCACGAACCCGGAGGACATGATTCGCTCACGGCATACCGATTGGATTGCCTCCGTCGAAGAGAGTTATCATCTTTTGCGTGGGGTGACCGATGATATTTTCCTTGCGGGGCTTTCGATGGGTGGGGTGTTGTCATTGCTCATGTCCACGCGGCTCGATGTAAAAGGAGTCATTGCGATGGCAACGCCGCATCGTTTGCCGAGTGACTACCCGGTTTGGTATTTGCAGATGATGAGCGTTGTGATGAAGTATAGACCCAAGACTCGGGAAGTTCCGGGGAGCAGTTGGTTTGATAAGGATGCGTGGAAAGATCATGTTTCATATGAGAAGAATCCCATCCGCTCGGTGGCGGAGTTGAAAAAATTGATCCTTGAGATGCGTGAGGCTTTGCCGAAGGTACATGTCCCTGTGTTGCTGATCCATTCGAAGGACGACCCCTATGTGTTGCCTGAAAATGTAGAGAGAATCTACGACGGGCTGGTCAACGCGTCAGATAAGACAAAGCTGTATATAACGGGATCAGGCCACGTCGTCACGCGTGATGCGGCTCGTCATCAAGTATTTGAATCCGCGATGGAATTCATCCAACGTGTTGGAGGTCATGTTTGAATCGCAATCTTTTATTTGTAGCCCTCGCCCTGCTCACATGGGGATTTGGCGAAGGCTTGTTCTTTAATTTCCAGCCCATTTACTTGAAATCGCTTGGAAGCGACGAGCAACAGATCGGGTGGATCCTTGGCGCGTTCGGCGTGGCGATGGCGATAACACACATCCCGGCGGGACGATTGGCAGACCGGATTGGGCGCAGACCGTTGTTGATCGCGGCATGGGTCGTGGGGTTGATCTCTACCGTCATCATGGCAATGGCACGCTCTTTGCCGTTGTTTGTCGTGGGAATGTTAGTGTATGGGTTGACTGCCTTTGTTGCATCGCCTCTCAGCAGTTATGTGACCGCGGCGCGCGGCAAGTGGTCTGTGACCACGGCGCTGACGTTGACGACCGTAACCTTCAACACAGGCATGATTCTGGGTCCCATCACTGGCGGATGGATCGGCGATCATTTTGATTTGCGTACGGTGTATTTTGTTGCGGCGGGTTTCTTCGCGGTTTCAACGGTCTGTATCCTGTTCATTCAAAAGCAACCGTTGGATCATCACGACCCGGAAGCGCCCCCACAGGGTTTGCTGAACAATGTTCGGCTGATGAGTTACATCGGCATTGTGGCTTTTGCCGTCTTTGCGATGTATCTTGCCCAGCCGCTCACGCCAAATTTTCTGGAAGATGTGCGCGGTTTTTCGCTTGGGAATGTGGGCATCATTTTCACCTTTGGCGCGTTGGGCAACGCATTGCTTGCCCTGTCTTTGAGTCGTGCGAAACCATTCGGTGGCTTTCTTGTGGCACAGATCATGGTTGCGGCGTTCGTCTTCCTGATTTGGCGCGGCACAAGTCTGTCTGTTCTGGCTCTTGGGTATTTCCTTCTCGGCGGCTTTCGTGTCGCCCGTCCACTGGCATTGGCACAAGCGCGTGAACTGGTGCATGACTCGCAAATGGGACTCACTTATGGAGTCATGGAGACGGTCAACTCGGTCATCTTTATTTTAACTCCGCCGTTTGCTGGATTCATTTACAAAAATGATCCCATGATGATCTACCCGCTCGCGCTCTCACTGATTGCTGTTTCCGTTATCGTCAGCTTTATCCTCCCGAGGAGACTTGTCCATGCTTGAAATCGTATCTTTCACATTAGGTCCTGTCCAAACGAATGCTTATCTCGTTGCCGACCCTGATACAAAGGAAGCCGTTGTCATTGATCCGGCGTGGGATGGTCACATCATTTTGGCTGAGGCGCAGAAGCGCGGCTGGCGCATTGGTCATCTCTGGTATACGCACGCGCACTTTGATCACATCGGTGGTGCAGGTGCAATTGCGGATGCTTTGAATCCGTTGCCGTTGGTGGCATTGCATCCGAACGATCATGTGTTGTGGCGCGCAGGCGGTGGTGGCGCGCTCTTCGGTTTTGATATTGACCCCGGCCCCGAGCCAACGATTGATTTTGTCCACGGTCAAATTTTGAAATTAGGAAGTTATGAATTTGAAGTACGCTTTACCCCCGGGCATACGATAGGTCATTGTGTACTGTATGTTCCATCTGAAAGCGTGTGTTTCTGTGGTGACCTGATCTTCAATGGCTCAGTCGGTCGCACCGATCTCCCCGGTGGCAACTGGGATACTCTTGTGAAGAGCATCAAGGAACAGATATTTACAATGCCCGATGATACGAGATTATTACCAGGTCATGGACCTGAAACGACAGTAGGGGAGGAGAGAACGAGCAATCCGTTTGTGGGTGGGATGTAAAAAACGTCCCGAAGGTTTCAAACCTTCGGGACGTTCTCTTTAGAATCCGTTCTTCTTAATCACGCCCTTATACCACTTGGCGCTGTCTTTCAAGATGCGTTCCTGTGTTTCGTAATTCACCCAGATGATGCCGAAGCGTTGGGAATACCCTTGAGACCACTCAAAATTATCCATTAATGACCAGACGAAATATCCCGCCAGTGGGACGCCCGCTTGAATGGCGCGATGTGTTGCGGCGAAGTGTGTGCGTAAATAGTTCGTGCGATGTTCGTCGTGGACTTCACCGTCTTCGCTGGGTGGTGTGGAATAACTTGCGCCGTTCTCTGTGATGTAGACCTTGAGCGGTTGGTAATCGAAGTAGACACGACTCAAAACTCCCGTGAGACCTTCAGGATAATTTTCCCAGGGCATCTCGGTCCAGTTGTCGGGAGTGTTCGGCTTGGGGAAGACAACCTGCGGGTCGTTATTGGGATCGTCCGAACGGGCAAGTTGACGGGAGTAGTAATTCAAGCCGACAAAATCTGTCGGTGTGGCGATCACGTCCATATCACCCGCTTGAACGAAATCGAGACCATTAGGAAGCGCACCCATCTTTGTAAACGTTTCAACAATATCCGATGGATAGCCACGCCCATAGGCAGGATCAGCAAACCAGCGGAACCATTTTCCATCGTCTTCACGAGCAAGTTGCAGGTCGTATTTGCTGTTGGAAGCGGGAGCCTTCCAGCCAATGTTGAGAGCAAGACCAACCTCTGCATTGGGAACATTGCGCTTGATGACGGGAATCGCCCATCCGTGCGAAAGCAAAAGATGATGCGCCGCACACACGCCGAGAGCGTAGTCCTTTGAGCCTGGCGCATGGATTCCCATCGAGTATCCCATCCAGGTGACAACGGCAGGTTCGTTGTGTGTGATCCAGTTCTTGACTCGGTCACCGAGCGTGCGTGAGACAATATTGGCGTAGTCCACGAACGCCTCTGCCGTCGAGCGGACTGTCCAGCCGCCTTCATCTTCGAGTACCTGTGGCAAATCCCAGTGATTGAGCGTGACGAAAGGAGTGATACCTGCCTTGAGCAATTCATCCACGAGTTTGCCGTAAAAATCGAGTCCCTTCTGGTTGACCTTGCCTCGTCCCGCAGGTAGGATGCGAGGCCAAGAAATCGAGAACCGATATGCCTTCAACCCGATCTTCTTCATCAACCCAATATCTTTTTTCCAGCGGTTGTAATGATCGTCCGCCACATCGCCTGTATCGTTGTTCTTGATATTCCCAGGTGTATGCGTGAACCGATCCCATGTCGATTCCCCTTTGCCATGCTTGTTCCAGGCTCCTTCGATTTGGTAGGAAGCGGTCGCCGCACCCCAGAGGAAATTGTCAGGGAAAATGATCTTGTTTGCCATTCAAAACTCCATACTTTGAATTTTTTTACTGCTAAGGGTGCAAAGAACGCAAAGATTTAAAAGGTTTTCTTAGCGATCTTAGCGAACTTTGCGGTTCAAGAATTTTTCAACAGTCCGCCGATTATACGGGCAGTTTCGAGATTTGCGGGAAACTCGCCAACGACCACTTCCCAGGTCTCCTTCAGCGTCACCGATTCCCCCGCCTGTAGCGTTTTCAATGTTCCGAGTGTCTCGAGTTCGATGCACACATCCCTGACGTACGCTTCCACGTTGCAACCAAGGTCGGGAAGATTCCCCTCTTCCACTTCAAAGTGCTTTACGAACAAGGCATTGCCCATTGCACAAGCGATCCATCCGTGCGTATTGCGGTTCCCGATCTTTGCCGCATCATCCGATGCTCTGCCATGCAAAAGTACAAAATCATCATACAGTTCCAACCGCTTATCTCTCAAACTTGTGTAAGACCACAACACAAGGTTTCGATTCGGTACAAGTCCACCCTCGCTCGACAACGGTAAAATTCCCATGCTACCCAAACGTAACTGCGTGATGCCCCACGGCGCAAGTGTAATGGGTGCATCACCATGCCACGTGATTTTTTGCGAGAGATGCACACAACGCCCATCCAATCGCACCTCAATTTCTTTCTCCAAGCCCGAAGCATCCACAGGGCTTCGCAGGGTCACGCCATCGCCTTCGATCACGGTCAAGCCATCTTCGGGACAGTTGTAAAACGAATCTTCAGGTGCTTTCCACAAGCGATGCCCACCTCGCAAATAAAACTCCCCGTGTGGCACCGCCCAATGTACTTCGGGCGTCTCCGCAAACAAATTTCCTTCCACGCCTTTCGCATATAAGCCAATGATGCGAGGTCCCGTTGTCGTCAAATACTCGAGTCGTAAAAAATCATTTTCTATGGATGCAGATGGGAGCCTTGATTCGAGCATCACGACCCCATCACCACTTCGACATTTACCTCACTCAATCCTTTTTCCGCTCGGATCAAATTCTCTTCAACCTGCTTCCCGTTCACTGTGACCTTTGCCACGCCTTTACAGACATGACTTGGATTCGTCACTGTGATGTGATACGTCACGCCACGATACTTGCGAGTCGCCTTGAAACCATCCCACTTGGAAGGGATGCACGGGTCAATCAACAAGCCATCGTAATCAGCACGGATTCCAAGAATCCATTGCGTGCCTGCCTGATAACACCATGATGCCGTACCAGAGAGCCACGAGTTGCGTCCTAGCCCAAACTGCGGATGCTCATCGCCGAGAATATTTTGAGCATAAACATAAGGTTCTATCTCGTACAAATCAATACTGTCGTTCTTGCCAGCAGGATTGATCTGTGAATAATACTCATAAGCGCGGTCACCATTACCAAGTATCGTCTCTGCCATCATCGCCCAGGGATTCGGGTGCAGGAAGATGCCACCGTTCTCCTTCGCCCCAGGCGGATACGTGGTCACGCCGCCATAGTTTCTATCATAGCCATTGAATCCAGGTGCTGACAATTTGATGCCATACTTTGTGTTTAACTTTTCATAAACAGATTGCATCGCCCGTTTCGCCCGGTCACTGGATGCGAAACCAGAGAGCACAGCCCATGACTGCCCGTTGAGGTAGATCTGCCCGTATTTGTTTTTGTTTGAACCCAGTGGCTCGCCTTTATCATCAAAATAACGGACATACCATTCACCGTCCCAGCCGTGTTCTTCGAGACGTGTTTGCATTTCCTTGTATGCTGTTTCGTATTCATTCGTTGACTGACCGATGAATTTGAGCAACGCAATGAATTCACGTAATGCCACACCATACAGATTCGCCGTAAACAATGACTCTGCACCCGTGGGAAGATTAACTGTATCGTTCCAATCGGCAAAACCTAAGAGAGGAAGTCCGTGTTTGCCGATGTCTGCTCGGGTGAAGGCTAAGCCTCGTTTTGCATGATCAAGCACGGACGAAGCTTGAAGCGGATATCCGTTTTTATCCTTTTCATAGTATGGAATAGATTCGTTCAGAAAGGAAGTGTCGCCAGTCTCCTTCACGTACGCCGTAATGCCGAGAATGCTCCAGAGGTGATCGTCGCTGTAATAATGCGGACGATCCTCACGTTCAAGCGAATCGCCTTCATTGCCCTCAAGCGTAAGCGGATTGAATTGATGCAGTGCCGAACCGTTCGTCTTCTGAAACGAAAGAAGCAATTTCAAAAATTCCTTCGCATCCTGCGGATTGTTCGCCATCGTGCCGAGCAGATCCTGTGACGAGTCACGCATGCCGATGCCACGTGCACCGAGTCCGAGTTGATAATAGGAGAGATAGCGAGACCACTGACGGGTGGTGTGACATTGATGTGGGTTGTGAATGTTGACCGTGCTATTGAAAGCGGAATCGGGCGTTTCAACCTGCAGGACATCAAGATATGTATCCCAGAACTTTTTCATCTCGTCGAGCGCATCTTCAATGGACTTGGGATTGCGATACTTCTCGATGCTTTTCTTCGCTGCTTCATAATTTGACTCTTGACTAAGTTGCGTGATGAGTTGCTTGGTTTCGCCAGGTTGAAGCGTGCCCAGATGCTGAAGCAATGCGGCGATGTTGTCACCGCGTAAAGCTTCGGTGTTCGAGAGCTCGTCATTTTGCAGACTGAGCGGATTCGCCCATGTGCCGTATTCGTTATCGCCAAGAAATTTCTTACGGTCGGTCTCGAAAGAGGAAGCAGGCAGATTGGATGTAAAGATATTATGCCGAACGTCACGATGCATGAACGGATACTGAACAAGCACAGTGTACTCACCATCCTTCAACATCTTGGATTGCATCGTCTGGGGGATCCAATCAGCGTTGGTAAATTGTTGCAGGGCGCTGGGATGGGTATATTCCAATACAGGGATTGCATCCACTTCAATGGGCGTATCGCTGATGTTGGTCACTTTGATGTCACGCACTTCGACAGCTGCTCCCGTTGGAACGAAGATCGTCACTTGGGTGCGGAGTCCGTACATCTCACTGATGATGCGGGTGTAGCCGAGACCAACATGACACTCGTATTTATCATAGGCATCAAGCGTGGGAACATAGAAGGGAGAAAAGACTTTGTAATTTGCTTCGTCTGCGCTATCGCTCCGCTCAGCGCGATGAATTCTGAGATATAAAGTTTCACCCTTGAAATCAGACGAAGGCATCTGCTGAACGTATTTTGTGATGCGATTGAAGGTCGGGTCGTTCTTGCAGATGATCGCGCCTCCTGTGTGGTCTACAAACCCGCCGAATTGGAGCGTACCTATGTAGTTGATCCACTTGGCAGGTGTACGTGGATTGGTGATCACATATTCACGATTGGGGTCGTCAAAGTATCCGTAATTCATTTTTACTCCTAACTTATTTTTCAAACCCAGCCCAAGTTTCTGCCCAGCTGGGCTGCGCCAGTTCTTTTTTGAAAACATCAAACACAGCAGTGGACGAATTCATGCGCCAATCCGTTTCTTTATTCGTGTTGAACCAGACTGCGGCACGAACCTGTGGATAAACGCTGCTGATTTTCTGGAACGCATCTGCCACCCATGCGGCTTTGTCACCGCCCTTGTCGCTGGATGCAAACTCGCCGATGATGATTGGTTTGTTCGGGCTGATTTGTTGCAACCGTGCATATGTGGGCGCATACACCTGATCAAAAGTCTGCCAACTGCTCCAGGATTGACTGGTGCCCCAGTTGTATCCATCCATGCATAGCCAGTCTACATATTCATCGCCAGGGTAGTAGTTACCGATCTCGTTCCAGGCTTCGCCCAACTTGCCCTCCATCAAAATGTTCGGGCACCAGACCCAGAGAACATTGCTCGCCTTTTCTTCCTGAAAAATATCATGGATATGGCGGTAGGCATCCACGAACAGTTCGGGACCATCGGGCTTGAGCGGGTCGCCGTATTTATCAGGAACAGCACCGCCGTTCTTCGTGCCACTCCAGATGTACCAGTCACCATTCATTTCATGTCCCCAGCGTAGGAGTAAGGGATGACCAAAAGCCGCGGCATCGCGGGCAAACTCCAGGATGTAATTATCCTTTTTCCCATCGACTACAGCTTTGAGCGGTTGCAAAGCATAAGGGTCATCCACGCCGGTTAAAGTGGCTTTGTATTCCCAGGTCGATTCGGTAATCCAGCCATTTTTCAGGTTACTTGAAAATGCCCCAGCATTAAAGGGACTA
>Ga0315912_10002408_pt1 | contig 20017 bp, 11 predicted proteins | sample VfabasoilMG_FD_204469 | JGI IMG/M metagenome (GOLD analysis project Ga0315912, IMG submission 204469) | Garden soil microbial communities collected in Santa Monica, California, United States - V. faba soil | ecosystem: Environmental > Terrestrial > Soil > Garden | place: USA: California...
CCCGGGCCCGCCCGGCGGGGGCGCCCCCGCCCCGCGGCCAGCACCAGCAGCAGCGCCGGAGCGAAGAGCTGCATCGGCAGGCGATGCAGCACGAGCGTGAGGCCGCCCGACTGCGCGAAGACCCAGACCTGCAGCAGCGGGTTGAACAGCGGGTAGTCCTGGTGGTGCACCAGGGGCGGGCCGTCGAGCCTGGCCGCGAAGTCCCCACCCAGGCCGCCGGCGGCGTAGGCCAGCTTGGCCCGTGCCGCCCAGAAGTGCGCCTCGTCGCCATCCAGCACGGGCAGGCGGTCGGCGTCGAGCAGCTGCTGCAGGCTGCCCAGCAGCACCGCCAGCGTGACGAGGGCGAAGAACAAGCGCTCGGCGCGGGCCAGCCCGCCGGCAGGGGTGGTCGCCGGAGCCGCGCCCGCCGGCAGCCTCGCGCCGCGCCGCCAGCCGAGTGCGGCCAGGCCGAGGCCGAGCAGCAGGAGGCAGGCGTCGAGCCCCAGCGGCCAGCCGCGGCGGCCGCCGATCGCCAGCCACAGGCCCGTGACGAGTGCGGTGCCGAGCGCGCCGCAGATCCAGGCCCAGCCGGTGAAGGCCAGGCGGTCGTCGGCGGGCCGCAGGCCGAGCGCGACCAGGCCGGCGGCCCCGAGGAGCCACGGCAGCAGCACGATGGCCACGACTGGCAGCGCGTCGTTCATCCGTCGGACGGGGTGCGCCGCCAGAACCAGAGCGCCGCCTGCGGGCCGGGCACGCGCCGCTCGGCCGGCGCTGCCAGGATGTGCCGGGACAGCTCTCCGTAGAGCAGGACGTACAGCTGTTCCACGGAGGGGGTCGTGCCCTCCGGCACCGACACGGGCGGCGTGCTGCTGCAGGGCAGCGGCACGAGCTGCCGCGGGTGCAGCAGCGCCGCCAGCCGCGCATGGGAGGCGCGCGCCGCGCGGCTGTCCCGCATCACGAAGAGCACCGTCGCGTCCTCCGGTGTCTGCGCGCGCAGCAGGCTCCAGACCGCGAACTCCTGCGGGTCGAGGGCCGCCTCCACGCGCGCCTCGGACGAGGCCGTGAGGTCGCCGAAGCCCGTGTGGGCGATGGACGAGAGCTGCGCGAGGCCTGCGCGGCCGCCCTGCCAGAGCAGCCAGGCGACGCACAGCAGTCGGGCCGGGGAGCGGCTCAGTGCCGGAAGACGTACCACACGATCTCCCCGGTCTGCACGACCTCGCTGGCGGCGAAGTGCGGGCTGGGATCGGGCGCCACGACGGAGCTGGTGGGGCTCAGCGAGCTGAAGCGCTCGACGCTGTAGGCAGAGCCCGTCACGTCCTCCCAGGCCGGGTAGGCCGCGAGGTCGAGGTCGAAGTCCACGGCCAGGTCGGCCTGGTCCTCGACCACCCAGGGGTTGGCGAGCACCACGGCCAGCGAGTCCGCATCCGGGCCGGCGTCGGACGGCGCCTGCAGCGTGGTGGCCACGACGTAGTCCGGGTCCTCGACCTCGTTCACCACCGACGGATGGTTGGCCGGCAGGCCGAAGGTGAACTGCACGCTCGGCACGCTCGTCGGGTGCCAGCCCACCGGCGGCGCGACCTGCACGTGCGGTGGCCGGCGGAGCGTGCCGTTGTGCCAGGTGAGCAGGCCGCGATCGCGCAGCGCGGAGGCCAGCGCCGACTCCCAGGCCCAATAGTCGGCGGAGGCCCGCAGGTTGAAGATCGGCAGCACGTCCAGGTCGCCCTCGGCGGGGTGCAGGACCTGGCCGAAGCGCAGCGCGCAGAGGGTCTCGATCCAGCAGCGGCGTCCGACGTTGATCTCGGTGGAGGCCGAGGCGCGCGTGCGGCCGATCTTCACGTTGTCGAAGACCGCGCGGAAGAAGGGGATGACGGTGGCGTGCGGCAGCACGTTGCCGCCCGGGCTCAGGATGCGCAGGGCGGTGGGATCGCGATGCATGATCTGCACGACCTCGGTCCAGCGCCCGACGTGCCCCTCCATCGAGATCAGGAAGTCGGGCGGCGCCACCGGCGGCGCGCTCGGCAGGAAGCCGCAGGGCGGGGGCGAGCCGAGCGCCGGGACGCCCGTGGTGGACAGCTGCGCGAGACGTGCCATCGGGCGGCTGTACATCCAGCTGCCGCCGCCGGCCGGATGGCCGTGCCCGGTGGCGAAGCAGGCGGCCGGGAACAGGTAGTCGAGGTGCACGCCGGCCATGCCGGTGAAGGCCGCCGCACCCAGCACCGTACGCGGGATGAGGTCGCCCCAGGTGTCGGTGCCGGCGCACAGGATGCGGCCGGTGGTCGAGGACGGCGTCACCGGCTGCTGGTCGCCGTACTCGTTGCGCAGCAGGGCTGCGTTCACGGAGCTGCCGCAGGCCGTGCTGCCGTCGGTGAGCGTGGCGGCGTAGGCGTTGACGTAGAGCTTGACGCGATCGCCCGACTGGGCCTGGGCCTCACGCACCGCGGCGGCCAGCGTCGGGCGTCCCGGCAGGTAGCCCTCGGCGAAGAAGTCGTCGAAGTCGTCGGGGTAGTGCCAGTGGTACCAGGTGCTCGTCACGCCCGTGCCCAGCACCTCGGTCATGTCGGCGCCGAGGCGGCTGCGCAGGTCGAGGCTGTCGCCGTTGCGCCCGGAGAGCACGAGCATCTCGGCCACGAGCGACTTGGTGGCCGCCGGCATGGGGTTGCTGGCGGCGCCCACCGGGCCGCGGAACCAGGGCGCCACCTGTTGCAGGTGCCGGCGCTGCATCTCGGCCACGTCCCACCAGTCGCCGCGGAAGCAGCTGATGCGCACGCGGTAGGGCGGGTGGTAGTCGAGCGGCGCGAGCCGGGACTCGCTGTCGAAGACGTCGGCCGGCACGTGCGCCAGGTTGAAGACGAGCCGCCCGCGGCCGCCCGGCAGGCCGGGGTTGTCCGGCGCGCGCTGCAGGCCCAGCTGCTTCCAGTGCTGCCCCTCGTCCGTGCTCGCATACACCAGGCCGCTGCCCGAGTCCTCGTCGTAGTAGGCGAGCAGCGGCACGCTCCAGACCGGGATGCTCGAGGTGTTGAGCGACAGGAAGCTGCCCGGCTGCAGGTGGCTGGGGAAGGCCAGCACGGGGTTCGTCGGCTCGCGCAGCAGGTAGCCGCCGAGCACCGGGACGACGAGCGCGTCGTGCGGCCGGCCGGGGGGGCGACCGCCGTCGGGAAAGCGCCGCAGCGCCGCCTGCGGGAAGCCCACGCGGCAGAGGACGACGTCCGCTGGCACCTCTCCCAGGTAGCTGAAGCTCAGACCGGCCTCGACGCTGCCGGCCTCGGGCAGCAGTTCCCAGCGCACCTCGACCGCGAAGCGCACTGTCTCCTGCGCCTGCGCGGTGCCGAGCGTCACCTCGCACTCCCAGCGCTTCCAGAGGAAGCCGGGCTGCACGATGAGCGGCTGCGAGCTGATGACTGGCGGCTGCATCACCAGGCTCACGGGCGGCAGGGGCACGCCGTCGCTGCTCGTGAGGTGGTCGCCGTCGGCCTCGATGCGGAAGCGCTGATCCCCGCCGGCCGCCGCCTCGTCGTACTCGGCGCGGCGGGCGAAGACGATCGTCCAGCCGCCGTCGGAGACCGCCTGCGAGACCTCGAACTCGAGCAGCCGCCGGTCGTCGCCGGCCAGCGCGGGGTCCTTGTTCGTGATCTGCAGCAGCTGCAGGCGGCCGTCGGTCGTGTCGAAGTCGAAGCGCGCGAGGGCATTCTCGAGGCGCGCGGGGTTGGCCTGCTGAGCGGGCACCGGCGCCCCGGGCGTCGGGCCATGGACGCCCGGCCTGCTCGGCGTCGCGCCCTGCTGCGCCGCCAGCGCGGGGGCGCCGAGCAGCAGCGCGGCGATGATCCGGCCCAGGCGCGAGGCGCCGGGGAGCACGCCGGCGCCCCGCCCGGCGTGGCGGCGACGATCAGAAGTCGACGAGGCTGGCATGGATGTCGGGGGCCCCGCGGGCGGGAGAGGTGCTGGCGTGCGTGACGGGGTCCGGCGCCGTCCAGGCGCGCCGGTCGTCCCACACGACCAGGGCGCGGCCGGGCACCATGAGGCACTGCGGGCTGGCGCTGCGCGCCTCCGCCTGCCCCGGCAAGGTGGCCGGCTTGGACGTGATCGAGACGGGCGGCGACCAGCTCGGCTGGGTGCTCACCAGGCAGGTCGAGGCCATGATGTCGAAGTCCTCGCCCGGCCCGCTGCCGGCCTCCATCCAGATCGCCAGCGCGCGCCCGCCGGCCACGGCCAGCTCGGGGCGCGGCCGGCTCAGGCCGAGGGCGTTGGTGAGCGAGACCTGCTGCAGCCCCTGCAGGCCGCCAGTGGTGATCCAGGCCGGCGCCGCGCCCGGCAGGGGCGCGAGGTCGAGCACCCGCGAGTAGACCAGCAGCGGCTGGCTGGCCGCCGCCGTCGAGCGCCCCAGCAGGCACAGCACGAGGCCGGTGGTCGCGTCGAAGGCCAGGCTGGCGTCGCCCTGCACGGGGCCCGTGCCCACGGCCGCCAGGTCCGGCAGCACGTCGAGGCTGTCGCTGGCGTCGCGATACCAGCGCGAGCGCAGCACGCTCACGTCGGCCACCCAGGCGAGCACGGCGCCCTGCTTGGACGGCACGCCGAGCAGCACGATCTCGGTGATCGCGATCGGCAGCGGAGCCGGCTCGTGCGTGTGCAGGGCGCCCGCGGGACCGGCGGCGCTCCAGCGCTGCATGCGCGGTCGGCTGCCGCCGGTGCCGAGGTCGTCGTCGTATTCGATCCAGGCCAGGTAGGCCTGCCCGGCCGTCACGCCCGGTGCCAGCGTGGGGCGCACGGCGCGGTGCGTGGTGGGCACGACCAGCGGGGCCCCGAAGCCCAGGCCGCCGTTGGTCGAGACGGCCAGGCGCAGCCCGTCGACGCCGGTCCAGGTCGGCTGGCTGTTGCCTTCCGTCCAGGCGACGAACACCGTGCGCTGGCCGCCCACCTCCTGCGTGCAGATGACCGGGGCGCCGACGAAGGGCGCCGTGCCGGAGAGCGAGACCGGCGCGCTCCAGCCGCCGCTGCCGCCTGACCCGGAGAAGGAGTAGCGGATGCGCTGGCCGGTGGGCGAGACCTCCCGCCACGCGACGTGCACGAAGGGGTGCGTCGACGACCAGCTCGCCACGGCGGGTGAGAGCGCATCGACACCGGTCGGGCCGCCGGCCGGCGCGTCGAGGCGCCGTGCGGTCGTCTGCCAGGTGGGCGCCAGGGTGCCGATCGGGCAGGCGCCGGCAAGCTGCGCGATGCCCCACTCGCCGTCGAAGAACTCCTCCCACACCACGTTCACCGTGGGGCCGACCAGCTGGCTCGTCGAGCCGTCGAGCGCCAGCCTCGCCTGCCGCGACGAGACCGCCCCCGGCGGACGCAGCAGCAGCGCGGGGTTGGCCGGCGGCGCGAGCTGGATGTCGCGACTCAGCCGCACGCTGGGGCCCGGGAGCTGGGCCTGGAGACCGGCGCCGAGCAGGCCGAGCAGCAGGGTGACGCGCAGCACCGCCCGCCTGCGAACGACGCCAGGAGGGCAGGCAGCGGAGTGGGCCATGGAGACCTCGGGACCGGGGCCTAGCCGCGGGCGCTCTTGGGGGCCAGCAGCAGGTCGCGTCCGACCAAGTATAGGAGCAGCATGATCCCCAGGAACGGCAGGCAGGAGAAAAGGTCGGCGTGCTCGCCGTTCACGAAGGGGTTGCCCGCCGCCCAGGCATCGAGCTGCTCGTTGAAGCCCTTCATGAAGTCCACGCCCGCCATGAAGGCGATGAGGATGCCGGCGATGGCGCCGCCCGCGATGTAGCCCGAGGCCATGAGCACGCCCGGGCTCTTGTCGCCCTCGGCCGTCAGTTCGTCCTCGCTCAGCTCGCGGCCGCTGTGCTTCTTGCGGATGTAGCGGTCGACGAGCCAGCGGATCATGCCGCCGATGAAGATCGGGCTGGAGGAGGAGAGCGGCAGGTAGACGCCGACGGCGAAGGCCAGCGACGAGATGCCGGACATCTCGAGCGTGAGCGCGATCATGACGCCGAGCAGCACGAGCCCCCAGGGCAGCTGGCGATTGAGGATGCCCTTGATGATGTAGGACATCAGCGTGGCCTTCGGCGCATCGAACTTGGCCACGGCGTGCTCGCCGTCGGGCGTGAAGCGGTGCGTGCCGTTGATGCCGGGGTCGACCAGGAACTGCGGCACGCCGGCCTCGTCCACCAGGAACTTCTCGGCGGCCGCGTCGGCCGAGGCGATGTGGTGGTGCACGAAGTACTCGCGGCCCTCGTAGGTCTCCTTCTCGGTCAGCTCGGCGACGTCGAAGCGCAGGCTCTCGGGCCAGTTCTCGACCGAGGCCATCGAGCTCGCGCCGCTCTCCGAGAGCACGGGCTCGAGGCTCTTGCGCGGCACATAGACGGTGGCGGACTCGTTGAGCGTGAGCAGGATCGGCCCGAGCACCACGGCCGAGGCGAGGGCGCCCACGAGGATGGCCACCTGCTGGTGGCGGGGCGTCGCCCCGATGAGGAAGCCGGTCTTCAGGTCCTGCGAGGTCGTGCCGCCGTTGGAGGAGGCGATGCACACGATGGCGCCGATGGAGAGCGCCGTGACGTAGTAGGCCGAGCCCGTCCACCCGATGAACAGGAAGGCCAGGCAGGTGACCAGCAGCGTGGCCACGGTCATGCCCGAGATGGGGTTGCTCGACGAGCCGATCTCGCCGGTGAGGCGCGAGGACACCGTGACGAACAGGAAGCCCAGCACCACGATGAGGAGGGAGGCCGCGATGCGCGCCGCCAGGCCGGTGCCGCCGACGTAGAGCGGGTTGGCGATGGCGATCACCGCGACGAGCACGAAGCAGCCGATGAGCACGAACTTCATCGACAGGTCGCTGTCGGTGCGCAGCTGGCCCGCCCGCCCGGCGGCGCCGCCGCGGAAGTCCTTCAGGCCCTCGCGCAGGCCGTGCCAGATGGTGGGCAGCGAGCGCGCCAGGCTGATGATGCCGCCCGCCGCCACGGCGCCGGCGCCGATGTAGAGGATGTAGGCCGTGCGGATCTGGCCGGGCGACATGTCGCCGATGAGGCGCGTGGTCTCCGGGGCCAGCGGCTCGAGCAGGCCGGCTCCGAAGAACTTGATGGCCGGGATGAGCACGAGGTAGGCGAGCACGCCGCCCGCGCACATGATCGAGGCGATGCGCGGGCCGATGATGTAGCCGACGCCGAGCAGCTCGGGCGAGATCTCGGCCGACACCGAGCCGGCGGCGAAGGGCGGCCCGAACACCTTCTCCGGCACGTCCTTCCAGGCCTTGAAGGCCACGTTGAGCGCCTTGTAGACGAAGCCGATGCCGAAGCCGGCGAAGATCGTCTTGGCGCTCGTGGCCTGCCCGCCCAGCCGCGCCAGCTCGGCCTTGGCCGACTCGGAGGCGGCGGCCACCGACTCGACCGAGGCGCCGGCCTTGAGCACCTCGGCGCAGGCCGTGCCCTCGGGGTACTTGAGCTTGCCGTGCTGCTGCACGATGAGCGCGCGCCGCAGCGGGATCATCATGAGGATGCCGAGCAGGCCGCCGAGCACGGCCACGAGCAGGACGCGCGTCACCTCGAGGTCGAAGCCCAGGATCATGATGGCCGGCATGGTGACGCCGATGCCGAAGGCGATGGACTCGCCGGCCGAGCCCGCCGTCTGCACCACGTTGTTCTCGAGGATCGTCGCGTCGCGCCCGCCGAGCTTGGAGTACAGGCGGAAGAGCGTGATCGAGATGACCGCCACCGGGATCGAGGCGCTCACCGTGAGGCCGACCTTCAGCACCAGGTAGAGCGAGGAGGCGCCGAACACCATGCCGAGCAAGGTGCCCACCAGCAGCGGCAGGAACGTCAGCTCACGCAGGTTCGTGGAGGCTGGGATGTAGGAGTCGAAGCCCGTGTCGAGCGGCGCTTCAGACGGTTTTCCGGCCATGGCGGTGGCTCCCTCGGGGGGCATTGCAGGCGGGGGCACCCGAGGGCGCCGCGGCGATCGCGGCACCCGCCGGGCGGGCAGGCGCCGCGAGCGGGTGTGCGTCACGAATCACCGGCGCTGGGCCCCCGTGCGGTCGATTCATGCGGTCGGACGCTATCGCCGCGTGGGGGCTTCGTCCAGCGCGCGACCCGAGATCGATGCAACTCGATACACACGGCCCGCGCTCCAGCCGGTAGACTGCGCGCTCGTCATCGCGTCGTCGCCGGCGTCGGGGGGAGGCTCATCCGGCGGTGTCGCAGCCCTGGAATTGCAGAGCATGCAGGCACGCCCGACCTGCCGTCCGTCGTGGACGGCACTTGCCCCGGTACTCCTCATCGCCCTGGCCTGCGCCTCCGCTGCCGGCCAGTCGCAGCCGCTGAGAGTCACCAAGGCGGTCCGCTACGACGCGACCAGCCTGGGTTTCCTGGGCGTGGGAGGTGAGAACCAGAACGACAACTTCGGATTCGCGGTTGCCGGTATCGGCGATCTCAACGGTGACGGCGTCCCCGACATCGCCGTGGGCCAGCCGCAAGACGACGACGTCGACTCACCAGCCAAGTTGATCGGCAGTCTCAAGGGCAGATACCAGGACAACGGTGCGGTGTGGATCCTCTTCCTGGGCGCAGACGGTCACGTTCTGCCGGGTGGGAGCGTGAAGCTCGGTGCAGCGGCGCCGGGGATGCCGCCCTTGGACACCGACAACGGTCCTCCAGGGCCGGACGGATCCGACTACGCCGGGGTCCATGGATTCGGCCAAGCGGTCGCCAGCATCGGGGATCTCGACGGCGACGGGGTCATCGACCTCGTGGTCGGCGTGCACGATGACGATGACGGAACGCAGGGTCTTGTGGCCAAGTGCGACAACAAGGATGTCCCGCTCGACATCGGGTTCGGATCTGTGTTCGTCCTGTTCATGCGAGCGGACGGGACGATCAAGAACTACCGGAAGATCAGCAACACACAGGGCGGACTCGGCAACGTGTTGTCCGTCAAGGACTACTTCGGTGCCTCCGTCGCCTCCATGGGCGACTTCAACTCGGACGGGCGGGCCGACCTCGTGGTCGGTGCGCCCGGAACGCACAAGTTCAACCCCACAACCGGACACGACTTCCCGCATCCTTCCCAGTGCGTCTCAGAGCATGTCGCTTCGACTGGCCTCGGCCGGGTGTGGATCCTCTCGCTCAATCCCAACGGCTCGGTTTATCGCAGCGCTCCCCACGACAAGCCGCAGGGTGGGACAACCGGGCTCGACGGCAGCCCGACCGATGAGTACGGGGATGAGTTCGGGCACTCCGTAGCCTGGCTCGGCGACCTGGACGGCCCGCCGCCGCTCGTTCCGGACCCGAACGATCCAGTGAACAGCCTGACGACCATCGCGGTCGGTGCGCCACTGGACGACGACGGACCGCCGAGCCCGCAAGGACGCTACGGGGCGGTCTGGATCCTTGGGCTCAAGATAGTAGTCATCAACGGAAAGGCCACGCCCGTCGTCGTCGAGAGGCAGAAGCTGAGCGCACTGGAGGGCGGTCTCGATGCAGGCCTGAAAGAGCGCGACCTCTTCGGCATGTCCCTGGCCAGCGCGGGTGACTGGGACAAGGACGGCATCCCCGATCTCCTGGCTGGGGCCGTCTTCGAGGACGAGGGCTGGGCCAACAGCGGTGCTGCCTATCTCCTGCTCATGAATCGGAACGGAACGGTGAAGGCGCACCTGAAGGTGAGCGATACCCCTGCGGGCTTCCCCGACGTGCTCCAGACGGCGGGTCACGGCGTCAACTTCGGCAGCGGCGTCGGCGCCTTGGGCGACTTCGATGGCAACGGGAGCGGTGATTTCGTCTTCGGGGCGCAGCTCTACGACGCACTGAATCGTGGCGCCGCCTGGATCGCGCTCACGGAGACCTCGCGCCTCGTGCTGGGCGACCGCGTCGATGCGGTCGTGGCGCCGGGCAATCGCTACCGCTTCACGTTCGAGGCCACGCGCGGGACGCGGCTGTCGATGCAGGCCATGCAGCGCCTGTCGGCCATGGAGCCCGGGCTGCGCCTCTTCGGCCCGCTCGTCCACGGGCAGGAGCCGGCCCTGCTCGTGGACCTCGACCAGACGGTGTCCAGCAAGCCCGGCGCAGCGGCCCACCGGGTCTCGCGGCTCCCCAAGAAGACGATCCTGCCCGAGACCGGCGAGTACGTGGTCGAGATCGTGGACGTCGGCGGGCACGGCGGGGCCTTCCGCCTGCGCACGGCCGGCAAGCCGGCGCGCGACGTGCGCAGCGTCTCGACCATCGTGGCGGTCGGCGCGGACGAGCCCGTGCCGCACGTGCCCCTCGACGCCACTTCGGGCGCCCTGCTGAGGTCGCTCACCCTGCGCACCCTGCCGCCCAAGGGCGACTTCGCCGTCATCGGCGACGGCCTCGAGGCGGCCCTGCTGCCCCAGCTCGCCGCGCTGCTGGCTCCCGACGACCAGGCCCTCGTGAGCGGCGACGAACTGGCATCCATGCTCCAGGTGAACGCCTCGGGCACCGCCCTCGCGCTCGGCAAGCTGCCGCTGCCCGATCTCGGCGTGTACACGGTGGAGGTGGCGGGGGCCGACGGCAGCGTGGGCTACGCGCGGGTCAAGGCGAAGGTGAAGATCCCGCGCGGAAAGGGCAAGCTCGTCCTGCCCTGAGCCCCGCCGCGGAGGCGTGTTGCCGATGGACCGCCTCGAGATCGCGCGCGACTGGCTGCCGCGCTACACCGGCATGCCGCTCGACGCCTTCGGCGACTACATCCTGCTCACCAACTTCAGCCACTACATGGCGCGCTTCGCCGAGCGCTTCGACTGCGAGATCCACGGCACCCACAAGCCGATGCAGGCGGCCACGAGCGACGCCGGGCTGACGCTGGTCAACTTCGGCATCGGCTCGCCCAACGCCGCCACGATCATGGACCTGCTCAGCGCGCGCTCGCCGGCCGGCGTGCTCTTCCTCGGCAAGTGCGGCGGCCTGAAGCACAGCACGGAGATCGGGCACTTCATCCTGCCCATCGCCGCCATCCGCGGCGAGGGCACCAGCGACGACTACCTGCCGCCCGAGGTGCCGGCCCTGCCGTCCTTCAAGCTGCACAAGTTCGTCTCGGAGAAGGTCGTCGCGCACGGCTTCGAGTACCGCACGGGCGTCGTCTACACCACCAACCGCCGCCTCTGGGAGCACGACACGGCCTTCCTGGAGCGCCTGCGGCGCCTGACGTGCATCGCCATCGACATGGAGACCGCCACGCTCTTCGTCGTGGGGCACCACAACCAGATCCCGCGCGGCGCGCTGCTGCTCGTCTCCGACCTGCCGATCACGCCGGAGGGCGTCAAGACCTCCGAGTCCGACTCGCTCGTCACGCGCCGCTATGCCGATGCGCACCTCGACATCGGCATCGAGGCGATGCAGCAGATCGGCGAGCAGGGCGAGCGGATCAAGCACTTCACCTACTGAGCGCCATGGCCGAGCCCACCGACCGTGCTGCGGCACCCCGCGACGCCCCTGCGCGATGGCTGACGGAGGGGCCGGCCTCGGCCCGGGCACGCGGGCTGCTGGTGTGCGCGCTCATCCTGCTGCCGCAGGTCGTGCTGTTCCTGCCCTCGCTGGTCGGAGCGCGCGTGCTGCTGCCGCTCGACGCCCTGCAGGCGCCCGGCGTGTACCTGCCGGTCGAGCCCGGCGCGCAGCCCTACCGGCCGCTCGACCCGGTGATGTCCGACCTGGTCTTCGAGCTGGAGCACGAGCGTCGCTATGCCGTCGAGGCGGTGCGCTCGCTGCGCATCCCGCTCTGGAACCCGCTGAACTACTGCGGCACGCCCTTCGTCGCCGCCAACCACACCTCGGTCTTCTACCCGCTGCGGCTGCTCGACTACCTCTTCCCCGGGCCAGGCGTCATCGCGTGGGGGCAGCTGGCCAAGGCCTGGCTCGCGGGGGTGGGCGCCTACCTCTGCCTGCGGCGCGTGCTCGGCGTTCTGCCGCTGGCCGCGGCCTTCGGTGCGGCGCTCTGGCCCAACGTGGGTTTCCTCGTGCTGTGGGCCGGCTTCACCATCAGCCAGGTGGGGGCGCACCTGCCGTGGATGCTGCTGGCGGCGGACGGGACGCTGCGGCGTCCGAGGAGCGCCTGGCCCGTCGGGCTGGCGTGCGCCACGGCGGTGCTGCTCGTGAGTGGACACGCCGCGGTCGCGGTGCACGTGCTCCTCGGCACCGGGCTCTTCGCGCTCTTCCGGCTCGGGTCGCTGGTCGCCGCGCGAGACGCGGCGCCGCCGCGTGTCGGAGCGGCCTGCCTGGCGCTGGCCTTCGGCGTCGGCGCCGGCGTCCTGCTGAGCGGACCGCAGACCCTGCCCACGCTCGAGTACATGCGCGAGAGCTGGCGCATCCAGCAGCGCCAGGCGGGGCACGTCGAGACGCCGCCGGTCGGCCTGCCGGCGCTGCCGGCGGTCGCCATGCCCTTTGTGCTCGGGTCGAGCCAGCGCGGCAGCCTCATCACGCACGGCGGCAACCGGCTGGAGGGCCCGCAGGCCGCCTACGCCGGGCTGCTCTCGCTGTGCGTGCTCGCGCCACTCGCCTTCCTGCGCCGCCGCGGTCGCGGCCTGCAGTGGTTCTGGGTGGGGCTCGGGCTGCTCGGACTGGCGCAGGTGCTCGGCATCCCCGGCCTGGTGGCCGTCTTCCGGCTGCCGGGCCTCGACACGCTGCGCAACAACCGTCTCACGCTGTTCAGCGCGTGGAGCATCGTGGCGCTGGCCACGGTCGGGCTCGACGTGCTGCTGCGCCGCGAGTTCGCCTGGCGCGCCTGGTGCTGGCTGCCGTTGCTGCTCTGCGCCGCCGCGGCCGGTGCCTGCCTGCTGCTCGCGCAGACGCCGCCGGAGGTGGTGGGCCTGGCCGAGCGCGCGCTGGTCGAGGGCGGGCCGGCCTGGGCGCCGCCGCTCGACACGAGCGCGGGCATCCAGGGCGTCGCGCTGTGGTTCGAGCGCATGTTCACCGGCTATGCGCTCCTGGCCGCTGTCGCGCTCCTGGCCTGGCTCGCGCTCCGGCGGCGGACGGCGGCCGCGCCCTGGTTCGCGCCCGCGCTTGGTCTGCTGGCGCTGGCGGAGGTCGTGCAGCAGGGCCACGGCGTCAACCTGCAGTGCGATCCGGCGCTCTACTTCCCGCGCACCCCGGTCCTGTCGCACCTGGCGACGCTCGGGCCCGGCCGCCTGGTCGGCGACCAGGGCGCCCTGCCCGCGGTGCTCAACCAGACGCACGGCCTGCAGGACATCCGCGGCTACGACGCCACCGACCCGGCGCGCTACGTGCAACTGCTCGAACTCTTCCGCGACGAGCGCTCCCCGCCCGCCTTCGACTACGCCGCGCTGCAGGGCTTCATGCCGCGCCTGCCCTCGCCGCTGGCCGACCTGCTCGGCTTGCGCTTCCTGTTGCGCTTCGGCGCGGCGGGTCCGTCGGCCGTGTTCGCGTCGGGCGGCTGGTCGATCGAGGAGCGGCCGACGGCGCTGCCGAGGGCCCATCTGCCGGCGCGCGCCGAACGCGTGGAGGACAGCTCGCGGCGCCTCGAGTTGCTGGGGCGCTCGGACTTCGATCCGCGGCAGGTGGTGTACCTCGAGTCGGAGGAGCCGTTGCCGGTCGACACGGCACCTGCGCGCGGCACGGCCCGTTTCGTGCGCGACGAACCCGAGCAGCTGGAACTCGCCCTGGACATCCAGGCCGGAGGCTGGCTCGTCCTCGCCGACCGCTGGGCTCCCGGCTGGCGCGCCCGGGTGGACGGCGTCGAGCGTCCGGTGCTCGTGGCCGACCATGCCCTGCGCGCGGTGCGCGTCGAGCCCGGCGAGCGCCGCCTCGTCTTCACCTACGAACCGGCGAGCTGGCGCGCAGGCCTGCTGTGCGCAGCCGCCGGCCTGCTGTGCGTGCTGGGTTGGCTGGGCTTCGGGCGCGGCCGGGCTGGTGTTGCGGCGGAGCAGCAGCCTCCACCGAGGTGAAAGTGAGGTTCGCTCGGCGGTGCGTCCACTGGCGTTCCCGGGAGGACTCGAACCTCCGACCGTCGGATTAGAAATCCGATGCTCTATCCACCTGAGCTACGGGAACCCCGCGCCATTGAACCCGCCGACGGGGCCCCTGCGGTAGTCGGCTGACGAGGCGGCCGCAGCTGCCGCGCGCCCCGCATTCAGCGGGCTGCCACCGGCGCCGGTGCGGCGGGCGGCAGGCGCTGGATCCAGCCGGCCCAGCTCGCGCCGCGCCACAGCAGCCGCACGGTCTGCGTGCGCTGCTTCTCGAGGCGGTCGCGCAGCTCGAGGTAGTGCTCATCGTCGCGCGCCGCGGGATCCAGGGCCAGGTAGCGCTCGAGCAGCGCGTGGCCGAGTGCCAGCTCGCGCTGCAGCATGAGCAGGCTCGTCACGGCCTCGAGCAGGATCTCGGGCGCCTGCTCGACGAAGTCCTGGTCGTCGGCCAGCGCGGAGTGGACGCGCCAGGCCTCCTCGAACTGCTGGGTGCGCGCGTAGGCGCGCCCGAGCTGCGCCTCGGCCAGCGGCCGCAACTCGTCGCCGAGGCGCAGGGCGGCCGCGCGCAGCGGCCCGATGGCGTGCGCGGCGCGCCCCAGCTCGAGCTGCAGGCTGCCCAGCTTGAAGAGCTGGAAGGGCGCGCCCGGGAAACGCTGCTGGCCGAGGCGCAGCCAGCCCAGGGCACACTCCAGCTCGCCGCGGTCCCAGGCCTGGTCCGAGGCCTGGGTGATGACGTCGAGCGTGTAGGGCGAGCGCGCGTCGGCCTTCACCAGCAGGGCATTGCTCTCCTCGAACAGCTGGTGCGAGCGGTCCTCGTTGCCGGCGGCCGCGGCCTCGTCGGCCGACAGCACGACGGCATGCGCCGCCACCCGGTCGCCGGCCTGCTCGTCGTAGGCCAGCCAGGCCGGCAGCGCCAGCGCGAGCACGGCGGCGGGCAGCGCCCAGCCCGCCACGGCCGCGCCGGCAGCCGGCACGGCGTCCCGCCGGTCGCAACCCGCCCGGCTCATGATCGCCAGCAGCACCATGATGAGGCTGCCGGCCTCGATCCAGTGCAGCGGCGTCTCGAGCAGGAAGTAGACCAGTGCGGCCAGCAGCGCCGCGACGGCGGCGTGGAAGCAGCCGCGCCAGGCGACATCCGTCGCCAGGTGGTGGCTGGCGCGGCGCGCCGTGTGCACGCCCGTCTTCACCAGGAACACCAGGCCCACGAGACCGATCAGCCCCGACTGCGCGAAGACCTGCAGGAACTGATTGTGGGCATGGGGCACGAGGCGCGAGGCGGTCTGGTAGGGCAGGATGCCATAGGCGAAGCCGCCGGGCCCGACGCCGGTGAGCACGTGGTCGGACGCCATGGCGAGCGTGTCGCGCCAGACGTCGAGCCGCTCGAAGTTGGCTTGGCTCTGGCGCGGATCGAAGAACAGCAGCATGCGCGCCAGCGCGTTCTGCAGCGCCTCGTCGGGCAGCAGCCCCACGGCGGCCAGCAGCAGGGCCAGCAGGACGGCCGCCGCGAGCGCCAAGGCCGCAGCCAGCAGCGTGACGAGCAGGCGCGTGCTGCGGCTGCCGGGGCGGTCACCGCCGGCGCGCAGCGCGGCCGAGCCGATGAGCGCCAGGCCCACGGCGAGGTAGCCGCCGCGCGAACCGATGGTGAGCAGGAAGAGCCCCACCGGCAGGAGCAGCACGGCCAGCGCCGCGCGCCAGCGTCGCGGCAGGCCGGGCTCGATGACCAGCACCAGCCCTCCGGTGAGGACCAGCACCAGGTACTGGGCCGCGAGATAGCTGTGCGGGAAGTAGGGCGTGGAGAGGAAGTCGGAGCGCGCGAGTTCGGGGGCGCCGGCCGCCAGGAAGTTCCGGTAGCCGCGCAGGCCCTGCGCGCTCATCACCAGGGCGCCCGCCAGCACGACCCCGAAGTAGAGGAGCACGTCGCGCGGCTGGCGCAGGGTCTTCACCGCCAGCACGTACGTCAGCCCGAGGCAGGTGAGGTTGCCCAGTTCGTGCCAGGCCATGGCCGGGCGGCTGGCGGTGACCACCGAGGGCAGGGTGCAGGCCAGGAAGCCGAGCACCGCCAGGTCGGTGGGGGTGCCGAGCGTCGGCGCGAGGCGACCGCGCAGCGAGTGCAGGCCGAGCAGCAGGGCGCCCAGCAGGGCCAGGCCGGCGAAGAGCAGCTGCTTGTCCACCGGCGCATCGAGCGCCACCGGCACGAGCGGGACGACGCCCGCGGACAGCAGCAGGCAGAGGAAGGGCCCGCGCTGGCTTCTGCTCTGCACGCTCATCGAGGGCAGTGGTTGTACCGTACAATGCCGGGCCGTTCGGAGGGTCGTGCGCTCCGCCGTGCGGCGAGGCGACGGCGCGCACGGGACAGGGAGTGGCGTGATGGATGTCCTCGTCGTCGGCTCGGGTGCGCGTGAGCACGCCTTCGTGCAGGCCCTGGCGGCCAGTGCGGACGTCGGCCGTGTGCTGGCGGCGCCCGGAAACGCCGGCATGGCGGCTGAAGCCGAGGTCTTCCCCGTGGCCGCGGAGGACGTGGCCGGCCAGGTGAAGCTGGCGCGCTCCGAGGGCGTGGGCCTGGTGGTGGTGGGCCCCGAGGCGCCGCTCGTGGCGGGCCTGGTGGATGCGCTCGAGGTGGCCGGCATCCCCGCGCTGGGGCCGCAGCGCGCGGCGGCCCAGCTGGAGGGCAGCAAGACCTTCTGCAAGGACCTGTGCCGCCGGGCGCGCATCCCGACCGCCGGCTACCGCGCCTTCAACAGCGCGGCCGAGGCCATCTCGTACTGCGAGCAGCTCGATCGCTGGCCGTCGGTCGTCAAGGCCGACGGGCTGGCCGCCGGCAAGGGCGTGGTCATCGCGCACGACAGCCGGCAGGCCGTGGCGGCCGTGCGCTCCATGATGCTCAGCCGGGAGTTCGGCAGCGCCGGCGACCGCATCGTCGTCGAGGACTTCCTGGTCGGCGAGGAGCTGTCGATCATCGCGCTGGTGGACGGCGAGACGGTGGCCGTGCTCGAACCCTCGCGCGACCACAAGGCCGCCTTCGACGGCGACCAGGGCCCGAACACCGGCGGCATGGGCGCCTTCAGCCCGACGCGGCTGCTCACGCGGCGCGCCTACGAGCAGATCGAGGAGCGCATCCTGCTGCCCACCGTGAGCGCCCTGGCGCGGGCCGGGACGGTCTACCGCGGCCTGCTCTACGCGGGGCTGATGCTGACGGCCGACGGGCCGTTCGTGCTGGAGTTCAACGTGCGCGGCGGCGACCCCGAGATGGAGGTGCTGCTGCCGCGGCTCGAGAGCGACGCGCTCGGGCTCTTCCATGCCACGGCCACGGGCAGTCTCGGCGCCTTCGGCGACGTGCGCTGGTCGCGCCGCACGGCGGTGGGGGTCGTGCTGGCCGACGGCGGCTACCCGGGGCCGGTCACCAAGGGGCTGCCGATCCACGGCACGGAGCAGGCCGCGCGGCAGCCCGACGTCTTCGTCTACCACGGCGCCACACGCCGCGACGACGGGCAGCTGGTCACGAACGGCGGGCGCGTGTTCTGCGTGACGGGCCTGGGCGACGACCTGCCGGCGGCGCGCGCCCGCGCCTACCAGGCTGCCGAGTGCATCAGCTTCCCCGGCATGCGCTACCGCAGCGACATCGGCTGGCGCGAACTCGATCCCGCGCCGTCCGACGCCACGGCCGCCGAAGCCGGTTCGGGAGCCGGCGCGGTGTGATGCGGGCCGGGCCCAGGAGCGGTCCGGGGGGGCCGCAGGCATGAAGACGATCGAGGCGCTCTTCGAGAAGTTCCTGCGCGCGCGCGACCTGCGGCTCACGCGTCAGCGTCAGGCGATCCTGCACGCCATCTACGGCACGCACCGGCACGTCTCGGCCGACGAGCTGTACGACCTGATCCACCGCGACGAGTCGCAGCGCGAGCTGGGCATCTCGCGCGCCACCGTCTACCGCACGCTGGCCCTGCTGTGCGAGGGCGGCTTCGTGCAGGCGCTCGACATCGGCCGCGACTCGGGCACGCTCTACGAGCACGTGCTCGGCCATGTGCATCACGATCACATGGTGTGCCTGCAGTGCGGGCGCATCACCGAGTTCGCCGATGACGCGCTCGAGGCGGCGCAGGACCGGGCCATCGCGGCGCACGGCTTCCGGGCCAGCAGCCATCGCCTCAACGTCTTCGGCACCTGCGCCGCCTGCCAGGCCAAGGAGGGTCTGCAGGCCGGAGCCGCGGGCGAGCCGGCGTCGGCCCCGCCGGGCGGCCGCGACGCACCGGCTGGCGGGAGCTGAGGTCCTGCGGAGGGGAGAGGCGGCCCGGGGCCGGGGGGCAGGGGCCGGCGCCGGGGCGGGGGCTGGGGTCAAGGCAGGCACGGGTCGGGCGGGAGAGCCGCCGCGGACGGAGCGGGGGCGGGGCATGGGGCCGAGCCGCCGCGGACGGGGCGGGGGCGGGGGATGGGGCTGCGCCGCCGCGGACGGGGCCGAGCGGGTGGGCCGCGGGCAGCGCGGAACGGCTCCGGAGATGCTAGGTTGTTGAGAACTATTCTCATCAAGTTGGCGGGCTGAAGCGTCGACGACGCCCGGTCGCCAGCTCCTCCGGAACCCGCTCCCCTTGTCGCGCACGCTCTCAGACCTCCGCCCCGAGCAGAGCGCCGCGCTGCTGCACGTCGGCGGTGAGCGCGCTTTCCGGCGGCGGCTGCTGGAACTCGGCTTCCTGCCCGGCACCGTGCTGCGAGTGGTGCGCCGCGTGGCCATCGGCGACGTGCTCGAGGTGGAGCTGCGCGACTCGCGCGTCTCGCTGCGCATCTCGGAGGCGGCCGTGCTGGAGGTGGAGGCCGAGGGCGCCGGCTGCGCGAGCGGCGGTTGCGGCCGCGCCGCCGAGGGTGCGGCGTGCGCCACGCCGGACGCCCACCGGCAGCACGCCACACCATGAGCCGGGCCACCATCGCCCTGGCGGGCAACCCCAACAGCGGCAAGACGACGCTGTTCAATGCCCTCACCGGCGCCAACGCCAAGGTGGGCAACTACCCCGGCGTGACCGTCGAGCGGCGCGAGGCGCACCTCGAACTTCCCGGCGGTCGCCCGGCCCTGCTGCTCGACATCCCCGGCACCTACAGCCTGTCCGCACGCACCGCCGAGGAGCAGATCGCCATCGCGGCGATCGCCGGGCTGAATCGCTTCGAGGACCCCGACGCGGTGATCGTCGTCGTGGATGGCACGCAGCTCGCGCGCAACCTGTACCTGACGCTGCAGGTGCTCGCGCTGCGGCTCAAGGTGGTCGTCGCGCTCAACATGAACGACGTGCTGCGCAAGAACCAGCTGGAGGTGGACGTGCCGCAGCTGGCCGCGCGCCTGGGCGTGCCCGTCGTGCCCATCAGCGCGGCGCGCGGCGAGGGTCTGCAGGCGCTGCTGGCCGCCGTGGCCGGGCAGCTGGCCGACGCGGCGGCGATCAGCACCGACCCGGTGCCGGCCGTGAACGGGGTCGTGGGCAGCGCGCTCGACGCGCTCGGGGCGCTCATCCCGCCCGGCTGGAGCCGCGGCGACGCCTCCCGGCGCCGGGCCCTGGCCGGCTGGGCGCTGCTCTCGCTGGACAGCGACGATGAGCTGTGGGACGTGCCCGCGGACCTGCGCCGCGGCGTGCTCGGCGAGCGGGCCCGCGCCGCGGCGGCCGGCGCCGACCTCGACCTCGAGCTGGTCGGCGCGCGCTACCGCTGGATCGACGCGACGGTGGCCGTCGTGCTCGGGCGCCGGCGCTCGACGCTGCGCCGCCTCACCGACGCGCTCGACCGGGTGCTCATCCATCCCACCTTCGGGATGCTGCTCTTCGTGCTCGTCATGTCGTTCGTGTTCCAGACGCTGTTCAGCTGGAGCGCGCCGCTCATCGACGGCGTGGAGCGCGGCGTCTCGCTGGTGGCGGAGGCCCTGGCCGGAGCGCTGCCCGCGGGGCTGCTCTCGGAGTTCGTGTGCAACGGACTGGTCGCCGGGGTCGGCGCGGTGCTCGTCTTCCTGCCGCAGATCCTGCTGCTGTTCCTCTTCATCAGCCTGATGGAGGACAGCGGCTACATGGCCCGGGCGGCCTTCCTCATGGACCGCATCATGAAGTCCATCGGCCTCACGGGCCGGGCCTTCGTGCCGATGCTCTCGGGCTTCGCCTGCGCCATCCCCGCCAT
>Ga0315912_10002409_pt1 | contig 20014 bp, 19 predicted proteins | sample VfabasoilMG_FD_204469 | JGI IMG/M metagenome (GOLD analysis project Ga0315912, IMG submission 204469) | Garden soil microbial communities collected in Santa Monica, California, United States - V. faba soil | ecosystem: Environmental > Terrestrial > Soil > Garden | place: USA: California...
CCATTGCCAACCGGAGTTCCTGACGGCAGAATCGCCGCGATCTGCGTCGGAGATACGTAGTACGGAATCGCCTCTGTCGTAGTGCCGTTCACCGTGAACTTGATGGAAACACCGCCCAGATTCCTATTCAGAGTAGGATTGAATCCCTGTTGCAGCAACCCCGCAGGTGCCATGTTCGTTCCATACAGGATAAAAATGGTTCCTGGCGCAAGTCCGTAATTGGGCGAACCAGGAAGGAGCAGACTGTAGTTATTCTGCAAACCGCCAATGGTAGGCTGAGCGGATGCTGCTCCAGCAGCCATGATGAGTGCGACTGTAGCTAAGTAAAGGGATTTCACGATATTGTGTTTCTCCTGGGATTCCTTGTTTAATAGAATGCCACAAAAGGGCACTCCAACGGCTGGCAGCATCTACGCGATGACGACAAGCGAAAGGCATCGCAAGCGATACTTGCATGCCCGGCTGAGTTCACAGAATCACCGGCCCATCCAGACTACGCCAGAGATACCAGCTTGCAGCGGAGCGAAAGGGGCGCCACGGTTCGGCGATGCGTTCCATTTCCGCCGGCTTCGGCATACCCTCAAGCTCGTACAACTTCTTCATCGCAAGACGGACCCCGAAATCTCCCACAGGCAAGACATCGGGACGCTTGAGCGCAAACATGAGAAACATATGAACGGTCCACACACCCACACCTTTTACTTGTGTCAAATGCGCAATCACCTCGGCATCGTCCATCTTCGTAAGTCCGGAAAAGTCGACATCTCCAGCAGCCGTTCGTTTTGCCAGATCCTGAATGTACGATGCTTTCTGCGCCGACAGTCCGGCAGCACGCAGCTTTTCCGGGTGGACCTCCAGGATGGCTTCGGGCACAACGCCGCGTTTGCCGCACGTGGCGGCGAAGCGATCATAGATCGTAGACGCCGCCTTCCCGTTCAATTGTTGGAACACGATGGAGCGGGCGAGGGCCTCAAAGGTTGGCGGACGATAGCTGATCTTATAGGCTCCAACGGCTTCTACGATCCGTGCCATGTGGGCGTCAGATTGCTTCAGGTGCGTAACCGCTTTAAGCTTGCGTGCGTCTGCCACTATGTCATTGTATGAATATGCGAACCCCTTTGTTGATCGCCGGAGTCGTTACCTTGGCGGCGGTTGGAATTGCCATAGCCCAGGACGATGGCGTCATCCGGGTTGACGTCAATCTGGTGAACATCCTGTGCTCGGTGCGGGATAAGAAAAATGCGTTCATCGCTAATCTTGAGAAGGACAATTTTCAGATTTTCGAAGACGGGAAGCTGCAGGAGATCAAGCAATTCGGCAGAGAAACAGACCTGCCTCTGACTATCGGCTTGCTCATCGACGTCAGCAAGAGTCAGGAGAATTTGATTGAACCTGAGCGCCGTGCAGCCTCGGCGTTTTTCAAAGAGATGCTCCGAAAGAAGGATTCGGCCTTCATCATTAGTTTTGGCTCGGAAGCCGAACTCTTGCAGGATTTCACCAACTCCCCCAAGCTTCTCCAGGAAGGGCTGGATCGCCTCCGGTTGAGTGTGTCGGTTGGAGGTATCCATCCTGGACCTGTGCCGACGCAAAAGCAGCGCGGAACCATCATGTACGACGCGGTTTATCTTGCCGCAGATGAAAAACTCAAGCGCGAAGTGGGTCGGAAAGTGATTGTGTTGATTACCGACGGCGTCGATTACGGCAGCCGCATCACGCGCACGGAAGCCATGGCAGCGGCGCAGAAATCAGACGCGATCATCTACAGTATCTATTACGCTGATCTCCGCAACTACGGCGGTGGCGGCGAAGGCGATCTCCGCAAGATGTCGGAAGAAACTGGTGGCAGGCTGTTCAGTGTTGACCGCGGCAACAGCCTGGAGAGTATCTTCAAACAAATCCAGGAAGAAATGCGCAGCCAGTATTCGATCAGTTACGAGTCCAGCAATCCTACCCGAGACGGTGGATTTCGGAAGATTGAAATCAAGACGACGAATAAGGACTACAAGGTTCAGGCCCGCAAAGGATACTACGCCGGTAACTGATCGTCGTGAGTCGCCTACTTCCCGCCAAATCGGAAAGTAAGCCCCACTGTCACATTCACCGGATACCCAGGCGTTGCGTGAATTCTCTTTACCGGCAACTGACCCGCTAATCGCGACTCAAAATAATTCTGCGTCTCATAATAATCGCGATTCGCCAAATTGTCGATCGCAAGACTGAATTCCACTTTCCTGTTCACTGGCCGAGACAAACTCAAATCTGTCACCGTATGCCCGGCAGCGCGAATTGTATCATCGACAGGGTCAAGCCGGTAATGATTGATCGCCCTCATCCGCAACGACCCGCTCCATCCATGCCATGACGACAGCGTCAACGCCGCATTGCCAGTGAAATGCGGAGCGCTGTCCACATATTCTCTCGGCGTGGTCCGCTTGTAATAAGCGTTCAACACCTTGGTCATGCCTGCGTTGAAACTCAGTTTCCGAGTGATGGCGACCGACGTCTTGACCTCATAGCCATAGGATCGTGTCGGCCCGGCAAGCTCCAGCGAACCATCGTCCGGAATGTAAATCAATTCGTTGGACCGATCAATGTGAAACAGATCCGCAACCACCGACCATCGCTGATACGAAATCCCCAGTCCTGTTTGTTGAAAGTCTGTGTTCGCCAGATGCCGCGCATCAGGCTGCGTCACCACACCCCGTGCATCCAGCGAACTAATCCCACGACCGTAGTTGTAATGCAAGCTCAACGGCAGTCGCTTCACCGGAGAGAACGCCAAGCTGGCCTTCGGCTGAGCGCGGCCAGACCAGTCAGAACCACCTGCAGTCGGGTCGATTCGATCCTTGACCTCAAACCGGAACTGGTCGTAACGTATGCCTGCACTCGCCTGCAGCTTCCCATCGAAAAAACTCATCACTTCGTGAATGTACCCGGCACCATTGCTAACATTGGCGTGCGCCAAGGTGACGGGGCTGATCGGATTACGCCCCACCCTGGAAATGAGTCCAACCGTGTTTTGATTGCCGTGGAAATTGCCGCCCACACTCAGGCTGCCTTGAAAATAACGACTCACATGCGGCCTCAGATATTGTAAGTTCGCCCCTTGCTGCAACCGCGAATCATGTTGCTGAATGCCATCGCCGTTGACCGGATCATTCAGTCGAAAAGTAAAATTGGAATACAGATCAAACAGTGATCGCGACAGGAATCCATCCACCTTCCAGACCGCACCATTCGCCCCGCTGCGTCTGTAGTAAGTGGCCACCGTGCCCGACCGGACATGTCCGCCATCACCGCTATCAAGTGAGCCGAAACGGTTAAGGCGTCCAGCCGCCACCTCGTCCAACGGGATCTGACCCGATGAAGAAAAATCGTTCGTAGCCGCGTTGAATTTGAACCCAAGCGATTGCTTGGAACCCAACTGCCAAATAGTATTTCCGGTGACATTGTCGCGCCGATACCCAAGCGGCTTTTGAAATGGACCGTCAGAAAACGATCCATCATAGGCGAGAATCGAATCCGTCTTCTCCGTCGAAGGACTCCACGCCGCAAAGCCGCGCCTCGCACCAAATGATCCACCCTGAATCTGAAGCGTAAGTCGATCTGGCATAGACTCCCGCATCCGGATATGAACCACACCAAGCCCGCTGAAATCACCGTATTCCGCGCGGAAAGGGCCATTGTGGATATCTACTTCCTGTACCAATTCCGGCGTCATCGATTTCAACGACCCAAGATAGCCCTGCCCGTGTCCCTGCGTAGTTTGGTTCTGCGGAACATCATCGATCAAAACCTTTAACCCGCCTGCCACACCACCGTGATCCAGATTGTACCCAAAGCGCCGGACCTCTACCGACTTCCCCCCGCCCTCATGCTGCCCTGCATTGATGCCAGCATCCAGCAAATGAAACACCTGATCATCGCGTGAGAAAAGGGTTTTTTCCAATACTTCTCGATTACGGCGCTCCACAGTCGGATCAATCGGCGTGGCCGTGATGACAATGCTCTGTTTGAGCACGGGTGTCTCTGGTTTGGCAGAAGGGTCCTGCTGTTGAGCCTGTGCCAATTTCAAAAGCGCGCCTACAAGCAAAAGAACCGTCGAAAATCTAGACATCTTGTATTGCTTTACGGCCTGCGGGGGACTTTAGATCTCTCCTGAGGCTACTATGCCGACAACTATTCAACGACGATGTTGATAAAGTCTTCGGCGAAACCAGAAATCCGCAACGGAACTACCCCGTTTGGAACGCCATCTGGAATCACGACGTTGATCTGATACAAACCTACCAATCCAGGCGTAAGTCCCATGTATCCGGGAGCCACTTCAATTCCTGGTGCGATACCGCTGAATGCGAACTGCATCTTTGGCGTCGGCAGAATCCACGCCAGCGGATTACCCGGAGCTGCTGCTCCTGATGTGGCCGGCGGGTTCGTCTGCCCAAAGCCTAGCCCGTAAATCACAAGCGTGTCGCCCCGTTTGGCGGGCTGTCCGCCAAGACTGCGGGGTAGATTCAGGGTGCCATTCTGATTCACTACAATGCCATAACCAGCGTACTTCATGAGTCTCGGCGCAGCCGATTTGACCTGAACAGAGACGTTATTGCTTTTCACCCCATCCCGTTCCACCCGTACGATAGCTGTACCAGTCGCCGTGTTATACGGAACCTGAAAGTTGATCTGGTTGTAAGAGGCAAAATAAAGCGGAGCCTGCACGTTATTGATGAACACAGCCGCCTTAGCCAGCGTCGTAGCAAGCGGAATCGCCGGAGCCGAGGCTGCGTCTTCAAACGTAAGTTGATCTCCAAAGACAGCCACAATTCCACCGGGAGCGATTCCGTCATCAATGAAATTCGCGTTTTCAAGAATGCCGCCGAATGCAACAGTCGGATTTGCCTGCGCAACAACGTCCACACTAACGGGCACATCTAGGGAGCTGGTGACGCCATTTGTTGCGATGGTGATCTTTCCAGCATAAGATCCCACAGCCAGTCCGGTTGGATCAGCCTTCACTTGGATAAGGTTTTGTCCCGTTACCTGTGAAGCCGTTAGCCAGGTGCCGGTTCCCGTTACCGACGCGGTGACGCCCGTAATATTCAAGGTGCCCAAGCCGCGGTTGGCGACCTGGATGTACCCTGTTTGCGCCTTTGTATTCTCCGCAATTCTAAAGAACACGGATTCTGGAGCGAGGGCTACAATAGGCTGGGAAGTAACACGTAAGGTAATATTGACAGTCTTGTTTTCAGCAGGGATCGCCGATCCGGACGTCCCCAACGTGCCGTTGTAGGTTCCCTCGGCCATGCCGTTGAGATGTTTGCCCGTCACCCGGTATGGCATGACGAACGCGAAACTGCCCTCGGCTTCTACTGCCAGCGATAACCAGTTGCCGCCGGACTGTGTGGCTGGAGTGAGCGTGAGCGGTGAATTGGTTTTGAAAACCGTGGAATCACTGGATCCGTTCGGCGCTACGAAGAGGTTGATCTGGCTGGGTACGCCCCCGCCCATCTGCGCAATGACGGTAATGCTCTGCGGCGCATCCACTGCATTCGGATCCTTGACCGTGATGGTGGCCGTGTAAATTCCGGCGGCCAGCGGAGCCGTATTATACGCTATCTGAACCGGAATGCAGTTCCCCGAGCGCGTTGTGCAGGGCCGGGATGCTCCCGCTGTCGCGGCAGCCCATGTGGCGGAGGAGGAAAACGTCAGGCTGAGTGAACCGTCTCCGGCGTTGTAAGCCTCAATCTCCCGCGTGGTGCCGTTCGCACCTTGCGTGATGGACACAGGTCCCACGACAGTGCTTGCCAAACGAAGTGTCGGCGCGGCGAAAAGTGAAGATGTGGAAAGGAAGAGGAGCGAGCAGATTGATAGTGTTTTCAAACCCATTCTAAAGCGCCTTTCTTGTAAGCCCAAAGGTATCCAACCACCAGAATCGCCAAAAACACACCGACCTCGGCAACACCGAACCAGCCAAGTTGCTTAAAGCGGACAGCCCAAGGGAACAAGAAAATCGTCTCAACGTCGAAAATCACAAATAGAATGGCAATGATATAAAAACGAACCGTATACCGTCCCCGGGCACTGTCGGCGGCTTTGATGCCGCACTCGTAAGCTTCGAGTTTGGTTAGAGATGGAGCCGAAGGCCGAATAAGCTTGGCCGCAGTAATGGTGACCGCTGGAAAGGCCAGCGTCAGGAGCATGAATAGGAAAATCGGAAGGTATCCTTCGGGCATGACGTGACCATCATAGCATGGGGTACTACGCCCAACTACCCCTTGACTTCGCAATATCAATATGATATCACTATGATGTCACACGAAGGAGTGACTCTACATGTTGCGCGAAAAAGAAGTTCATGGTTTTCCCGGTTGGCTCATGGTGGTCGTACTGACCGGAATTCTGTTTGGATCCATTACAGGGTTGGTCTTGGCGGCACAGAACGACTCGGTTGAATTGGTGCTGGCTTGCGTGGTTGCGATTATCATCGATTGCATCTGCATGGGTGGGTTTACTGTCGTGAATCCGAATACATCAAAAGTTCTGACGATGTTTGGCGTTTATAAAGGAACCATCAAGGCTCCAGGGTTTTGGTGGGTGAACCCGCTGACCACCAGACGGGCGCTTTCCCTCCGGGTTCGAAACTTCGAGAGCACCAAGCTCAAGGTCAATGACCGTGATGGCAACCCCGTGGAAATTGCTGCGGTTGTGGTCTGGAAAATTGTCGAGACCTTCGAGGCATCGTTCAACGTCGATGACTACGAACACTTCGTTCACGTCCAAAGCGAAGCTGCGGTTCGGAATCTGGCAAACTCGTATCCATACGATGCTCACGTGGAAGGCCAGATTTCATTGAGTCACCAGACCGGCGAAGTTGTTGATCGTCTGCGCCAGGAAATTCACGACCGGCTGGCAAAGGCAGGTATCGACGTTGTGGAAGCGCGCATCAGCCATTTGGCATATGCTCCTGAAATTGCCGGAGCCATGTTGCGGCGACAGCAGGCATCGGCTGTGATCGCAGCGCGACAGAAGATTGTCGAAGGCGCGGTCGGTATGGTGGAGATGGCGCTATCTGAGTTGTCCAGGAAGAAGGTACTTGAACTTGACGAAGAGCGCAAGGCGGCAATGGTGAGCAACCTGCTTGTCGTACTTTGCAGTGACCGTGGTGTGGAACCAGTGGTAAACACCGGAACTCTCTACCAATAAAATGTCCGAACGCAAATCATTTCCGCTTCGCCTGGATCCAGCCGTTTACGACGCGCTGCAACGCTGGGCGAGTGCGGAGATGCGAAGCGTCAATTCGCAAATCGAATTCCTGCTGCGAAAAGCATTGCAGCAGAGCGGACGTCTTCCGGTGAAGGCAGATGAAGGAGAACAGCAATGATCTACACGCGCAGATCACGCGGAGCACTGAAGGCGGCCATCCGGAAAGTCTTGACCGATTCGCCGGTGCCCCATGACGGTCAAGTCCCAGCCGAGTTGCTGCGGCACATTCCCCGCGAGGTGCGCCTCTCAGGGCTTGGATGGGTTGTGGCCGGAATGATTCCCGTTTTGCTCGTGCTTGCAATTGGAGTGGGGATTGCCATGCACCGAAACCTGGACAAGGACCGCAAGGTGCGAAACGCTTTAAAGGTACGGGGCACGCGGGTTGAGGCAAGTATTTCGCGTATTGAGAGCCGCAAGGAAGGTCAACGCAGAACGGTATCGTACGAGTATCTTGTGGACGGTCAAACATTCAAGTCCCAAGTGCGGCTCCACAAAGGAGACAAACGCACCGTCGAGCAAGGTTCTACAATTTCCGTGCGCTATCTGCCAGAGAATCCAGGCAAGAGTTGGGTGATCGGTTACGAACCCGGCGGGGTGCCTTGGGTTGTGGTCTGGGTCTTGAGCGGTGGAATTGCAGCGATTGGATTGGTGCTCGCTGCCGTGATCCGCCGGGAGCAACGGTTTTTATCGGAAGGCCGGCCAGCCGTTGCGCGCATCACGAAGGCACTTAAGGGCCATGAAGGACACGGCACCGAATGCGAGTTTCAGGCATTCAGCGGAGCGGTGCGCCGCCTCAAACTCACCCTTGCCAAAACATTACCCGTTGGAAGTCTCATCACGATTCTCTACGACAAAGACAATCTACGCCGAGGCATTGCCTATCCGACGGCGCTGGTTCGTTTGGCAAAGCACTAACGTCGTGGGCCTCTGCCTGATCGTCCTGGACGCGAGGTCTCTTCTACTCTCACGTAAACTTTCATACCGTGATAACGGTATGTCCACCACAAATCTTCGGTGACCGAAATCACTTGCCGTCTTTCTGCGGTAGAAGGAATCACCCCAGCCAAAGTGAGATAAGCAGATCTCCTCCCACTCCATCGTAAGAACGCATCTGAGGGCGAAGAGACAAACACCTGTGGTTGAGCAGACTCTCTCAATTCCATCCTGCGTCCAGACATGACCACAGTTGCCAGGTCATTCACAACCACCTCGCAATCTCCGTCGTAGACCTGCACTGCGGCCGGATTTGCATCCACACGAACCAGTCCGTCTTTCCGGAAATTGATAACCGACTCGCCCACCTGAATCTGCATCAGCCCTCCCGCGCTGGCCCTCGCGATATCAACCAGAATGGACCCAGACTGCAATTCCAATCTCGCATCGTCGATCCTGTTTGCCAGCATCTTTACGGCCCCGTTCTCGGCGAGCCGCACAAACGAATCCGGTCCCATTTGAATCTCGGCGCGACCTAGGCGAGTACGCAACACCGCATCCCTCGCAATTGCCGGCAGTCGAGTCATCGGGGCATCTACATCTGGCGATTGCAGCGGTTCACCAGCAAGAAGCACAGCACCTTCCACATAGCGCACCATGCCCGTGCGAACAGTAATCACCTGCTGTTGCGCAGCAGCAAACACGGCGAACGCGAGCAGGATACTGTACCGAATCATCTTAGAAGGCCGTCGTTGTCAGTGTAAATGATCCCGTTATCCGACCGCCTGATTTCAACGAGACTTCCTTGAATTTCATCTCGCCCGTCACGCCAGTGATGCGAGTGTTTGGTCCCTCGATCAGTCTGGCCCAGACCTCGAAATGGTCCACTGGAAGGGACGTAGTTTTCTCAGTCAGCGAATAAGGGTCAATAGCAAAACCGAGGTTCCATACCTTTCCGTTCTGTTCCGTTCCTTGTAAGTTGACGCCCAGATAGCCTTGGCGAACTCCGGTTTCAAGGATCTGCGCCGTCGCTGAAAACTGTTGAAAAACAGGCTGGGTAGTTGCGCCTGTGACTTGGAATGAGGCGCTCCCGTTGCCAGTGGACAAATACGGCGCCTCGAAAGTGCCGGAGAGCGTCATCTGCGGGCCGACACCCGTCACAAGGCGAATGCCCCAAGCCGGCCATTCCTGGGCCGGTGCGTCGAGCTCTTTCTGAATATCCTCGCGGCGGGTCTTGATGAAACCGGCGATCATGTCAAATACCGTTTTCGCGTTATCCTTGCTGCCGAGGTTGCTCTGAAGGCGCGCAATGCGGGCGCTCAACTCACTCTCATTCCAAACCATGGCAAGCTGGCGCTTCATCTCCGCACGATAGCGAGTTTGAATTTCCGGCAATTCCCAAAGGCGGCGACAGAAAACGCCAGCGGCCTTGATCGACTTGGGAACGGGTTTGAGCGTGAGGAACGGACCAGGGTCGGTAAAAGCCGAATCCGGTCCCCATGGAAGAAAGTGAAACTTCTGTGTCTTGGGATTTTGATAGATATAGAAATTATTGCGATTGCCCGAGTAGCTGTCCCAATGGCCGATCAACACCTCGGCGGCCCAGAGCTTGATGAACGAATCCAGTTCAACATACTCCTGGATCTTCTCAACCGACAAAGGGCCGGGCGCGGCCAGCAGCGCGACAAGCTCTTTGAGACGATCACGATTCTGATTCTTCGAGCCGCTCTTTTCCACAACGCGCGGCAACTCTATCGGATTCAAATCGCCGCCGTAGCCCTCGTAGAGAATGCCGTTGGAGCTGTCAAAGAGCCGCTGCATCAAAACCTTGTCCATGGATTCCACGTTCGTGTAGATGCCAAGGTTCTCGCCATTCACCGTCACGTGCGCAAATCCCGCACGAGGGGCGGGAACGCCGGCGCGGCGAAAGTAGTCATAGACAATCGCGGTTTGAACCATCGACTGATCCTGATTGTTGTTATTAAGCGTCAGCATTTCCAGACCTTCGAATTGCTGGCCCTTGACGTACTTGTCGAGATTGATCTTCAATGAAGGTCGAGTGGAAATAGCCGATCCGAGAAAGCCCTTCTTGCGAACACCAACCGAACCGATCTTCACGCCGTCAATCGTGACGTCAGCCTTGCGATATTCGTAGGTGTCTTCTGTCCAAGCCGCAAAGCCTTCGTTACCCTTGCGATGGCTGGTGCGAACGTGCAGCCAGTCTTCGGCAGGAAGTTGGATATCGATCTTCAGAATGCGGTCGGTACCAAAGGTATCGGCCTGGGTCTTCTGCTGGCCGGGCAGCGGCAAGAGGAGCAACAGGAGTAGGAATAAAGACTTCATTTGGGGTCGATCCATGATGTCACATTTTCAAAAAGGTGGAAGCTCTGACTTCCGACTACGATAGACTGGTCGATAGCTGGTTAATATGCCCACCATCACTGCTTTTGAAGCAGAAGCCAAGTTTGACGAACTACTAGACCGCGTTTCCCGTGGCGAAGAGATTGTCATCACGCGGCACGACAAACCTGTCGCGCGCATTGTTAGGGAGGGTGAGCGTAACATGGAAGAGGTCCGCAAAGCCGTTGCAGGTCTTCGCGCGTTGCGCAAGGAAATCGCTTCTCGCAAGAGCTTCAAGCCGCCAACGGACAAGGAAATCAAAGCAATGATCAACGAGGGTCGCAAGTAGGAATGCCCTCCATTGGCATCATCCAAGTTCTCCTGCCGAGCAGCCATTGACTCCTGCCCGCAAACTAGCCTTCGACATTCTCCTCAAAGTAGAAGCGGGAGCCTATTCCACCGAACTCCTCCACGCAAGTTCCGGCTCCATGGATCCGCGCGACGAAGCGCTCGTCTCCGAACTCGTCCTCGGTGTTGTCCGACGTCAATCCCAACTCGATTATCTAATCGAACTCAACTCCAAAACGCCAGCAGCAAAGCTCGACCCCGAAGTAAGAATCGCCCTACGCCTGGGCGTCTACCAACTCCGCTTCCTCGACAGAATCCCACCTCACGCCGCAGTGAGCGAAAGCGTCGAACTCGTGAAACGTGCCCGCAAAGTCTCCGCAGCCGGCATGGTCAATGCCATCCTGCGCAAGCAAAAACAAGGTGAAATAGAATGGCCAAGTCCATCACTGGCAGCCGCACTCCCTCCCTGGCTTTTCGGGAAGTGGCGCGAGGACTTCGGTCTCGAAACCACACAACAAATCGCACAAGCATTTCTGGAGCGACCCGAATCCTACATCCGCGTCCCAAAGGGCAGGGAGCCGGAAGCCGTCGCCTTGGGCGCCGAACCCACGTCTGTACCGGGATGCTACCGCTACACGAACACCGACGGACAACTTCCGTTCCGTTTTCAAGACATAGGTTCACAGTGCATTGTTCCTTTGCTTGATCTCAAACCAGGACAAACCTTTCTGGACCTCTGCGCCGCGCCAGGCAACAAAACCGCCCACGCCATGGAGTACGGTGTCAAGGCAACAGCCTGTGACGTGCATCTATTCCGCTTGAAAGCACTCGCCGGACTCGGCTGCAATCTAACAGTACTCGACGCGCTCCAACCTCTGCCCTTCTCCCAAAAGTTCGACCGTATCTTAATAGATGCCCCCTGTTCCGGTACCGGCACCATTGGACGAAACCCGGAAATACGCTGGCGCGTCCAATTCAAAGACCTGGAGAGAATGCAGAGGCTGCAGGTTCAGATGTTATGCAACGCTTTGCAATGGCTCAAGCCGGGCGGAGTTCTGGTTTATTCCACCTGCTCGCTAGAGGCCGAAGAGAACGAACACGTTGTCGCAAAAGCCCTGACGCAAGTCAGCGACTTCGCCGTGCGCAATACCATGAAACGAATACCGGGGCGGGATCGAGGGGACGGCTTCTTCGCCGCTGTGATAACATCGGAAAAGCCACCGCTCTAAAGCCCCAAATGATTGAAATTCTTCCTTCATTGCTCTCTGCGGATTTCGCACGGTTGGATCGTGAAATCAACCAGGTGGAAGCCGCCAACGTCACCATGCTCCATTTGGACGTCATGGACGGTCATTTTGTGCCTGAGATCAGCTTTGGTCCGCCAGTGGTGCGCTCGATTCGCGCCTCCACAGAACTGCACCTGGACGTGCATTTGATGGTGGCCCATCCAGAACAACACCTTGATGCGTTCATCAAGGCAGGTGCGAATTCCATTTCCATTCACGTCGAAGCACCTGGACATCTGCACCGCTCTCTGCGACTGATTCAATCCCACGGCCTGAAAGCCGGCGTAGTCATCAACCCGGGAACGCCGGTGACAGCGCTGGACGCGCTCCTGGACGTAGTAGACTACGTTCTTGTCATGAGCGTGGACCCAGGCTACGGCGGACAGCAATTTATTCCGCGATCGCTCGACAAAGTAATGCAGTTGGATCGTCGACGTAAAGAAGCGGGTTTGAATTTTGCCATTGAGATTGACGGCGGAGTGACGGCAAAGAATATCGGTGCAGTAGTACAGGCAGGCTGTGATTGGGTAGTGGCTGGCGCGGCAATCTTCGGTAACGAGGATCCGGCAATGGCTGTGATCGAGATGCAAAAAATCGCGCGCGATGCAACCGCGATTCGGGTATAGGAGAACAGGTGATGTCTTCGAAGAACAAGTTCAATGCGATACTGGCGACCGCAATTGCGATTTCGCTGCTCTCGGGCTGCGGATTCCGCCGTAAGAAGTACGAGAATCCAATTACCAACGACACCTCTCAGCCTGACAAGAAACTTTTCGACAACGCAATCGTCGACCTCGAAAAAGGCCGCTACGATATCGCCCGCCTCAAGCTGAATACCTTGATGAATACCTACGACACTAGCGAGTATCTGGCCAAAGCTAAACTCGCAGTCGCCGACAGTTGGGAACGTGAGGGTGGGGCCGGGGCTCGCGCACAGGCCATCGCCGAATATAAGGACTTCCGTCTCTTCTACCCGCTCATGGAAGAAGCGGCCGAAGCCCAGGAAAAAATTTGCCTCATCTATTACAACCTGATGATGAAGCCGGATCGTGACTCAACACAGGCACAGATGGCCAACGAAGAGTGCAAGACGCTGCTGGAACAGTACCCCAACTCGAAGTTCGCGCCGCGCACCGAACAGCGCATTCGTGAGATTCAGGAAGTGCTGGCACGCGGTGAGTTCGGTGTCGGCTCACAGTATTTCAAACGCGGCAACTTTATCGCTGCTGCCAATCGTCTGGAAACGTCGGCACTCCACTATCCGCTTTTCAGTCAAGCCGACGAGTCCTGGTGGATGGTGGCTCAAAGCTACGAAAAACTCGGCAACGCTTTCCGCGACCGTTCCGCCAACGCTTACGCGCAGATTCTTCGCAACTATCCGCTCAGCCCGTTTGCGGATCTGGCTAAGAAAGAACTCGCCCGGATGGAACGGGAAATCCCCGAAGCCGATCCAACCGCACTGGCTCACATGAAATTTGAAATTGAGAATCGAACCAAGACCGGCATGATGCATTCGTTTTGGGGGATGTTCAAAACCATGCCAGACATGACCATGGCGGCGAAATCCGGCACTCCGTCGTTGGCGATCTTTAAGCCGGGAATACCAGTGAGTGTTCCAGGCTCCACTCCGGAACTGACCGGAGGCCCCACGCCACCCACGGGTACAACAGGAGTCAGCGACGTTACCATCGCTCCGGTAACCGGAGGCTCCGCGCTCGACAACCAGCCCGACGCCCGTCAAAATCAGCAACGGCCGCCACAGCAGTAAGCGCGAGTAATGCCCCGTGTTCTGCTAGCAGACGACTCTCCGCACGCGCAGCGGATGGGTGAGCGTATTCTCCGTGAAGAAGGTTACGAAGTAGTCTCAGTCACCGACGGCGAGACGGCGTTCCTGCGCCTCAGGGATGTGGATCCGGATGTAGTCCTGGCCGATGTGTTTCTCCCGACAAGATCGGGCTTCGACCTCTGCCGACACATCAAGAACGATCCGATGCTCCGGCATACACGAGTGGTTCTCACAGCCGGCTTGCTGGAGCCATTTGATGAAGCCGAAGCCATGCAGGCGGGCTGCGATGCAATCCTGAAGAAGCCCTTTGAAGCCTCGGTAGTAGTCAGCACCATTCAGCCACTTGCGGAAGCCGCGCAATTCGCGAAGGGGCTTTTCGGAGAACACCTGGAAGCGCAGAAAGCCGCTGTCGCCGCAGCAGTTGCAGAGGTAGAAGCAAGTCTCCTGGCGAAGAAGCAGGAACTGGACCCGGAAAGAATTCGTGCCGCCATCACTCTCGCGCTCAACGCCGCACTTCCCTCCATGGTGGAAGAAATCACTGAGCGTGTTCTCATCGCCTTGGGGCACTAACTCCCAACTTTCCCCAACAAGGCAATCTCTAGTAAAATCAGGGGGATTGTCGTGAACATCTCTGTCAAAGGCGAATATGCATTGCTGGCCATGGTGGATCTCTCCGCCCAGAAGCCGGGAATTCCGGTCCGGATCGCAGCGATCGCCCAGCGTCAGAATATTCCCCACAAGTTTCTGGAGACCATTCTCGCCAGTCTGAAGCAGGGCGGATTTGTGGAGTCGCGCAGAGGTGCCGAAGGCGGGTATCTGCTGGCGCGTCCGGCAGATTCCATTACCATCGGTGAAGTCCTGCGGTACATGGACAGCGGCAGGGGACAGAAGCACGCCAGGCGGCGCGCCGGATCTGCGTTTTATGAGTTATGGAATGATGTTGAAAAAGCCGTCACCGCGATTTTGGATCGGCGAACCTTTGCCGAGGTTGCGCGCGTTTGGAAAGACAAGCAATCGCGCTGGGTTCCAAACTGGGATATCTAGATAGGGGACAATCGAGTTATGATCTTCGACGATAATTCTTTGAGCATTGGGCGCACGCCGCTTGTGAAACTGGGCCGTCTTGGAAAAGGGTTGCCCGCTACGATTCTGGGTAAGGTGGAAGGCCGGAATCCCGCGTACTCGGTGAAGTGCCGCATCGGCGCGTCGATGATCTGGGACGCGGAAAAACGCGGACTCTTAAAACCAGGCAAAGAGTTGATTGAGCCGACAAGCGGAAATACGGGTATTGCCTTGGCGTTTGTTGCCGCGGCCCGTGGATATCCGATTACACTGACCATGCCGGAGACCATGTCTTTGGAACGTCGCAAAGTTCTGCGCGCCTTCGGAGCCAAGTTGGTCTTGACAGATGGCTTGTCCGGAATGCGTGGCGCGATTCAGTATGCTGAGCAGGCGGTTGCCTCTGAACCTGACCGCTATGTATTGCTCCAGCAGTTTAAGAATCCGGCCAACCCCGAGATTCATGTGAAAACTACCGGTCCGGAGATTTGGGATGACACCGAAGGGAACGTCGACGTACTGGTAGCGGGGATCGGCACCGGCGGAACCATCACCGGCGTGTCTCGTTACTTCAAGCAAGTTCGTGGCAAGAAAATCATCTCGATCGGCGTCGAGCCCGATGCCAGCCCTGTAATCACGCAGACGCTGCAAAAGCAGCCCGTGAAGCCAGGGCCGCACAAGATTCAGGGCATTGGTGCCGGGTTTATTCCGGACAACTTGGACTTGAGTGTCGTCGACCGCATTGAGCAGGTTGGCATTGAAGAGTCGATGGAAATGGCGCGGCAGTTGGCGTCACGTGAAGGTTTGCTGAGTGGTATCTCTTGCGGGGCTGCCGTGGCTGTGGCCTTACGAGTAGCTAAGGAGCCTGAGATGGCCGGCAAGACTATTGTGGTGATCTTACCAGATTCCGGCGAACGCTACCTGTCTTCTACGCTGTATGAGGGGTTATCTGAACTAGGGTAGTGGGCGCCTTGTTTGGGTGATGAGGGGTGAGGCGCCCACTGTCGTAACGGGGATGCCTATAATACGATTTCTTGATATCCAAGGTTACAGGTTGCACAACATTTCTTTTTGTTAATGTAATCCCCCTTGACATGGCGAATGAAAGGCGTATACTTGGAGAAGAAAAGGCGAAAACGTATGTCTTCCACATCTTCTCCTAACATCAGAGTCGGTCTCGCTGGATGGGATTTCCCGCACTGGGACGGGGTAGTATACCCGAAGCCTCTCCAGCGGGGCTTTCATCCTCTTGAAATGATTGCGGATCGCTTCGATTGCGTCGAAATCCCAAAGACGTTTCACGATTGTTTGCGACCGGAATTGGCGCAGTTGTGGGCGACTCGGGTTCGGCATAATCCACGGTTTCGTTTTACAGCGCGGGTGTTGCGAGAGTTTACGCATGAGCGCAGTTTAGATGCGGATTTGGCGGCCCGGTTCATTGGCGGGTTGATGCCCTTGGTGGAGCAGAAGTTGCTGGGTCCTGTGGTGATGCAGTTTCCGTTTTCATTTCGGTTCACCGCCGAGAACAAAGATTTCCTGATCCGGTTGCGGCGATTGCTGCATCGGCTTCCATTAGTGGCTGAGCTTCGACACGATAGCTGGCTGGCACCAGAGGCACAAGGCACTTTGGTGGATTACCATGTTGGCTACGTCAATCTGGATCAGCCGCAGCAGATGCGGGCGGCCGGTCCGGCTTCTCTGCTCACTACCGGGATCGGTTATGTGAAGCTCTACGGCTCCGAGTGCGGTGCTGGTCATTTTGAGTTTGATGATCGCAACAAGCGGACCACGGGAAATAATCATTTATTCACGCTGTCGGAGATTGAGCAGTGGGTGCCCCGCATCCAGCATCTGGCGCAATTTGCTTCGGATGTCTATGTGATCTTCGCCAATGACGGCGGGGGTAAGGCTGTTATTAACGGGTTGCAGATGCAGTCTGTATTGAGCCGACCTGCTAAGGTTGCGCTGCAATTCCCACGCGCGGCTTAATTCGGATATTCCACTTCCATCAGGAAGAGGCCCTGGGCGAGCGCTCTGGGTCCGGCTTTGATGGATTGGCCTGGTTTTAAGAAATCCTCAAGGCCCGCTGCGGTCAGGTTGCCTTTGCCAACCTCAAGCAAAGTCCCCATGATGTTCCGAACCATGTGTTTAAGAAACCCGCTTCCCCTCACCCGATAGGTCAGATTGTCCCCTTGAATAGCGAGGTGGGATGAAAAGATCCTTCGCACTTTAGAGTGGCCCAGAATGTCTCTTTCATCCGCAGCAGCAAAGGCGGAAAAATCGTGTTCCCCTTCCAAAACCGGAGCGGCCTCGATCATTTTCTCAACATCGAGTGCGAAAGGATGGTGGTGGACATAGCGCTGCAGGAACGGCGAACAGATTTCGCCGCGCCAGATTCTGTATTCGTAAGTCTTGGAAACAGCATCAAATCTCGGATGAAACACCTCTGGACAATCGGCAGCCGTAAGAATGCGAATTTCTTTCGGAAGGACCTGGTTAAGTGCGCGCTTGAGATTTTCCGCAGGAATGGGATTCTTCATGGAGAAGGCCGCAACCTGACCCAGGGCGTGGACCCCTGCATCGGTCCGGCCCGATCCAGCAACTAGCACGGGACCGTTTTCAAGGCCTTCCAGGGCCTCTTGGAGCACACCTTGAATGGTTCTCAAACCGGGCTGCACCTGCCAACCATGGAATTCGGTGCCTTCGTAAGCTAGGGTAACTTTGATGCGCCGCATCTTTGCTGTCTAAAATACTATACGATGAAAGTTCAGGGAACGAAGCACCGGGTGTGGTTCGTCACTATTGATTCTGGACCTAAAAACAAAAATGCTCACAACGAGAACTACAACCGCCGTGCTATGTATGTGTACTTTGCTGGCCCCCATCGTGTCGGCCCAGGAGCCGTCCAACGTTACTCCGAGGGGCGGATTCTTCCAGAATTTGACGCGGCGGTACACGCCGAAGCCAATGGCTCCGGCGAACCTTTCGAACTCCAACCGTCTGGATGCGCTGTTGCGTGGCGGGAATTTATATCTGTCGTTGCAGGACGCGATTGCTTTGGCGATTGAGAACAACCTGGACATCGAGATTCAGAGGCTGGGTCCGCTGACGGCGCAGTTGAGCTTGGCCCGAACGCAGACGGGAAGTTTTACGCGTGGGTCGAGTCCGGCGTTGGCGGCGGGTCCTGCGAGCGCGGGTGGTGGTGCAGCTGGATTTACCTCGACAGGTGTAGGCGCGGTTGCTACATCCGGTGGACCGGCGTTGTTGAATTTCGATCCGGTTTTTACCTCGACGATAACGGCCGGACACCAAACGCGGCCTCAAGCGAATACGATTACGACGGGACTCACATCGACCACCACGGATTTCATGGCTCAGACCTATGGCATCACCAAGGGTTGGATGACGGGTACAACCAGCACACTGAACTGGACGTATAACGGGTCACGTTCAAACAGTCCGGCCAACGATATTAATCCTTCGAAGAACTCGAATATTCAGTTGGTGGTGACGCAGAAGCTTTTGCAGGGATTTGGCAGGGCGATCAACGGCCGCAATATTCGTGTCGCGAAGAACAACGTGAAGCTGGCAGATCATCAATTCGAATTGCAGCTCATCAATACCGTAAGTTCCATCACGAGCCTTTACTGGGATCTGGTCAGCTACAACGAAGATCTGAAAGTGAAGCAGCAGGCTGTGGCGCTTGCGCAGAAGCTTTTTGAGGACAACAAGAAACAGGTTGAGATTGGAACTCTGGCACCGATTGAAATTGTCAGCGCCGAGGCGCAGGTTGCGGCGCGGCAACAGGATCTGGTGATTTCTGAAACGGTATTGAAGCAGCAGGAGACAATCATTAAAAACACGCTGAGCCGGCTTGGCGTATCCAGTGCTCAGCTTTCCGAAGCTCGTATTATTCCCACCGATCGTATTCGAGTAGAAGCTGTTGAACCCATTCAGCCCATTCAGGACCTTGTGTCTCTGGCGATTCAAAAGCGGCCGGATTTCAAGCAGACGCAACTCAATATCGAGAATGCGAAGATCGGCCTGGAAGGCACTAGGAGCCAGATGCTGCCGACGGTGGATATAACAGGTACACTGCAGAACAATGCATTGGCCGGTCAGATCAACACGATTCAGTTCGGGACGCCGAGGCCCCGCAACGTGGATGATTTCTTCATCGGCGGATTTAACCAGGCGGCCGGTCAGTTGCTGCGCCGCAACTTCCCCGACTATTCCGTTTCTTTCAATCTAAACATTCCCCTGCGCAATCGTGCGATGCAGGATGACATGGCGATTGATCAACTGAGCGTGAGGCAAGCCGAGTTGCAACAACAGCGCACCGTGAATCAACTGCGCGTGGATGTTCAAAATGCGGTGACGGCAGTACAGCAAGCGCGCGCCCGCTACGAAACCGCAGTGAAGCAGCGCACTCTGCAAGAACAAACCCTGGATGCCGAACAGAAAAAATATGCACTTGGTGCTTCGACGGCGTTCTTCGTGATCCAGTATCAGCGCGATCTGGCACAGGCACAATCCAATGAAGTAGCGGCGCTGAGCAGCTATGCGAAGGCGAAGACGGAATTGAGCCGAGTGACGGGGCAGACGCTGCAAGATAGCAATGTCACCATTGCCGAAGCAGTCTCCGGCCGTGTCAACCGCGCACCTGCGGCGATTCCTGCTGGTCAGTAGTCTATGCCTTCCACTGGTATCAAAGGTTCGCTGAAAGAACGAGGCGTTCGCCTCACGCGACAGCGGCAGATTCTGTTGGAGCTGATTGACGAATCCGGCAAGCATCTGGATGCCGAGACTCTCTATCAGCTCGCGCGCGAAAAAGATCCCAAGCTCAACCGGGTTACCGTTTACCGGACGCTGAAAATGCTGAAGAAGGGCGGGTTGATTGATGAGCTTGACCTGATGCACTTCAGCGGCGATCAACACTACTACGAGACCCGCATGAAGCAGGAGCACGCGCACGTGATCTGCCTGCGCTGCGGTCGTGTGG
>Ga0315912_10002410_pt1 | contig 19997 bp, 21 predicted proteins | sample VfabasoilMG_FD_204469 | JGI IMG/M metagenome (GOLD analysis project Ga0315912, IMG submission 204469) | Garden soil microbial communities collected in Santa Monica, California, United States - V. faba soil | ecosystem: Environmental > Terrestrial > Soil > Garden | place: USA: California...
GTCGGGCTGAACTTCACGACTTGATGGCCACGGCCGCGGCCGGCGGGGCTCGACGTTCGCTCCGTGGTCGCCGCATCGGTGACCCAGACGTTGCCTTGCGGGTCGACCTCGAGCCCGTGCGGCCAGGTGAAGAGCCCGCCGCCGAACATCGCGACGGCGTTGCCGTCCGGTGCGAATTTCACGACGACGTCGAGATCGGAGTCGAGGCACTCGTAACCGAACCGGTCGCCGCCGGCGTCGCAGCGCAGGATGGCCCAAACGTGGCGGCCGTCGACGTCGATATCCACGTCGCCGACGGCGCCGATCTCTCGCCCGCCCGGTAGCTTCGCCCAGCCGTCGACGAGGCGGTACGGATTCGGCAGCGCTTGCGCGAGTGCGGTGCTCGTCGCACACAGCGCCGCGAGCGAAGCCAACGTCGGAAGCCAGTTCTTCGTCATCGCGTCCCCCGAGCTCTGCCTTCATCTGCGCGGCGGGCGCCAACCGGCGGCGCGCGCCTCGCTCTCTGTTCGGAACCAGCGCTCGCCCTTGCTCACGTCGATTTTGGTGTCGTCGTATGACGGCGAGCTCGGCACGTGATAGATGCGTTCGCCTTGCGTGTTGATGTTGCCCTTGATGTCGCATCCGTCGCAGCGCCCGGCGGGTTGCGGGCCTGCGGCGCGCGGAGTTGTCTCGCCGCGGTCGTCGCGGCGATAGTCCTCGGGCGGCGTGAATTCGCCGGCCCAAATGCCGCGGCGTGCGCTGCGTGCTTCGTTCTCCTCGTCGACGTAATCGTTGCTGTAGCGTCGATAGGCCGTCGCGAACCCCGAGCGCACCATCTCCGCACCGAGATCGACCGAGCCGTTGCGGCACACGGCGACGGTGCGCCCATAGTCGTCGACGTCGCGTTTCGTGCAGCTCACCGTGCGGTCGCCGATCAGGCTGCGTAGCTTGCGCGCGGCTTCGTTTCCGCATGCCCACTCGCGGCCGTCGCGCGTGCACGATTGCCTGCCTTCGACGGCGTCGACGCCGAACAGCCGCACGCGCGTCGAGCCGATCTCGAGCGAGTCGCCGTCGGTCACTTCGGCGCGGCCGCTGACGCGCTCTTGCGGCATGCACGCAACCTCGGCGCCGAGCGCGAGCAAGGCGAGGCCGAGTACGTAAGAGCGCACGTGCATCCCCATGGTCGGCGTGACGATACGCTGCACGCGCGCCGGTCGAAAGAGCTGTTTCTTGCCCGGGTGTACTATGTCCGGAAGCGGGAGGTGTGCCGATGCTCGAACACTGGAAAGTCGCGGCGCTCGCGACGGCGCTCGTCGCGTGCAGCGACGTCGACAATTCGGTGATGGCACAGGACGCATTCACGATTCTGCCCGTCGCGACGTTTCGCCAGCCTTGGGCGATGGCCTTCTTGCCCGACGGTCGGATCCTCGTCACGGAGAAGCGCGGGGCGCTGAAGCTCTACTCCTTAGGCACGGGCCAGTCGATCGACGTGACAGGCGTGCCGCCGGTCGAGGACGCCGGGCAGGGCGGGCTCGGCGACGTCGTGTTGCATCCCGAGTTCGCGAGCAACGGGCTCGTCTATGTGAGCTACGCGGAGCCCGGTGAGCGCGGTACCGCCGGAGCTGCGGTCGCGCGGGCGCGGCTCGCAGAGGGCGCCGGGCAAGCGTCGCTCGACGGGCTCGCCGTGATTTGGCGGCAGACGCCGAAGGTCGACGGCCGCGGCCACTACGGTCATCGAATCGCGTTCGGGCCGGACGGTCTTCTCTATATCAGCTCGGGTGAGCGGCAGAAATTCACGCCCGCGCAGGACATGCAGCAAAACCTCGGCAAGATCGTGCGTCTCAACGACGACGGCAGCGTGCCTGCCGACAATCCGTTCGCGGCACAAGGCGGCGTGACGGCGCAGATCTGGTCGCTCGGCCACCGCAATCCGCTCGGGCTTGCGTTCGACGCGCAGGGGCAGCTCTGGAACGTCGAGATGGGGCCCATGGGCGGCGACGAGCTGAATCGTGTCGAGCGCGGCGCGAACTACGGTTATCCGCTCGTCAGCAACGGTAGTCACTACGGCGGCGCGGACATTCCGGACCATTACACGCGGCCGGATCTCGCGGCGCCGGCCGTTTGGTGGAACCCCGTGATCTCTCCGTCGAGCTTGATGTTCTATGGCGGCGATGAGTTTCCGCAGTGGCGCGGCAACGCGTTCATCGGCGGGTTGTCGTCGCAATCGCTCGTGCGTGTCGAGATCGGCGCTGCCGGAGCCCGAGAGGCCGAACGGTTTCGGATGGGCGAGCGCATACGCGCCGTGAGGCAGGGGCCGGACGGCGCGATCTGGGTGCTAGAGGACTCGGGCCGGCTGCTCAAGCTCACGGCGAGAGGCGGCTAGCGCAGAAGCGCGCGCGCGCGGGTTACACTAGTACGCAGCATCGGCACTGGCTGTAGCGAGTTGGGGGATTCGACATGTCACGTTCGTTGTACTTCATTGGGTCGGCCGCGGGTGTTCTGGCGTTCTCGGGGCTCGCGCTCGCGCATCACAGCCAAGCCGGAATTTTCGACTCGCGCCAGACGGTCGAGGTCAAAGGCGTCATCAAGACGATCTCGTGGCGCAACCCGCACGGCCAGATTCTGCTCGACGTCACGAACGCGGACGGCACGCATTCCGAGTGGGATGCGGAGACCGCGTCGATCGCGGTGATGCGCAATCGCGGCGCCGAGCCGAGCGCCGTCGTTACCGGCGACACGGTTACGATTTCCGGCGCGCCGTCGGTGCGCGGCCGCAACGAGATTCTCGCGCGCAGCATGCTGCTGTCGAGCGGCTACGAGTTCACGTTCGGCGGTGCGCAGGCGTACTTCCCCGAAGGCAAGAGCGGCCGCATCGTCGGCCGCGCGACGATCGAAGCCGACGTCGCGGAAGCGACGGCGAAGGCCGACGGCATCTTCCGCGTCTGGTCGACGAACATGGCCGATCCGGCCGCGTTCCCGATGTTCAAGGGCGGCTACCCTTTGACGGCGGCCGGGCGCGCGGGTCTCGCGCAATGGAATCCGCGCGACAACTCGCTGCTGCACTGCGGCACGAAGGGCACGCCGCTGATCATGATCTCGCCTCTGCCGATGGAGTTCGTGCGCAAGGACGACACGATCGTCCTGAGCCTCGAGGAGTACGACACCGTTCGCACGATTCACATGAACGCGAACGCCGCGGCGCCCGCCGAGCACACGCTGCTCGGCTTCTCGCGCGGCCGGTTCGAAGGCACGACGCTCGTCGTTGAGACCGATCACATCGCGCCCGGCTACTTCGATCACGAAGGCACGCCGATGAGCGATCAGATCAAGGTCGTCGAGCGGTTCACGCCGAACGCGGACTACACGCGCATCGACTACACGCTGACGACGACGGATCCCGTCAACTTCGAGCGGCCGTTCGACTTGAAGCGCTACTACGTGTGGAAGCCCGAGAACACCGTGCACCCGTACGAGTGCCTCGACCGGTTCTAGAGCGTTAGAACGGAACGACGATCAGCCAATTGAGGCCGGCGAGCACGCCGCCCATCAGCGCAGCGGCTACGCTGATGGCCGCGCCCCACCGCGTGAGCTCGGGCCGGTGCTCGATGCAGAACATCAGCGGCAGGCCCGGAAGCGTGCCGATCGTCGCGGCGGAGTGAAGGTACTGAGCGACGCGCGGATGGCGCGTGCGGAACGTCAGCAGCTCGGGCCGCGAAAGAACTGCGGCCGCAATCGCGCGCTGGTTGCCGAGCGAAGCGAGCGCAACTCGGGCCGCTTCGTCGGCGCCGAGCCCGGTTTCGAGGGCCGCGCTCTCGAGGTCCGCGTAGTGCTCGCCGAGCTCGAGTATTGTGCGTTCGACGTAGGCGGGGTTGACGCCGCTTCCAAGCAGCTCGAGTCGTAAGGACTCGAACTGCTCGTCACGCATGTTCTGGGCTTCCGTTGGCGCCGTTCAGCGCCGAGTTCACGCCCGAGCTCACGCGCTTCCATTCGTCGCTCAAGTGCTCGAGGCGCCGTTTCCCTTTCGTCGTCACGGCGTAGTACACGCGCTCGCGCCCATTCACGCTCTTGCGGCGCGCTTTCAACGCGCCGCCCTCCTCGAGCGCATGCAGCACCGGGTAGATCACGCCCTCGCCGAAGCCGATGGCTTCGCCCGTGACGAGGCGCATCGCTTTGACGATTTCGTAACCGTACATCTCGCGGCCGCTCAACATTCGCAGAACGAGCAGCTCCGGCACGCCGGTCAAGAATGGAGGATTCGTTTGTGCCATGTAAGTGAATGTAGACCGATCTCTCTGTACTCGCCAGTCCGATTTGGTCTAGTACCGGACCTCAGTTTTCTAACTCGAACCGAATCACCGTTTGCAAGCCAACGCGCTCGACGGCGTCGCCGTTCACGACGCGCGGGCTGTAACGCCAACGCGCGATCGCTTTGAGCGCTGCTTCGTCGAACACCGTGCCGGGCTCGGAGTCCACGACCACGGCATCGCGCACGGTTCCAATGCTAGTGACGGAAAATTGGACGCGCACCCAACCTTCGACGCTTCGAGTAATCGCCGCCGGCGGGTACTCGGGGTTCACGCGAACTCGCGGAATCACGTCCGTGTCGACGCCGCCGAAGCCCGTGGTGCCGACTTGCGTGCGCGTCTCCAGCGTTGGCCGCCCATAAGGAACGGGATCAATGTCCACGCCGGTGTCGATGACGAGGTTGGGCGGCCCCGGCTCGAGTATCGGCGGCGTGCGAACGACTTTGGGGTCGCGCCTCGACTCGGGCGCGGTATCGGGGCGCACCGTTGGCGGAGACAGAGGGTACGCGAAGGTGTGCTCGAGAACGGCGAACGGCACGTTGACGAGCTTCGCGAGACCGAGAAAGAGCGCAACGCTGAACAGCGCGCCACCGAGTGCCGAGAACGGGGCTCGTATCGCGAACATGATGACTCTCCTTTTGGGTTAGCCAAGACCACGTCGAGCGAACACGATTCGACCGTACCTTCCCGTTAGAGGTATGTCAACCTAGAACGGGGAGGTATGAGAAGTTCGTACGGTCCGGTGTGTTACAACGCCGTCGGGTCGATCGTCGGAGGCTCGATCGCCGGCGTTTCGATCGTAGGCGGCTCGAGCGTGGGCGGCTCGATGCCCGGTGAAGGAGGGGCGGGTGCGCCGGTTTCCGTCTCGAGCAGTGCACGAGCTTGCGCGGCCACGTACGCGCGAATCGTCTGCGCGTCCTCGGCGGTCAAGAACGCCGACCAGCCGATCATGCCGTTCGGCTCGAGCGCGCCTTCGATGACGATGCTGTTCCAGAGCGCGCTGCTCGAGAGCGCCGCGGAACGGCGCAGGTCCGGGATGATGTTCAGCGAGTGAGTCTCGCCGCCGTGGCAGCGCGAGCAATACACGCGATACGGTTCCGCGCCGGCGGCGACGGCCGCAGGCGAGAAGAATTCTTCCGGCACGTTCGGCGGCGGCGCGGGGCCCGGGCCCGGCGGCATCGTGGCCTTGCCGTCGAGCTTGAACGCGAAGATGCGGCCCGGGTTCTTTGCGCGAGCGTCGGCGTCGTTGCCGCCGGAAAAACCGCGTCCGCCCATGACGGCGATGTATTGCTCTCCGGCGACCTCGTAGCTGATCGGCCCCGGCGCCATCGAGTTCGGCGTCTCGTACGACCAGAGTTTCTCGCCCGTGGTCGCATCGAATGCGACGAGCTCGCCCGTGTTCGAGCCGCGGCCCTGGAAGATCAGGTTCGAGGCCGTCGTCAGCACGCCGCCGCCGGTCCCTTCGATCGTGAAGCGCGGTGCGCCCGCAACGGGGTCCCACGCGATCAGCTGCGAGCCCGAGAGCGGCGGGTTTGCCTCGTTCAACGCGCGGTCTTCCTCGGTCGGCGGGCCGCGATAGATCGCGGTGTTGTTCAGCCCCTCGCGGAATACGAAGTCGGGATCGTTGCGATAGATCATCGACGCGCGCGAAGCGCGAAAGTACACGAGCCCCGTGCCCGGGTTGTACGACATCGGCGACCAGTTGTGCGCGCCCAAGCCCGTCGGCGAGCCGACGAACGGCCCCGAGTCGTAATACGCGTTCGGCACGACGGCGGGGCGGCCCGTCGCAAGGTCGACGTGCGTGGCCCAATACGTCGGCGCGAAGTTGTTCGCCGAGAGCACCTTGCCCGTGACCCGATCGAGCACGTAGAAGAAGCCGTTCTTCGGCGCGTGCATGATGACCTTGTGCGCGACGCCGCTCATCGTGAGGTCCGCGAGCATCATCGGCTGCGTCGAGGTGAAGTCCCACGACTCTCCCGGCGACTCCTGGTAGTGCCAGATGTATTCGCCGGTGTCGGGATCGAGAGCGAGCACGCTCGAGAGGAACAGGTTGTCCCCTTTGCCGTCGGACCGCACTTGCCGGTTCCACGGGCTGCCGTTGCCGGTGCCGACGTAGAGCTGGTCGAGCTCCGTGTCGTAGACGATCGAATCCCACGGCGTGCCGCCGCCGCCCATCTCGTACCAGCGGCCGAACCACGTCGGCGCCGCGAGCTCGGCCAGCGGCTTGTCGGACGCAGCGCCGTCGGGGCCGGCAGCGGGATCTCCGGGCACGACGTAGAACCGCCACGCGAGCGCGCCGGTGTCCGCGTCGTAAGCGCTGACGTAGCCGCGTACGCCGAACTCCGCTCCCGCGTTGCCGATGACGACCTTGTCCTTCACGACGCGCGGCGCGCCCGTGATCGTGTACATCTTCGACTGGTCGACGGTGACCGTGCTCCAAACCGGCGTGCCGGTCGCGCGGTCGAGCGCAATGAGGCGGCCGTCGAGCGTCGCGATGATGAGCTTGTCCATGTAGAGCGCGGGCCCGCGCGAGTTCACGTCGCAGCACGCTTTCGCTCCGGCCGCGCCCGGAACCTTCGGGTCGTAGCTCCAGATCAGCTCGCCGGTGGCCGCGTTCAACGCATAGGCTTTGCTCCACGCGCTCGTGGTGTAGAGAACGCCGTCCACGACGAGCGGCGTCGCTTCTTGGCCGCGATACGTGTCGAGCTCGTAAACCCAAGCCGGCGCGAGTCGGCCGAGCGTGTCGCGGTCGATCTGCGTGAGCGGCGAGTGACGCTGCTCGAGATACGTGCCGCCGTGCGTCAACCAGTTGTGGGGTTCCATCGCCGCATTGCGCAGCCGTTCCGGTGTGATCGCGCGCGAGAAATCCGGAGGTGGCGCTGCCGTCTCGTTGCGGCCGCCGCACGCGGCGAGCAAGGTCGCCGCGACGATCAATAGAGCCCGCTTCTCGATCACGTTCATATCGCCCCCGCCCGCAACGTCTCGACGAGCACAACGATAACTGCAAGCGCTTCGCGATGGCAGAGCGGCAACCGCGCTGTGACCGTGCGCACGTCGCGGCACCGGATCGATTGTCGCACGCGGTCTAAGCCGTTAGAGTCGGCGGCGTGAAGAACGAAATCGTGTGTTGACGTCCGTATGGATATCACGGTTCTCGCTTATCTCGAGCCCGACGAAACGGAACCCGACATCGTCGTGCGGCAAGTTGCTGACGGGCTCGCCAAGAGCGGTCACAAGACGTCCGTCCTCACGATCCGTCACGACCTGAACGAGCTGATCCAAGGATTGAAGGAGCGCAAGCCGCAGCTCGTCTTCAACCTCGTCGAGTCCTTCGGCGACGACATCATGGGCGGCGTCATCGGCGTCGCCGGAGTCCTCGATCTCTTGCAGATCCCCTACACGGGCGGCGGCCCCGGCGAAATCTTTCTGCAAGAGGACAAGGCGCTCACGAAGAAGCTCCTGGCGTTCGAGGGCATTCGCTATCCGGACTTCGCGACGTTCCCCGCGGACGCCAACTTCGAGACCGGCGGCAATCTGCGCATGCCGCTGTTCGTGAAACCGCTGCGCATGGACGCCTCGATCGGCATCGACGAGAAATCGCTCGTGCGTACTACGCAGCAGATGATGGAGCGCGTGCTCTACATTCAGAGAACGTTCGGCGATGCGGCGCTCGCGGAGGAATACATCGAAGGGCGCGAGTTCTACGTCGGCGTCATCGGCAACGGCGAGCTCACGGCGTTTCCGCCAATCGAGATGGATTTCTCCGGCCTCAAGGAAGGCAGCCTCAAGGTCATGGACAACGAGGCGAAGTTCGACGAGAGCAGCGAGCGGTTTCACGGCACGAAGGCCGTCGTCGCGACGATCGAGCCCGAGCTCAAGGCCAAGCTTCACAAGGCGTCCGTCGACGCGTATCGCGCGCTGCGCGTCTGCGACTACGGCCGCGTGGATCTACGGCTCACCGAGGCCGGCGAGGTCTACGTCATCGAGGTCAACGCGAGCTGCTATCTCGAGGAGCAGAGCGAGTTCACGACGGCGGCCGCGGCGCACGGCATTTCGTACCCCGAGCTCGTGAACCAGATCGCGCAGCTCGCCGTCGAACGTTGGAAGCACCGCAGCCGCGCGCAAAAGCGGCGCAAGAAATTCCGCACAGCCGCCGCCGCTACCGGCTAGCGCGCTTCAAGTCTTCTCGCTCGTTCACGGGAAAGGCGTCGACGGGCGGCAGCGGCTCGCTCGGCACGGCTTGTGCCTCTGTACGAGTCTTCTCGGCGCTGCCGGGCTGCGCCTCGAGCGGCTCGGCGCTGTTTTCGGCTGCGGGCTGCGGGGCTTCGGGAAAGTACGCGCCGCGATGCACGAAGTTCATCGCGAGCGACGTCACGAGCGTCGTCACGGCGACGACGGCTTCGGCCTCCGCGCCGCGCGCGTAGACCTGCTTCAGCGCTTCGGCGCGCTTCGCGAGGTCGCGCACGAGGCCGCGCGTCTTCTCGGGGAAATGCCCGGTCCAGCGGAACACGTTCGCCATGAGCTGCCGCTCGTGACGGCGGATCAGCTCGGCAGCTGGGCGAGTTTCTTGCGTCGAGCCCTCGGCATCTTTTAGATCCTCGAAGATCGTGCGCAGATCGCCGTCCAATCCGGCGGCGCCGGCTTCGGAATCGGCGGAATAGCTCTCGTAATACTGCGCCAACGAGTAATGAATGCCGCTGACGTCCTCGTCGAGCTCGGTCGCCGTCACGAGCGGCTCGCCGAGCTCGGCCATCGTGCGGGCGCAATATTCGAGCTTCGCGAGCGCGGTCGGGAGCTGCGCGTAGTCCGCGCGCCAATCGCGCTGCGGCGTCATCCACACGGCGAACGTCTCGGACCAGTCCTCGTCGGGATGCTTTTGCGCATACCAGCCGGGCAGGTGGCGCACGAACCGGCGGCTGAACGGTTGCGGCCGGTAGTCCTCGCGATAAGGCTGCGTGATCGAGCCGTACAGCTTCACCCACGCTTCGCGGTCATAGAGCCTGTACGCGTAGTTCACGACGTGGCCCATCTCGTGGCGCAGGTAGCGAAGAATGTCGGTGCGATTGAATCCTTCGATGTGGCCGACCTGCTCGCCGTGCAGCTCCGTGAGGTCGGGATGCGCGAGATAGAACGGAATGCCGATCACGACCGTGCCGAACGGCACGCCCCATTCCGTCGAGAGATGAAAGCGGGGCACTACCCGGAGGCCGCATTGCGCAAGCTCTGCGCGAAACTCATCGATGACGGGTTCGAGCCGCGTGCCGGCGATCTTGAGGCCGAGGTCGCGAATCGGCGCTCCGAACAAGTTGGATTCACGGAAACCTTGCGACGACATGGCCGGCGGCTGGGGGCTTCACGGGTTGGGAGGACCGTTATTCTGACACCGTGGACCGCGCCGCGAGGGGCCCGGTTCGCACCCCTAGGCGCGGCGCGGCTTGGCGGGCCGAAGTTGACAGCTTCGACGTTCATGTCGTAGTGTCCTACTCAAATAGGACACTATGTCACAGCAACACATGGTCAACATCGAAGCCTTGTCTTTCGGCTACGGCCGCCGAGCGCTCTTCAGCGAGCTCGCGCTCGGGCTCGCGCCCGGCAACATCTACGGGCTCCTCGGCGTCAACGGCGCCGGGAAATCGTCGCTGCTGAAGCTCGTGGCCGGACTGCTGTTCGCAGGGCGGGGCACCGTACGGTCGCTCGGTCACGATCCGGCTCTGCGCAAGCCGAGCTTCTTGGTCGACGTGTTCGTGTTGCCCGAGGATGCGCAGGCGCCGCGCATGCTCGCGCGCGATTACATCCGCATCCGCGCGCCGTTCTATCCGCGCTTCGATCACGCGGCGCTCGAGCGCTACCTTCGCGAGTTCGAAGTGCCGAGCGACGGCGATCTCGCTTCGCTCTCGCACGGCCAGCAGAAGAAGTTTCTGCTCGCGTTCGGGCTCGCGAGCCAAGCGAAGCTCGTGCTGCTCGACGAGCCGACGAACGGCCTCGACATTCCGTCGAAGAGCCTTCTGCGGCGCGTCATCACGGAAGCGCTCGCGCCCGAGCGGCTGTTCGTGATCTCGACGCATCAAGTGCGCGACCTCGGCACGTTGATGGATCCCGTCGTGATCCTTCATCAAGGACGCATCTTGCTGAACGCGACGCTGGCCGAGATCGGCGCGCGGCTCCACATGACGCAGCAGGCGTCGCCGCCGGCTACGGACTCGCCGGGCCTATTGTTCAGCGAGCCCACGGTCGGCGGCTTCTGGGCCGTGTGGCGCGGCGGCGGCGACGGCCCGCTGGATCTCGAGGTGCTATTCAACGCCGTAGTCGCAAACCCTGAAGTCGTTCGCTCCGCGTTCGCCGCGACCGGAGGTGCCGCGTGAACGACCAGGTATCGGCACAGCGTCTGCTCTTGCTGCTGCGCAGCGACGTGCTCCGCAATCAGCGCACGTGGCTCATTGCGTCGGGCACGGCGGCGCTCGTCGCCCTGCTCGTCTCGTCGCTCGGCGCCATCGACGGCGACGTCGGCGGCGTCGGCTTCTACCAGGTGTTCTTCATCGCGGCGCTGTTCGGCTTCGGCACGCTCGCGACGAGCGAGTCGTTCGTCGATCTGCACGGGCGCGCCACGAGCACGGCATTCCTAATGTTGCCGGCGTCGGCGCTCGAGAAGACGCTCGTGCGCCTCGTGCTGACGACGGTCGGGCTCATCGTGGCCTTGCTTGCTCTCACGACCGTCCTCTCGTGGGTGCTCGAAGGTATCAACACGGCCACGTTCGGCGTGAGCCGCGGCTTCTTCACGCCGTGGGACGGCGTGGCCTGGAGCATGGTGCCGCACTACCTCGCCGTGCAGAGCCTTTTCTTCTTGGGCGCCGCCTGGTTCCGCAAGCTCCACTACATCAAGACGGTCGGGGCCGCCGTGCTGATCTGGATCGGTCTGGTCTTCAGCGTGGCGGTAATCGCGTTGCTGTTCCGCGCCTCGAGCTGGGACGACGGTTTCCGAATCACCAACTTCGAGACGCCGCTCGAGTCGCTGAGCATGACGGCCAAGATCGTCTACTACTTCGCGCTGCCGCTCTTTTGCTGGTTCGTCGCGTGGCTGCGTGTCACCGAGGCGCAGGTGAGCCATGGAATTTAGCCAACCGAAAGGCATCTACCAGCAGATCGCCGACCAGATGCGCGACCGAATTCTCGCGGGCGAGTGGCACGAGGGAGAGCGGATCCCCTCGGTGCGCGAGCTCGCGGTCGGCGTGGGCGTCAATCCGAATACCGTCACGAAGAGCTATCAGGCGCTGCTCGACCGCGAAATCATCGAGAACCAGCGCGGACTCGGCTATTTCGTGGCCGCCGACGCGAAACGGCGCATCGTCGAAGAGATGAAAGAAGAGTTCATCCGCGAGGAGCTGCCGCGTGTCTTTCGCACGATGCGTGTGCTCGGCATGCGTCTCACGGACCTAGAGCCGTACTTCGCGCAAACGAACGGAGAGCAAGCGCCATGAGAAGTAGCCAACGTGCACTGGCCGCCGCCTTCGGTTTCGTCGTGATCGTCATGGCCGGGTTTATGGCGTGGTTCCGCCTCGTCGCGGAGCCGATGCCAACGCTCTCCGGGCAACGGACATCAAAGACGTATGACCTCAGCGGTTTCGACGGCGTCGACGTTAGTGGACAGTGGCGCGCCACGATCGTGCGCGGCGACGCTTGGAGCGTAGAGGTAGAGGTGCCGACAGAGCTTGTCGACAAGCTCGGCGCCACGGTTCGGGGCGACCGGCTGTCGCTCGGGCTCATCAGCGGCTGGTGCACCGGCTGTGCTTTCGAAGACGTGATGCTAGAAGCAAGCATCGTGATGCCGGCGCTCGAATCGCTGGACATGTCGGGCATGTCCGCCGTCTCGTTCTCGGGGTTCGCGGGGCCCGCCCTCTCGCTCGACCTCTCGGGCTTCAGCACGCTGACCGGCACAGCAAGCCGGTTCGACAAGCTCACACTCGACATGAGTGGCGGCGTCAACGTCGACCTGTCCGACGTGCCTGTGACGGACGCGGACGTCGACGTCAGCGGCGCCGGCAACCTCAAGCTTCGAATGGCGGGCGGGCGTCTCACGGGCGACATGTCGGGCGCGGCAAACGTCGAGTACTTCGGCTCCGTCAGCGCAGAGACGATCGACCGCTCCGGCATTTCCAGCGTTCGGCATCGCGACTGAGCGCTCGACCGTGACGGACCAGGCGGCACTACTGAATCAGCTCAGGATCGAGCGCGAGGAGCCTCGGCCTGCGCAGCCGGGCACGCGGCGCGCGGTGCTCGTCGTCGGCGCGGCAGCCCTCGGTCTTGCGGCGATCGCGTTCGCAGCCATGCGTTTCGCGGACACGCCGGCCGCGCAGCAGTCAGCGGGCGTCGCCGCGGCGGAGGAGAGCGCTCCCCCCACGAGCCCATCCTCCGCGGCGGCGCCCGTTGCTTCGATCCTCGACGCGTCGGGCTACGTCGTCGCTCGGAGGCAAGCCACCGTGTCGGCGAAGATCACGGGCAAGGTCGTGGCCTTGCTGATCGAGGAGGGCCAGCGCGTCGAGGCCGGCGAGATCATCGCGCGCCTCGACGATGCGAACGCGCGCGCGCAAGCGGCGCAGGCGGCCGCGCAGGTAGAGCAGCAGCGCGCGAACCTCGCCGCTGCACGCGTGGCGTTCGAGAACGCGGGACCGACGTTCAACCGCAATCGCGAACAGTTCGCGTCGGCGTTCATCAGCGCGCAAGTGTTCGACGAGGCGAAGGCGAGCTACGACGCCGCGCAGGCAAGCCTCGACGTCGCGACCCGCGCGCTCGCCGTCGCCGAAGCGAGCCTCGCCGTCATGCAGCGCAATCTCGACGACACCGTCGTGCGCGCGCCGTTCGGCGGCATCGTCACCGTGAAGGCCGCGCAGGAAGGCGAGATGGTGTCGCCGATCTCGGCCGGCGGCGGATTCACGCGAACCGGAATCGGCACCGTCGTGGACATGGAGTCGCTCGAGGTCGAGGTCGACGTCAGCGAGAACTTCATCAGCCGCGTACGCGCGGAACAACTCGTCGCGATCACGTTGAACGCGTACCCGGACCGCCGGTTGCCGGGCCACGTCGTCGCGATCATCCCGACGGCCGATCGTGCGAAAGCCACCGTGCGGGTTCGCGTCGGCTTCGACCAGCGCGATCCCGACGTGCTGCCCGAGATGGGTGCGCGCGTCGCGTTTTTGGCGGATTGAGGAGCGCTCACGTGCCGAACATCGTCACGATCAGGGGAGTCGTCAAAGCCTATGTGCGCGGCAAGCAGCGCGTGGAGGTGCTGCGCGGCATCGATCTCGACGTTGCGCAGGGCGAGTTTCTCGCGCTGATGGGGCCGTCCGGCTCCGGCAAGACCACGTTGCTGAATCTGATCGGCGGCCTCGACAGACCCGATCGCGGCGAAATCACGGTGGCCGGTGAGCGCCTCGACGGCTTACGCCCCAGCAAGCTCGCGAAGTGGCGCGCGCGGCACGTCGGGTTCGTGTTCCAGTTCTACAACCTGCTCCCGGTGCTGACGGCCGAGCGCAACGTCGAGGTGCCGCTGCTGCTCACTAAGCTGAGCTCGAAGGAGCGGCAGCGCAACGTGGCCGCCGCGCTCGAGCTCGTGGGGCTCGCGGACCGCGCGAAGCACAAGCCGGCCGAGCTCTCGGGCGGGCAGCAGCAGCGTGTCGCGATTGCGCGCGCGCTCGTCAGCGATCCTTCGCTGCTCGTTTGCGACGAGCCGACCGGCGATCTCGACCGCGAGACGTCGGACGCGATCTTGAAGCTGCTGCAGCTCCTGAACCGCACGTACGGCAAGACGATCGTCATGGTCACGCACGATCCGCGCGCCGCCGAGCACGCGTCGCGGCGTCTCTACGTGGACAAGGGCGTGCTCGGGCTCGCACCGCTCGGGGTAGCGGCGTGAAGTTCCTGCCACTCGTCTGGGCGGGACTGTGGCGCAAGCGCGTGCGCACGGCGCTCGCGATGCTGTCCGTCGCAATAGCGTTCTGGCTCTATGGAACGCTCGACGGCGTGACGGCGGCTTTCGACGACGTGCTCGTGTCGATGACGAGCGCGGTTCGCCTGCGCGCGCAGAGCCGACAGAACGCGCGAGCCGGCTTGCCGCTCGCGTATCGCGCGCGCATCGAGGCGGTTCCGGGCGTCCGTGACGTCGGCTTCGTCTCGTTCGTCGGGGGGCTGTACCAGGACTCGCCGGATTTCGTCGAGGTGTCTGCGGTCGACATCGAGCGTATCGACTCGGGCGGCAGCTTCTCCATCGATCCCGCGTACGTCGAAGCCATGCGCCGCTTGCGCACCGGGGCCATCATCGGTCCCGAGCTCGTGGGGCGCTACGGCTGGAAGATCGGCGATCGCGTGACCGTGCGCTCGCCCGCATGGGCGAAAAAGGACGGCTCGAGGGACTGGACTTTCGACATCGTCGGCGTCTACGGCATACCCGAGGGCGCGTTCCCGGCCGACAGCAACTTCTGGATCAACTACGACTATTTCGACGCGGAGCGGGTGTTCGCAAACGGGACCGTGACGTTCTACACGCTGCGCGTTCACGACGCCGACCGTGCGGCCGCGATCGCGGCGGAGATCGACGCGCTGTTCGCGAACTCGGCTGACGAGACTTTGACGCAGAGCGAGCGCGATTTCTTCGGGGCGCAGATCGAGCGGGTCGGGAACATCGGCTTCATCGTGAACTCGATCATGGGCGCCGTGCTGTTCGCGTTGTTGTTCGTGACCGGCAACACGATGATGCAGTCGATCCGCGAGCGAATACCCGAGCTCGCCGTGCTGAAGACGTACGGTTTCAGCAACCTGTCCGTGAGCCTGCTGGTGTTCGCGGAGTCGGCGCTGCTGTGCGTGACGGCGGCCGTCGTAGGGCTCGTCACGGCGGCTGTATTGTTTCCCACGATGTTCGACATGATGGGCGTCGCGCCGGTGCCCATGGAAAAGGGCGTGCTCGTAGGCGGCGTCGCGGTCGCGGTCGCGTTAGCTGCCGTCAGCGCGTGGTTGCCGACCTGCCGCGCGCAGCGCATGAACGTCGTCGACGCGCTCGCAGGGCGCTGAGCCGGAAACCCCCAATGCTCCGCGAAGTCGTCGCCGTCAGCACTATGAGCCTCCGCAGTCTACCGCAGCGCCTCGGCTCGTCGATCGTCGTCATCGTCGGTATCGCGGCCGTCGTCGGCGTGCTCGTTTCCGTGTTCACGATGGCGCGCAGCTTGACGAGCTCCATGATCGACGTCGGCAGTCCCGATCGCGTCATCGTTCTGCGCAGCGGCGCCAACTTCTCCGAAGGCGCCAGTATGCTGCCGCTCGACACGGCCGCGATCGTCGCGAGCGTGCCCGGCGTTGCGCGCACGGCCGAAGGCCGCGGCGCCGTCACGGCGGACGTCGTGACGGCCGTGAACCGGCCGCGGCGCAGCAACGGCACGCTGCGCTCGCTCGCCGTGCGCGGCGTCGGCGCCGAGAACTTCTTCGTCCGGCCCGAGATCGTGCTCGTAGAGGGGCGGCCTTTTACGCGCGGGCTGCGCGAAGCGATCGTCGGCCGCAGCGCGCAAAGCGAGTTCGCGGGCCTCGACATCGGCGGGCAGGTCAAGCTGCGCGACAGCGTCTGGACGATCGTCGGCGTGTTCACGACGGGCAACGCGACTGAGGCCGGTCTCATCGTGGACGCCGACACCCTGGCGTCGACTTACGGCCTCGGCTTCGTCAACAGCGTGACGGCGCGGCTCGAGACGCCGGCCGCGTTCGACGGGCTAAAAGCCGTGCTCGACGCCAATCCCACGTTGTCGGTCGATGCCTACCGCGAGCCCGACTACTACGTGCAGGACGCCGCGGAGCTCGACGACCTGTTCTTCTTCGTCACGTACGTCGTTTGCACGATCATGGCGGCAGGCGCTCTGGTCGGCGCGCTGAACACGATGTACACGGCCGTCAGCAGCCGCGCGGTCGAGATCGCGACGTTGCGAGCGCTCGGATTTGGTGCAACGGGCGTCGTCGTCTCTATCGTGATCGAGTCGCTGGGGCTCGCGGCCTTCGGCGCAGCCGCCGGAAGCGCGCTGTCGTGGCTGATCTTCTCGGGCGATGCCGTCAGCATCGGCGGAGGCAACGGCACGCTGATCACGACGCTCGAGATCACTCCGGCGACCTTGCTGACCGGATTGCTGTGGGCATTCGCCGTCGGGCTCGCCGGCGCCTCGTTCCCGGCCATCCGCGCTGCACGTCTGCCGGTCGCCACGGCGCTGCGCGCAACCTAGCCGCAGTCCGAGGAGCTCCGGGCTAGCCCCTGCCGCTACGCCGCCCGCCCGCCGAGATTCCTTATCGGCTCGTTTCCGCGTATTTTGGAGCGACAACGATTTCTCGGGGGAGTCCGTTGCGCAGTTCGTGGCTGGCACGAGTCACGGCCGTGCTGCTGGTCGCTGCGGCCGCAAGCACTTCGGCCGGCGCGGCAGAGCTCACGCCGATGAAGATAGGCGTGCTGCGCATCGCGTCGCAGGCGCCGTTCTTCATGGGCGTCGAGAAGGGCTACTTCGCGGACGCGGGCATCGACGCCGAGCTCGTGTTCTTCGACGCCGCAGTGCCTGCCACGCTCGCGATCGCGTCGCGCGACGTGGACATTGCCGTCATAGGCTTCACGCCGGCGTTCTTCAACCTGGCGTACTTCGGCGGCATGGTCGTCATCGCCGGCCACAGCCGCGAGCTGCCCGGGTTTCCGAACACCGGAGTGTTCGCGTCGAACAAAGCATGGGACGCGGGCGTGCGCACGATGGCCGACATGAAAGGCCACGTCATCGGGCTCACGACGATCGGCTCGACGAATCACTACGCGGTCGCCCGCATCGGCGAGAAGTACGGCTTCGACATCAACGAGAATCACCTCGTGCCGGCCCAGGGGCTCGGCAATCTCGCGGCGATGCTGATGGGCAACCAGGTCGACGTCGCGTCGGGTGCCGGCACGGCGTTCATGGGCCTCATCGTCCAGGGCAAGGCGCACGTGATCGGTTGGGCCGGCGACGAGGTCTCGTGGCAGTCGACGGGGCTCGCCTCGCACCCGCGGCTCATCACCGAGAAACGTGCGGCGCTTCAAGCGATCGTCGACACGTACGAGCGCGGCGCCGCGGAATACTCGGCCGTGCTGCTCGACAAGAACGCCGACGGCACCTACAAGGATCCGGCCAAGGCCGAAGCGCTGCTCGCGCTGATCTCGCGCTGGACGTCGGTGCCGCCGAACGCCATCGCGCAGTCGCTCGCCTACATCGACAGCCGGCTCGACGTCGGCAGCATCTACGAGATGGTCGAGTGGTATCGCAATCAACGCATGATCGAGAAAGGAACCGACCCGGCGAAGTTCATCGATCTGAGCTTCGTCGAGGGTCACATCAACGTCCCCCCGGCCATGACGGCGGGGCACTAGCGCATGGAGATTGCGCTTTCGAACATCACGCACCGGTTCGGCGATCTCACGGCGCTCGAGAACGTGTCGCTGCACGCGCACGAGGGCGAGATCGTCGCGATCATCGGCCCATCGGGCTGCGGCAAGTCGACGCTGCTCGGCATCGCGGGCGGCATCTTGAAGCCGACGGCCGGCGAGGTCGTCCTGCGCGGGGTCCCGGCCGCCGATACGCTGAACGAGATTACGTTCATCTTCCAAGATTTTTCGCTGCTCCCGTGGTTGAACGTGCGCGACAACGTCGCTTTCGTGCTGAAGCATCATTCGCTCGGCGGCGCGGAGCTCCAGCGGCGCGTGGCGGACGCGCTCGAGCGCACGAACTTGACCGATTTTGCGGGCGCGCTGCCGAAGCAGCTCTCGGGCGGCATGCGGCAACGCGTCGGTATTGCGCGAGCGCTCGCTGTGCGCCCGGCCGTGTTCTTGATGGACGAGCCGCTGTCCGCGCTCGATGCGCAGACGCGCGAGCTCTTGCTCGACGACATCGTCGCGCTGTGGCAGCGCGATCACCCGACGATCTTGTACGTCACCCACAACTTCCAAGAGGCGATTCGTCTGGCGGACCGTGTCTGCGTCTTGTCGCGCCGACCCGGACGCGTGCGCGAGATCATCGACATTCCGGTTCCGCGCGACTCGCGCGCAAAACCCGAGAACCAGGCCAAGGTCGCGGCGCTCGGCGAGCGGCTCTGGGCGCTGATCAAAGAGGAGGCGATCGTGGCGGACCGCGAGCTCGTAGCGCATGTCTGAGTCGACGACAGCCATGAATCGATCAGGCACCGCGCGCGAGCGCAAGCTCGTGTTCCGCGGCGGCGGCTTCGCCATCGAGCAGCGAACGTGGATCAGCATCCTCGCGTTCATCGGCTTGATCGCGCTTTGGGAGCTCGTGACGGGAACGGGGCTCGTGAGCCCGATCTTCTTGCCCTCGCCGATGCGTGTATTGCGCGCGCTGTGGGATCTCGCCGTCTCGGGCGACCTCTGGCGGCACATGTCGGCGTCGCTCGTGCGCATCGGTTACGGCTGGGTCATCGGCACGGCGTTCGGCGTGGCCGTCGGGCTCATGATCGGCTTGTTCACGGTGTCGCGTGCCGTCGGGCTGCCGCTCGTCGCGGCGTTGTTCCCGATACCGAAGATCGCGCTGCTGCCGCTCCTGATCCTCTGGCTCGGCATCGGCGAGGGGTCGAAAGTCGCGACGATCGCGCTCAGCGTGTTCTTCCCGACGGTCATCGCGACGTTCAGCGGCGTCGACTCGGTGCCGCGAAATCTCATTCGCATGGCGCAGAGCTTCAACGTGCCGCTCTGGCGCATCGTCTCGCAGGTGCTCGTGCCCGGAGCGCTACCGGGCATGCTCGCGGGCGTGCGCATCTCGATCGCGGCGGCGCTGCTCGTGCTCGTCGCGGCCGAGATGATCGGCGCTCAGTACGGCATCGGTGCGTTCCTGATCCTCACCGGAAACATGATGCAGCCGGACCGGCTCATGGCGGGCGTCGTCGTCGTGTCGGTGCTCGGTCTCGCGATGAGCATCATCGTGTCGACCGTCGAGCGGCGACTGTTGCGCTGGCGCTGAGGCGTCCGCCTCGAAACGCCGCGACCTAGCGCGCCTTCACGCTTGCCAATGCGCGAGGTATTCGCGCTGATCGCTCGTCAGCGCGTCGATCTCTACTCCTGCCGCCGCGAGCTTCAAGCGCGCGACTTGCTCGTCGATTGCGGCGGGAACCGGATGGCAGTCGGCTGCGAGCTTCCCTGCGCGCTCGACGACGTGGCACGCCGCGAGCGCCTGCAGCGCGAAGCTCATGTCCATGATCTCGGCCGGGTGGCCGTCGCCACAGACGATGTTCACGATGTTGCCGCCGCCGAGCAGGTTCACGGCGCGGCCGTCTCGCAACCTGAAGCCTTCGACGTTCGCGCGCAGCTCCTTGCGCTCGACGGCGAGCTTCGCGAGCGCCGCGACGTCAATCTCTTCCCAGAAATGCCCGGCGTTCGCGAGCAGCACGTTGTTCTTCAAGAGCGGGAAGTGCTCGGCCCGCAGCGTGTGGCGGACCCCCGTGACGGTCAGCACGACGTCGGCGACCGTGCAGGCTTCTGCGAGCGGCATGACGCGGCAGCCGTGCATCAACGCGTCGGCCGCCTTGACGGGGTCGACTTCGCACACGACGACGTGGGCGCCAAGCCCTTGGGCGCGCAGCGCGCAGCCGCGGCCGCACCAGCCGTAGCCGACGATCGCGACGGTCTTGCCGGCGAGCACGAGGTTCGTCGACCGCATGACGCCCTCCCAAACC
>Ga0315912_10002411_pt1 | contig 19994 bp, 18 predicted proteins | sample VfabasoilMG_FD_204469 | JGI IMG/M metagenome (GOLD analysis project Ga0315912, IMG submission 204469) | Garden soil microbial communities collected in Santa Monica, California, United States - V. faba soil | ecosystem: Environmental > Terrestrial > Soil > Garden | place: USA: California...
GCGCGCGGCCTTCGCGCGATCCTGCGCCAAGACCCCGACGTCGTGATGGTCGGCGAAATCCGCGACCTCGAGACGGCGGAGATCGCCGTGCAAGCGAGCTTGACGGGCCACCTCGTGATGTCGACGCTGCACACGAACACGGCCGTCGGCGCCGTGACGCGCTTGCGCGACATGGGCGTCGAGCCGTTCTTGCTCTCGTCGAGCTTGATCGGCGTGCTCGCGCAACGGCTGGTTCGCGTCCTCGATCCTGCGACTCGCGTTCCGTATGTCGCCAGCGAGTACGAGTGCCGCATGCTCGGCGTCGACCCCGCGAACCCGCCGACGCTCTACCGCGCACCGGCCGCCGAGCAGGGCTATACGGGCCGCACGGGCATCTACGAGCTCGTGAAGGTCGACAACACGATGCGCACGATGATCCACGACGGCGCGGGCGAGCACGACCTCGAGCGCTACGCGCGCACGCTCACGCCTAGCATCCGCGAAGACGGCGTCCACAAGATCCTGACCGGCGTCACGGCGCTCGAAGAGGTGCTCAGGGTCACGCGGAGCGACTGATGGGCGCCTACCAATACGTTGCCGTAGACCCCGGCGGCAAGGAGCATCGCGGGGTTCTCGAAGGCGACACGCCGCGTCACGTCCGCCAGCTCCTGCGCGAGCGGCAGCTTCTACCCGTCGAGGTCGCCGAGATCGAGGAGCGCGAGCACAAGACGCGGCGCCAATTCTCCTTGTTCCGCGGCATTTCGGGGCTCGATCTCGCGCTCCTGACCCGCCAGCTCGCGACGCTCGTCAAAGCCGGCTTGCCGCTCGAGGAATCGTTGCTCGCCGTCAGCGAGCACACCGAGAAGCCGAGGTTGAAGAGCATCCTGCTCGGCGTGCGGGCCAAGGTGCTCGAGGGCCACTCGTTGGCGTCGGGGCTCGACGACTTCCCGCATGCGTTCCCGCCGGTCTACCGCGCGACCGTCATGGCCGGCGAGCAGGCGGGACAACTCGACAGCGTTCTCGAAAGGCTCGCCGATTTCACCGAATCGCGCCACGGGCTGCGTCAGAAGGTCACGCAGGCCATGGTCTACCCGATCCTGCTGACGACGATCGCACTGATCATCATCGTCGTCATGCTGATCGCCGTGGTACCGAAGGTCGTCGGCGTGTTCGAGACGACCGGGCAGGCGCTGCCGATCATGACGCGCATCCTGATCGCGATCTCGAACTTCGTCCAAAACTGGTGGTTCGCGCTGCTCGCCGCGATTGTCGGCGCGGTTTTCCTCGCAGTCCGCGCCATGAGGCACGAGCACGTTCGGCGGCGCGTTCACACCTGGATCTTGCGGGCGCCGCTCTTCGGCCGCGTGGCGCGCGGCCTCAACACGGCGCGCTTCACGCGCACGCTAAGCATTTTGACGGCGAGCGGCGTGCCCGCGCTCGAAGCGCTGCGCATCAGCGCTTCCGTCATTGCGAATCTTCCGATGCGAGCCGCCGTGGAAGAGGCTGCCGTGCGTGTGCGCGAAGGTGGTGCAATCGGCCGGTCGCTCTCGCAATCGAAGCTGTTCCCGCCGATGAGCATCCACCTGATCTCGAGCGGCGAAGCCAGCGGCGAGCTCGACAGCATGCTCGAGCGCGCCGCTAACCATCAAGAAAAGGAGATGGACGGCTTGCTCGCCACGATGTTGAGCGTCCTCGAGCCGCTCCTGATCGTCGTGATGGGACTCGTCGTCTTGGCCATCGTCATGGCGATCCTGTTGCCGATCTTCCAAATCAACCAGCTCGCGCGCTGAGCTTCACACGATCCCGGCGCGCTCTGTGCGCTCGATCACAAAAGCTTTTTTGGGGGTATTGCCATCCTTAGGAGGCGGGTTTATAAAAGCGCCGACTGCGGTCAAGGGGATTCACCGACTCGATACGGAGGGAGAATGAAGTTGAAGGAGTCGGAAAAGAAGAAAGAAGAAGAGGAAGTCGAAGAGGACGACGACGAGGAAGCCGAAGAAGAAGGCACCGAAGCTGCAGCGGAAACCGATAACGTCGGCGACCCTTCGGTTGAAATCAACGTCGAAGAGCTCATTCACGAGCTCGAGGTCGACGGCGTGACTCGTGCCGGCGGAGAGAAGGCCGCGAAGCGGCGCCTCGAAGAGCTCATGGAGAAAAAGCGCTCGAAGCGCGATCTCGAGGATTTCGACGACTACGAAGTTTGACGCGCCAGAGGGTTCGAAGCGCGCTAGTGAAAATCGCGCGAATGCGTGACCAGGTTCCCCAAGAGCTCGCTGTAATCGATGAGCTCTTCCGCGATCACGTGCAGCACCCCACTCTCTTTCTGCACGACTCCGACGACCCCCAGTAATCTCGCGCCGAGCAGCGCGCGCCGCGCTCGCTGCGCGAGCCGTTCCCAGACCACCAGATTCAAATAGCCCGTCTCGTCCTCGAGCGTGACGAACGTGACCCCCGACGCGCTCGAAGGCCGTTGCCTCGTGATCACGAGCCCCGCCGCGCGAACGCGCGAGCCGGCCGCGAGGTCGGCGACCGCACTGGCCGCTCTGACACCGACAGCCTCGAGCCTGTTCCTAAGCAATAGCAGCGGGTGACGGGCGAGACTGACCCCCACGTGGCGATAGTCGGCCGCGATGTCCTCGCCTTCGCTCGGCCTACGCAGGATCGGCAATGCTTCGGCGAAGCGCACGCGCGGCAGCAACTCCGTAGGCTGCGTGACGCCGGCCACCTCCCAGCGCGCACGGTGGCGGTTGCTCGCGAGTGCCGCCAGAGCGCCGGCAGAGGCCAGAGCACCCAAATCCTTGGCGTTTAGGCGCGCTCGCTCGGCCAAGTCCTGCACGCTCGTGAACGGTGCCGCGGCGCGGGCTTCGTGCACGCGCGCGCCCGCCTCGCTCGAGAGGCCCTTCACGAGGCACATTCCAAGGCGCAAAGCCGCCTCGCCGCGCGCGCCGCGCTCGAGCGTGCAGTCCCAGCTGCTGTGGCTCACGTCGATGGACCGTACTTCGACGCCGTGATCGCGGGCCGAGCGCACAAGCTGTTGCGGCGCATAGAAGCCCATCGGTTGACTGTTCAACAGCGCGCAGCAGAATGCCGCGGGCTCGTACCGCTTGAGCCAGGCCGACACGTAGACCAGCAGCGCGAAGCTCGCGGCGTGCGACATCGGAAAGCCGTACTCGCCGAACCCCTTGATCTGGCCGAACAGGCGCTGCGCAAAATCCTGGCTATAACCGCGCTCGACCATGCCCCCGATCAGCCGCGTCTCGAATTTTTCGAGATCGCCGTTGCGCCGCCATGCCGCCATCGCGCGTCGCAGCTGATCGGCCTCGCCCGGCGTGAAGCCGGCCGCGACGATCGCGAGCTGCATGACTTGCTCTTGAAAGATCGGCACTCCGAGCGTGCGCTCGAGCACTTGCTCGACGGCGGGACTCGGGTACGTGACCGCCTCGAGCCCTTCGCGCCGGCGCAGATACGGATGGACCATGTCGCCTTGAATCGGGCCCGGGCGAACGATGGCGACTTCGATGACGAGGTCGTAGTAACACTTCGGCTTCAACCGCGGCAGCATGGCCATCTGTGCGCGCGACTCGATCTGAAACACGCCCATCGTGTCGGCGCGGCAAATCATCTCGTACACGCCCTCGTCCTCGGAGGGCACGGTCGCGAGCGTGAGGCTCCTTCCCGAAAATTGCTCGATGAGGCCGAAGCTGCGCCGGATCGCGGTCAGCATGCCGAGCCCCAGCACGTCGACTTTCATGAGGCCGAGCTCTTCGAGATCGTCCTTGTCCCACTGAATGACGGTGCGCTCCGCCATCGCGGCGTTCTCGATCGGCACGAGCTCATGAACCGCCCGCTCGGCGACGACGAAACCGCCGACGTGCTGCGAGAGATGACGCGGAAAGCCGAGCAGAGACTCGGCGAGCCGGATCCAGCGCCGCACTTTCGGGCTCTCGGGATCGAGACCGGCCTCGCGGATTCGCTCGCCGTCGACCACGCCGCTTTCCCACCATTGCAGCGAGCTCGCGAGCGAAGCGACCTTGATCTCCTCTATCCCAAGCGCCTTGCCGACGTCGCGGATCGCGCTGCGCCCGCGATACGTGATGACGGTAGCCGCCAATGCGGCGCGTTCGCGCGAGTATTTGCGGTAGATGTATTGGATGACCTCTTCGCGGCGCTCGTGCTCGAAGTCGACGTCGATGTCCGGCGGCTCGTTGCGCTCCTTCGAGATGAAACGCTCGACCAAGGTCTGCATGCGCTCGGGGTCGACCTCCGTGATGCCTAAGCAGAAGCAAACGACGGAGTTGGCGGCCGAGCCGCGGCCCTGACACAAGATGCCGATGCTGCGGGCATGCCTCACGATGTCGTGCACCGTCAGGAAATACGCCTCATAGCGCAGCTCGGCGATCAGCGCGAGCTCGTGCTCGATCAAGTTCCGCACTTTCGGCGACTCGCCTCGAGGCCAACGCCACCGGCTGCCGCGCTCGGTCAACGAGCGTAGATGGCTCGTCGGGGTCTCGCCAGCCGGAATCAACTCGTACGGATACTCGTAGCGGAGCTCCGTCAGCGAAAAATTCACGCGCTCGAGGATCGCGAGGGTCTCGCGCAACAACTCCGGCGGGTAACGCCGAGCGAGCTCGCTGACAGGCCGCAGCGAGCGCTCGGCATTCGAGTGGAGCTCGAAGCCGAGCTTATCGAGCGGAGTCCTGTGCCGAATGGCCGTCAGCGTGTCTTGCAGCATGCGGCGCTCGCGGCAGTGCATGTGAACGTTGCCGGCCGCGACCAACGGCACGTCGAGCGCAAGGCCGAGATCCCGCGCCTCGCGCAGGCGGCGCGCGTCGTTGCCCGTGTTCAAGAGCTCCACGGCCGCCCATAGCCGGCCCTCGAAACGCTCCTTGAGCCAACGCCCCGTTCGCACGTCGGCGGCAGGGTCCACGAAGCCGGGCAACCACAACAATAGCCCGTGCGCGCCGAAGTACTCGGCGACGTCGTCGGATTCCAAGCGATACTCGCCCTTCGGAGCGGCGCGGCGCGCGCGCGTGATGAGCCCGCACAACGACGCATAGGCCTGCCGGCTCGAAGCGAGCGCAACGACTTTGAGACCGTCGGCACAGGGAAGCTCGCTGCCGACGACGAGCTTGACGGGCAGCTCTTTGGCGGCCGAATGCGCGCGCACGACTCCGGCCACGGAGCACTCATCGGTCAATGCGAGACCCGCGTAGCCGAGCTCGGCCGCGGTGCTTACGAGCTCGCCGGGATGCGAAGCCCCGCGCAAGAACGAAAAATTGCTGAGGCAGTGAAGCTCGGCGTATTGGCCGTCGGTTCGGGCTTGCATGACTGCCGCGTCAGCCGAATAACCCGTGCACGAACCAAGAACGAGTACGGCGATCGCGAAACACCCACAGTTTCTGGCCTCGGCCGTTCTCAGCCGTGTAGTAATCGCGCGCGACGTCCTGCTCGTCCCACCATCCGGCCTCGATTCGCTCGGGGCCCGAGACGAGCTTCAACGAATCCTTGCGGGCTTCGATGGCCATGGGCTCGTGCAGCAGCCACAACGGCCGAGCTTCTTCGGCAACTGCTCCCTGCGTTGCTCTTGCTCGCGTTGCCCGATCCATCTGCGGCGATTTCGCCCAGGCTTTTTCGGGGCGGTGCTCGGGTATGGCACGCAAGCCATACACGGCCGACGAGCCGAACCGCTCTTGTAGACGCTCGAGCAGCGCGTGTGCGCACTCGTCGTGCGGCTTGGCCTCGAACAAATCGGCGTGCTTGTGCTTCCTGGGCCGAAATTGCCCGCTCTTCATCCGCAGAGCCACGGCCGGGACCGGCAGCGCGCTGCGCTCCAAGCGGTCCTCGACGAGGTCGAGCAATCGCTCTCGATCATGCGCGGGCTCGCGTAAATCGAATTTTTCGACGGTGGACGGCGAATGCAGATGCTCGAAAGAGAGCTCGAGGCTCGCGATCTCGGCTTGCCGCTCGTCGAGCGCTTCACAGAGCTCGTTCAAGAGCTGCTCGACGGCCTCGAGGGCAATGGCGCTGTCGACGGTTTCCTCGCCGAGCTCGACAGCCGCGCTCCAAGCCTGCGGCGTTTTGAATTCGACCCGCAATTCGACTCCGCGGCCGTACGCGCGATCGAGATCGAGCAAATAGGAACGCCCAACTCGGCGAGCGAACCCGTCTCTCGGCAATCTCGCGCACTCTCCGACCGTTCGAAGCCCGAGATCCAAGAGCAAGGCCCGGACATCGGGCGGCCAACGCGTCACCGAGAGCGGCAGCGCGGCCAGGCTACTCGCGAGTTGCCGCCATTCCAAAACGTCCGCGCGCGCCGCTCGCGCCAGCCACAAAGCCGCCGTGGCCGTCGGTGCCGCGCACACGCGAAAGCCGCCGGAGCGCCGCGCGAGCTCTGCGTGCAGCTTGGCCTTGATGGCCTCGAGGGAGCCGAACAGCTTGAGGCTGCCGGCAACCTCGAGCAGCAAGCTTTCGGGCGCCTCGATGCTGACCACGGAAGTCAGCGTTTCGGCCCACGCAGCCAATGACTCGAGGTTTTTCCGCTCGAGCGACGGCGTACGCTCGAATACCTGTAGAGAAGCGGCCAGCGCCATGGCCGTACTGAGCTTCATTCCCGAGACGATGCCGGCCTCGGCGGCCGCGGAGCTCGCGGCGACGACGTGCAACTGCCCTCGTTCCGCCTCGACGACGACGCTAGGCAGGGCCGACCCGGCTGCAGCGAGACTTTCGAGCGCGAGATTCGGCAAGCACACGGCGATCCAAAGCTGCAGCTTGCTCGGTGCCGCTTGCTCGAAAGCGCGCGGAGACTCCGAAGGCGCCGCCGCGAACAAGTCGAGAGAGTGCAGAACGCGCGGCACGGCCGTTCACTGGGGCAAGGCCCGAGCCTCGGACGCGGTAGCGAGCGTGAAACCGGCTACGTCGACGACGCCGGGCCGGCCGCCGCGGCATTTGAAGATCTCGACGCGAGTGGCCGCATCGTGCGACGGCACTTTCGAAAGAACGATCCGCAGCGCGGCCGGCGAGCGCTGCGCACGCACGCTTTCCGGCCGGAACAGCAAAACCCAACACCCTTGGTCCTCGGCTGCGAGCTGCAGGCGCCGCAAAATGACATCGTCGGCCGCTGCGACCCAGGCCAACACACCCGCGCTCGAACCCGAGCGCACGGCTTGCTCGATAGCCCACAGCCGGCTTTTGCTACCCGACGTCGGGTGAATCATCAGCAAGCGATCGGTGTCGACGCCGTGCTGCTGCAATGCAGGCGCGTATGGAACGAACGGTGGAGCAACCCAAGCGACCCACTTCTTGGGCTTGGCCGGATCTTCTTTCGTCAATGCCGCCAATGCGGGCATCAACAAACCGAGCTCGCCGATTCCGTAACCGTCGACGAGTATTTCGGTAACGGCTCCTAGTGGCCAGCCGCCGCCGGGCAGCGCGCGGTCGAGCTCGCTAAACCCCGTTGGAACGGCTGCACGGACAGCGGCGGCGGCTTTGCCTCGCCAGATCCGCGCGTGCCAATCGTTCCATTCCACGAGCTTGCCGAATCGACACTCGCCTTCACTTCATCGAGTCGCGCACGACACCGACGACTACACCCTCGATGGCCAACGATTGCTCGCGCAAATCCACTTGAATCGGCGAGAACTCGGGATTCTCCGGCATCAACCAAACGCGGTGCCCTTCCTGGCGATAGCGTTTGACGGTGACTTCGTTTTCCAAGCGCGCGACGACGATTTGCCGCGCCCTGACTTCGGGCGTGCGATGCACTGCAACCAAGTCGCCGTCCAAAATTCCGGCGTCACGCATGCTCATGCCGTGAACACGAAGTAAAAAATGCGGCGGCTTCCGAAAAAGATCGGGATCGATTTGATAACGAGCCTCGATGTGCTCCTCCGCGAGAATCGGTTGACCTGCGGCCACGCGCCCGACGAGTGGTAAACCAATTTGCTCGCGCATCGAATCTTTGAGCCGAATACCGCGCGACATACCCGGCAAGAGCTCGATGACTCCTTTGCGCTCGAGCGCACGCAGGTGCTCCTCGGCTGCGTTGACGGAGCGAAATTTCAGTGTCTTGGCGATTTCAGCACGCGTGGGCGGCATGCCCGTCTCGTGCATAACTTTCTGAACAAGCTGCAAAATTTGCCGCTGCCGCGGGGTGAGCTCGCGCATGACCGTAGCCCTGTATAAAAACTCAGTATGACACTATATACAGCCCGTCCACTCGACGAGTCAAGCGGCATTTTTTAGGTGCGAAAAAAGAGCCGTGCTCTGCACTCCGAATGTGCACTCACATGTCTGTAAACGACGACGAACGCCCGAAGACATACGACTGAAGACCTACAAAGACCATTTTCAAATTGCAGTCGCATGCGCTTTGGGAAATAATGCTTGCGGTTTTGGTTTCACTCACTAGTCAGGGGTATTCAATAATGGCCACAAAAATCCAGGCTGCTCTGCGGGCAGCGGCGCTCGTCGGCAGCTTTGCGATCGTGACCGGTTGCATGAGCGTCACCACGGAGCAACTCGACATGGTCCGTGCGACTGCTGAAGCTGCGCAGAACGCTGCGAACGCTGCACAACGTACGGCTACGCAAGCACAACAGGCTGCCTCGGGTGCTCAGAGCACCGCGAACCAAGCTCTGCAAGCGGCGCAAGCGGCCCAGGCCTGCTGCGATGCGACGAACCAGAGAGTGGATCGCATGTTCGAGCAATCGCAGGCGAAGTAATTATTCCTAACTAAAGCAAGAATGCGGCTCGAGAGAGCCGCATTCCTTTCATCAAACCGCCACTCGTGGCGGTTTTTTTTTTGCTGAAGATTTAGTGGGCCGAATCCGGCGACGCGGCAGCGATCTCAGCGGCGAGCGGCGTCGCGCTACCGGCGACGGACACGGCTTCCGGGACACCGCTACCGAGCTGCGCGACGCGTTCCGCCGTGTCCCAATCGAGCTGCACTTGGCGCTCGTCGGTCGCGGCGATGTAGGCACGCATGAGGCTCGTCAACGGCGACTCTTGGATCGGCTCGGAAGCCGCCGACTCATCGGCGACGGCCTCGCCATCGACGTTGCTCTCGTGCAGCGCGGGGTGCGATTCCAGATACAAGGTGCCATCGGCCGTCCACCCGATCTTCACCGGCTGATTGACGATATTGACGGGGGTACCGACCGGCACGGTCTTGTAGAGCGCTTCGATGTCCTCCGGGAACATGCGCACGCAACCGTGCGTAACGCGCATGCCGACGCCGGAGGGTTTGTTCGTTCCGTGGATCAGATAGCCCGGCAAACCGAGACGCATGGCGTGCTTGCCGAGCGGGTTATCGGGGCCCGGCGGAACGACGCGCGGCAAGATGTCGTTGCGAGCCGCATGCTCGTCGCGAATCGACTCCGGCGGATACCAGCTCGGATTCGCGACCTTGCCCGTGATCGACGTGACGCCGAGCGGCGTCGACCAGTCCATGCGGCCGATGCTGATCGGGTGCGTGATGACTCGGCGCGAGCCCGGCGCAATGCCTTCGGGCAGCGGGCCCGATTGCGCGGGGAAATAGTACATGCGCAGCTCGGCGACGTTGACGACGATGCCGTGTTGCTTAGCGCGCGGCAGCACGTACCGACTCGGGATCGTGATCTTCGTGCCCGTGCCGGGCAACCAAGCGTCGACACCGGGGTTGGCTTGCCGCAGCTCTTCGTAGCCGACGTTGTAGGTGCGCGCCAACGACACGAACGTGTCTTCGTGGCGCGCATCGATGACCTGGACCTCGCCGAAGACTTCGTCGCCTTCGCCGATCCAGTACTCCGCGGCCTGCGCCGACGTCGCGACGCAGAACACCAGGGGCAAAGCGAACCGAGCTATACGCAACATGCGCACATTATACGGCCCACGGCGGCGATGACTATGAGCGCCAGTCGGCACTCCGTGGGACTTTCGGTCAATAACGGACGAGGCTAGCACCCCAGGTGAAGCCGCCGCCGAACGCTTCGAGCAGCAACAAGTCGCCGCGCTTGATGCGGCCGTCCCGAATCGCGGTATCGAGCGCCATCGGCACCGACGCGGCGGAGGTGTTGCCGTGCTCGCGGACCGTCAGGATCACGCGCTCCATCGGCATCTCGAGACGTTTCGCGGTCGCGCTGATGATGCGGATGTTCGCTTGGTGCGGGATGAGCCAGTCGATCTGACCCTTCTCGAGGTTGTTCTTCTCGACGACGTCGTCGACGAGGTTCTCGAGCGTCTTGACCGCCACCTTGAAAACCTCGTTGCCTTTCATGCGCAGGGCCGCACCCTCGCGCTGCCGCAACGAGACGCCGCTCGACGCGTAAAGCAGGTCGCGATAGCGCCCATCGGCGCCCAACGTCGAGTAGAGAATGCCGGCATCCTCGGACGCCTCGAGGATGACCGCGCCGGCGCCGTCGCCGAACAGCACGCACGTCTCGCGGTCGGTCCAGTCGATGATGCGCGACATCGTCTCGGCGCCGATGACGAGCGCGCGCCGCGCCGTTCCCAAACGGATGAATTGATCCGCCACGGCAAGCGCGTACAAGAATCCCGAGCAGGCGGCCTCGAGGCTGAACGCCGGGCAAGCCTTGATGCCGAGCTTGTCCTGCACGAGGCAGGCGACGTTCGGAAAGATCAGGTCGGGCGTCGTCGTACCGACGAGCACGAGATCGATGTCGCCGGCCGTCAGGCCCGCGTTCTCGAGCGCGGCGAGCCCGGCCTTGTAGGCAAGGTCGCTCGTGAACTCGCCGTCGGCCGCGATGTGCCGAAACTCGATGCCGGTGCGCGACTTGATCCACTCGTCGGAGGTCTCGACCATCCTCTCGAGCTCCGCGTTGGTCAGGATCCGCTGCGGGAGATATTTGCCGGTACCGACGATGCGCGAGTACATCTAGTGGGGCCGATTCTCGACGAGCTTGCCGATTTGAAGTGGAACGCCTTTACGCGCTTCTACGATCGCCGCTTGAACGGCGTTCTCGAATGCGAACTGATCCGCGGAGCCGTGGCTCTTCAATACCACCCCGTTGAGCCCTACGAGGCTCGCTCCATTGTAGCGGCGCGGATCGAGTCTGCCGCGTAGCGCCTCGAGCGCCGGTTGCGCGACGAGGCCCTGCACGTTGCGCAATAGATTGCGGCGGAACTCTTCCTTCAAGAAAGCGCCCACGAGCCGCGCAACGCCTTCCATCGTCTTCAACGCGACGTTACCGACGAATCCGTCGCTGACGACGACGTCGACGTCCGCGTGAAAAATCCCGTCGCCTTCGACGAAGCCGACGTAGTTCAGCCCGCTCTTGGCGAGCAGCTCGCCCGCCTCGCGCACGGTCTCGTTGCCCTTGATGTCCTCGAGCCCGATGTTGAGCAGCCCGACGCGCGGCCGCGCGACCTCGAGCATGTCTTCCGCGACGACCGAGCCCATCAGCGCGAACTGCAGCAGATGCTCGGGCGTGCAGCCGACGTTCGCGCCGAGATCGAGCATGTACGTCGGGCCCTCGACGCCGGGGACTGCCGAGATGATCGCCGGCCGGTCGATGCCGGGCAGCGTCTTCAGCACGTAGCGCGCGGTCGCCATCAACGCGCCGGTATTGCCGGAGCTCACGCACGCATCGGCTTCGCCGCCTTTGACGAGCTCGATCGCGACGCGCAAGGAAGAATCTTTCTTACGACGCAAGGCATCGGCGGGCGGCTCGTCCATCGAGACGACTTCGGTCGCCTCCTTGAAGCCGAGCCTCGCGCCGTAGCGATCTTCGGCTTGCCGCTTCGCGCGTTCGAGCACGTCGGGCAGGCCGACGAGCGTGAGGCTCACGGAGTCGTCGCGTTCGAGAGTCGCAAGAGCCGCAGGGACCACGGCGTCCGGCCCGTGGTCTCCGCCCATGGCGTCCAACGCAATTGTGACCTTGCGACTCACGCCGGCTTGGGATTCGATCGATGTGCGCAACTGGGGTACGCCCACCAACGCGAAGCCAACGGACTACTCTTGCTCGGCTTCCTGCGGAACTTCGAAAACCTTCTTGCCGCGGTAAAAACCGTCGACCGTGACGTGGTGACGACGATGCGTCACACCCGTCGTGGCGTCGGCCGACAACGTCGGGCCGGTCAACGCATCGTGCGAACGACGCATGCCGCGCCGGGAAGGCGTCTTGCGGCTCTTCTGAACTGCCATTGCTGAAATCTCCTCGACCTAAACTTTCGAGCGGCCGATCTACGGCTGCTCACCCTGCCCGGCGAGCGACCGCGCCAAGCTACCACAGTCCTCGACGCGCGCGTGCTTCGGCACCAGCGGAATCGCGACGATCAGCTCGTCCTCGATCAACTGGGCCGGCTGCAATCGCCCGTCTTCCAACTCGAACGGCTCGAATCCCGTCGGCACCGTCTCCGGCAGTGAGTCGCCGTCGGCGATCACGACGTTCACGCTCTCGTCGAGCTCGTGCCGAAACGGCTCGAGACAACGCTGGCACATGAGCTCGACGGCCGTTTCAAACTCGAGCTCCGCACCCACCCAACCGTCACCGCGCTGTCGAAAACGCAGTGTTGCTCTTACACTGCCGGCATCCGATTGGAGCAGGCTTTTGAGGCGCGTCAGCGTGCCGACCTCGAGCTCGCCGCTGAGCGTAACCCCGCGTGCCGCCAGTGATTCCAGGTCGCGCAGACTGTACCAGGCGTGCAGCGACCCCGACATAGGCCGCGCATCCTATATGAGCAGGTTTCTGGCGTCAAAACCGTGAGTTACGAGAACCGAACCTAGAGTTTTCCCATGGCCCCGATCGTCCTCGCCTCGACCTCCCCTTATCGCCGCGAGCTGCTCGCCCGGCTCCGGCTGCCGTTTACGACGCGCTCGCCGGAAACGATCGAGAACGCCATCGACGGCGAAGCGCCGGCCGCGATGGCGGCCCGCTTGGCGCTCGCGAAGGCCGGCAGCATCGTCGCCCCGAACAGCCTCGTGATCGGCTCGGACCAGGTCGCCTCGCTCGAAGGCGAGGTGCTGCGCAAGCCCGGCACTGCCGAGGTCGCGGTCGCGCAGCTTCGTGCCTGCCGCGGGAGGACCGTGCAGTTCCACACGGCCGTCGCCGTCGTCGCGACGGGGTCGCACCGCACGCTACAGCATGTCGACTGCACGGAAGTGCTCTTTCGCCGGCTCGACGATGCCGCGCTCGAGCAATACGTCCGGCTCGAAAGCCCGCTCGACTGCGCCGGCAGCTTCAAGTCCGAGGGGCTCGGGGTGGCGCTCTTCGAGCGCATCCACACCGAGGACCCGACGGCGCTGATCGGGCTGCCGCTGATCTTCGTCGCCGACGCGCTCAGGGCGCTGGGCGCCGATCCGCTCGACCCTTCGCGTTCTTGACCTCGAGCGCCGTCAGCACCGCTTTCAGATCCTCGGGCAGCGGTGCGCTGACGTTGAACGGCTCGCCGGTCTCGGGCCAATCGAATGACAGCGAGTGGGCGTGCAGGAACATCCTTCGCAAGCCGAACGACTTCAGATACTCGTCGAAATCCTTGTCGCCATAGCGCTCGTCGCCTGCCACGGGATGGCCCGCATGCGCCGCATGGACGCGGATCTGGTGCGTGCGCCCCGTGTCGATCGAGACCTCGACCAGCGACGCGGTCTTGCCGTATCGATCGAGCAGGCGGAATGCGCTGCGCGCTTCCTTGCCGAACTCATCGACCTTCACACGAGCTTCGCCGCCGACGCGATGCGTCACGAGCGGCTCGTCGATCTCGGTCGTGCCTTCGGGCCACTGCCCTTTGACGAGCGCAAGGTAGCGCTTGTCGACGGCGCTTTCGCGCAGCAGCTGGTGCAGCACGCGCAATGCGCTGCGGCGCTTCGCGAGCAGCAGACAGCCAGACGTATCGCGGTCGAGACGGTGAGCGAGCTCGAGATCCTTGACGTCGGGCCGCAAGAGGCGCAGCGCCTCGATGCAGCCTAAGCTGACGCCGCTACCGCCGTGAACGGCGAGCCCCGCGGGCTTATCGAGAACCAAGACTCGCGCGTCCTCGTAAATGATCCGCTCGCCGAGCCATTCGAGCCGGTCGGGCGTCACGGCAGACGGGGTCGCCGACCGCATGCCGACCGGGGGCACGCGGACGCGGTCGCCGGCCTTCAGGCGGTAGCTCGGGCTCGTGCGGCCCGAGTTGACGCGCACCTGACCCGAGCGAATCAGGCGATAGACGTGGCTTCGCGGCACGCCCTTGAGCTCGCCGAGCAGGTAGTTGTCGAGCCGTTGGCCGGCCCGCTCGGCGTCGACCTCTCGCTGGCGCGCGGGCTGCGCCCCGGTTTTTGCGGGGGGGCGTTTTTGCGGTGGATTCAATGGGGTACGAATTGAGCCTTAAGAACCGTATGTTATAGTACCGACACGGGAAGCGATCTATTGGGGTGAGTCCTCGAACGCTCCCGAACCTTATTCTGGCGGTAGCTCATCACAGGCGAGCTGCCAGTGTTAGGAACATCACTACTAGGCGGAACCGGAGATTTCGGGTCCCGCATCTGCGTAAGGCGATGGCTCTCCGTAGCAAATCCAACTCTCTAGAACGAGCCACGGATCGAGCAACGCCTTTCCTATTTGCATCGTGCCGAGGCGGGCCCGAGCCCGGCCGCACGCCGTCGCAGACCGCGGTTGCGAACCGAACCTCCGTGCAAGCCGTTACCGCACTGAGGATCTATGAAGCGAATGTTGGTGAATGCAACTCAACGGGAAGAGTTGCGCGTGGCCATGGTGGACGGCCAAAAACTCTATGACCTCGATATCGAGGTACCTTCCAGAGAACAACGTAAGTCAAACATCTACAAGGCCCGCATCACTCGGATAGAGCCGAGCCTCGAGGCCTGTTTCGTAGATTTCGGCGTTCAGCGCCACGGTTTCCTGCCGCTCAAGGAAATCTCGAGCGAGTACTACGTCAAGCAGCCCGAATCGGGCGACCGCGTCAACATCCGCGACGTCCTGCGCGAAGGCCAGGAAATCGTCGTCCAGGTGGACAAAGAAGAGCGCGGCACCAAGGGCGCTGCTCTGACGACGTTCATCAGCCTGGCCGGCCGGTTCATCGTGCTGATGCCGAACAACCCCGGTGCGGGCGGCGTCTCGCGGCGCATCCAGGGCGAGGAACGCGACTCCGTGCGCCAGTCCCTCGAGGACTTGCAGATCCCCGACGGCATGGGGTGCATCGTCCGTACGGCCGGCATCGGCCGCACGACCGAGGAGCTCAAGTGGGACTTGGACTACCTGCTGCGCGTGTGGGAAGCCATCAAGCAGGTCGTCGTGACGCGCCCTGCCCCGTTCCTGATCTATCAGGAAGGCAACGCGATCGTGCGCGCGCTGCGCGACTACTTCTCGAACGACATCGGCGAGATCCTGATCGACAACCCTGCGATCTATCAGGAAGCCGTCGAGTTCATGGAGCGCGTGCTGCCGCACAACATCAAGAAGCTCAAGCTCTATGAAGACAACACGGTGCCGCTGTTCACGCGGTACCAAATCGAGAGCCAGATCGAGTCGGCGTACGGCCACAAGGTCCAGCTACCGTCCGGCGGCAGCATCGTCATCGATCGCACCGAGGCGCTGACCGCGATCGACATCAACTCGTCGCGCGCGACCAAGGGCGAGGACATCGAAGAGACCGCGCTCAACACGAACCTCGAAGCCGCGGACGAAGTCGGCCGGCAGCTGCGCATCCGCGACTTGGGCGGCCTCGTCGTCGTCGACTTCATCGACATGGGCCCGCAGCGCAATCAGCGCGAGGTCGAGGATCGTCTGCGTGCGGCCGTCCGTCACGACCGCGCGCGCATCCAGATCGGCAAGATCTCGCGCTTCGGCTTGCTCGAGCTGTCGCGGCAACGCCTGCGGCCGTCGCTCGAGGAGTCGACGCAATCGGTCTGTCCGCGCTGCAGCGGCGCCGGCAACATCCGCAGCGTCGAATCGCTGGCGCTGGCCGTTCTGCGGCTCGTCGGCGAGGAGGCGCGCAAGGAGCGCACCGCGAAGGTCATCGCGCAGTTGCCGATGGATGTCGCGAACTACATTCTCAACGAGAAGCGCGATTGGGTGCAGACGCTGCAGGAAGCGAACGGCGTGCAGGTCGTGCTGCTCGGCAACCCGGATCTCGACACACCGAACTACACGTTGCGGCGCGTGCGCGACGACGAGGTCGGCGCACCCGAGAACGCGGGCACGAGCTACAAGCTCGTCGCTCCGAAGCCCGACATCTCCGAGGCGTACGAGGAAATCAAGAAGCAGCCGAAGACCGAGGAGGCTGCGGTCTCGAACGTGCTGCCGACCACGCCGGCTCCGACGCCGGCAGCGCCGCCACCTCCGCCGCCGGTTGAGGAACCGCCGAAGGCCGTCGTTGTCGCGAAGGCCGGCATCTTCAAGCGGCTGTGGGATTTCCTGTTCGGCAGCGGCGGCGAGACGCCTGCGCCGAAGGTCGCCGATAGCAGCGGCGACCGGCAGCGCTCGCGGGATCGCGGCCGAGACCGCGAACGCGATGGCGATCGCGGCCGGGACCGCGACCGAGACCGAGACCGAGACCGCGATCATCGCGGCGGGCGCGGCGATCATCGCCGCGATCGCGACCGAGATCGCAACGCTCCGAGAGGCCGCGACCGAGATCGCGACCACGGCCGCGACCGTGAGCATGGCCGCGACCGAGATCGCGATCGCGACCGCAATCGCGACTCGCGCCCGGGTGGCGACGCGAACGCAAACCGCCCGCGTCCCGAGCCGCAACAGGGCCAAGGCGCGCAGCAGCACGGGCAAGGGCCGCAGGGGCAGCAGGGGCAGCAGGGGCAGCAAGGCCAACAGGGCCAGCAAGGCCAGCCGGGGCAACCGGGTCAGCCCGGCCGCGGCGGCCGACGCTCGCGCCATCGCCGCGGCGGAGGACAACGCCACGAGCACGGTCAGCAGCGCCCTGCGCAGGGCGACGGCAACCAGACGCCGCAGAACGAGCCGAGCGCGGCACCCGAAGCGCCGTTCCAGCCGCAAGCGGAGCCGAGCGCAGCCTACGAGGCGCCGCCGCAAGAGATGCGCGAGCCCGAGGCGCCGCGCGAAGTAGCGCCCGAGCATAGCTACGAGCCGGCGCCCGAAGCCGGCTTCGCGAGCAGCCCGCCGCGCGAGGAGTGGTCGCCTCCGCCCGAGCGAAGCTTCACGAGCGAGCCGCAAGAACCGGCCGTTGCGCATGCGAGCTCGGAAGGCGGTCCGCCGAGCTCGGACGAGCGCCAGGTCAGCTAGCCGGCGTCGCGTGCGACGTCCGCGGCTCCACCGCGAGGAGCCGGCGGCGCGGAGGTCTTGAGATATTCGAGGACGCCGGCAGCGGCCTCCTCGACGAGATCGAGCACGCGCTCGAAACCCGTGATGCCGCCGTAGTAAGGATCGGGCACCTCGCGCGAGCCGAGATGCGGCGCGAACTCGAGCAGCAACTTGATGCGGCTGCGGAGCTCGACGGGACACATCTCGAGCAAGAACTCTTTGTTTTGCTCGTCCATCGCGAGCACGAGCTCGAACCGCTCGAAGTCCTGCGCGATGACTTGCCGTGCGCGTAGCGGCTTCAAGTCGACGCCGCGACGCTCGGCGACGCGGCACGCGCGCGGGTCCGGAGGCGCGCCCGTGTGGTAACCGTGCGTCCCCGCCGAGTCGATCTCGACCTCGAGCTCGGGCGCGCGTTCGACCATGAGCTTGCGAAACACGCCTTCGGCCGTCGGCGAGCGGCAGATGTTGCCCATGCAGACGAACAAGATGCGCCGCGCCGTCGGCGAATCCGGCTCCTTGATACCGACGGCTCGCGCCATCGTGCGCTTGAAGGTTTCGAGCAGCTCTTTCATCGACGTCACGACATCGCGCGCGGAGCGTCCGCAAAGTAGCGACGCACCCTCGCGAGGTCTTCTTCGGTGTCGACGGCCGGCGCCGGCGGCTCGGCCGCCCTCTCGACGATGATGCGATGCCCCAACCAGAGCGCGCGCAGCTGCTCGAGCTTCTCGGCTTCCTCGAGCGCGCACGGCGGTGCCGCGCTGATCGCCTTCAGGCTGCCGACGCGATACGCGTAGAGTCCGATGTGGCGCAGCACGCCGGGCATGCGGCCGTCGCGCGGCCACGGAATCGGCGCACGACTGAAGTAGAGCGCCCAACCGTCCTTGTCGGTCACGACCTTGGCCAAGTTAGGATCGCGAAACTCGGTTTCCGACTCGAGCGGGGTTACGAGCGTCGCGATCGCAGCTTCGCTGTGCCAGCCGAGCAACCGCGCTGTCTGCGCGATACACACGGGCGAGATCAGCGGCTCGTCACCCTGAACATTGACCACGATCTGCGCGTCGTCCCACTCGAAACGCCGCGCGAGCTCCGCGATGCGATCCGTGCCGCTCGCGTGCTCGGTCGAAGTCATCTCGACGGGTGCGCCGAACGAGCGGCATGCCGCGGCGATGCGCTCGTCGTCCGTCGCGACGATGACCTCGCTCGCGCCGCTCTTCTGCGTTTGCCGGTAGACCCACTCGATCATCGGCCGGCCCGCGATGTCCTTGAGCGGCTTGCCCGGCAGGCGCGTCGAGGCATACCGCGCCGGTATGACCGCGATGAAACCTTCCGTCACGCGCGCGCCCCGATGTCACGCAGGATCAAACGCATGAGCCGCGCCGCGGGGTCGGCCTCGAACGTAAAATCCACCACGACGCACCACACGTCATTCGCCTTGAGGTGCTCGCATTTTACTGCGTCCTTCTCGGTGATCAGTACGGCGCCAGGCTCATCGAAAGTCAGCGTGTCGAGCGTGATCTCGGCGTGGTCGTCGAGCGGGTGCTCCTCGACGTCGAGACCTGCGTCGGACAGGAGGTCGAAGAATCGCTGCGGATTGCCGATGCCGGCGACGGCATGCACGGGCTTCGCCTTGAACGACTCGAGAGGCCGCTCCGAGCCGTCCTTCAAGTGATAGACCTTCGTGACGACGGCCTCGGCGCGGAATACGCCGGCATGCCCCCAAGTCCCGCCGTTCACGACGATCGCGTCGACCTCATGCAGGCGCGACGGCGGCTCGCGCAGCGGTCCCGCCGGCAGGCACAAACCGTTGCCCATGCCGCGCGCTCCGTCGACGATCGCGATCTCGAACGCGCGCGCGAGACGGTAATGCTGCAGCCCGTCGTCGGACAGCACGACGTCGACGCGCTGCTCCTCGAGCAGCGCTCGGACGCAAGCGACCCGATCGGGCCCCGCGACGACGGGGCAACCGGTCCGCCGCGCAAGCAGCACGGGCTCGTCGCCGACCTCGTCGGGATCGCTGTCGGGCGAGACCGCGCGCGGCCACTCGGTGCCCTTGCCGCGATAGCCGCGCGTCACGATACCGACCTTGCGGCCGCGCTGCTTCAAGTGCTCGGTGAGCCAAATGACGAACGGCGTCTTGCCCGTGCCGCCCACGCTGACGTTGCCGACGACGATGACGGGAACGTCGGCCTCGACGGTCGGCCGCCAGCCGCGCCGGTAGGCTTCGCGGCGCAGCCAAGTCAGCGCGATATAGACGAAGGAGATCGGCCAGAGCACGAACTTGAGCGGGCTCTTCCCGTACCAAACGCCATTCAGGACCTCGGTTACGGAAGGCATCGCGTCACTCGGTGAATTGCATCTTGTATAGCGAAGCGTAGTAACCGCCCGACGCCAGCAGGTCGGTGTGCGTTCCGGTCTCGACGATTCTTCCTTCTCGCATCGCGACGATGAGGTCCGCGCGCTCGACCGTCGATAACCGATGCGCGACGACGAGCGTCGTCCGCCCGCGCATGAGACCCGCGAGCGCTGCCTGGATGCGGCGCTCGGATTCCGTGTCGAGCGCCGAAGTCGCTTCGTCGAGAATCAACAGCGGCGCATCCTTGAGCAGCGCCCGCGCGATCGCGATGCGCTGCCGCTGGCCGCCCGACAGCAGCGAGCCGCGCTCGCCGACGCGCGTATCGAGGCCCTGCGGCAGAGCCGCCGCGAACTCCGTGACGTATGCGGCCTCGGCGGCGGGGGCGGCGGCGGGGCGGGCGGGGGGGGGCCGCGCCCCCGCCGCGCGGGGGGTGGGGGTCGGGTGGGCGGGCAAAA
>Ga0315912_10002412_pt1 | contig 19993 bp, 17 predicted proteins | sample VfabasoilMG_FD_204469 | JGI IMG/M metagenome (GOLD analysis project Ga0315912, IMG submission 204469) | Garden soil microbial communities collected in Santa Monica, California, United States - V. faba soil | ecosystem: Environmental > Terrestrial > Soil > Garden | place: USA: California...
GCGGTGCGGCGTCAGCCGAAGTGAGGCCTCGAACTCCCGCAGCCCCTCGCGCGGCTGGCCGGCCTCGAGCAGCAGCTCTCCGAGCAGCTCGCGCATCGGCGACAAGCGATTCTCCATCGCCACGTGTTTCTCGCTGCGGTCTTCGCGGTCCGCGGCCTCGCGCATCCGCGTGATCGCGCGCGCGGTGTCGCGTTCGGCCAGCGCGATCCAGGCGTCGGCCGCGGCCTCCTGGATGGCGACTTGATCGGCCCAATACGGTTCGTCGGCCGCCGTGAGCTCCTGGCGGAGGCGTGACAGCTGCACGAGGTCGTCGCGGCCGCGCATGGGCTGACCGGACCGTGCGGCGCCCACGGCGCGCCCGAACCAGATGATGGCCTCGGCCTGCTTGAAGTTGGTCGTGATGGGCGGGAGCGCGGCTGCTTCCTGCCAGGCGCCCCGCTCGAATGTGTAGCGGACCGGAATCGCGGCCCACCCTGTGTGCGCGGTGATCGACGAGGTGGCGGGAATGCCGTCGATCGAGTTGCGCACGTCCAGAATGGCGCGTGCTTCGGCGTCCTGCGCGAGCTGCAGGTAGGCGTTCACCAGGAAGTCGAGCAGATGGTAGCGGCCCGCAATCGACGCGGGCCTCGCCGCAGCTGCCGGACTGGTGCTGGCCGCATAGGTGCGCGCCGCCGCATCGGCCGCGATGTTGGTGCGAATGGCGTCGGGCCACATGCCCAGCGTCGAGAAGGTGTGCGACGGCATGTGGAGCGCGTGCGGGGCCGACGGCGCCAGCGTGGCGTAGCGGCGCGCCGCCGGCAGCCCCTTGGCTGCGATCGGAGCGTAGTCGTAGGCGTGGATCAGATAGTGCGGAATCCCGGGGTGATCGGGATGAGCCCGTTGCAGCGGCTCCAGCAGTTTGGCCGCCTTGAGCTGCTTCGCGTAGGTCTTGTCGGTGAGATCGACCGCTTCGAGGAGCGCCAGCGCGTAGAAGACCGTGGCCTCGGTGTCGTGTGCATGGCGGGCGTGGAGCTGCGCCATCGCTGCTTCATAGCGGTCGCTGCGCGTGCGCTGGTTCACGCTCTGATAGTCCCGGTAGAACGCGGCGAGCGCGTCGATCCACTCGCGTTCGAGCGCCGTCGGCGACCCCGTGGTGCGAGCCTTCTCGACGGCGTCCCAGCCCTGCTTGAGCAGCGCGTCGCCGAAGGGGGCGGTGAGCGGATTCGGCCGCTGGCTGATGGCGATGCCCCAGTACGCCATCGCGCACGACGGATCCTTGTCGGCCACCGCGCGAAACGCCTTTTCGGTCTCCGGGTAGAAGAACGAGTGGAGCATCGCGACCGCGCGATCGAAGTCGGCCTGCACCGCGGCGTTGCACGACGTGGGGAAGTGCACGCGCCCGAACGACTCGCCGCCGCCGTGCCCGGCGTGGTCCGCTTGCGCCGACAGGGTGACCGTGCTCGCGGCGATCGCGGCGGCTACGAAAAGGCCTGGGTATCTCATGGGAGGCTCCGGCACATTCTACGGGCAGTCATCCGCGTTCCCCTTGACGTTCGAAAGGAGTGAACCTTACACTTCTTTCGTTCGTCCAAAGGAGCCGACGTGAAAGACAAGAGCGACGTACTGCAGGGAACGCTCGACATGCTGGTGCTGCGCGCGCTGCAGCTCGAAGCGATGCACGGGTGGGGCATCACGGAGCGGATCGGGCAGTGGTCCGAGCAGGTGCTGCAGCTCGGACAGGGGAGCCTGTATCCGGCGCTCTACCGCATGGAGCGGCAAGGATTCATCCGCTCCGAGTGGCGCGTGACCGACAACAACCGCCGGGCGCGCTACTACTCGATGACCGCCAGCGGCCGGCGGTACCTGCACGACTCGCTCGCGCAGTGGCGGCGCGTATCGCGCGCGATCAACCTCGTTCTCGAGGTCACGACCGCGAACTGAGGAGGGCAGTATGGGACTCGACGATCGGCTCTCCGAAGAAATCCGGTTCCACATCGAGCAGCAGACGGAGAAGAACCTGCAGGCCGGCATGTCTCCTGAGGAGGCGCGCCGGCAGGCGCTGATCCAGTTCGGCGGCGTGCAACAGACACGCGAGCGGACCCGCGACGAGTTCCGCGGCGCCTACCTGGAAAACCTGGCGCGCGACGTTCGCCACGGCCTGCGCTCGCTGCGGCGGCATCCGGGCTTCACGGCGATGGCCGTGCTGTCGCTCGCGATCGGCATCGCAGCCAACGCGGTGATTTTCGGCATCGCCAACGCGGTGCTGTTCCGCCCCTCGCCGGTCGTCGACCCTGCCACGCTCGTGAACATCTACGAGTCGGAAGCCGACCAGGGCCTCAATCCGCTGTCCTATCCGAACATCGAAGACCTTCGCCGAGGCACCACCACGACGTTCCGCGGGATCGTGGCCTCGGCCGTCGCGGCCGGACGGGTGCAGTACGGAGGCACCGCGGGCGCGGTGATCGGTGAGGCGGTGACGGGCGGCGCGTTTGGGCTTCTCGGCGTCGAACCTTACCTGGGCAGGGCGATTGAAACCCGCGACGACGTGGCCCGTGGCGGCCATCCCGTCGTCATGCTCAGTCACGCGTACTGGCAGCGTGCGTTCGGCGGCGACCCACAGGTGATCGGCCGCACGGTGAGGCTCTCGGGCCGCGACTACTCGATCATCGGCGTCGCGCCGGCCTCGTATCGCGGCGGCCTGCCGGCCATCACGCCATCGTTCTACGTCCCCATGTCGATGTTCGACGAAGTCATGGGCGCCGAGGCGCTCGACCGGCGCGGCTTTCACAGCTTCTTCGTGCGAGCGCGGCTGGCCCCCGGCGTGACGTTCGCGCAGGCCGACCATGCCGCGTCGCTCGTGGCCGCCGACCTCACTCGCACGCGTCCGGACGGATGGACGCCGGGCCAGCGGTTCTCGCTCGTGCCGTCCACGGATGTCCAGATTCTCCCGGGAGTGGACGGGCTCATTCGCGCGGCGGTGTGGCTGCTCGTGGCGGTGGTGGGACTGGTGCTGCTGCTGGCGTGCACGAATCTCGCGAGCTTTCTCGTGGCGCGGGCGCTCGATCGATCGCAGGAGGTGGCCGTGCGCCGCGCCCTTGGCGCGACACGAGGGGCGCTCGCGCGACAGATGCTCGTCGAGAGCGCCTTGCTGGGGCTCGGTGGTTCGGTGGTAGGACTTCTCCTGGCGCTCGCCCTTCTCAAAGCCGTGCTCGCGCTCGATCTGCCGCTGCCGTACGGCATGCGGCTCGATCTGCATCTCGGTCTGAGCCAGGCGACGCTGTTCGACTGGCGGGTGCTGAGCCTCATCGTGGGCGCGGGTCTGGTGTCGGGGCTGCTTCTCGGGCTGTTCCCGGCGCTTCGCGGCACCCGCGCCGAGCTCGGGCCGTCGCTCGCGGCGGGCACCCGGGGCAACAGCGGCCAGGGGCTGAAGTGGCGGAACGCGCTGGTCGTGGCGCAGATCTCGATGTCGCTGCTGCTGCTCGTGGGCGCGGGGCTGTTTCTCCGCAGCTGGCAGCAGATGCTGGCCGTGGATCCCGGGTTCGGCCGTGCGCCGACATCCGTCCTGGCGGTGATGATGCCGGTGTCGAGGGCCGCGCCCGACTCGTCGCCCCGCATGCGGAGGCTGCTCGAGCGGCTTCGCAAAGAGCCAGGTGTGGAGGCCGTGGGTCTCGTGTGGCCGCTGCCGCTCGAACTGTCGTCGAGCAGCACCCGCTTCACCATCGACGGCCGCGCGCTGCCACAGGGGCAGGAAGCCTTTCGCGCGCAGCGGGCGTGGGTCGACGGAGAGTTCTTCGACGCGGCCGGGATGACCGTCGTCGCCGGCCGTACGTTCAACGACGACGACCGCCGCGGCAACCAGCCGGTGGCCGTCGTCAGCCAGGCGATGGCCCGCCGCTACTGGCCGGACGGCGACGCCGTGGGCCACGTCCTGCGCCGGCCGAGTCCTGGTGAGGCGGATCTCGTCGTCGTCGGGGTGGTCAGCGACATCAAGGTCCGGTCGCTCGGGGAAGCGCCCCGAGACGTCGTCTACGAGCACTACCTGCAGGGCGACCGGTTGCCGGCGATTACCTACGTCGCCCGCACCACGACGGACGCGGCGCGCATGACGCAGACACTGCTGGCCGCCGGGCGCGAGGTCGATCCCGATCTGCGTGTCATGCAGGCGACGACGATGGCGGAGCACCTGGCGATGTCGCGCCTGCCGTCGCAGATCGGCGCAGTGCTGATTGGCGTCTTCTCGGTACTGGGGCTCGCGCTGGCGGCGGTGGGTGTGTATGGGATGGTGCGCTACACCGTGGCCATGCGCACGCGCGAAGTCGGGATCCGCATGGCGCTCGGCGCCGACGCCGCCGGCGTGGCGAGACAGCTGGCGACGCACGGCGTCCGGCTGGTGCTGGTGGGCGGCGCCATTGGTGCCGTGGCGTCGCTCCTCGCGGCCCGGTTCCTCGCGACGCTGCTCTTCGGCGTCGGCTCGTTCGACCCCGTCGCCCTCACGGGCGCCCCGCTCGTGCTCGGCCTGGCGGCCTGGCTGGCGGCCTATCTACCCGCGCGCCGCGCCAGCCGCGCCAATCCGCTCGCGGCCCTGCGGGCGGAGTAGGTTCCAGGCGTCCTTGGGCGCCCCGACGGGCGCCCCGGGCTCTGCAGGAGCCGAGAAGGTGCACTATTACCTCCTTGACGGCATTACACTAAGCTGTTCACTCACCTCTCGCTCAAAGGATCAGCTAATGGCATCTTCGACCGGCACGATTAAGCGGAAGACGGATAAGGGCTTCGGATTCATCGCCGCTCCAGACGGCACTGAGTACTTCTTTCACCAGTCGGCCTGCACCGGCGCGCCCTTCGATTCGTTGAGAGAGGGACAGAACGTCACGTTCACGGTTGGACAGGGCCCCAAGGGTCCGCGCGCCGAGAACGTGAAGCCCGCCTGACATGTGACAAAGATCGTCTTCAACCTGGCAGGCGCGTTGGCCGTCCTGATGGGAACCATCTGGTTCCTGCAGGGCATCAACGTGCTGCCAGGCAGCTTCATGACCGGGCAGATCCGGTGGGCCGTGTACGGCGCCATCGCGGTTGCGCTGGGCGTGTTGCTGCTGGTCCGAGCCAATCGCCCGTCGCGCGTCTAGGGAGAGGTCTGCCTGGCGGCGCGATCCCGCCAGTTGACGATCACTTCGATGGGGGCCGGCGGTCCCGGCGGCACGCGGTCCAGCATCAGCAGCCGGCCGTCGGCCGCCACGTCGAACGACGGCGGTTGCCCCTGATGCACGAACGACTTCTCGATCAACATCACGGGTGCCTCGTACGCAAACCGCGTGTGCGTGTCGGGGCCGACGCGAACTCTCATCAGCTTGTCGCCTTCGAGATAGAACAGCTCCCGGCCGTTTTTCGCCCAGACGGGGTGGGCGCCGCCATTCGGTGAAACGCGGACGGCGGCATCGAGGCCCGGATAGCGTCGCACCCAGAGTTCGGAGCTGCCCGTGGTGTCGGCAACGTACGCCAGCCACCGGCCGTCCGGGGAAAGCGCCGCGCTGGCGGTGAGAGCTGGCAGCACGATGTCGCCGAGGCGCACCGGCGCCTCGGTGCCGGACCACGGCACCTGCACGAGCGACCACCCGGCGCCTTGGGGTAGCTGGAATATGGCGAGCACTCCGCGCCCGCCGGGAAGGAACCCGTGTGCGTGAAAGTGTCCCGCGGGGCCAACCGCGCGCGGGACGGCACTGCTGCTGTCCGCGGCAACGGCATGGAGACCGGCGACGGTGCCGTATCGCTCGTAGACGATGGACTGTCCGTCCGGACTCCAGAGCGGTGACAGGCTGGCTCCGGAGGTCAGACGAACCGGCGGCCGCCCGTCGAGCGGATAGACCCAGAGCCCCCGGTCGACGATCGCCGCGAGCCTCGTGCCATCGGGTGAGATCTGCGGAAGCTGGAGTGCGACCGGCGTCGCGAAGACCGGGCCCGCGCGGCGACCGTCGCGCTCGTACCAGGTCGGCACACCGCCGCCCGGCCCCGTCTCGGGCGTGCGATACGCGATGGTGTCGCCCGTGACCGACACCTGAGGGATGCCGTTGCCCACGGCCACGCCCTCCGCGACGACGGACGCCGAACCCGACAGCGTCATCGACGCGGTATCGAGTTCCTGAGCCAGCAACGTGCCGTCACGAACGTACAGCAGCCGCACGGCGCCGTCCGGCGACTGGGACACGAACGGTATCGCCCGTAGCGGCAAGACCGGGCTGGCGAGTTGCGCGGCCGGTGCGGCATCGAGCGACCCGACGGCCAGGACGGTCTGCTCAGGGTTTCGCGACAAGCGCAAGTAGAGAAAGCGGCGCCCATCGGGGAGCATGACCGGATTGGTGTGCCCCGTCTCGTTGCGAGCCGCATCGAGTTCGGTCACGGCGATCGGTGTGCCGCCGGACGCCGGGACTCTCAGCAAGCCACCGCGAAGGCGCCCGTAGAGGATCGTGCCGTCGGCCGTCCACTGGCCCGCGGCGAAATCGTCGACCGGGACAATCTGTTGGGGCGGCGTTCCGTCCACCGCCATGCGATGGATCGCGCCTCTGGCCAGGAACCCGATGAACTTCGCGTCGGGCGACCAGAAGATCGACGTGGTCAGCTGGCCGGAGCGTTCGAGGTGCCGCGACTGACCGGTTTCGAACGAGTGCACCCACAGGCCGGAGCTTCCCTCTGCGGCATCGGTGAACGCGAGGCTCCGGCCATCGGGCGACAGCGCGAATCTACCGAATCGAAAATTCTCGGGCGCGCTCACACGGAAACGCATGACGGGTGCGATGCCCGGAGACGGTGCTCTGAGCATCCAGACAGCCGCGCCGGCCAGCAGCGCACCCGCAAACGCGGCGGCCGCGAACCAGCGCACGGACGCCCGCGATCGGGTCGTTGCCGCAACCGGTGCGGTCCCGCTGAAGGCCCCGTCGAGCGCCATGCGAACGTCCACGATGTCGCGCACGCGATCGCGCGCGTCCTTCTGCAGGCAGCGATCGATCGTCGTGTAGACGTGCGACGGCGTCGAGGATGGCAGGCGATCGAGCCTCGGATCGCCCTGCACGACCGCGGCCAGCGTGTCGGCGACGTTGTCGCCCTGGAACGCGCGCTGGCCAGACAACATCTCGAACAGCACGGCGCCGAAAGCCCAGATGTCGGTGCGACGGTCGGTCGCCTGACCGCGCGCCTGTTCCGGGCTCATGTACGCAGCCGTGCCGAGAATCGTGCCAGTGCCGGTCACCAGCGCCGCGCCGTCCGAGCCGTCGGGCTCGGCCGCTTCGATCCGGGCCAGGCCGAAGTCGAGCACCTTGACGAGTCCATCGGGCGTGATCGTGACATTGGCGGGCTTGAGATCCCGGTGCACGATGCCGTGCTGATGCGCCGCTTCGACTGCGCTGGCGATCTGCCGCGCAATGGCCAGGGCCTCGTCGAGTCTCAGCGGGCCGTGTGTGGCGATGTGCTGTTGCAGCGTAACGCCCGGCACGAGCTCGAGGACGAGGCCGGTGAGGCCGTCACCCTCCTCGAGACCGTAGAGCGCCGCGATGTTCGGATGGCTGAGTGAGGAGAGGACGCGGGCTTCCCGCTCCCATCGCCGCAGACGCTCCGGATCGCGTGCCAGCTCCGCGGGCAGGAGCTTGATGGCCACCTCGCGATCGAGCCTGGCGTCGCGGGCGCGGTACACCTCGCCCATGCCGCCTTCGCCGATGAGCGGCCCGAGGATGTAGGGCCCAAGCCGCGTCCCTTCGCGAGTCGCGCCGGTCATCTTGCGCGCGAGTAATTGAACGCCGCCACGGAACAGCGCTCCGTCCTCCTGGGCCAGGAGCGACTCCACTTCACGCCGTAGTGCGTCGTCACCGTTGCAGGCTTGTGCGAGAAAGGCGCCTCGCTGGTCCGAGGGACGCTCGAGCGCGTCGTGAAAGAGCTGCTCGGCACGGCGCCAGTTGGGCGTACTCACCGGGGCGCCTCTGCTGTCATCTCGCGCTGCAGCCAGGCTTTGGCAAACGTCCAGTCCCGGATCACGGTCTTGGTGGAGACCTCGAGGATCGCAGCGGTCTCCTCCGCGCTGAGCCCGCCGAAGAAGCGCAGTTCGATCACGCGGCCTTTCCGAGGATCGAGCCGTGCCAGGGCATCAAGCGCTTCGTCCAGCCGGACCACGTCGGCATCCCGAGTGTCGCCGGCTGGCAGCGCGTCGTCGAGCGAGACGCGCACGGCGTCGCCGCCGCGCTTCTCGGAGCGCCGCGCGCGGGCCAGGTCCACGAGGACGCGCCGCATCAGTCGCGCCCCAATCGAGAGGAAATGCGCGCGATCCCGCCAGTCGATCTGGTCGATTTGCACGAGGCGCAGGTAGGCCTCGTTGACGAGCGCCGTTGCCGAAACACTCCGGTTGCCACGGTCGCCGGCCAGGCAGGCCCGGGCGATGCGGTTCAATTCGCGTTCGACGAGCGGCATCAGCTGATGCAGCGCCTGCTCGTCGCCGTCCCCCCAGGCTCGGAGCAGCGCTGTGACGTCGTCGCGGCGCCCGGGCATATACGGCGCGATTCTACCGCGTGGCGCCGATGTCCTTTTCCGTGCCGCCGTTGCGCCTACCCGGGTGGAGAAGGAGGGATATTCCCATGCGTCGTAGCTGCATTCGCGCTCTCGCCGTCGTCGCGTTCGCCGGGCTGCTCGCGTCCCCGGCCGCGGCTGAACAGAAGTACCGAGGACTGACCGCCGGGCAATGGAGTGCCATCTGGTGGCAGGAGATCTTCGCCGTCCCGGTCGAGGGTGGCATCCACCACCCGTTGTTCGACGGCGGCGCCTTCGGAGGAAACAACCGCACGGTGTTCGCGGGTGGGCCGGTGATGCCGGCGGGGTCTCCCAAGACGACGCTTCATTTCACCGTTGCTGCGGGGACGCACCTGCTGCTCCCGATCATCACCGTCGAATGCTCGGTGGCCGAGGGACCGCCGTTCCATGGCGAGAACGAAGCCGAGTTGCGCGCGTGCGCGAACGGTCTTCTCGACGGGGTGTCGGACCCTTACGCGGCCATCGACGGCCGGCCGGTGGACGACCCGGCTTCGACTCGCGTGGAGTCGCCGCTCTTCCGTTACGGCCCGTTGCCGGCAGCGAATGCCCTTGGACTGGCTCCCGGCACACAGTCCGACGCGGTCAGCGCGGGATTCTTCCTGCTGGTGCCGCCGCTGAGCGTTGGAGAGCACCGAATCATCATTCGCGCGGACGTCCTCGAACCGGGTTTCGCCGTCGATGCGGAGTTCGTCATCACCGTGGTGCCGCCGCGGGGGAAGTAGGGCGCGCCGTCTTCGATTTCCACACGCGAGGGACCGGCCAGGGTGCCGGTCCCTCACGGCTCCTTAGTACACGTCGAAGTACACCTCGTAGTGAAAGCCCGACGAGGTCGCGGTCAGCGGGGCGTTACCGGCGACAGTCGGGTTGTCGCTGACGGTCCACTTGCCCAGTGGCTTCTCGTTGTTCCCGTTCACTTCCTTCAGCTCGACGAGGATGTTGTCGGTGAAGCCGCGCGTGCAGTTCGGGTGCAGGCTCTGGAGCTTTCCGATCTTGCCGTCCCAGGCAAAGACGCCTCCGAGATAGATCTTGGGTTCGTCGTCGCCGGAGACATCCTGCTTGCGGAGGCACTTGAGCGTGGTGATCTTGATGGTGGACATGTCGTTCTTCCTTTCTGCGATGAGTGGCGTGCCGGGGCGCATCCCCGACCTGCCTCTGACTACGCAGTTCCGGATCGAGACCGGACATGTCCGGATGCGAGCGATTCCTTCGTAGCTGGAGACACAACCCGTTACTTGAAGGAGTCACACGCCATGAAATCGATGCTCTCGTTCACGCTCGCAGCCATCGTGCTGTCCGCCGGCGCCGCGTCTGCCGCCCCGCCGGCCAGCGTCGCCAACCGCAGCTTCCTCCTCGATCTCGACGGCGCCACGCTCGACGTCTTCATCGACACGCAGAGCGGGCCCGGCGCGCCAGGCGCGGCGAACTGCCGTCAGATCGTGGGGAAGATTGGCGGGATCGCGCCCTTCAGCGGCTGGTATTGCCCGCTGACCGGCCGCATCCACTTCGTGCACCGGAACCTTTCCTCGAATCTCCCGATGCGCACGTTCACCGGCGTCGTCTCCGATCAGGTCGACGGGCAGCCGCTCTTCATGGCGGGCACCGCAACCGTGAACTACTCCGCGTTCGGCGACCTTGGCGAGTACGTCTTCTCGGCTCGTGAGCAGTAGCTAGCGCGATCTCGCCCGGTGCAGGCCGACGAAGATGTCGGTGCGGTCGGGGCTGTCGTGGGACTGCAGCTGTTGCGACAGCTGCAGCGCCTGCTCGAGCGGCGCAACCCCTTCGCCCGGCTTGCCGAGATCGAGCCACGCGAGGCCCACGGCCGTCAGCACTCGCATGCGGAGCACGTCGGCGCTCGCGTCAGGGGGCGTCCGTTGGAGCGCCATCTGCCCGAATCGAAGCGCCTCGGCCGGATGGCCCGCAAGACGCTCGACGATGCTCATTGCGTGGAGAGCGGGACTGTTCACGGGATCGGGCAGGAGTGCCTCCGCTTCATGTGGCCTGCCGGCATACGCCAACGCCAGCGCGAGGTCGGCTTCCATCGTGCGGAGCGTCGCGTGTCCGGCCGGCAAGCCACGCCGGACGATCGTGACGGCGCGATCGAGCTCGGAGATCGCCGCGTCCGCGTGGCGCCCCGCCAGGAGCGCGGCGCCGTAAGCATGAAGCGCTGTTGCCATCCGGATCGATGCGGGCTCCGCTTCGCGCGCGATGATGTCGGCGGCCCGACGCCCACTCACAATCGCCTCCGCCACGCGTCCGGTGTCTATCTGCGCCTGCACCAGCGGGAACAGGATGACGCCGACCTTGCGGCTCGACGGGCCGAGCGCCTGCGCGGCATCGGCGACCGCTTGTTCGAGCTCGCGCACACCGTGTTCGGCCTCGCCGGCTCCGGTGAGCGCTCGACCGAAGAGGTATCGGCCCTCGATGACGCGCGGGTGCATGGGCACGTCGCGGTAGAACGCCTGCACGGCACGAAACGCGCGCTCGGCACTCTCGAGGGCCGTGCGCGGGTCGCGGCTGAAGTAGCACACGTAGGCGCGCAACAGCAAAGACACGACGTACTCGGGGTGCGATTCACCGAGCATCCGCGTGGCAACGTCGAGCGCCTCGTCCGCCGCCCGCTCGGCCGCCTCGTAGCGACCCTCCTCGACGTCGAGCTGCGCCTGACTTCGGAGCGCGATCGACAGATCTTCGGCAAGCGGCCGGCCGGCCGCGCGCAGGCGCGGCAGCAGCTGTTCGAGCTCGGTTCGTTGCTGCGTGGTTCGACCGCGATAGCGATCGACCACGGTCATTCGAACCCGCGCTCGCAAGGTGTCGGGATCGTCGGCGCCCAGGCGGTCCGTCCCCGTCTGAATGGCCTCCCGCAGCACGGCGTCGGCGGCGTGGGCGTCCTGGACGTTGGCCAGGCTCGAGCCGATGACGCTCAGGAGCTGAACGCGCAGCGCCGGACGACCGGCGAGCTGTCCGTCGGCCCGGACCTTGGCCTGCATCAGCCAGTCCGCCGCCGAGAGCGGCCGTCCGCTCGCGCCGAACGGGTTGGCATCCTGGATCAGCGTCACGAGAAAGTCGCGCGCTTCCACCGCGCGCGCCTTCTCGCGTATCGCCACCCGCGCCTGCCAGCTTGCCACGCCGAGGCCGATCACCAGCGCGACGAACACCGCCACGCCCGCGCCCACGGCAATCCGGTGGCGGACGGCGCGCCTGGCGATGCGGTACCACACGTCTCCGTTCCGTGCCTCGACGGGCCGGGATTCGAGATAGCGGTCCAAGTCGTCGGCGAGCGCGTCCATCGTCGCGTACCGCCGATCGGGCTGCGGCTGCAGCGCCTTGAGCACAATGGCGTCGAGGTCGCCGCGCAGCAACCGCGGCCGCGACGAGCTCGGAAGGACCCCCGTGATGACCTCGAACAGCACGATGCCCAGCGAGTACACGTCGGTCGCCGTCCCGGCGATCTCACCGACGAGCTGTTCGGGCGATGCGTAGTCGGGCGTGAAGACGTGTCGCTCGACCGTCCCGGCGCCGCGCCCGCCGCCGAGCAGCGTGGCAATCCCGAAGTCGAGGAGCTTCACCTCGCCGTCGTCGGTGACGAGGATGTTCGACGGCTTGAGATCGCGATGAACGACGAGTCGTGAGTGGGCGTACGCAACGGCGCGCGCGACGCGCACGAGGAGCTGCACTCGATCGCCCAGAGGCAGACTGTGAGCCCTTACATATTCGTCGAGGGGGCGCCCTTCGATGTATTCGAGCGCAAGGTAGGGCTGGCCGTTCGACGAAAGGCCCGCGTCGTACAGCCGCGCGATGTTCGGGTGATTCAGAGCGGCGAGGATCTCGCGCTCGGACGAGATCTGCTCGGCCAGGCTCGCGCCGCCCCAGTCGCCTCTGGGCAGCTTGAGCGCGACGAGCCGGTTGACCATCAGATCGGTTCGATGGGCCAGCCACACCGTTCCCATGCCGCCGTCCGCGACCTTCCTCAGGATGCGGTACGGTCCGATCGTGTCGGGCGGCTCCGTATCCGGCGCGACAGCGCTCTCGTCGAACTTCGGGATCGTCTCGAGGCCGCCGCTGCCGCGGGCATCACCGGCGGGTGAGAGCAGTCGCACGAGGCGGGGCCTGAGCGCGTCGTGTTCCGGCGCCAACTCCTCGAGCCAGCTGGTCCGCTCGTCGGGCCCGAGGTCGAGTGCCTGATCCAGCAGGTTGCTGAGGGTCGCCCATGCCGCCGTGCCGTGGTCGAGATCGGCCATGCTGGATGTCAGCAGAACGACCTACGCCAGCGCCTCCTGCAGCAGCAGTCGCGCCTTGTGCCAGTCGCGGCGGACGGTACGTTCCGTCACGCCGAGCGCCTCGGCGATCTGAGGCTCCGTCAGGCCGGCGAAGTAGCGCATCTCGACCACGTGGGCCAGACGCGGATCGATCCTCGACAGACGTTCCAGGGCCCGGTGGACGCCGAGGATCTCCTCCTCGCTGGCTGTGTCGCCGGGGGTACCCATCAGATCGGCGTCGAGCGTGACGCGCGCGGCGCCGGCACCGCGGCGACCGGCAAGCCGCCGGCGGGCGAAATCGATGATCACCGAGCGCATGACCTGTGCCGCCCAGCGCATGAAGTGCACGCGGTCCTCGAGCTTCAGACAGCTGGACAGGGCGAAGCGGAGATATGACTCGTGCACGAGGCCGCCGGTGTCCAGCAAGGTATCGCGTCGGCCGGCGCGCAGCCGCGCGCGCGCCAGTCGCTGCAAGTCGGCGTAGGTCGCCGCGTAGAGCGCATCGACGGCGTCGCGATCGCCGTCCTGCGCGCGGTGGATCAGCTGCGTCACGGATGGCGGGGCAGTGGTGCTCATCACACTTTGGTAAACGAGGGCCCCCCCCGCGCCGAACCGTATGGCCGCGCTACCATCGCCGCATGAGCGCAACCATATACATGCGGCGCTGCCTGGAACTGGCAGCGCTCGCGGCGCGAGCCGGCGACACCGCGGTTGGCGCGCTGATCGTTCGCGACGGCGGAGTCGTGGCAGAAGGCGTCGAGCGCACTCGCGCGGCGCTCGACCCCAGCGCGCACGCCGAAGTGGAGGCCATACGTCAGGCGTGCCGGCGCCTCGAGACCCTCGATCTGCATGACTGCTCGCTGTATTCGACCGTCGAGCCGTGCGTGCTGTGCGGCTACGCGATCCGGCGATCGGGCATCGCCCACGTCGTCTATGGCGTGCCGGCGGGGCAGGCAGGCGCGTGCACGTCGTCGTACGCCATCCTTGCCGACCGCGGCCTCGATGGATGGCCGCCGGTTCCCGAGGTCACGGCCGGCGTGCTCGCCGACGAATGCCTCGCCGCGCTGCGGAGAGCGAGGAAGTAGCTCCTACCTGCTGTCGCGCAGAACGGCTGCGAGCCGTCGCACGATTCGCACGTCTTCGGGCGACAGTTCGTCAGCAAGCGCGACGAGAGCCGCCCGGGCATCGTCGGTCGCCGGCTGCGACCGCGGCACTTCGCGGATTACCGCAAGGCGGGTAACCGCATCGCCACTCGACAGTTTGGCTCCGTCTCCGTCCGCGGGCTCGCCATTAGAGGCGCGGACGAGCCATAGCGCGCCACCACCGATGGCGAGGATGACCAGGATTGTCGCGGCCAGATTGACGCTCAGGGGGTCCACGCCGAACACGACGAGGCAGGACGCGACGACGAGGCCCATCCCCAGGGCGAGGAGATGTTCGTTGGACGAGGCGGCGAGTCTGTCGAGTGTGGGCCACCTCTCGGCGGCGGAACGCCAGGCCGACTTGACGGACTGCCACATTGCCTCTTGTTCGCGGCGAACCCGGCCTCCGGGCCGGGTGAGGAACACCCCCCCGGCGACCAGCAGCCCGAGCACGCCGAACAGTCGAAACGCGAGACGCGGATACCGTCCGATCGTTTCGAAGAACGCTGTTGCGGCGTCTCGATTGACGCTGAGCGGCAGCTGATCGACGCTCCACCACCTGGCGAAGGCGAGAAGCATCAGCACGAGCGCCATCGTTGCCGCCACCGACAGTGCGGCCCGGAGTGACGTCTGCCGCCGGTTCGGAGAGAGGATCAGCAACGCAACGAGCGAGACGACCGCGAGGGCTTGCAGCCAGATCGCAATCGTCTCGACCACGCTGACGCCTGCCTGGATGTCGGCCAGAGCCTGCCACTGATAAAGGACAAAGGTCGTGTCCAACCGGTCGACCCGGATCCGCTCGACGATGTTGATGCCGCGCTCTCCCAGCCGCTTGATGATCTGGTTGATGAGCGGTGCCAGATCCAGAGCCACCCGTCCGTCGTTGGTGCGGAGCGCCGTTCCGCCGCCGGTTACCAACGCGGAGACCGCGGGGTGAGCGGTGCGATTGAGCTGTTCCCAGATCAACGGGAATCGGTCGGACATCACGAACGCCCGGACCGTGCCGTGGATGTAGTCGTCGAGCGTCGAGACCAGCGGCGCCGAAAGGAAGAGGATCTTCTGGTCGATCAATCCCTCGCGGACGACGATCTCGCGAAGCTGCGTCGAAATCAGCGTCGCGACCCGGTCGGTCAGGGCCGCCCGGATGGCCGGGTCAGACGCGAGGGGAGCCACGGTTCGCAGGTAACGATCCGTGTCGCGGATCTGGTTCCGCAGCCACGTCGCCGGCACCGCGAGCACCAGCGAGAGGCAGAAGACCACCAGCATGACGCGCGACGTCACGATCTGAATCTTAAGCCGCGAGAAGCGGGAACTCAGCTCTGCCAAACAGGCTATGCTGCTGCAGCCAGGAGGGCGCCGTGCGAGCACGTCTGAAGCTTCTGTTGCCGCTCGTCACCATGCTCGTTGCATGGTGGGGACAATCCACGTCGTCGTTCACCACGGAGCAGGCGTCTGCCGGCCGCACGGCCTACGAGCAGAACTGCGCGACGTGCCACGGCGCGAACCTGCGCCAGCTGCCGGACGCCCTGCTCGCCGGGCGCGAGTTCGCGGCGAAGTGGGGGAGTCGCAGCACCAGCGAGCTCGTCGCGTTGATGCGGTCTACGATGCCGGTGGGCAATCCAGGCGGACTCACGGAAGATACCTACCTCGCCATCGCGGCCTACGTGCTGCAGGTCAACGGCGGCGGCGCTGATGGGCGGGCGCTGACGGCGAGCACGGCAACCCGTATTGGCGACGCGCTTGCCGCAGGCGGTACGCCGGCGGCGGCCGTGGGTCCCGCAACAGCTCGTACCGGAGTCACCGTCGCTGGCACCGTTCCGGACTTCGTTCCCGTCACGGACGCCATGCTGCGGGCGCCGAGCGCGGCCGACTGGCTCATGATCCGGCGCGACTACAGCGCCACGAGCTACAGCCCGCTCACGCAGATCACCGCCGGCAACGCGTCGCGACTGGAGCTCGCGTGGATGTGGCCGATGCGCGAGGGCGGCTTCAATCAACCGGCGCCGCTGGTCTACAACGGCACGATGTACCTGGCCAACACGGGCGGCATCGTGCAGGCGCTGAACGCACGCACTGGACAGCTGATCTGGGAACACGCGGTGGGCGCCGAAGTGGCGCCGCGCGGGCTGGCGCTCTACGGCACCCGGTTGATCTTTCACAGCGCGGCGGCGTGGGCCCTCAACCGGCAGGACGGCTATCTGATGGCCCTCGACGCGCGGACCGGCGAGACGGCCTGGCGCGTCCGCATGCCCGACGCCTATGCGAGCAACAGCGGCCCCATCGTCGCCAACGGCCTCATCCTGCAGGGGATGGGCACGTGCCAGATCTACGAGGAGAACAAGTGCTTCATCAGCGCGTACGACCCGGCTACGGGACAACAGCGCTGGCGGTTCAGGACGATCGCGCGCAGCGGCGAGCCCGGCGGCGACACCTGGGGCCGACAGCCCGATCTCTACCGCGCCGGTGGCGAGGCATGGATTACCGGGAGCTATGACCCGGAGCTGAATCTCACGTATTGGGGCACGACACAGGCGAAGCCATGGATGCCTGCCAGCCGCGGCATGAAGACCGAAGACGCGGCGCTCTACACGAGTTCCACCGTGGCGCTCGACGTCTCCACCGGCAAGCTCGCGTGGTACTACCAGCACGCGCCCGCCGAAGCGTTCGATCTGGACGAGGTGTTCGAGCGTGTGCTCGTCGATGCCGGCCGCGACCGCTGGGTGTTTTCGGTCGGCAAGGACGGCGTGCTGTGGAAGAACGATCGGAAGACCGGCGCGTATCTCGGGCACGTCGAGACGGTCTTCCAGAACGTGTGGGAACACTTCGATCCCAAGACCGGCCGGCCGCGGTATCGGCAGGATATCCGCGCGGCTGAAGTCGGCGACTGGATCGACGCCTGCCCGAGCACGGCCGGTGGCAAGAACTGGCACGCCATGAGCTTTCACCAGCCGTCGCGGCAACTCATCATCCCTTTGAGCCAGACCTGCATGACGCTGCAGGCGCAGGCCATCGAGCAGAAGGCAGGGGGCGGCAGCGGCGGCGGCGCCTCCCGCCGTCTCTTCGAAATGCCAGGGACCAACGGGAACCTTGGCAAGCTGGGCGCGTTCAACGTGGACACGATGAAGCAGACGTGGGCGCTCGAGCAACGCGCTTCGTTCCTGACGTCGGTGCTGTCAACAGCCGGCGGCGTGGCGTTTGTCGGCGACTTGAATAGACGCTTCAAGGCGGTTGACGTCACGAACGGCCGCGTCCTGTGGGAGACGCAGCTCGCGACGTCGGTGCAAGGCTTTCCGATCACGTTCGCGATCGACGGCCGGCAATACGTCGCCGTCGGGACCGGGCTCGGCGGCGGCAGCCCACGGAGCGTGCCGGCCTTTCTCAGTCCCGAAATCGAGGTGCCCAACAAGGGGCACGCACTATACGTGTTTGCGCTGCCGGAGCGATAAATGAAGTAGGAGGATCTGATGAACAGCCGGATTGTCGCGGTGGCGGCCGTCATCGGCGCCACCATCGTCCTGGGCTCAGACAGAGTGGCCTCTCAGACGGAGGTATCGTCGTCGCTCCGCGGATCCTTTCCGGACCCGACGGGGCGAACGATCGTCGACCGAGACGGAAACGTCACCATTCCGCCGCGCGGCCCCGCACCCGACACCACCACGGCCACTCCGTCGAACGCCTCGATCGCCGAGACACCGCCGTGCCGCCGTTCGCCCCTGTGCGGCAATCGCCTCGGACGGTCGAGACAGTCGCTCCAGCGCGTGCAGTGGCAGCAGACCCTCGACTACACGTTTGCCTACCCGTACGCGCTGCCGCCGGGATTTGGTGGCGTGCCGGCGGTCGCGCTCGATTCGAAGAAGAACCTCTGGGTGCTGCAGCGCGCCGACGCCGGCAAGCCGCAGCTCTTCAAATTCGATGCGGCCGCGACGCTGATTCTCACCGTGAGCCCCGATGTCATCGGCTACCAGGACAAGGCGCACGGCATGGCCGTGGACGCCGAGGACAACGTCTGGATCACGGCAGCCAACGGCGCCACCGTGATGAAGATCAGTCCGGACGGCAGGCTCCTGATGACCATCGGCCAGCGGGGACGGCGCGGCGACTGGAACGAAGCGATCGGCCAGCGGCTGCTCTGGCAGCCGGTGATGGTGGCGTTTGCGCCGAACGGCGACGTGTTCATCGGGGAAGGGCACGCGAACGAAAGCCCGAACGACGCCGGCTCGGACGATGCCGCCAACAACCTCGGCGTCGCCCGGATCATTCACCTGGACAAGACCGGCCGGTTCATCAACCAGTGGTACGGCAACGAGGTCGGCCAGGGCAAGTTCAGCTCGGCGCACGGCCTCGCCGTCGATCCGACGACGGGCGAGGTCTGGATCGGCGATCGCGAGGAGTACCGCATCGTGGTGTATTCGAGCGACGGGCGGTTCGTGAAGACGATCCAGATGCGCAATCTGGTGTGTGCGATCGCCTTCGACCGGCATGGCAACCCGTGGATCGCCACCGGGCAGGACGGTCAGTTCCTGAAGATCGATCGGACCGGCAAAGTCCTCGGCGCCATTGGCAATGGCATGGGGATCGAGAGAGGGCAGTTCATCGAGGCCAGCTACTGGGCGTTCGACGAGCAGGACAACCTGTACGCCGGGGACACCAGCGTGGGGCGCGTCACGAAGATGGTGGCGCCCCGCCCTCGCACCCCTTGACGTCGGGGTATGTTCTATTGTACTAGGTCAGTAGAACAATTGTCCGTCGAAAGGAGCACGCCATGGATCGCAGCATTGGAATGTGTCTCGTATCGCTGGTCACGGCGATGTCGGCCGTCGTCGCTGCGCAGCAGACCGTCCCGTTGCAGCGAGGGGTCAGTGTTCAGATGGCGACCACGCGCAACGCGGTTGCGGTGCCGGGCGCCGACACGCGAGACGCCGTTGTCGTGGCGCTGACGGCCGAAGGAACGTCGTATCTGGGCGGCGATCCGGTGCCCGCGTCCAGTCTGGCCGACCGCGTGAGGAGCATCGTCTCGACGCGCAGCGACAAGACCCTCTACATCAAGTGTGATGCCCGGGTTCCGTATTCGCGCCTCGTCGAGATCATCGATGCCTTGCAGACGTCTGGCATCACGGGCGTGACGTTTCTGACCGCCCAACAGGATGCGGCGGACCAGGGACAGAGGCCCGTGCCGCCGAAGGGGCTGGAGTTGCGCGTGGTCAGTCGTCCACGGCAGTGAGTCGCCTTCGCGCGTACAGCACGATGAGCAGTGTCAATGCGAACTCGAGGACGCCAAAGTACATGTACGTGTAGGTGCGAGGTCGCCACGCGCCCGCCGTTTGCACCACGGCGAAAAGCGCCTGCATGCTGCCGACGACCATGTTGAGCCGGCGGTTCACTCTGGACGGCACGAGAACCGCTGCCGCGATCATCAGGCTCGGAATCGACATCAACACCGCCGATCCCATCAGCAATGGCACGGTGGTCGTCCACACTCCCATCCGGCCTTCGAGAACGCTCTGCAGGTGTCCTGGAACGAGGAACGCAAGGATGTCGGCATAGATGTAGCACATCATCGCGCTGGCCCACAGGGCGGCGATCGTCGTTCGTGCCTGAAACTCCTTGGCTGTCACGTCACGCGCTCCTTGACTGGTCGTGGCTGTGATTTGTTCGCCACAAGAGAACATATGCCGAAACCGTCTGTCAACGTGACACCGAGACGGATTGACAGGCGGCAGTCAGTATGTTCTGTTATGAAGGACAAATGCCTCGCGGAGAGTTCCTCGGCTCGCTCGAACAGATTGTGATGCTCGCCGTCGTGCGGCTGGGCAGCGACGCGTACGGCATGACCGTCCGCCGTGAGATTGAAGAGCGGACGGGCAGGGAGATTTCAATCGGCGCGGTATATGCGACGCTCGAACGGCTCGAAGCCAAAGGCTACGTAAGTTCCTTCACCGGCGAACCGACAGCGGAGCGGGGCGGACGCGCGAAACGGCATTTCGAGGTCGAAGCCGCCGGACTTCGGGTTCTCAGTGCGTCTCAGGACGCTCTCAAGAACATGTCGGAAGGCCT
>Ga0315912_10002413_pt1 | contig 19977 bp, 14 predicted proteins | sample VfabasoilMG_FD_204469 | JGI IMG/M metagenome (GOLD analysis project Ga0315912, IMG submission 204469) | Garden soil microbial communities collected in Santa Monica, California, United States - V. faba soil | ecosystem: Environmental > Terrestrial > Soil > Garden | place: USA: California...
CAAGCGGTGCTCGAGCGAACACAGAACACGCGCGAGCACCAGATTGATTTCGAGCGCTTCTCCATCACGGAGAAAATCAGCGAGCTGAGCGATCGCTTGCGCCTGGCGCGCCGCCTGGTGTTTCACGAGATCTTCGCTGACCCGACCAACCGCGCAGAAATCATCATCACGTTCCTGGCCCTGCTGGAGATGACGCGCCTGCGTCTGACTCGTTTGACTCAGGACGGGCCACTCGAACCCATCTACATCGAGCTGCGGGTGACCGAGGACGAGGCCTCGCTCGCCGCGCCATCCGCAGACGCTCCGGCGGAAGATCTCGGGGACCAGCAAGAGTATGAGTAAGAGCAAAGGTCGGAGGCAGCCCCTCCACAGCGAAATCACGAATCTGCGGCCGGCTCGCAAGACCACGAAGGCGAAGACTGCGGGCGGTGCAGCCGTGGAGGTCGTTGAGCCCGAGGCTACGGACGGCGAGGCTACGGACGGCGAGGCTACGGAGCGCGACGCGACAGACGCAGAGCCCGCAGGCGCGGAGGGCACGGAGGGCACGGAGGCGGCCAGCGCTACGCTCGCCGAGCCCACCGCCGAGACCACGGATCTCGAGGTGGTGGCCCGCCACGAGCGGCCGGCGCCGTCGGATGACTCCACGGACGACGAGAGCCCGGATTCGGAGAGCGACGCCGAGTTCGCGGGCAACGACAGGGGCAACGGCCATCTGCCCGCCGAAGATCTCGAGGACGGGTTGCCGCTCGACGCCCTGTTCGGGTCGTCCGAGGAGGATGACCGGCCGCGCGCCAATGTGATCCCGATCGACGGTGGAGCCGGCGACGAGACCGAGATCTTTCTGAGCGGGCTGATCGAGGCGCTGCTGTTCACGAGCCAGCGGCCTCTGGCACTGAAAGAAATCGCCCGCGCCGCCGGCATCGATCGCCCGCGCGCACAGGAGTTGTTGGAGCGCCTGAGCCGGAACTACGAGCCGCGCGGCATCTGCATCGAGGAAGTGGCGGGCGGTTTTGCGCTGCGTTCCTCGCCGCGCTACGCCCCCCAGATCCAGAAGTTCCTCGCCCTGCGCCCCGTGCGCCTGTCCCGCGCCCAGCTGGAAACTCTGGCCATCGTGGCCTATCGCCAACCCGTCACCAAACCGGAGGTCGACGACATCCGGGGCGTAGACTCCGGGCAGGTGCTCAAAGGACTGCTCGAGCGCAGTCTGCTCAAAATCCTCGGCAAGAAAGACGAACCAGGCCGCCCCATGCTCTACGGTACGACCAACGATTTTCTCGAACTGCTCAATCTGCGTGCGCTGAGTGAACTGCCGACGCTGCGGGAGTACACCGAGCTGAGCGACGAATCGCGGCTCAAGTTTGCAGAGGAGACCGGCGAAGAAGTGTCGGCGGATGGGCTCGATCCATTGCAGCCGGCGGACGGCGCGGCGGAGCCAGATCTGGCGGCGTCGCGCGCCGCCATCGCCCAGCCCGAGTGGTCGGCGGAGGAGCTGGAAAACGACGCTTCCGACTCGGCGGCGACCGCGGCGGAAGGCGGAGCGTCCGAGGACGTGGTGCGCGCCGGCAAGGGCGAGGACGAAGAAGAGGAACCGAAGGACGACCCCGTCCCGGACGACGAAGAGGACGACGACGACGACGACGATGACGATGACGACGACGACGACGACGACGACGCGGATGACGACGACGATACCGACGAGGACGACTCCGACGAGGAGACGGACGACGACGACGCGGACGACGACGACGCGGACGACGATGACGACGACGACGACGACGACGACGACGACGAGGAAGAAGACGACGAAGAGGCCTAGGCCCGCGCGCCTCGCGCCCTAGCGCAACCAACTCCACGCCGAAGGCCGGAGCCGGGAACGCGCCTACCTGCTAGCTCGCACGTCTCGACAAGGAAGGCTGACTTGCGCGAGACCGAAGCGCCCTTTTTTCCCCAGCAACAGAGTCGGTGCAGACTCACCGCGAGCGCGCACAGACGGACTACTGTCCGTCGAGCACGCCCGTGGCGAAGATGCCCGAAAGGCGCGAGAGATCGCACGAGTCAGGCGAAAGGCGCGAGAGATCGCACAAGCCAGCAGCTTGGAGTCGCTCGGGAGTGCCACAGTCGCTCCACCCCGAATCGAGCATCGGCGTGACCCACAGGCCGCTGGCTCCCGCCACCAGGTCCCGACTGAAGTCCGCCGCAGGCAGGCGTTCGTAGGTCGCCTGCAGCGCCTCGGCAGCCACCGGTGTGCCGACCTGCGGCGCGTAGCGTTCGAAGAGCGCCGCCTGAAGCGGCAGCTGGCGGCGTGCCAGAGTCCAGAGTGCCTCCCCGGGAGCCACGGACAGCATCGTGTTCCAGAGCGCCCCGCCTTGGAACAGGCGCGTCGCCAGCGCGGGTGCCGGCTTTTCGACGAACTGCCGGATCGACCCGACTCCCAGCTGCGGCGATAGCTTCCGCTTCGGTACAATCCAGCCCAGATCACTCGCGGGGCTTTCTGCAACAGCACCCAGGAGCACCATGCCGCGGCGATGGCGCGCCGCGCGCCGAGCTCGACCGAGCGCCTCGAGCATGGCGTTGGGAGCTCGAAAGTCATGGTCGGAGGGCACCAGCGCCACGTCGGCGAACGGATCTCGCCGCAGAACGTGGACCAGCGGCAGCAGCACGCCCGGGCCCGTGCCCAGGTTGCTGGGCTGCGCCACGAGCTCGATGCCGGGGAAATCGGCGAGTTGCTGGCGAGCCAGCGCCTCGTGGCGTGTGGCGACGACCACCACCGTGCGCTCGGGCGCGATCAAGCTCCCCAGTCGATCGACGGTCGCCTGCAGAAACGTGCGTTTGCGACCAAACGACAGGAACTGCTTCGGCAGGCAGCTGCCATACATTCGGCGGCTCGTTTCTGCGAGCCGCGAACCGTCTCCGCCCGCCAGCACGATCGCCCAGAGTGCTCTTCGCTTCATCCCTGACTTTCCCGATTCGCCCGAGGGCGGAAGCTCCGCCACAATCGGACAGCCGTCCCGAGGTCGGGGCCTACTTCGCTCGGAGCTTTGGTTCGCTGCACGGCCTGGCGCCGGAAAAAGCGTGTCGCTCCGTGGGTAATCCCAACCGTTTGCTTCAAGCCCTAGGTTAGCGGCAGGTTAATGGGACGCCTTTATGGCTCTGCCGCGATTGTTTCGATCACTGCTCCATCCAGCGTGAAAGCTCCCGGGCGGGCGCCAAGCGCCTCGCTCCGATTCCATTGGGGAGCGGGAGTGTTTCGCTCGCATGACTTCGCTCGCCGGGGGATGCGCTTCTCGTCACGATGGGCCCGGTTTGCTGATGCGTGGGGCCTACGGGATGTGTCAGTGTGCGTGCCTGTAGTCCACGTCGAGCGGCACCCTTTGCGGGGTCGCCCCGCGTCCCGCGGGGGCCCCGCTTCACTGCGGACACCATGGTCACTGAACACAGCCTCCGGCCCATTGAACCCAGATTGCCCCTTGCCGAATTTCCAGGACGACACCCGTCCCTGACGCCGCGCCAGATCCCCTGGGGCTACAACCGAGATCGCGTCACGGCCATCGCCGTGGATCCGATGCAGCTCTTCGTCTACTGGGAGCTGCGCGAGGACACCCTCGAACAGGCGCGACGGCAATTCGGCCCCGGCGGAGCCGAGGCCGCACTGGTCGTGCGCGTCTTCGATACGAGCGGCCGCATCTTTGACGGCAGCAACGCCCACAGCTCCTTCGATCAGGACGTCCACCGCAACGATCGCCAGTGGTTCTGTACCGTGGGCAAGCCCGCCTCGAGCGCCCACGTGGAACTCGGCCTGCGCGGGCGGGACGGGCGCTTCGTGCGGCTGGGCCGCTCCGGGCGCGTGGACTTTCCACGCAACAGTCCCGCTCCGACGGGCCAGGTGGAATGGATGCGGGTCGTGGCCCACAGCGGCGCCATCGCCAGCCGTGAAACACCGTACGTGCCTCCGCCCAGTTCCGACGCCCCGGCAGCCGGGCAAAGCGGCGGCGCCGGCGCTGCCGAGGCCAGCGGCATCGGTGGACCCGAAGTCATCCTGCACGAACAATTCGAGGTCGTGGAGACCACACCGCTCTTCGAGCAGGCCCTGGCGGAGTCGTGGGAAGTTCACGAGCACGAGGTGCAGCGCTTTGAAAGCGACAGCGGCTGGCAGGTAGACCCCGACGACCCGAACGCGAGCTATCGGATGATCAGCCTGCGCTGGGAAGAGTTCGGCATCAGCACCTCGCGCTGGGAATCAGGCCCCGTCGAAACGTCCTGGCAAGCGGGCCCCTTCGCCTATCCGACCGAGGTGATCGCTCCGGCCGTGGAACGGCACGAGGGGCCGCGCATGGTCTATCGCTCCGGCGCGCAAGTCCGGGTCATGCACGGTCCGTGGCAGGTGGTGATCAAGGGCATCAATGCCCACTCGGAGCGCCGGGTGCTGGCCCGCTGGGAAGTGCATCGCTCCTGGGTCAGCGTCGCCAATCGACCGGCAGACGCGCAGCGGTCCCTGCCGTATGGTTCGCTGACGCCCATCGGCTCGAGCGAGCGTATGCTGTCCGCCAGCGAGCTACGCCTGCGCGGCGCTTCCGAGATCTTCTACCTGGGCGCGAGCGAGCGCAGGCTCGGCGGCGCCAGCGAGAGCCGCTTCCTCGGGGCCAGCCAGGCCCTGCTGCGCGGGGCCAGCGAACGGCGACTGGCCGGGGCCAGCGAACTGCGCCTGGGCGGCGCCAGCGAGCGCAGGATCGGCGGCGCCAGTGAGCGCCACCTCGCCGGTGCCAGCGAGATCCGCCTGGCCGGCGCGAGCGAGCGCAGGCTCGGCGGCGCCAGCGAGCGCAGAGGTGGCAGTGAGGCGCGCCTCGCCGCCGTGCCTTCCGTTTTCCCCCACGGCGAGAAGTACTGAGCTTGCCGACGTTGCCAAAGCAGTCACTGCCCCTACAGCCATTTAGTATCGAGCTAGTCGAGCCCCAGAAAAGGATCGAAAACGTGGCCCACGGATATTTCTGTCTGGTTCTCCACGCCCATCTGCCGTTCGTGCGGCACCCCGAGGACCCGACGGTGATGGAGGAGCGCTGGCTCTACGAGGCCATCACGGGCACCTACCTGCCCCTGGTGCAGATGTTCGAAGGCCTCGCGTCGGATCGCATCCCGTTCCGTTGCACCGTCTCGCTGTCCCCTCCGTTGATCAGCATGCTGACCGACGATCTGCTCAAGACGCGCTTCGCCGAGCACCTCGACGACCTGATTGCGCTCTCGGAGAAAGAGATCCTGCGCACCAGGCACGAGCCGCACTACCAGCGGCTGGCCCAGATGTATCGCGACCGCTTCGGCAAGCTGCGGCACACCTGGCGCTGTCACGACGGCAACCTGGTGGAGGCGTTTCGCAAGCTGCAGGACGCCGGCTACCTCGAGGTCATCACCGCCACGGCCACCCACGCCTTCTTCCCGCTGATGGATCGCAACTGGGCCGCCATGCGCGCCCAGGTCCACACCGCGGCCGATCTGTATGAAAAGCACTTCCATCGCCGCTCGCGCGGCATGTGGCTCGGGGAGTGCGGCTACGTTCCCGGCGTAGACGAGCTCTTGCGCGAAGCTGGGGTGCGCTACTTCTTCGTGGATTCACACGCCATCCGCTATGCGGACGCCGCGCCCAAATACGACGTCTACGCGCCGATGTTTTGCCCGACGGGGGTGGCCGCGTTTGCACGCGACACCGAGTCCTCCGAGCAGGTGTGGAGCGCCGAGCACGGCTACCCGGGCGACGCGCAGTATCGGGACTTCTACCGCGACATCGGCTTCGACATGCCGCTCGAGTACATCGGCCCGCACGTGCACCCCGAGGGGCACCGGCTGTACACGGGGTTCAAGTACCACGCCATCACGCACGCCCAGCTGCACGACAAGTGGGTCTACGATCCGGACGCGGCCCGCAGCCGTGCCGGCCTGCACGCGTCCCACTTTCGCGGCGAGCTGGAGAAGCAGATCGGTCGGCTCAACGCGGGCATGGATCGCCCACCGATCGTGGTCAGCCCCTACGACGCAGAGCTGTACGGGCACTGGTGGTTCGAAGGCCCGATCTTTCTCGACGACGTTTTCCGCCAGCTGCACCACGACCAGCACACCATCGAGCCCATCACGCCGAGCGATTACCTGGAGCGGCATCCCGTCAATCAGGTGGCGACCCCCTGCGCTTCTTCCTGGGGCAAGAACGGCTACAACGAGCAATGGCTCAATGAGAGCAACGCCTGGCTCTGGCGGCACCTGCACGTGGCGGGGGAACGCATGGTCGACCTGGCACGGCGCTTCGGTGACCCGAAGACCGAGCTCGAGCGGCGGGCCCTCAAGCAGGCGGCGCGCGAGCTGCTGCTGCTGCAGTCGAGCGACTGGCCCTTCATCATGTCGACGGGCACCACCGTTCCTTACGCAACGCGGCGCTTCAACGAGCACGTGATTCAGTTCAACCAATTGTTCGAGGACTTGAGCGGCGGCAAGCTCGACCCGAGCCTGCTCAGCGATCTCGAGTCTCGTGACAATCTCTTTCCGGATGTTGACTACCGCCTGTATGCCATGTGATGCCGTCGCTGGTTATCCAGCGGGGGCCCCCCCCGCTCCTTAGCCTGAGGCGTCCCGGCTGAGACGCCTCGGCTGATGCATCGCGGCGTCAGGCATTACAAAGCGTGGAAAACACACAGCGGCAGCGTCCGCTTTCGGTTCTGGTCGTGGCCTCGGAGTTGGCCCCGTTTCGCAAGACGGGCGGCCTGGCCGATGTCATTGGAGCGCTGCCCAAGGCGCTCGGCGCGCGCGGCATCGACGTGCGCGTGGTGACGCCGCTGTACGCCGGCATTCCCTGGAACGATCAGGAGCGCCTGGATGGCCTGCTCGCGGTTCCGATGTATTTCGGGCGCGCTCGCGCGGCGGTGCGGCTCGGCAAGCTGCCGGGCAGCAGCGTGCCGGTCTACTTCATCGAGCATCATCAGTTCTTCGATCGCCCTTACCTGTACGGCCCCCCCGGCGACGCCTATTCCGACAATCTCGAACGCTTCGCCTTTCTGTCGCGCGCCGCGCTCGAGCTATGCAAGGCGATCGGGTTCTTTCCGGACGTGGTGCATGCGCACGACTGGCAGGCAGCCCTCGTGCCCGTCTACACCAACACGGTCGAGTGGGGTCAGCCGCTCCACGGCGCCGCGTCCGTGTTCACGATCCACAACCTGGCATATCAGGGCGTGCACGAGAGCGGCGCGCTGTTCATCACCGGCCTCGGCCGAGAGCATTTCAATTCCGGAGAGTTCGAGCACTTCGGGGACATGAACCTGATGAAGGCCGCGCTCAACCACTCCACGCTCCTGTCGACGGTGAGCCCCACCTACTGTCAGGAGATTCAGACGCCCGCGTTCGGCTACGGGCTCGACGGCGTGCTAGCGCAGCGCCACCACGACCTGCGAGGCATCCTCAACGGCATCGACGTGAGCGAGTGGAACCCCGCGACGGATCCACATCTGCCGGCTCGCTACGACATCACGGACCTGAGCGGCAAGGCAGAATGCAAGCTGGCCTTGCAGCAAGAACTCGGCCTGACGCAGGACTCGCGCGTGGCACTGCTCGGCGTGATCGGCAGGCTCACCCATCAGAAGGGCTTCGACATCCTGGCTCGCTGCTTGCCGCGCCTGCTCGACTGGGACCTGCAGATCGTGCTGCTCGGCACCGGGGATCGCGACGCTGAAGCCTTTTTTGCGGCCCAGAGCGCGCAGCATCAGGGCCGCTTTCGCGCCGTCATCGGTTTTGACGACGCGCTCGCGCACCGCATCGAAGCGGGCGCCGATCTGTTCGTGATGCCCTCGCGCTTCGAGCCTTGCGGACTCAATCAGATGTATAGCCTGCGCTACGGCACGGTGCCTGTGGTGCGACGCACCGGCGGCCTCGCGGACACCGTCCAGAACTACTCCGAGGCTGCGGGAACCGGGACCGGATTCTGCTTCGAAGATCTGACCCCCGAGGCCCTGGCCAACACGCTCGGCTGGGCGCTCTCGACCTATTACGATCGACCCAAGCACTTCGAGACCCTGCGCCGCACGGGCATGCAGCAGGACTTCAGCTGGGATCGCGCCGCAGCAGCGTATGAGAGCCTGTATCTCGAGGCGTTCCAACGCCGGCGCGGCGTGCCTTTCCCAGGGTGAAGGCCTGGACGAGGTCTCGAGCCGACAAGGCGCGGAGAACGCCAGGCGCCAAGAGGAACAATAGCCCCTCTTGGCGCTCTCGGCGGTTCAATGGTCCGGCTAGCGTTCCGGACGGCTCGGGTCACGCTTCGAGCGTGACTTCGATGCGGGCGCCGTCTCGCAGGGACGCGATCGGAATGCGATTGCCCTGGATGACTTTGCCGTCGACGGCGATGCGGCGCACGCCTCGGCTCAGGTGCCGAGGATTGTTGACGACGATGGACAGCTTCTGGCCGCGGAACGTGCGCTCCACCTCGAAGCCCGGCCAGCTCTTGGGAATGCACGGGTCGATGCGCAAGGCATGCAGCTCCGGCACGATGCCGAGGATGCTCTGCACCGCGACGAAGGCGCTCCAGGAGGCCGTGCCGGTGAGCCACGGCACGCGCGACTTGCCGGCGTGAGGGTTGACGCTGGCATAGGTGGTCTGGCTGTGCACGTAGGGCTCGATCTCGCGTAGCTCCGCCCGGGTGTTGTAGGCCGAGGGCATGTACGCGCGGTAGTACTCGAACGCCTGGTCCCCGTTGCCGCGCATGCACTCGGCCATCACGGCCCAGGCTTGCGGGTGATTGAAGATACCGGCGTTCTCCTTGATGCCCTTGTTGTAGACGACGCCATCCATGATGTGGCGCGGCGTATGTTCAAAGGGCGGCGCGCAGAGCATGATGCCGTACGGCGTCGCGAGCTCGTTCTTCACCGCCGCCAGCGCCTTCTCAGCCTGCTGCTCGGTCGCGACCCCACTGATCACTGCCCAGACCTGGGTGTTGAGGTACACCTTGCCCTCGGTCATCTCCCGGGTGCCGTATTTGGTGCCGTCTTTGCCGGTGGCCCAGATGAACCAGTCGCCATCCCAGCACACGTTCTGAATCGTGCGCTCCATGCTGGCACGCTGCGACATTGCCCACTGTGCTTCGGCAGGCAGGCCCAGTTGCTCGGCGATCTCCCGATACACGGACAGGCCGTAGCAGAGCTGGAATGCCACCATCACGCTCTCACCCGTGTAACCGAGCTTGCAGCAGTCGTTCCAATCCGCGGCCAGCCCACACGGCAGCCCGTTGCGCCCCGTACGCTCCAGATTGAACTCGAGCGCCCGCCGCAGGTGGCCGAGCACACTGGCGCTGCCCCGATCCGCGTACGGCAACACCTGGTGATAGAACTCGACGTCACCCGTCTCGGCCACGTAGGCCGGCACGGCGTGAAACAGCCACTGGGCGTCATCGCTACGGAACGTCTCTGCGGGCGGTGTTTGCTCGTGGCCCGGCTCGTGATCGAAGGGCCGCACCAGCGGCATCGCACCCCCGCACTCGACCTGGCCGGTGAGCATCAACTCCAACCGCTCGCGCATGCCCTTGCCGAGCAGCGGGGTGACCCCCAAGAAATCCTGAACGGTATCGCGATAACCGAGCCCGTCGCGCTCCCCGTTGTAGATCAGAGATGCGGAGCGCGACCAGGCGTAGGTGATCAGGGAGTTGTACGCGTTCCAGACGTTGACCATGCTGTCGAACTCTGGATCTGGCGTGTGAGTTCGAAAGGCCTCCAGCTTCTGGTGCCAGGACTCCCGCACGCGCTCCAGCTCCCGGTTGCAGCGCTCGGAGTTCGCAAACTCCTCGCTCGTCGCCTTGCCGTGCGACTCCGGCGTGCCGAGCCCGAGCAGCACGAAGAGCTCGCGCGACTCTCCGGGGGCGAGATCGAGATCGATCTGCTGGCAGCCGACCATATTTTCGCCCGCGATCTCGAAGTTCGACAGCTCGCCCTTGAGCACGGCCTCGGGAGCGGCGTACGTGCCGTAGTTGCCGATGAAGCGCTCACGGTGGGTCTCGAAACCGACGACCTTTGCGCCCGCAAATTTCATCCAGTAACGCTGGGCCGAGCGCAGATCGCTCGGATCGAAGGCGTCGTGCGGATGCGAGGCGAGGGCCAACATGCCCTCCCGATACTGAGCCTTGCTCACGAACAGCGAGTACTGCAGGTTCGTCAGATCGTTGATCAGGTGCCCGACGTTGCAGAACTCCGCGTAGGTAAACACGCTCAGCCGGCGGCGCTTGGTCCCGCTGTTGCTGACGCGGAGGCGCCAATACTCGAAGGTTTGCCCGAGCGGTACGAAGTACGTGGACTCGGTCTCGATGCCGCCGTACTTCGAGGTGATGATGGTGTAGCCAGTGCCGTGACGGCAGGTCGACTGGTATTGATCGAGCGGTTTGCCGACGGGCTGCCAGGCGGCACTCCAGTAGTCGCCGCTCTCCTGGTCACGCAGGTAGAAATAGCGCCCCGGCTGATCGAGCGGCACCGCGTTGCCGCGCAGGCGCAAGATGCGATGATTGGCCGCGCTGCGGTAGAAGCTGAAGCCCCCGGCATGATTGGTGATGACGGCGCCATACTCGGTGGAGCCCAGGTAGTTGCTCCAGGGCCGCGGTGTATCCGGGCGGTCCACGACATATTCCCGGGCCGCATCATCAAAATGTCCGTATTGCATGGCTAGTTTAGATCCCTATCTCTGGTCTCTGGTCCGCGGCAGCGCGCCCCGGATCGATGAGGCTGATGCCCACCCCGGCAAACTGCCCCATCGCTGCCAGTCGTTCTGGCACGTCGTGTAAACCCAAGCGCGGCCCGAGCATCGCCTCGAGCGAAATGCCTCGCCTCTCGATCAGCGCAAAGACGTCCCCGTACGCGCTCGCGGCGATGCCGTGGCTGCCATACAGCGTCAGCTCCGCCGCAATCACGAGGCTCATGGGCAGGCTCGGTTCTGCACGTTCTCCCACGAGCAGCCCCACCTGTACGTGCCGGCCCCGCTTGCGCAGAGACTGCAGCGACTGGCGCAACGTCGCCGAGCTGCCGAGCGCGTCGATGCTCACGTCGGCACCGCCCCGGGTCTCCGCTCGCACGCGTTCGGCGACGCTGGGCTCCTGGCGTGCGTCGATCAGCACGTCGGCCCCCAGGCGCCGGGCGAGCTCGAGCTTCTGCGGGTCGATGTCGACGGCGATGCTGCGCGCCCCGAGCGCCTTCGCGAGCAAGACGGAGCTGAGGCCGACGCCTCCACAACCGAAGATCACGAGCGACTCGCCCGCTCGCAGCGTGGCCAGCTGCACCAGCGCCCGGTACGCCGTCACGAAACGACAGCCGAGGCTCGCCGCTGCTTCATACGAGAGCGACTCCGGCAGCCGCACCACGTTGCGCTCCGCATAGCGCAGGGCCACGTACTCGGCAAACGACCCCCAGTGGGTAAAGCCGGGTTGAAACTGCGTGTCGCAGACCTGCGGATCCCCCCGCCCGCACGGGGCACACTGCCCGCAGCCGCTCACGAAGGGCACCGTCACGCGCTCGCCCACCGCCAGGCTACGCACGCCCGAGCCCACGGCCACGATTTCGCCTGCCAGCTCGTGTCCAGGGACATGCGGCAACCGAACATCGGGATCGTGACCTTGCCAGCCGTGCCAGTCGCTGCGGCAGATGCCGGTGCTCCGGACCCGAACCACGACGCCGTCCGGGGCCGGCGCGGGGTCGGCGACGCGCTGGACCGTCAAGGGTCCGCCGAACTGCTCGAAAACGATGGCTTTCACGCTATGCTTGTCGCTCTGGAAACTCGGCTTGCCGGGCGCCGGGGCACGCGGGCGGCGCATTCAAGCATCGCCCCGCGTTCCTCGCAATGGGCACGCTCGGCGCCGGTCGAGTGCGCCCCCCTGTCCCGATCTGGAACCGTTCCCAGTGCGGCTACCACGTGAGGACGAGCTCCCGCGCCTGCTGGGGGCCGAGCCTGACGCGAAGCCCTCGGCTGGCTCGATCGTAGCGAAAGGCCAGCGCTTCCGTTCCCGAGGCGACCAGGCGCGGCGGCCGCTCCGAGTACGCCAGAAATTCCCCGGCGTCCGCCAGGGCGATCCGGCACTGGTCGTCCCCCTGCCAGAGCAGAGAGCGCACCGCTGCCGGCCCGTTGAACTTGTCGCACAGGCCGAGCGCGGCAAAGCCCCGCTCGATGGGCACCAGCGAGAACACCTCGAACTCGCGTTCACGGAGCGAAATGGTCCGAGGCTCCGTGCGAGCGAGCTCACTGAGCCGCTGCGCGTTGTGCTCGTAACAGGCGAAGCGCTCGCCCAGTAGCCCCGGCACGTCCGAGGCGCAGACCGTGCCCGTCACGGGTTCCGCCTGCCCGGCGGCGTAGAGCGCGTGGAAAACGCCGAGCAACCCGGCCGTGCCGCTGCGGTTCCAGATCTTCAGGGGCACGCGTTCACGGGTCGGATCGACACACAGAGTGTCCAGCGTGGGCAGGCCGGGCCCATCGCCGCGCAGCACGCTGCCGTCCGAACACACCAATTTTCGCAGCAGCTCGAGATCGTGCTCGCCGGGTTTGTCGGACACGTACACGGGCCCGCCCGAGAGCGCCCTGCCGGCGGCGTGAAACGCTCCCCACTCGTGCGCGCTCTGGAACATGTCCCAGTCGGGCAGCATGAACTGACCAAACCAGAGCCCGACCTGCGCGTTGGCATACAGGTGCGCCGAGTGCGACTCGGGACGGCGCGGAAAAAAATCGATGGACGTCCGTGTCAGGGTCGAATCGGGTGAGCCGTAGTACGTCTCCTGTGCATTGGCCATGCAGTTGATGAGCCGCCCCGCAAAGTGCCGCTGGACGCTGGCTTCGAGCGCCTCGCGGTAGCGGCGGCTGAGCCGCACGCGCCCGCCTTGCCGCGCCCCGAGCGCCTCCAATACCGCCTGATTGTCGACCTTGACGCCGTCGACCCCCTGCCCTTTGAGCTGGCGATGATAGTCGTCATAGAAGCGTGCAATCTCGCTCTCGGGCACGAGCCCGACCAGACCTCCCCACCAGTCTTCGTTGAAGCGAGGCATGTGCGTCAGAATGCCCTCTCCGAAGCGCCGCGGCTGTTCCACCACCGCGTACCCCGGCAAGGCTGCCGGATCCACGCCACCCCAGTAGCCAATCACGGCGTGCCAGACCAGGAACGTCTGAACGCCGAAGTCCTGCTTCGCCTCGCGGATACATCCGCTCAGATCGCCGCCGAACTTTTCGTTGGCGGCAAACGAGGTCAGGCGCCGTTCTCCCGTGGGCAGAGCATGCTCGCTCTGCCAGCCGTCATCCAGGATCACGAAGCGGGGCATCACCCGGGCGGTCTGGAACGCGGCCAGCCCCGCGCGCAGCTTGTCGGCGCTGACCTCCTGGTAGAAAGCGTCCCAGGTGCACCAGCCAAAACCATCCACGAAGTCCGGCAACGGTTTGTCGCTGCGCAGGCGGCAACGGCTGCCCAGGCGGCGCGAGACCGCGCGCGCGCCGCGCGCGACCAGCTCGAACGGATCCTCCCCCGAGGCCACGAACAGGCCGACTCCGCCGAAACCGCCCAGGTGCGCGTCGCCCGTCTCTGCCAGGAGCTCCAGCCGCCCGTCAGGGTGACCACGCAACGAGAAGCGGAAGGGCTCGTCGAGCAGCGGCACATAGATCAGCCAGCCGCCGCGTCGCAGCTCGACCAGCACGAACTGCGACTCGGACGGGACCTCCTCGAGCCGGGTTCCGGCGCGGGGTTTCATCCAGTACGGCTCATAGCGATGGCACGCGACAAAGCGCCGGAGCTCCGGTATGCGCCCGACCGACAGCACCAGGCGTGAGCTGCTACGGCTGGCGTGCGCCCGCAGAAATACCCCCTCACCCCCCGCACCGGGCTCACTGTCCGCTCGGTCACTCTCCGCTGGCTCACGGTTCAGCCCTGGGTCCAGCTCCGTCGCGAGCGTGCGGTCCCCCTCGACCAGGCTGCGCCCGAGCTGAACAATCGACATCGCGCTCGAGTCTGCCGAGACAGCCCCGGTTTGTCATCGCGCTTCTGAGTGGTAAACCCGGAGCTGTCCGCTGCATGGCGCAGAGCGTTGCGCCCCCTCGAGACTGCCTTGCCCCTTTCCGCCCCTCCCTCCGCTTCCCTCGCGCCGCCGGTGATCCGCCTGCGCGGCGTGAACAAGTCCTACCAGAGCGGCGGGGCACAATTGCAGGTGCTCAAGGACGTCGATCTCACCATCCGCGAGGGCGAGTTGGTGAGCATCATGGGGGCGTCCGGCTCCGGCAAGTCCACGCTGCTCAACATCCTGGGGCTCCTGGACGACCACGACGCGGGCACGTACCACCTCGCCGATACGTTGATTCAGAACCTCGGTGAGCGACGCGCCGCGCAGTATCGCAACCGCTGGATTGGATTTGTCTTCCAATCATTCAATCTGCTCGCCTTCAAGAGCGCGCTGGAGAACGTGGCGTTGCCCCTCTACTACCAGGGCGTGCCGCGCAAAGAGCGCAATCGTCTGGCGCTCGAATACCTGCGCAAGGTCGATCTCGAGAACCGTGCCGAGCACCTGCCGAGCCAGCTCTCCGGCGGCCAGAAGCAGCGCGTCGCCATCGCCCGCGCGCTCATCGCCAGGCCCAAGCTGGTGCTCGCCGATGAACCCACCGGCGCGCTCGACTCGGCCACCTCGTTGCAGTTGATGGATCTCCTGCGCAGCATCAATGAGCAAGGCATCACGATGGTCATCGTCACGCACGAGCCCGATATCGCCGCGCGCACCGACCGCACCATCGTACTGCGCGATGGCCGCGTCCAGCGAGGTGCGACGTGAACTTCGATGCCTGGCAGGAGGTGTTCGAGGTGCTGCGGCGCAACAAGCTGCGCACGTTCCTCACCGCCCTGAGCGTCGCCTGGGGCATCTTCATGCTGGTGGTGCTGATCGCGGCCGGCAACGGCCTCCGGAGCGGCGTCGAATGGGAGTTTCGCGACGATGCCATGAACTCGCTCTGGATCCGCCGTGGCAAGACCTCCGTGCCCTATCAGGGTCACGCGCCCGGGCGCCCCGTCACCCTGGACAATGCGGACCTGGAGGCGATTCGGCGCGAGGTTCCCGGCGTGGAGCGCATGAGCGCCCGTTACCACGTCTGGGGCGGCACCCAGGTCAGCCGCGGCAATCGCACGGCCTCTTTCGAGCTGCGCGGCGTGCATCCCGAGCACCAATACCTGGAGCGCACGCTGATGATCGCCGGCCGCTTCCTCAACGACCTGGACGTGAGCGAGCGACGCAAGGTCGCCGTGATCGGCCCGGCGGTGAAGGCCACGCTGTTTGGCCCGACGGATGCGATCGGTGAGATGATCAATGTCCGCGGCGTCAACTACCAGGTGGTCGGCGTATTCGAGGACCAGGGAGGAGAGGGCGAATTGCGGCGCATCTATGTGCCCATCTCCACCGCCCAGCTCGTCTACCACGGCGGCAACAGCGTGCATCAGATCCTGTTCACCACCGGCGCCGCCAGCCTGGCCGAGACGGAGAACATGGCCCGGCGCAGCCGTGAGGTGCTGGCGGCGCGGCACCATTTCGACCCCGACGATCGGCGCGCCCTGCCGATCAGCAACAATCTGAGCCAGTTCAAGAAACTGATGGATGTATTCGATTGGGTGCGCACCTTCGTCTGGGTCGTGGGGGTGGGCACCCTGTTCGCCGGCATCGTCGGCGTGAGCAACATCATGATCATCTCCGTGCAGGAGCGAACCCTGGAGATCGGCATCCGCAAGGCCATCGGCGCCACGCCACGCTCCATCATCTCCATGATCCTGCTGGAGGCCGTGTTGCTCACCTCTTTGGCTGGCTATCTGGGCCTGGTAGCGGGGCTGGGTCTAGTGGAGACGCTGCGCCGGCACTTGCCGGAGAACGACTACATCCGCAATCCCACGGTGGACGTGCGCGTGGCACTGGTGGCTACCTTGCTCTTGATTGGCGCCGGAGCGCTCGCCGGCTTCCTGCCGGCACTGGCCGCCGCACGGGTACGCCCCGTGGTGGCGATGCGCGAAGTGACGGCCTGAGCGCGGGCAGGAAAGGCCAACGATGATCGATCTGGACACCTGGCAGGAGGTCTTCGCCACCCTGCAGAAGAACGTGGCGCGCACCGTCATGACCGCCTGGGGTGTGTTCTGGGGTACCTGCATGCTGATCTTCATGCTCGGCATCGGTCAGGGGCTGGAGGGCGGCGTGACTCGAAACATGGCCTCGCTGTCCGCCAACAACGTCTACGTCTGGGGCCAGCGCACGGCGCTGCCGCATGCAGGCCTGGCACCGGGGCGGCAGATCCGCCTGGACACGGACGACGTGGAGGTGTTGCGCAGCCAGGTCCCCGGCGTCGCCGCCGTCGCGCCCAACATCGAGCTCGGCGGCTGGCGCCAGGGCAACAACGTGAGCTACGGAGATCGCGTCAGCAACTTCGGTGTGCGCGGGGAAACGCCGCAATTTTGGGAGGTCGCGGTGGACCGGCCGTACGCCGGCCGCTTCATCAACGAGACGGACATGCGGGAGCGCCGCAAGGTGACGGTGATCGGCGAAGCGGTCCGGCAGATGCTGCTGCACGACGTCGATCCGATCGGCCAATACGTTCAGATTCGCGGCGTGCATTTCCTGGTGGTCGGCGTGATGGCGTCCATTCAGAGCGGGGACGACGCCGAGCGTACCAACAACACCGTGGTCATCCCCTTTTCTACCTTTCAGACCGCCTTCAACGGTGGTAACCGCGTTGGCGCAATGGGCATCCGTGCGCGCGACGGCGTCGACCCCCTGCAGCTGGAAACGGCGCTCAAGCAGACCTTGGCCGCGCGCCACCGTGCCGACCCCGATGACCCGCAGGCGATCGGCTCCTTCAACCTCTCCAAACAGCATCAGCGCGTAGAGAACCTGTTTCGCGGCGTGCGCGCCTTCGTCTGGTTCGTGTGCGTCGCCACGCTCCTGGCGGGCGCGCTCGGAGTGAGCAACATCATGCTGATCAGCGTCAAAGAACGCACGCGCGAGTTCGGGATTCGAAAGGCTCTGGGCGCCACACCTGCCTCGGTGGTCGGTCTGGTCCTGCAGGAAGCGAGCGTGCTCACGGCCCTTGCCGGCTACCTGGGGTTGGTCGCCGGGGTCGCCGGCCTCGAGCTGATGTCGCGCTACGCCACCACGCGGGACGGGCCGCTCGCGGCGCCCCACGTGGACCTCACCGCTGCGCTGCTGGCCGTGTTGGTGCTGATCGTGGCGGGCCTGCTGGCGGGCATCGCCCCCGCGCGGCACGCCGCGCGCATTCTGCCGGTGGCGGCCCTGAGGGCAGAATGACCCGCCGCATCCTGCCCTGGGTCATCGCTCTGGCCATCCTCGGCTCGTTCAGCTGGACCTTGGTGTTTCTGTATCGCAAATCCAAGGAAGCGCCGCAGATCTTCAAGACCGCCAGCCCCGAGCTGCGCGACATCATACAAAAAACGGTCGCTGCCGGCGCGATCGTGCCGCGCCGCGAGGTGAGCATCAAGCCGCGTGTCTCCGGCATCGTGCAGCGGCTCGCCGTCGTGCCCGGGCAGATCGTACGCGCGGGGGACGTGCTCGCCGACATCAAGATCGTGCCGAACGTAGTCAACCTCAACGCCGCCGAGGGGCGCGTGGCCTCCGCGGACATCAGCGTCAAGACCCGCAAACGCGAGTATCTGCGGCTGGTAGAACTGAAGCAGCAGCAACTGTTGCCCGAAGCGGACTACAACAAGGGGGAACTCGAGTTTCACCTCGCCGAGCAGGAGTTGGCCGCCGCCAACAACAACCTGCAACTGATCAAGGATGGCGCCATCCGCGGCTCGGGCAAGGTCTCCAATCTCGTCACCTCCACCGTGGAGGGCATGGTGATCGATGTGCCGGTGAAGGAGGGCGGCTCGGTGATCGAGACGAACAACTTCAACGAGGGCACGACCATCGCCTCCATCGCCGACATGCAGGACATGATCTTTCAGGGCTTTGTCGACGAGAGTGAGGTCGGCAAGCTCGCCGAGCAGATGCCCGTCAGCATCAGCATCGGGGCGCTGAGCGGGCAGAAGTTCGAGGGGCGCCTGGAGTACATCGCACCCAAAGGCACGAACCACGAGGGCACCATCGAGTTCGAGGTGCGCGCCGCGCTCGTGATTGTCCCCGGCAGTTTCGTACGCGCCAACTACAGCGCGAACGCCGACATCATCCTGGAGCGGCGCCAGCAAGTGCTGGCCATCAACGAACGCGTCCTGCAATTTGAGGGCGGCCGCCCCTTCGTCGAAGTAGAAACGGGAGCCCGCCTGTACGAGAAGCGCTTCCTCGAACTCGGCCTCAGCGACGGCGTGCAGGTCGAGGTCAAGCAGGGCCTCGCCCAGGGCGACCAGGTCAAGATCCCGGTCGCGGTCTCCGCCGTGCCGCCTCGGGGCTGAGAGCCTATCGCGGTGGGCCTAGAGCCCGGCAGCGTGGCGGCTACTGGGGCCGCCCCTGATCGACCCAGTCCTGGATCAGATCGAACTCAGCCTGCGTCAGGCAGCCGGGCTGTCCAAGCGCGCCCTGGCACGCGGGCTTCGTGGGGGTCGAGGGCGCGTACGGCGGCGGCATCATGGTTGCCGCCTCGGGGCTATTGGTGCGCGCGAGGATGCGCTCGTACATCGGCTCTCCCATCAGGTTGAGCCTCGTCGCCTCGGCGTAGGCAACCGCAGAATCCACGGCGGCGTGCCCCGGCTGAACGGGGTTGGCGACCGAGTGGCAACCGGAGCCGGCACACTTGGCGAGGAAGATCGGATGAATGTGCTCCGCGAAGCTGACCGCGGGCGGCCCTCCGCCGCCACCGCCCTGCCCTTCATCCGCGGCAGGGTCGTCACTATCACTGCAGCCCAGAGCGCACGCCAGGAGCAGCGCGAGCGCGCCGTGTTCAAATCTGATCATCGCCACTCTTTCGAGTCATTCCTTGGAATAACGGCCCAACGAGAGGGCTCCACTATGGGTACTAGCGCGGATAACACTGCCCCACCCAGCGCTCGATGAGGGCGAACTCCTCGACGCCGACGCAACCGGGAGACCCGAGCGGGCCATTGCAGTTCTGCGGAGCCGGGGCGTAGGAGGGGGGCATGCCGCCGCCGTTCACCCGCTCGAGCACCACCGCGCTGAGGTTCCTGGCGAAGCCATAGGATTCATCGAGATCGGCGCTGGCCACGTTATGGCCACCCTCAAACTGCGTCTCGTGGCAGGGAGCGCAGCGCGCGCGGAAGATAGGATGGATCTGCGCCTCGAAGCTGACCACGGCCGGCGCTGCGACCTCACCGGCATCCCCTGCGTCGCCCGCGTCGCCGGCATCGGCCGCGACCGGCAGCCCCGCGTCGCTGGGCGTACAGGGCGGAAAGCCCGCGTCGACCGGTGTCTCACCGCCGCTGCCCGCGCTGGCGTCCGCGACGGCGCCCGAGCCACCGCCGCCGCCTGCGCCGCCGCTGCCCCCCGTGCCACCCGTCCCGGCGTCGACCACGGGCGGCTTGGGTTGAACATCGGCACCGTCATCGTCCGAGCAGCCGCTCAGAAGGACAAAGGTAGCGCTCAGAAAAAGTCTACTGGTTCGCTGGTTCATGTGTTTCATTCGGCTTCGAGGACGCCCGACCACGACGACGCTACTGCCGCGCGCCCTGGGTCACCCACGCTTGCAGCAATGCAGCTTCGGCGACGTCGAGGCACGACCCGGTGCCGAGAGCATTGCTGCCGCACGCCGGCGGCATGTCGCGATCGGTGACGCCGCGCACGATGATGCGCGCCGAGACCACGCCGGTCACCCCTTGGCGCGTCGACGTGCCCTGCGTCGCCGTAAAGGACGCCGCTTCATTGCCGGCCTGGGCAAACCGCGGACGGCCATTCGGCGCGTTCGCGCCGTGGCAATTGCCACAGTTGGTCACCAGGAGCGGGAACACGTCGCCGAAGGTCACGTCGTCCTGCGCCGGCGGCACCGGGGGTTCGGGGTCTGGCGTCACGGGCGGCGCCTCCG
>Ga0315912_10002414_pt1 | contig 19973 bp, 18 predicted proteins | sample VfabasoilMG_FD_204469 | JGI IMG/M metagenome (GOLD analysis project Ga0315912, IMG submission 204469) | Garden soil microbial communities collected in Santa Monica, California, United States - V. faba soil | ecosystem: Environmental > Terrestrial > Soil > Garden | place: USA: California...
CGCGCCGCCGACGCCATCGACGAGCAGAACCCGGTGATCATCGCCGGCTTCGGGCGCTTCGGCCAGGTGGTGCAGCGCGTGCTGGCCGGCATGAAGATCCGCGCCACCGTGGTGGACCGCGACCCGAACCAGATCGAACTGGTGCGGCGCTTCGGCAACAAGGCCTACTACGGCGACGCCACGCGCCTCGACCTCCTCGTGGCCGCGGGCGCGCGCAAGGCCAAGCTCCTGGTGGTGGCGGTGGACGACCCCGAGAGCGCGATGCGCATCGTCAGGCTCGCGCGCCGCCACTTCCACAAGCTCAAGCTGATCGTGCGCGCGCGCAGCCGCAGCGATGCCTTCGAGTACCACGAGATGGACGTGCCGGCCGTGCGCGAAACCTTCGGCGCCGCGCTGGACGCCGCCGAGGCGTCGCTGCGCGCGCTCGACATCGGCCCGGTCGCGGCGCGCCGCGTCGTGTCGCGTTTCCGGCGCCACGACGAGGAGCTGCTCGCCGAGCAGGCGCCGCACCGCAACGAGGTCAAGAAGCTGCTCGCGGTAACGCTGCAGGGGCGCCAGGACATCGAGCAACTGCTCGGCAGCGAAGCGCTGCGCGAGCAAAAACCTGCACGTTAGGCGCGGAGGTTTACCAGAACAAGTCCCGCGGCCACCAGCAGCGCGGCAAGCACGAAGGACGGCGTGAGCGGCTCGCCGAGCAGCAGCACGCCCGCGAGCACGCCGAAGATCGGCGTCAGGAAGGAAAACACCGACAGCCGCGCCGCGAGATAGTGGCGCAGCAGCCAGAACCAGGTCAGGTAGCTGGCGAAGGCCACCGCCACGCACTGGTAGGCGAACGCCGCCACGACCGGCAGCGTCAGCCGGATCACGCCCGGCTCGCCCATCAGCCAGGCCGCGGCGAGCAGCACCGGTGCGGACACGGCAAGCTGATAGAACAAAGTCTTCGCCGGGCTTACCACGGCAAGCCTGGTCGCGCGAATCAGGATCGTGGTCAGCGCCCAGAACAGAGCGCCCAGCACGCCGAACAGGTCCCCAAGCAGGGTGCCGCGGCCGCTCGCGAAGCCGTCGCCGAAAGCGACCGCGACGCCGCCGAAGGAGACCAGCACGCCGGCCCACTGGCGCGCGCTCAGGCGCTCCTCGGCCACCAGGAAGTGCAGTCCGAAGGCGGTGATGCACGGCGCGAGGTAGACGAAGACCACCATGCGCGCGGCGTCGGTCATGCCCAGGCCGGCGAAGATGAAAATGAACTCGACGGCGAACAGCAGCCCGGCGAACACGCCGGGCCACAGCGTGCCGTCGCGCTGCCACAGCGGTATGCCGCGCCAGGCGCCCCAGGCGAGCAGCAGGGCGGCGGCGACCAGCGAGCGCAGCCCCGACTGGAACACGAGGGAAATCCCGCCGGCGGTGAATTTCGCGGCAACGTGGCCGAAGCCCCAGATGGCGCACAGCAGCACCATCGTCGAGACCGCGGTGGCGTCGAGCGCCTTCCTTTCGCTCAACCCTGCCTCAGCAGCGCGGTAATCCCGTCGAACGGCAGCGGACGGCTGAACAGGAAGCCCTGCAATTCGTCGCAGCGCAGCAGGCGCAGCATGCGGGCCTGCTCTTCCTCGTCCACGCCCTCGGCGACCACCTTCAGCTTGAGCGAGTGCGCGAGCGAAATGATGGTCGACACCAGCGTCATGGTGTCCGGTTCGGCCAGCATGGTGATGACGAACGAGCGGTCGATCTTGAGCGCCTGCATCGGCAGCTTGGCCAGGTAGCCGAGCGACGAATAGCCGGTGCCGAAATCGTCGATGGCGATGGCGACGCCGAGCATGCGCGCCTCCTTCAGCTTCTCGATGTTGCCCTGGATGTCGTCCATCACCAGGCTCTCGGTGATCTCCAGGTCGATGCCGACGGGCACCGCGCCCAGCTTGAGCGCGGCCGCGAGCGTGGCGACGTAGTCCTTCCGGCGCAGCTGCACCGCCGACACGTTGACCGCCACGCGCGGCGCCGACAGGCCGAGCGCCAGCCAGCGCTTGTGGTCCAGCACCGCGCGCCGCAGCGCCCAGTCGCCCGCCTCCAGGATGATGCCGGTCTCCTCCATCAGCGGGATGAACTGGCCCGGGGGCACCAGGCCGAGCTCCGGATTCTGCCAGCGGATCAGCGCCTCGACGCCGACGATGCGCCGCGTTTCGATGTCCACCTTGGGCTGGTAGTGCAGCACGAATTCGTCGCGCTCCAAGGCCTGCCGCAGGCGGTTTTCGAACGTCAGCTTCTCCGCGGTGTGCCGGGTCATCTCGGCGGCGTGGAACACGTTGCGCTCGCCCGAATGCTTGGCGCGCCGCAGCGCCGCCTCGGCGTTGCGGATCAGGGTCTCGGCGTCCGTGCCGTCGCCCGGAAACACGGCGGTGCCGGCGCGGCCCGCGACGCGCAGGTCCGTGCCGTCCAGGACGAAAGGCGCGCCGAAGCATTCCTGCCACAGCTTCTGGAAGCGCCGCGTCACCGCCGATTTTCCCTTCACGCCCTGGAACACGATCGCGAAATGGTCCGCGCTGATGCGCGCCAGCCCGGCGCGGTCGGCGCTGGCGCTCAGGCGCCCGGCCAGCGCCTTCAGCAGCGCGTCGCCGGATTGCCGTCCCAGGGATTCGTTGATGATCCTGAGACGCTCGATGTCGGCGACCACCAGCGCGAGCTTCTCGCCCGCCTGCCCTGCCGCATGCAGGTACTGGGCGAGACGCTCCATGAACAGCCGGCGGTTCGCGAGACCCGTCAATTCATCGTAGTACGCCAGGTAGTCCACCTTCTCGGTCTTCTCGATGTGGTCGAGCGCGAAGGAGATGTCGCCCGAGAGCTCGAGCAGCAGGCGCATTTCCTGCGCGTCGAAATAGCCGGTCTCCGCGGCATGCAGCGTCAGCACCGCGACCGTCTCGCCGCCCAGCTGCATCGGCAGCACCGCGAGGGAGTTGATGCCGAGCGCGACCAACTCGCCGCGCAGCTTCACCCTGCGGTCGTTGGCCACGTCGTTCGAGACGACCGGGGTCTTGCCGAGGACGGCGCTGGAGACGATGCCCCTCTCGCCGCCGGCATCCACCCGCATCGAGGTGCGCCCGCGCAGAGATTCCACGAATTCGTCGTCGGTGCCCTGCCAGGCGACCAGGCGGACCTCGTTGGCCGCGCGGTCGACCACGCCCATCCACGCCGAACGCATGCGGCCGTGCTCCACCGCGATCCGGCAGGCTTCGGCGAACAGCTCGTCGCGGCTGCGGATGCGCACGATGGCCGAATTGATGCCACTCAGCACCGCGTAGACCCGGTTCAGGCGCGCGATCTTTTCCTCCGCTTCCTTGCGCGCGGTGATGTCCCTGGCATTGGCGACGATGATCCAGCCCCGGCTGGTCCGCAGCGCGCGCCGGCGCGTCTCCACCTGGAACCGCGTGCCGTCCTTGCGGCGGTACCAGCCCTCGATGCGGCTCGCCGGGCAGCTCGCGTCGGCGATGATCGCTTCGTAGTCGCGCTCCAGCGTGGCACGGTCGGCGCTGAACAGGTCCATCGGCGTCATGCCGAGCATCTCGGCGCGCGTGTAGCCCACCATCTCGCAGAAGGTCTGGTTGACGTCGACGTAGCGCAGGGTGGCCGGGTCGACCAGCAGGATCGCGTCCACCGAGATGTCCATCGCCGCGCGGAAGCGCCGCAGTTCCTCGTCGCCCCGCTTGCGCTCCGAGATGTCGCGCACCGTGACATGCGCCGCGGGCCTGCCGTCGAACACGATCGGGGCGGAAGCCACCTCGACATCGACCGCGTTGCCGTCCAGGCGCTGGTAGACCCTTTCCACGCGCCGCAGCGATTGCCCGGCGTACAGGCTCTTCGCCCGCCCCAGCGACTCTTCCAATGCTTCCGCCGGCAGCATGAAGTTCGACGGCTGCCCGACCAGCTGCGCGGCATCGGCAGCGCCGAGCAGCTGCACCATCGCCTGGTTCACCAGGACGATGCGGTGCTCGCTATGGATCAGGATCGCGTCGGGCGAATACTCGGCGATCCTCCGGTAGCGCTCCTCGCTTTCGCGCAGCGCCGCGACATTCGCGCGCAGCCGCTTGAGCAACAGCGTGACCGGCACCAGCACCACCGCGGCGGCTATCGCCACGCCCACCAGCAGCAGGTTCAGGGTTGGCTGGGAATCGGCATCCACGTCCTATTGAACACCCGAATGAATCAGTTGGACAAAACGGGTTGGACAAAAAGGGAAAGCAGGCCGCAAAACCCCGCCCCCGGCAGGGCTTAGCTTGCCGCGCCGAGGTAGTAGTTCCTGACCAGGTCGTTGGCCTCGAGTTCGGCGACCGACTTTCCCTCGAACACGATCTCGCCGTGCACGATGATGTACCCGCGATCGGCGATGCGGATGGCCTGGTGGAAGTTCTGCTCGGCCATCAGCACGGTAAGGCCGTACTTTTCCTTGAGCTGCTTGATCATGGTCACAGTGTTCGACACCAGCAGCGGCGACAGGCCGACCGAGGGTTCGTCGACCAGCAGAAGCCGGGGCGAGGACATCAGCGCGCGCGCGATCGCCAGCATCTGCTGCTGGCCGCCCGACATCGAGCCGGCGAGCTGGCGCCGGCGCTCCTTCAGCACTTCGAAGGTCTCGTAGCAGAACGCGAGGTTCCTGACGATGTCGGGCCGCGCCTGCGGCCGGAACGCGCCCAGCAGCAGGTTCTCCTCCACCGTCAGCTTGGGAAACAGGCGCCGCCCCTCGGGCACCAGCGCCACGCCGAGGTTGACGATTTCTTCGGTGGAAAGCCGCGTGAGGTCGTGGGTTTTGCTTTCGATCTTCAATTCGATACTTCCCTTTGAAGGCCGAACCATCCCCATGACACATTTCATCAAGGTGCTTTTTCCATTCCCGTTGGTGCCCAGCAGCGCGACCGTCTCCTTCTCCTGGACGGAGACGGAGATCCCCTGCAGCGCCCGCACGGCGCCGTAGCCGGCGTCCACGTCGCGTATCGTCAGTTCAAGCGCCAAGGTAGGCCCTCTGCACTTCGGCGTTCTGCACGATCTGCGCGGGCGCGCCCTCGCAGATGATGCGCCCGGCGTCCAGGCAGATCACGCGCTGCGAGAACTTCATCACCGCCTGCATGATGTGCTCGATCATGATGATGGTGATGCCGGCCTCGTTCAGCTTGAACAGGATCGCCAGCACCTCGGAGATCTCGGTGGCGGACAGGCCGGCCATCGCCTCGTCGGAGATCAGCAGGCGCGGGCGCGCCGCCATCGCGCGCGCGAGTTCCAGCTTGCGCAGCTCCACCTGCGAGAGCCGGCTGGACAGCGTCTGCGCCTTGTCGGCGAGGCCGATGTCGCGCAGCAGCGCCATCGCCTCGTCCTCGGCATGGCCCTTCAGCAGCTCGCCGCCGTGGGCGACGTACTCGAGCGGCACCAGCAGGTTCTCGAGCACCGACATGCTGGCGAACGGGCGCGGGATCTGGAAGCTGCGCGCGATGCCGCGCCGCGTGCGCAGGTAGGCCGGCAGGCCCGAGATGTCCCGGCCGTCGAACAGGATGCTGCCGGCGTCGTTGCGCAGCGAGCCGGAGACGCAGTTGATCAGCGTGGTCTTGCCCGAGCCGTTCGGGCCGATCAGCCCGAAGCGCTCGCCGCGGGCGATCGAGACGTTGACCCCGTCGAGCGCGGTGAAGCCGCCGAACTGCTTGGAAACGCCCCGGACTTCCAGCAGGGTGCTCATTTTTTCCCCGGGAAGTACTTCTTGATCAGGCCCAGGATGCCCTCGGGGGCCGCCACCACGAACACCACCAGCAGCACGCCCACCACCAGCACGTTGATCTCGCTCGAGATGGTCACCGTGACGACCTGCTGCAGGGTGCCGAGCAGGATGGCGCCGATGATCGGCCCCGCCCAGTGGACCATGCCGCCGATGATGGCGCTGCCGAGCGCGGCGATGGTGTAGCTGAGGTTGAAGGTGGACGCCGGTTCGATGAAGCTCAGGTACATCGGCATCGGCGCGCCCGCGGCGGCCATCAGCGCGCCCGACACCGCGCAGGCGAACAGCTTCAGCTTCAGCGTCGGCACGCCCGAGCATTCGGCCGCGTCCTCGCTGTCGCGCAGTGCGCGCAGGCCGCGCCCGATCCACGACACCTGGATGTAGCGGGCGATCGCCACCGCGGCCACCGACATCACCGTCATCACGGCGAACAGCATGCGCGTGTAGGTGTCGAAGACCTCGACCGGCGGCCGCAGGATCTGCAGGCCGGTGGCGCCGCCGACGTAGCGCCAGTTCACCATCAGCGTTTCCATGATGAAGACGACGGCGACGGTGGCGATGGCGAAGAAGATGCCGCGCAGGCGCAGCGTCAGCAGCCCGACGCCGAAACCGAGCAGACCGCCCATCAACGCCGCGCCGGCGATCTGCACGACCAGCGGGGCCTGCAGCCACTTGAACAGCAGCACCGCCGAATAGGCGCCGATGCCGAAGAAGGCCGGCGGCCCGAAGTTCACGTAGCCTGCGTAGCCGCCGAGGATGTTCCACGCGGTGGCCAGCACCACGAAGCTGAGCACCATGTAGCCGGCGTAGAACAGGTACTCGTTGAGCGGCATGAGGGGCAGTCCCACGCCGACAACGACCGTGATTGCCGCGCCGATCCAGAATTTCATCGACCAAACAATCCCTGCGGCCGGATGCCGAGCACGATCAGCAGCAGCGAAAAGGCGACCGCCGGAGCCCAGGACGCGCCGAACAGCATCAGCACGATGGACTCCACGATGCCGAGGATCAGTCCCGCGGCGAGCGTGCCCGTCATGCTGCCCAGGCCGGCGAGCACCACCACGCAGAACGTGCGCCCGATGTACAGGCGGTCGATGGCCGGCTCGACCGGGCTGATGATGATCAGCATCGCCCCGGCGAGCGCGGATACGCCGGTGGCGATTCCGAAGGCCCATTGCTTGATCCGCACCGGGTTTGCGCCCATGAGCCTGAGCGCCGGTTCGTCCTGGGCGACCGCCTTGATGGCACGGCCTGTGAATGTTTTACTTAAATAAAAACTGAGTGAAAAAGTCAAAATCAAAGCAACGGCAAAAGCAACGACCATCCGCATCGGAATGCGGTACTCCCCGACCTGGAAGCTCTTGCCGATGTAAGCGGCCTCCACCGAGCGCTGGTCCACGCCGAAGGCGAGGATCAGGCCGACTTCGATGATGAAGGCGAGCCCGAAGAAGAAGGCCAGGCCGCGCACGCCCGCGTCGGTGCCGCGCTTCTCGAACACCTCGTAATAGAAGCGGTAGATCGCCACGCCGAGGAGGAAGAACGGAATCATCAGGACCGCGCCCGCGAGCAGCGGGTCCCAGCCCAGCTTGCCGGCGATGATCCAGGTGCCGTAGGAGCCCAGCACCATGATCGCCGGATGCGCCACGTGCGGCACGTCGAGCAGGCCGAAGGACACCGACAGCCCGATGCTCACCGCGGCGTAGAAGCAGCCGAGCAGCACGCCGAACAGCAGCGCTTCGAAGAGCAGGTCGAGGGAGAACACGTCAAAAAAAAGGCGCGGGATTGCCGCGCCTTTGCGTCGCGTTGCGCATCAGCGCTATTTGCGCGCCTTCTCGAACGGCGCCACGATCTCGCCGGTCTTGACCGAGTCGGGGGAGATGACCACCTGCCGGCCCGGCTTCTTCCACTGCTCGGTGTCCTTGTCGGCCACGCCGCGGAACTGCGCCTGCACCACGCGCGGGTTGGCCCACTCGCCGTCCGGGCCGTAGCGGATCGGGCCGACGATGGTCTTCATCTCGTTCTTGCGCAGGTAGTCCGCCAGCCGCTTGTGGTCGAGGCTCTTGGTGGCGTTGATGGCCTGCTCGAGCATCTGCCCGATCGCGTAGTTGTACGGCGTGATGTAGTAGCCGAGGGGATCGACCTTCGCCTCCGCCGCCTTCTTGGCGTAGCGCGCGAAGTAGTCCTCGATGCCCGGGTAATTCATGCCCGGCACGTAGGTGTTGTAGTTGATGACCCCGTTCAGCAGGCTGCCCAGGTTGACCATGTTCGGGGTGAATTGCAGCCCGACCATGCCGCCGCCGAACAGCTTGACGTTGCTGCCGACGCCGATCTCGTTGACCGAGCGGATGATCGCCACCGAGTCGTTCGGATAGGAGGCGACGAACACCAGGTCGGCGTTGGCCTGCCGGATCGCGCGGATCAGCGACGAGAAGTCGGTGGTGGTGGGCGGATAGTTCTGGTCGTAGACCGTCTTCAGGCCGGCCTGCTTGGCGAGCTCGCGCGCGCCGTTCGCGAGGTTCTGCGCGAACTCCTGGTCCGCGGCCAGGAAGGCGATGGTCGTCGCGCCCAGCTTCTTGCCGGTGGCGATGTAGCCGTCGAACCAGCTCGCCGCGTTGTTCCAGGGCGCGTTGTTGAACCACATGTCGTGCTGCACCGTGCGGTTGACCTGGAACGAGAAGTTGCCCATCAGCAGCAGGCCGCGCTGCTTCACCATCGGCATGATCGCCGCGGTCGGCACGGTGCCGTAGGGGGCGATCAGCAGGTCCACCTTGTCCACCTCGAGCAGCTTGGTGTAGATGCCGGGGACGTTGGCCGGGTTGGTCTGGTCGTCGTAGGCGATGAACTCCACCTTGCGGCCGAGCAGCCCGCCCTTGGCGTTGATGTCCTCCACCCACATGCGCAGAGCGACCAGCGCCGCCTGCCCGCCGCCGGCCAGGGCGCCGGTCTGCGGCATGCTCATGCCGATCTTGATGGGCTGCTGCGCCGAAGCCGGAAATGCGACGGAAAACGAGATCGCAGCCAGGGCTGCGGCCAGCAGGGCACGGATTTTCATGAACTCCCTCCTCAGGGTGTGTCGGGGCATTATAGTAAGAAATGGCCATGATTCCACGCGAAAGAGCCCCCTATTCCGCGATCGTCGACCGCCCGCCGCTCAAACTGCCGGGCGGCGCGCGCATGGTGGTCTGGACCATCGTCAATCTGGAGGTGTGGGATATCGCCCGCGCCATGGCGCGCCAGGTGCTGCCGGCGCCCACCGGCGCGGCGCTGCTGCCCGACGTGCCGAACTGGAGCTGGCACGAATACGGCATGCGCGTCGGCTTCTGGCGCTTCGAAGCGCTGTTTCGCCGGCTGAAGATCCGGCCCACGCTGGCGCTGAACGCCCGGGTCTGCGTCGACTATCCGCGCGTCGCGCAGGCCTGCAAGGACGCGGGCTGGGAATTCATGGGCCACAGCTACGAGCAGGGTCCGATCCACAAGGAAGAGGACCAGGCCGGCATGATCCGGCGCTCGATCGAAACCATCCGCCGGTTCACCGGCAGGCCGCCCGCGGGCTGGCTCGGGCCCGGCCTCACCCAGACGCTCGACACGCCGGATCACCTGGCCGCCGCCGGCATCCGGTACATCGGCGACTGGGTCTACGACGACGAGCCGACCGAGATCCAGACCGCGCACGGGCCGCTCATCACGCTGCCCTACTCGGTGGAGACGAACGACATTCCGATGATGATGGTGCAGCACCACGAGGCGGCCTACTGGACGCAAAAATGCCTGGATTCGTTCGAGCGCTACTACGAGGAAGGCAGGCAGCGCGCCAAGATCATGGCCATCGCGATTCATCCCTACATCAGCGGGCAGCCGTTCCGCATCAAGTACCTGGAAGAAATCTACGAGAAAATAAACCGGAAGAAGGGCGTGCTGCACTGGAACGGTGAGCAGATCCTCGACTGGTACATGAATGCACGCCGCTAGCGACCTGGTCCGGGCGGCGATGCAGGCACACCGGTCCGGCGACCTGTCGCGTGCCGAGCAGTTCTTCCGGCACGCGCTGGAAGCGGATCCGGACCACGCCGACGCTTGGCACCTGCTCGCGCTCACGCTTGCGGATCAGTTCAAGCTCGACGACGCCTCGCAGGCGGCCGCGCGCGCCACCACGCTGCGCCGATCCGTGCCCGAGTACTGGATCACCAAGGGCACCATCGAGGAGGATCGCGGACTGGCGCGCGAGGCGGAGGCGGCGTACCGGCGGGCAATCGCGCTGAACCCGCTCGAGGCGCATGGGCACTACAGCCTGGGCCGCATCCTGCAGCGCAAGCAACGGCTGGTCGAAGCGATTGCCGCCTACCGCGCCGGGCTGCGCCGGGCGGAGTCGCCCCGGATCCGGTATGCGCTCGGCCTCGCGTTGTTCGAGATCAATCGCCCGGCCGAAGCCCTGGCCGCGTGCCAGGAAGCGTTCCAGGGCGATCCCGAAGACACGCTCGATCGGCGCGAATGCTTCGAGCACATGGGCCGGCTTTCCATCGACGCCCTGCCCCAGTTCTGGCACGCGGAAGTTGCGCGCTTCTTCGCGCGCGCCGACATCGACAAGTCCTACCGTTCCTCGATCGGCCTGCAGGTTCTGGCGCTGAAACCGGAGTTCGCGGCCTTGCGGGCGGCTGCGCACGACGGCGAGTTTCATCCGCCGCCGTCCATCGATCGGGTGATGCAGGACGGGCTTTTCGGCGTTCTGCTCAGGGATACGATTCTCGCCGACGCGAACTTTGAGGCCATGCTGACGCAACTGCGGCGGCATCTGCTGCTGGCGCCGGATTTCCGGCAACGCGCGCCCCTGCGGTTCCTGTGCGACCTCGCGCTGCAGTGCGCGAACAACGAGTTCGCCTGGTTCGAGACGCCGGAGGAAACCCGTGCGCTCCAAGCACTGTCAGGTGATTTGAAAGCGAGGATGCCGGCATTCAATGACGACTGTTGGCGTTCGCTGGCGATTTTCGCCGCCTATCGCCCGCTGTGCGCACTGGCGGGCATCGAATCGCTGCGCCCGCTCGTGCCGGCGCAAGGCCCCGTCGAGACGCTGCTGCGCCGGACCATCGATGATCGCCTCGAGGAAGAGCGCCTGCGCGCGGCCATCCCCTCCATCGGCGCCATCACCGACGAGACCTCGCGCCAGGTGCGGGCGCAGTACGAGGAAAACCCGTACCCGCGCTGGTTCGCCAACGACCTGCATCCGGCCGTACCGGCCGCGGCCTGGTTTCGCGCCAACGTCCCGGACATGGGTGGCGACATCCGCGGCGACAGCATGGGCGACCTGCCGCGGGCGCCGCGCATTCTCGTCGCCGGTTGCGGCACCGGGAAAATGTCGGTCATTCTCGCGGGCGAGATCCAGGACGTCAGGGTCACGGCCGTGGACCTCAGCGCCGCCAGCCTGGCCTACGGTGCGCGCATGGCCCGGGCGTCGGGCGTCGCGAACATCGATTTCGTGCAAGCCGACATCCTGGAACTGGGACGGCTGGAAGAGCGGTTTGACTTCATCGACGTCACGGGCGTGTTGCACCATCTGCGGGATCCGCGTGAGGGCCTGCACGTGCTGGTGGGCTTGCTGCGGCCCGGCGGATTCATGCGCGTCGGCCTCTACAGCGCCCTGGCGAGGCAGGCGGTCAAGGAAGCGCGCGCGCTCATCGAGCAGCACGGGTTCCAACCCACCGCCGAGTCGATCCGCGCGTTTCGCCGCCAAGCGCTCGACGCCGGCACCGGCAGTGCGCTGCGCGAGCTCACGCGCTGGCGTGATTTCTTTTCGATGAGCGAGTGCAGGGACCTCGTTTTCCACGTCCAGGAGCGCCAATACCTGCTGCCCGAGGCGATCGAGCTGCTGCAAGGCGAGGGATTGCAGGTGCTCGGCATGTGGACGCGATTCCTCGGGCGCGCGCTGCCGCACTATCGCGCCATGTTCCCGGACGACCCGCAGGCGACGGATCCCGCGCGCTGGCACGCTCTCGAGCAGGCGTTCCCGGCCGCCTTCGACAGCATGTATTTCATGTGGTGCAGGAACCCGCGCGCCTAGGCGCCCGGGACGCGTCGATCAATCCGGCGGCGGGACGGCGATGGTGGGCGCCCAGGCCAGCCACTCCCGGCGCGGCGCCTCGTGCAGCAAGAATCGCGATCCGGGCCTGGCCGGCGCCGAATGCGGCGGGCTGGCGAACTCGATGCCGCCCGCGAGCAGCGCGCGCAGCGACTCGATCTCCAGCTTCACGCCCTTGAACAACCCGCCGCTCAGGCTCGCGCCGCTCGAATTCCAGAACACCGAGCCGCCGCGCACGAGGTCCGCATAGCGCTGCCGGACAAAGACGTGGATGTCGGCGGCCGTCGCCTCGGGCGCAAGTTCGACCTTGCGCACCACGCCGACCTCGACGCCACGGTAGTACACGGGCGTGTTCACCTGCAGAGACTTCAGGCGCGCAGTGCGCAGCACGAATTCCAGGCCGCTGTCTTGCAGTGCAACCGGCGGGTCCTCCAGGCCGGTAAATTCCTTGAGCGGCGCGCCCGTGCCGGGCAACACCTGTATTTCCGGCCCGGTGAGCACTGTGCCGAGACCTATGACGGCCGCGCCGGAGACCTGCGGCCGCACGATCCAGAATACCGCCCCTTCGCCGGCAAGCCTGGCGGACGATTGGCTCAGGCGCAGCTTCACCAGCACCTGCCTCTGGTCGGGGCTGAGTTGCACCCCGGTGACCTCCCCGACCTGCACGCCGCGATACTTGAGCGGCGTCTGGCCGACGCGCAGCCCGCCGCCGTCCGAAAAGCGGACGGTGATTTCCGGGCCGTATTCCTGCAGGCGCTCGACGACGATCTTGGCGGCAACCGCCAGCGCGATCAGCGGGACCACCCATATGAAGCGGAACAGACGGCGCCGCTGGCGCGGGGAGAGCGGCTTCAGTTCGCCGCTCATGCGTTGGCCTCGAGATCGTCGTGTTTTTCCAGCGCAGCAAAGCTCGCGGACGCGAACATGGTCAGCACCACCATGCAGGCGAACGCGAGCAGTCCCGGGCCCGGCATCATGGTGGCAAAATCGCCCAGCTTCACCAGGGCCACCAGCACTGCGAGCAGGAACACGTCCAGCATCGCCCACGGGCCGATGGCGTCGATGAACGCGTAAATGCGGCGACGCTCATGGCGCCAGCGCGCCGGGTAAAAGCGCGCGCTGCCGACCAGGAAGAACAGCGACAACAGCTTGGCGAGCGGGATCGCGATGCTGGCGAGGAACACGACCACGGCGACGAACCACTGGTCGTGCCGCGCGAGGCTCGTGACCCCGTCCCAGACCGTGCTCTCCGAGTACGCGCCACGAAGGTTCATGCGCAGGATGGGATAGAGGTTCGCCGGCACATACAGGATCAGCGCGGCAAGCGACAGTGCAGCGGTCACTTCCAGGCTGCGCGCCCGGGATTCCGTGGTGTCGCCGGCAAGCATCGGCAGGATTTGCATACCTGCCTGATATGACCGCTCGCGCGCGCGCGAGTTCGCGCGCCGGGTCAGTGCGGCAGTTCGCTCGCCAGCAACTCCGGTGTCAATCCCCGCGCTTCGGCGTTGGCGTAGTTCAGTTCGATCTTGATGCCGTTCGGGTCGAACATGAAAAGCTGATACAGGCCCTGGTCGCTGACCTGGCGTTGCCTGAAATCGACCTTCTGCTCGCGCAGGTGCGCGAGCATTTGGCGCAGGCCGGTCGCCCGGAAGGCGATGTGGTCGAGCACGCCAGTGCCGTGCGTGGCGGTCGATTCCTGGCCGACGTACTTCCTGCGGTTCTCCCCCGCCTGCGCGCCGCCCTCGGTGATGTGCACGATGTCCTTGCCGTCGAGATACAGCCAGCACACCGGAAACTTGAAATCCGGGTTCGGCCCGACCTGCATGCCGAGCACGCGCACGTACCAGTCGCGCGTGCGCTCGATGCTTTCGGTCTGGACGAGGAAATGCTCGATGTGGCTCAGGGGCATGAAGTCAGACCCGTTTCAGCGCCCTGAGGATCCGTTCCGGCGTGAACGGCATGGCGGTCACCTGGGCCCCCAGCGGCGCGAGCGCGTCGTTGATGGCGTTCATCACCGCGGCCGGCGCGCCGGCGGTGCCGGCCTCGCCCACGCCCTTGGCGCCGAGTTCGGACTGCTTCGTCGGCGTCTCGATGTGCGCGCAGATGATGTCGGGCATCTCGCCGGACATCGGCACCAGGTAATCGGCCATGTTGCCGTTCAGCAACTGCCCTTCGGGGCTGTAGAGGCACTCTTCGTACAGCGCCGCGCCGATGCCCTGCACCACGCCGCCGCGCAGCTGCTCGTCCACCAGCATCGGGTTGATGATCGTGCCCGAATCCTCCACGCACCAGTGCTTGAGCAGCTTGACGAAGCCGGTGTCCACGTCCACGTCGACCAGAGAGGCCTGGATGCCGTTCGTGAACGTGAAGCCGTACTCGCGCGGCGTGTAGTGGCGCGTCACCGTGAGCTCGGACTGGAAATTCATCGGCAAGGTGTCCGGGCGGAAGTAGGCGATGCGGCCAAGCTCGGAGAGCGCGAGCTTCGGCAGCTGGGTAAGCAGGTGGACGATCTGATCGTCCTTTATTTCAAGTTCCGATTTCGCAAGACCCAGTACATGGGAAGCAACATCCAGGATACTGCTCCGCAGCGCACGGCCGGCCTGCAGGACCGCCTCGCCGCCGATGCCCGCGCCGCGCGAAGCCCAGGTGCCGCCGCCGTAGGGCGTGACGCCGGTGTCGCCCGTAATGACTTTGACTTTATCCATGGAAACCCCAACGGCACTCGCGGCGATCTGCGCGAAGATGCCCTCCGTCCCCTGCCCCTGTTCGGTGACGCTGCACAGCACCGTGACCATGCCGGTGGGCTCCAGGCGCAGCGTGGCGCCGTCCTGCGCCGAAATGCGCGCGCCGCCGACGCCGTAGAAGGCGGGCGAAGGATTGGTCACCTCGATCATGGCGGCGAGGCCGATGCCAAGGTGTCTGCCTTGCTTTCTTTTTTCCTTTTGTTCCTGCCTCAGTTTTTTGTAGTCCATCAGATTCAAAAGCATATCGAGCGCCTGATGGTGCGACAGTCGTTCGAATTTCACGCCGGACGGAAACGTGTAGGGATAGGCGTCGTCCGGAATCAGGTTCCTGCGGCGGAATTCGGCCGGGTCCATCTTCAGCGCCGCCGCCGCCTTGTCGACGATGCCCTCAGTCAACGCCACCGCGATCGGGTGGCCGACCGCGCGGTACTGGCAGGTGACGTTCTTGTTGGTGAAGACGACGTTCAGCTTGCCGCGGTATTTCTGGTGCTTGTAGGGTCCGCCGGTGAGGTTGACCACCTGGTTGCCCTCGATGCCGCTGGTGCGCGGATAGACCGAGTACGGCCCGATCGCCGTCAGGTCGTCCATGTCGAACGCCAGGATTTCTCCCGTTTTCTTGACTGCAATTTTTACTTTTACGCGGTGTTCCCGCGCGTGGATATCCGTCGCAAACGACTCCAACCGGTCTGCCACGAACTTCACCGGCCGGCGCAGCATCACCGACAGCGCCGCGGTCGCCATCTCGTCCGGATAGACGTGCACCTTGATGCCGTAGGAGCCGCCGACGTCCCTGGCGATCACGCGCACGCTGGCCTCGGGGATGCCGAGGTGGCGCGAGAAGATGTCCTGCATCATGTGCGGCGCCTGGGTCGAGTGGTAGACCGTCAGCGAATGCTCGGCCGCGTTGTAGTCGGCAAGGATCGAGCGCCCCTCCAGGCACACGCCGGTGTGGCGCCCGAAACCGTAGGTTTCCTCGACCACCAGGTCCGCCTGCGCGAAGGCCTCGTCCACGCCGCCGGTGTCGTGCGTGCGCGCAAAGCAGATGTTGTCGCCCAATTCCTTATGAATTATTGAAGTTCCTTTTAAAGAAACCTCCATATCTATAACTGCGGGCAGTTCTTCCCATTCCGCCTCGATGAGCGCCGCCGCATCCTCGGCCTGCGCGCGCGTTTCGGCCACCACCGCCGCCACCGCCTCGCCCTGCCAGCAGGCCCGGTCGATCGCGACCGCATGCTGCGGCGGCGACTTGATGCCCTTCAGGTGCCCGAGCACCGCGACCCAGGGCGTGCAGTACTCGGCCACGGCTCGACCGTCGAGCACCGCGATCACACCTTTTGCCTGGGTTGCTTTTTTGAAGTCGAGTTTTTTGATCAGGGCATGTGCATAAGGGCTGCGGTAGAAAACCACGTGAGCCAACCTCGGAAACCGCAGGTCATCGACGTAGGCGCCGCGCCCCTGCAGCAGGCGCGCCGCGTTCGGCCGCGGCATGCTCCGGCCGATGTAGCCGCGGTCGGTCCTGGTGCCCGGCGCGTGCAGGGGAAGTTCGGCCTTACCCATTCACCACCTCCTCGATCGCATCGACGATCGCCTGGTAGCCGGTGCAGCGGCAGTAATTTCCGGACATGTGCTGTCGAATTTCTTCCCTCGTGAATTTTTTATTCTTTAGAACCAGATCCTGAGCCGCGAGAAGCATGCCGGGGGTGCAGAAGCCGCACTGCAGGGCATTTTTCTCGTGGAACGCCTTCTGCAGCCTGGCCAGTTCCTTCGAATCCGACAGTCCCTCGACCGTGTCCACCCGGCAGCCGTTCGCCTGCACCGCCAGCATCAGGCAGCCGCGCACGATCTGCCCGTCCACGCGCAGCGTGCAGGCGCCGCAGACGCCGTGCTCGCAGCCGACGTGCGATCCGGTCAATCCCAGTTTTTCCCTCAGAAAGTCGATCAAATGCTCGCGCGGCTCCACGCGGTGCCGGACGCGGGTGCCGTTGACCGTCAGCGTGATGTCTAGCGCGTGTTCCATGCGCGCTCCAGCAGGACGCCGGCCAGGTGCAGCTTGGTGGCGGCGGTGTGGTAGAGATCGGCGGACGGCTTGAGGTTTGCCTCCAGGTTCGCTTTCGCTTCCTCGAGATTGTTCCTGAACGAGAACTGTACGGGCCGGTCCCCTGCCCCGAGAAAAACGAACCGGTCGTTGTGCGCGGCAAGGCCGACGATGGCGTAGTCGCCGTTGCGCCGCGCGAGTTCGAGGAATACCGACTTGTCGGCAGGCTTGGCGACGGGAAACTCGACCGCGGTCAGCAGCTCCCCGGCCTTCAGGTCGGTTTCGAACAGCCCCTTGAAGAATTCGGCGGCGCCCACGCGCCGGGTCGAATTCTTGCCCGCTATTTCAAAAACCGCTTCAAGCGCGACGGCGACGGCGGGATATTCGGCGGCAGGGTCGGCCAGAGCCAGACTTCCGCCCAGCGTGCCGCGGTTGCGGATCGCCGCGTGCGCGACGTGCGGGACCGCCTGCGCGAGGAGCGGGACATGCTTGCGGACGGTTTCCGACGTTTCGAGGCTTGCATGGGTGACCAGGGCGCCGATGTGAATGGCGCCATTCTTGAGCTCGATATGTTTCAGTTGTTCGATGCTCCCGATGTCGACGAGCAGTTCGGGCGATGACAGCCGCATGTTGAGCGACGGAATGAGGCTCTGGCCGCCGGCCAGCACCTTCGCGCCCGGGCGCGCGAGCAGTTCGAGCGCCTCGGCGAGCGAGGCGGGCTTCGCGTAGGCGAAGGCGGGCGCTTTCAACGCCGCGCCCGCCGCTTTGCCAGCCGCTTTGCCGGCCATATTCCCCTGCGCTCCAGCTCGTCCATGGACTCGCTGGTGAACTCCGCGCTGGGGGCGTCGCCGCCGATCACGAACATCAGCACGCCGCGCCTGCCGCCCGGACCTTTCTTCAGGTTCATGAAGCGGCGCGACGCGCCGGGCGGAAAGGAAATCACGTCCAGCGGCTTGAGGTCGACGTGCTCGACCTTGCCCTTGTGGTTTTCCCAGCTCGCGCGCCATACGCCGGTCATGCAGATGAAGGTTTCGTTGGTGTCGTGGTTGTGCAGCATCGGCCCCTTGCCCGGCAGCGCGCGGCAGTAGCCGAGGTTGAAGCCCTCCGAAATCCTGATCGCCGCCATGCGCGCGGCCTTCTCACCCACCGGCGATTGCTTGCCCGCGCGCTCCACCCTGGGCGGCTGGAAGCCGATGACGTTGTACAGCGTGCGGCGGCAATCGGGATGGTCGCTGTCGGGCAGCCCGCCGTCGAAGCCCTTCAGTTTCGCAAAGCGCGCGACACGCTTCATCATTTCGCTGCGCCTCACCCCGCGGCGCGGCAGCGTCTCCCGGTAAGACATGGCAAGCTCCTCCTCGCCGGGAATGGTAGCTTAGGAACATGCAAAAGCGCAGCGTCGGGATGCTGGGGCTGGGAATCATGGGCTCGGCCATGGCGGCCAACCTGATGAATGCCGGATTCCACGTGATCGGCTACGACCCGGTGGCGGCGTGCCGGCGCCGGCATGCGAGGGCCGGAGGGATCGTGGCGAAGAATACGCAAGAGGTTTCCGCCGCCGCCGGAATCATCATCTGCTCGCTTCCTTCCTCGAAAGCTCTTGAATCGATTTCAAAAACCATTGCGGGCCGGAAAATCGTCATTGAGACCAGTACGCTGCCCATCGCGGCCAAGGAAAAGGCCCGCAAGCGGCTGGCAAAAGCCGGCGTCACGCTGCTCGACTGCCCTCTCAGCGGCACCGGTGCGCAGGCAAAAACCGGTGACCTGGTGGTTTTTGGAAGTGGTATCTCCTCCCAATACCGCAAAACCATTCCAGTGCTGAAAGGTTTTTCCAGGTCCCAGTACTATCTCGGCAGGTTCGGCAACGGCTCGAAGATGAAATTCGCCGCCAACCTGCTGGTCGCGATCCACAATGTGTCGTCCGCCGAAGCCGTGATCCTCGCGCGCCGCGCGGGCCTGGATCCCGCGCTCGCGGTCAAAGTGCTGGGCGACGGGGCCGGTGCTTCGCGCATGCTGCAGGTACGCGGGCCACTGATGGTGCGGCGCGCCTATCGCCCCGCTACGGTGACGAACGAGACCTGGCGCAAGGACATGAAGATCATCGGCGCGTTCGTGCGCGGCCTGAAGAGTCCGGCGCCCCTGTTCAACCGGACCAAGGCGATCTACCGCGCAGCCCTGCGCGGGGGCTTCGCGAAGGCGGACACCGCCGCGGTGGCCGCCGTGCTCGAGCGCAGGAAAACCAGAGCCTGACTGTCGCTGCCGCGCGTCGACGCTGATTGGCGTCACGCGCGCGCAAATTCGTGGACCGGCGACTGCTGCGGCCGAATCCTGCGCCGCGCGGACGGTCGAACGGTCATGGACCTCGATGCCAAGGAGACGCCATGAGAAACACGATCGCTTCGCTTGTTCGCATGTTCGCGGCGCTGCTCGCCGTTGCTGCGGGCGCCGTTCAGGCACAGGCGCTGAGCACCGATGCGCCGGTGATGCTGGTCGCGCGCCCCGGCCTGGAGCCGCCCTATGGGGAAACGGTGCTGATCGCCGTGCCTACCGGCGGCCTGGAGCACGTCGGATTCATCCTCAATCGTCCGCTGCCGCAGTCCGTCGCGAATCTGCTCCCCGATGACGCGGGGTCCACCCATGGCGTACCGCAGGTCCGCCTCGGCGGCCCGGTGATGCTGAACACCCTGTACGCCGTGGTGCGCCAGTCCCAGGCGGACGACGGCGCGACGATTCCCCTGTTTGAAGACGTGCGCCTGGCCGTGCGCGCGGACGCCGTCGCGCGCATTTTCCGGGACGCATCCAACGAGGCGCGCTACTTCGTCGGCTTCGTGAGCTGGGCGCGCGGCGAGCTCGACCGGGAAATCGCCCGCGGCTACTGGTACGTCACGCGTCCTCAGAAAGACGCAGTGTTCCGCGCGGACGACGACGACCTCTGGAGCGACCTGGTGCGCCGGCTGCGCATGCCGGTGGCGCTCAAGTGATGCGCACGCTCCGCGCGGGTTCATCGGCCGGCGGCTGCTGAAGTGGGCCCCGCCCTGATCAGGCGCAAGCAGACGCCGCCGCTGGACGATTTCCTGCCGGGCGCGAAAACCTAAGCCTTCGGTTCTGCGAACGACCGCATCCGGCCAGGAGCGGATGGGCTCCCTTTTCGCCTGGGCGCCCATTTTCCGATCTGCCAGGGGCGGCTGTCGCCTTGGTGATCCCGCAGCCAGGTGATGTAGCCTTCGGCGAGCGCCTCGCCCGAGGCCACCGCGGTATCAAGGGTCGACGCGGCGAAAGTCACTTCAATCTCGCCTTCGTCGCTCGCCCTGGTGTAGCTGTAGAACAAGGGGGCCTTCAGCTTTCCGGCAAGGACAAAGAGGGACGGGCTGATCTCGATGGGCA
>Ga0315912_10002415_pt1 | contig 19969 bp, 18 predicted proteins | sample VfabasoilMG_FD_204469 | JGI IMG/M metagenome (GOLD analysis project Ga0315912, IMG submission 204469) | Garden soil microbial communities collected in Santa Monica, California, United States - V. faba soil | ecosystem: Environmental > Terrestrial > Soil > Garden | place: USA: California...
ACAACATCGACGTCCAGGGCTTCTGCGGTGAGCCGATGCAGATGAAGATCAACTTCCTCTGCAAGGACTCGATCCTGGCCGCCCCGCTGTGCATCGACATGGTGCGCATCCTCGACGTGGCCCAGGACGCCGGCGAACGCGGCATCCAGCGCCAAATGAGCATGTACTACAAGTCACCGTACGTGGCGGACGGCGAGGAGCCGGTGCACGACCTCTTCCAGCAGGAGCGCATGCTCTTCAACTGGGCGCGTGAGATCTCTGGCCGCAAGACGGCCAGCACGAGCCGAGTGACCGCCAACGGCGGAGCAGCGCACCTCGGTGCCGCTCAGCAGCGCCGCGACGTCTGAAGCGACAACCACCTCCAGTGGCGAGAACGAGCCGCAGGCGCCTGCCTGCGGCTCTTTCCATGAAAGGACCCTTCGTGCCCCTTCCTTCCGCACTCGTCGGCAAGACCGGACCCATTCAGCTGATCGACCCGGCGTCGCACCGGCTGTGGCCCATCATCGACCAAGGCTCGAAGGACGCGGTCATGCGGGTCCTCGACCGGGGCATCCTGTCTGGCTCGTTTGCCCCCGAGTCGATGGCCTTCCAGGAGGAATTCGCCGGCTACGTCAGCGCGAAGCACGCCCTTCTGACCCACTCGGGCACGAGCGCACTCGTGGTGGCACTCGCCGCCGCTGGCGTAGGTCCGGGCGATGAGGTCATCGTGCCGAGCTACACCTTCGTCGCCACGCCACTGTCGGTCGTGGCCTGCGGCGCAAGGCCCCTGTTCGCCGATGTCGATCCAATCACCGGCCTGATCGATCCCAAACAGGTCGCGCGCTGGCTCACGCCGAAGACCAAAGCGATCTTGCCGGTGCACGTCCATGGCTGCCCGGCCGACCTAGATGCGCTGCATGCTGCTGCGCCGGGTGTCCTCATCGTGGAGGACGCCGCGCAGGCCCACGGCGCCACCTACCGGGGCAAGCCCGTCGGTGCGCTCGAGGTCGGCGGTGCCTTCTCACTGCAGTCGAGCAAGAACCTCGGCTGCGGCGAAGGCGGCGTCTACGTCACCAACACTCTGGAGCAGGCCGAGCTCGCCAACTCGGTTCGCAACTTCGGCCAAGACCTGCACCTCAGCGAGGCCTCGCTCGTCCCCAAGGATCGGCCGCTCGATGGCTGGCGCGGCCTGTCCAGTCAGCGCCCCGGCAGCATGTTCCGCGGCAACGAGATGATGGCGGCGTTCGCGCGCGCGCAGCTTGCCCTGCTCCCGGCGCGCACGGCGCGCTGCCAGGACGCTGCCGCGTACCTAGCTCGGGCCATTCGAGAGCTTCCAGGCCTCGAGCCACCCCACGTGCCCGAAGGCCGCACGTCGGTCCACCACAAGTACCGCCTGCACATCGATCGCGCGGCGGCCGGGCTTGCCGAGTTCCCAGCAGAGCGCGTGAGAAACGCCCTCATTGCTGCGCTGAAAGCGACCGGCTTCGAAGTGACCACGTGGGAGCGCACGACGCAGACGGCGCAACCCGTGTTCAAGAACGACACGACGGCCGCCGGCATCGTGAAGGAGAACTACCATTCCGCGTTCCCGGCCACCCAGGAACTGCTGGACTCGTCCTTCGTGCTCTTCACCCAGTCGTGCCCGCTCATCGCGCAGCCCGAAGAGGTGGTGCAGGCTTACGCCCAGGGGCTCGGCCGTATCTGGGAGCACCGGCGCGCGATCGTGGAAGCCTTCGACGGCTGACGTAGCGCATCGCCCTGGCAACTGGGTCCGCCACCGGCGATGACGTTCGTCGCCGCCGAAACAAGCAACGAGCGGCAGCTGCACAATGGTGGCCACCCGTAGCCGCTGGTGCCCTCACCCCTGAGGGGCACCGTGCGGCGGAGCGCCCCCTCACGGGCAGCTGGGTCCGCTTACGGACGTCGTGCGGGTACCGGCAGCTTGGCTTCGCCACTCTGCACCGCTTTGACGATGGCTTTGCGCAGGGCCACGTCCTTCTTTTCGCATTCCTTGGAGACGTCGCCACTGTAGGCGCCTTTGCATTCCTGCTTGCGGGCCACGTAGGCGTCGCGGACGCTCGGCACGGCCTTGAGCGCTTCCTGCACGTCCTCGCCGAGGTAGCGCCAGTCGATGTTGGCTTGCAGGGGCTCCGGTGGCTTTTCCATGCGCACTTCGGACCCGTCGAGCGTCACGCAGCCGCCATCCCAGCGAATGGCGTCGAACCCACCCTCGGCGCCGCTCACTGACATGCCGCCGAGGTTGGCTTTGCGGTGGTAGAGCAGCACGACCTGCTCGTCGAACTTCAGCCACTCGTCGCCGCTGGTGGCCCCGCCGGAGGCATTCACGGCCTTGGTCTTGCGGCTGAGATAGCCGCGGGTGAACGGCGAGGCCGGTGAGTTCAGATAGAGCGCCACGGCCGGATACACGTCCTGACACAAGCGCTTGACCCACTTTGGGTCGGCGGTGCAGGGGTCAGAACCGTCGTGGCAGGTGGTGGGGATGCTGACGGGCCCTGCAGCGTCCTCCTCGCTCGCAGCTTCCTCCGCGGGAGCGGGAGTGCTCTCGGCCGGAGCCGCTTCGGGGGCCGCGGGCTCGGCCTGACCGCCGGAGCAGCCGAGGGCGAGCAGAGCGACAGGGGTCAGCACGACGAAGGAGGAAAACTTCATCCCCCGTTCGGAGCATCCGTGCTGGGTACGTGTCAAGTCATCGCGGTACGCCACGAACCCGCCAAAGGGCGCGCGCGTCACTCGACGGTGACGGTCTTGGCCAAGTTGCGCGGCTGGTCCACGTCCGTGCCCTTCAAATCAGCCACGTGGTACGCGAGCAGCTGCAGAGGAAGGACCGCCACCAAGGGGACGATCCAATCGGGCACCTCCGGGATCCACAGCATCTCGCTGCTCAGGCTGGCCAAGCGCTCGTCGCCGAGCGTGCCGACGGCGATGATCTGACCGTCGCGCGCGCGCACCTCCTGCACGCTGGACAGCGTCTTCTCGTACTGGACATCCCGCGGCGCGATCACGACCACGGGCATGGTCTCGTCGATGAGCGCGATGGGACCATGCTTCATCTCGCCGGCTGCATAGCCCTCGGCGTGCGCATAGCTGATCTCCTTGAGCTTCAGCGCGCCCTCGAGCGCGATCGGATAGCCCAAGCCGCGTCCGAGAAACAGCATGTGGCGGGCTTGGTGCCAGCGGCGTGCCACCTGAAGCACCTCATCGGAACGCTCGAGCACCGCACGCAAGTCATTCGGCAACTTGAGCAGCGATCCGAGAATCTCTCGGCTGGTTTCGCGCGACAGCGTTCCGCGGTGTCGCCCGAGATACGTCGCGAGTAGGAGCATGGCCACGAGCTGCGTGGAGAACGCCTTCGTGGACGCGACCCCAATCTCCGGGCCGGCGTGGGTATAGAAGGCGCCATGGCTGGCGCGTGGGATCGCGCTGTCCAGCACGTTGCTGACGGCGAGGATGCGCGCGCCCTGACGCTTCGCCTCATGCAGCGCGGCGAGGGTGTCAGCCGTCTCGCCCGACTGACTGACCGCCACCACCAAGTCACGCTCCGAAAAGACGGGGCTGCGGTAGCGCACCTCGCTGGCCAGCTCACACTGGGCTGGGATGCGGGCGAATTGCTCCACCCAATGCCGCCCCGCCAAGCTGGCATGAAAGCTCGTGCCACAGGCCACGAAGTAGACCCGGCCGATGCCGGCCGTGAGCGCCGGATCGACGCCGAGCTCGGAGACGATCACGTCACCGGACTCGAGCTCGATGCGCCCGCGCAAGGTGTCTTCGATCGCTCGCGGCTGCTCGAAGATCTCCTTGAGCATGAAGTGCTTGTAGCCGCCCTTCTCTGCCTGCACCGGGCTCCAGTCGATGGTCTTGGCGGCCCTCTGTACGCTCTCGCCTTCGAGCGTTTGAATCGACACGCCTCGACTGGTCAGCTCGGCAATCTCGCCGTCTTCGAGCACGAGTACCCGGCGCGTGTGGCCGAGCAGGGCGGGAATGTCCGAGGCGCAGAAGGTCTCGCCGTCACCCAGCCCGAGCACCATGGGCGAGCTCTGCTTGGCCACCACCAGGCGGCTGGGCAGATCCTCGCTGGTGACGAGCAAGCCAAACGAGCCGCGCACTCTACGCAAGGCACGACGGACCGATTCCACCAGCGCTCGCTCAGCCAAAGTCGGCAGAAGCTCGAGGTAGGCGCGGTGCACCAAGTGCGCGACGATCTCCGTGTCGGTGTCGCTGCGGAACTCCACTCCTTCGCGCTCGAGCTCGAACTTCAGCTCGAGGTGATTCTCGATGATGCCGTTGTGGACGAGAGCAATCGGTCCAGCCCGATGCGGGTGCGCGTTCGCCTCACTCGGGCGTCCGTGGGTGGCCCAACGGGTGTGGCCGATGCCGAGCCCGCCAGGCAGATCCTGGACCTGAATCCCGGCGGCAAGGTTGTCGAGCTTGCCCACGGCCCGGACGATGGTGAGCCGCTCACCATCGTGTACGGCGATGCCCGCCGAGTCGTAGCCGCGGTACTCCAGGCGCCGCAGGCCGTCCAAGAGGACGCTCGCCGCCATTTTCTCTCCGACGTAGCCAACGATTCCGCACATGGATCAAACCCGGAGCAAGCTCTTGTAGAGGGTCACGGTTTCCTCGGCGATGGACGACCAGCTGAAATGACTCACTGCGCGCTGGCGGCCAGCCTCACCCATTCTGCGGGCAGACTCGGGGTTCAGCGCCACGTCGGACACGGCCTTGGCGAAGTCGCGGGCGAACTTCTCGCGGTCGAGGGGGCTGCCGGCCTGGTCCCGAGCGAAGTGCACCAGACGCCCGGTTTCGCCTTCGACGACAATCTCGGGAATGCCACCGACTGCCGAGGCCACGACGGCGGTCCCACAGCCCATGGCTTCCACGTTCACGATGCCGAACGGCTCGTAGATGCTGGGGCAGACGAAGACCGAAGCTGCCGAAAGCAGGGCCACGATCTCGGGCCTGGGCAGCATTTCCTGAACCCAGACGATGCCCGGCCTCCGCTTCGAAAGTGCGGTCACCAGCGAACTGACCTCGGCGGCGATCTCCGGCGTGTCCGGAGCACCCGCGCAGAGCAGGAGCTGGACGTCCGGGTGCATGTGCGCCGCGGCTTCGAGCAAGTGCACGACGCCTTTCTGCCGCGTGATGCGACCAACGAAAATCGCAAGCGGCCGCGCCGGGTCGAGGCCGTGCGCTGCGATGGCGGCCCGGCCGTCCTGCGGCGTGTACTCGCTGGTATCGATGCCGTTGTAGATGACGTGCACCTTGTCCGGCTGGACTTCTGGGTAGGCGCGCAGGATGTCAGCTCGCATGCCGGCGCTGACGGCAATGATGGCGTCCGCGTGATCAATCGCCGTCTTTTCGACGAAACGGGACACGCGATAGCCACCTCCGAGCTGCTCCTCCTTCCAGGGGCGCAGCGGCTCCAGGCTGTGCGAGGTCATCACGTGCGGGATGCCGTAGGTGAGCTTCGCCAAGTGACCGGCGAAGTTGGCGTACCAGGTGTGCGTGTGGGCCAAATCCGCGCCTTCGAGGGCGGCGACCATCTGCAGGTTCACGGCCAACGTGCGCAGGGCTGGCATGTGCAGGCCCTCCTGCGAGAGCTCCTGCCAGAACTCGAACGCGCTCTTCACCTCCGACCCTGGCCTGGGCTTGCCGAAGCAATGCACGCCAAGCTCCACGCGCGAGGAAAGCTCACGGCTCAAGTACTCGACGTGCACGCCAGCGCCGCCATAGACCTCGGGCGGGTACTCGCGAGTGAGGAGTGCGACACGCATCCTCCAGACTATAGCGAAACCCCCGCGCCGCAGAACAGGGCGTGCTGCCGCCCGCCGGCGGAAAAGCAGCAGATTGGGACGTCAGTCGACGGGGATGGTGTCGCCCTTGCCGATGACGACCACACCCTCCTCGGAGATGGTGAAGCCGCGCCGACGATCCAGCTCGCGGTCGACCCCGATCGTGCAGCCAGGTGGCACCTTCACGTTCTTGTCGATGATGGCGCGCCGGATCACTGCTCCCCGGCCGACGTCGACGCCGCCAAAGAGCACGGAACCTTCCACCTGGGCCCCGGTGTGCACGATCACGCCCGGCGAAACCACCGACTTTCGTACGGACCCACCAGAGAGGATGGCGCCGCTGCACACCATGGAATCGATGGCCACGCCCCGACGCCCTTCCTCGTCGAAGACGAACTTGGCCGGCGGCAAGTGCGAAGGCTGGTGGGTGTGGATTGGCCACTCCTCGTTGTAGAGGCTGAAGATCGGGTGCACGCTGATGAGATCCATCTGCGCGTCGTAGTAGCTGTCGATGGTCCCCACGTCGCGCCAGTAGCCCTCGTCGCGACTGGTGGTGCCCGGCACGTGATTGCTCGAATAGTCGTAGACCGCGGCGTCCCCGGAGCTGACCAAGTTGGTGACGATGTTGCCGCCCATGTCGTGGGCGCTGCCGGCGTCGAGCGCGTCCTCCTGCACGGCTTCCACCAGCGTTCGCGCCGAGAAGACGTAATTCCCCATGGACGCCAAGACTTCGTTCGGGTTGTCGGTCAGGCCCACGGTCTCCGATGGCTTCTCGTGAAAGGCCCGGATTTTCCCACGCCCATCGGGCTCCATCACGCCGAAGCGCGTGGCGTCGGAGCGCGGAACGCGAATGCCGGCTACGGTCACGCCTGCCCCGGACGCGATGTGCGCCTCCACCATCTGGGACGGGTCCATGCGGTAAATGTGATCAGAGCCGAAAACACAGATGTAGTCGGGCTTTTCGTCTTGGATCAGGTTCAGGTTCTGGAAAATGGCGTCGGCAGAGCCTTCGAACCAGCGCTTCCCGTGGCGCATCTGGGCGGGCACGCTCATCACGTAGTTGTTGAAGAGCGCGGACATGCGCCACGACTGCGCGAGGTGCCGATCGAGGCTGTGGCTCTTGTATTGCGTGAGCACCGCGATGCGGCGGTAGCCACCGTTGACCAGGTTACTCAGCGCGAAGTCGATTAGGCGGTAGTTGCCGCCGAAAGGCACGGCGGGCTTGGCTCGATCTCGCGTCAGTGGCCAGAGGCGCTTGCCTTCGCCGCCCGCCAAAACCACCCCTAGCACCAGCGCCTGTTTGCCCATCGACGTGCATGGTCGCAATGGCGCCGGGGGGAGGCAAGCCGAGCCCCACGAATCAGCGCCAAAGCGTGGCGACGTACACGGCAAGCAGGATGGCCAGCGCGAACGCGCCTACCTTGACCACCACGGGCACACCCCCGCGCGCCGCGTCCGACGCCTGAGCTCCGCCGGCCATCGCCTGGGCTCTCGACCGGGCTTGCGGGGAAAGGCGTGGCCTACGCTTCTCCGGTGCTGGCGCAACGCCCTGCTTCTCGCGGGCGCGTGCCGCTTTGCGCTTCGAACGAGGAGGACGGGCCATGGGTGAGATCAGAGCGGCTGGTCGGCCGTCGGGCTGTGCTTGTTCTGGCCGGCTGCGCGGGGATGCCCTGCTCCCGGCAGAGCGAGCCGCTAGGTGCCGAGAGCCTCGGCGCCGCCGATGATCTCCATCAGCTCGGTGGTGATGGCGGCCTGGCGAGCCCGGTTGTACTGCAAGGTGAGCGAAGCGATCATGTCGCGCGCGTTCTTGGTCGCCGAGTCCATCGCAGTCATGCGAGCGCCGAGCTCCGATGCCATCGACTCGTAGAGCGCTCGCAGGACCGTGACTTCGATGTACATCGGCACGAGCACCGACAGCAGGGTGCCTTGATCAGGCTCGAACAGGTAGTCGATCGGGGGAGTCACGGCTTCCGACTCGCGACTCTCACCGGCGACCACGCGGGCCGAAAGCGGAAACAGCGGCTCCACCACCACCGTCTGCGTCATGGCGCTCTTGAACTCGTTGTAGATGAGGTAGATGGCGTCGACCTCGCCGGCAGCAAAGGGACGGAGGATGCCCCGCGCCACGCGGCGCGCCTGCTCGATGTCCAGCTTTTCCCAGACTCCGGCGAGAACCTGAGCTACCGGAGCGTTGCGACGGGTCAAGAACTCGCGACCCTTGCGTCCCACCACGTGGAACTGCACGTCCTTGCCTGCAGCCGCAGCTTGCTTCCACAGCGACTCGGACTTGCGCAGGACATTCGAGTTGAAGGCGCCGCAAAGACCACGATCGCTGGTGAGAACCAGATAGAGGACTCGCTTCTCCTCACGCCTGGCCAGGAGCGGATGCGGTGCTTCCGCCTCTTGCCCATCCTCGCCGTCCTCGGTGGCCGAGAGGGCACGGCCGACGACCGAATGCAGCACGCGCGCCGTCTCGACGGCGTAGGGACGCATGGCCTGAATTTGGGCCTGGGCGCGATTGAGGCGCGCGCCGGCGACCATCTTCATGGCGCGCGTGATCTTCTGCGTGCTCTTCACGCTGCTGATGCGGTTGCGAATTTCCTTCTGATTTGCCAAGCGCGGTCCCTCGGTCGCAGGTCAGAGCGAAGCGTCATTCCGCCGCAGCGGCGCTGAAATCCTTGGCGAACGCGGTGAGCACCTCGGAAAGCTTCTTCTGCGTGTCCGCATCGACTTCCTTCTTGTCGCGGATCGACTGCAGGAGCTCGGGGTGCTTGGCATCCAGGTGGGCGTGCAGGTCGTGCTCGAAGGCCTTCAGAGCCGATACCGGCAGCTTGTCCACGAAGCCCTGGGTGCCTGCAAAAATGCTCACCACCTGCTTTTCGACCGGCAAAGGTACGAACTGCCCCTGCTTCAAGAGCTCGGTGAGGCGGGCGCCGCGATCGAGCTGCGCGCGGGTGGCGGCATCGAGATCGCTCGAGAACTGCGAGAAAGCGGCCATTTCGCGATACTGCGCCAGGTCGAGACGAAGCGTTCCGGACAGCTTCTTCATCGCCTTGATCTGGGCGTTACCACCGACGCGCGACACTGAGATGCCCACGTTGATGGCTGGGCGCTGACCAGAGTTGAACAGGTCCGAGACCAGAAAGATCTGACCGTCGGTGATCGAGATCACGTTGGTCGGGATGTAGGCGGAGACGTCGCCCGCTTGGGTCTCGATGATCGGAAGGGCCGTCAGCGAACCGCCTGAGTATGGGTCCATCTTGATGGTGCGGCCGGATGCACCGAGTGCGTCGAGCGCCGCCTGAGCGCCGGACTTGCCGTGCTCGCCGATGTGGGCCTTGCCGTCGAGGCCGCGGAACGACGCATCGCCGGGGGGAACCTCTTTGCCCTCCTCGACTACGAACCAACGCTCGGCCAGCTTGGCTGCGCGCTCGAGCAGGCGGGAGTGGATGTAGAACACGTCGCCCGGATACGCCTCGCGTCCGGGCGGCCGGCGCAGGAGCAGGGACATCTGGCGGTAGGCGACGGCTTGCTTGGACAAGTCGTCGTAGATGCAGAGCGCGTGGCGACCGGTGTCGCGGAAATACTCGCCGATGGTCACACCGGTGTACGGAGCGAGGTACTGGAGCGGCGCCATCTCGGTGGCGCTGGCGATGACGATGGTCGTGTACTCGAGCGCGCCGTGCTGGCGCAGCTTCTCCGCAACCTGCGCCACCGTCGATGCCTTCTGACCAATCGCAACGTAGATGCAGTAGACCCCTTTGCCCTTCTGATTGATGATCGTGTCGAGGGCGACGGCCGTCTTGCCCGTCTGACGATCGCCGATGATCAGCTCGCGCTGGCCACGGCCAATCGGGATCATGGAGTCGATGGCCTTGATGCCCGTCTGCAGGGGCTCTTTCACGCCCTGGCGGCTGATGATGCCGGGGGCCTTCAGCTCGATGCGGCGGGTCAGCTTGGAATCGATCGGGCCCTTGCCGTCGACTGGCTGCCCGAGCGCGTTCACGATGCGCCCGGCCAGACCTTCACCCACGGGCACGTCGGCGATGCGGCCAGTGCGCTTGACCAGGTCGCCTTCGACCACCTTGGTGGCGTCACCCAGGATGGCGACGCCCACGCTGTCCTGCTCGAGGTTCAGTACCAAGCCGTAGATTTCACCTGGAAACTCGACGAGCTCGCCTGCCATCACGCCTTCGAGGCCGTAGATTCGGGCGATACCATCGGCGGTCATCAAGACGGTGCCGGTCTCGGAAACGACGGCGGCGCGGTCGTAGTTCTGAATCTGCTGCTTGATGATGGAGGCAATCTCGTCGGCGCTGAGCTGCATGGCTGTACTCGTGACTCTTGGTGGCGGTGGGGGTAGCGGTGGGAAAAGGCGTGGCTCTTGGTGCCAGCTGGCTCGGGGCTCAGCTGGCTCGGGCGAAAGCTTGGAGCAGGCTCTGCTGCATCTGGGCCAGGCGTCCACGAATGCTGACGTCGATGGTGGCATCGCCGATGCGCAAGAGGACTCCGCCGATCAGAGACTCGTCGACCGAGTGGGTGAGCAGCACGCGCTTTCCGGCGGTGCGCCCGATGCTGGCGCTGAGGCCGGCGAAGTAAGAGTCGGGCATCGGGGTGGCAGCCACCACGTGACCGCGCAGAATGCCGGACTTCTGGTCGTAGAGAGAGGTGAGCTGGCGCACGATCTCGGGCAGTGCTTCGAGCCGGCGCCGCTTGGCAATGAGCAGCAAGCTGCGCTGGCCGAGCTCCGAGACCGACAGGCGCGCCGCCAAGGCGCGCAGCGCCCCATTGCGCTCCGCCAGCGGAATGGTGGGGTTCGACAGGTCCCGCCTGAGCTCGCGGCTCGATTCGTAAACTTCGGCAAAACGACCCAGCGCAAGGACGAGCTGCTCGAGCTCGCCGGCTTCCTCGCCCAGCTCGAGCAGGGCCTGGGCATAGCGACCACCGATTTGACCCTGATTCATGATCGGACTCCCGCTGCGGCCCCGGACGCGGAGCCAGCTCGAGCGAGCACCGAAGCGCCCAGCTGACCGACCACCTGCTCCTCGAGGGCCTTGGCCAAGCGCTCCTGATCGTCGGGCCGGAAGTGCTTGGTGATCTCGTCTCGGGCGCCGTCGATGGCCCGCGCGACCATCGTCTGGATCGCAGCCTGCCGCGCGTGGGCACGCTCGTGCTCGACGATCTGACGGGCTTCCTCTTCGAGGGCGAGATGTTTGGCCTTTGCCTCGGCCACGATGCGCTCGTGCTCGGCCTTGGCCTGGACCCGCACATCGGCCAGGATGCGCTCGGTTTCAGCCGCCATGTGCGCGAGCTTTTGCTCGTAGTAGTCGAGCTGCTTCTTGGCCTCGTCCTGCATGCGGCGCGCGGCTTCGATGTCGCCCGCGATGCGCTGCTTGCGCGCCAAGAGGCCCGACGAAATGGCCGGGCCGCCGAAGCGTCCTAAGAAGTAGAACAGGATGGCGGTGTTGAGCAGGAGCGCGCCGAGCGGGACGGGAGTACCCGGCGCGCGCCAAAGCAGGCCCGGCTCCGCATCTTCACTTTCGCCGAGGAACCCCTGAAACCAGTTGATGTCCGCAAACGTGGGTGCCGCGTGCTCGCCGTGGTGTGCGCCGTGCTCGCTTCCGGCGTGCTCACTTCCGGCGTGCTCGCTTCCGGCGTGCTCGCTTCCGGCGTGCTCACTTCCGGCGTGCTCGCTTCCGGCGTGCTCGCTTCCGGCGTGCTCGCCTGCTTCGTGAGCCTCACCTGCGTGGTCCTCCGCGTGCGCACCGGCGGCCCAGAGGCACACGCCGAGCGCCAGCACCGAGACCCGTCCGAACAGTCGAGACTGCTGGCTCACGAGCCCAGCTCCCGGCCGAGGACCCGAGCCCCGATGCCACGGACCAGGTCGTCCTTGCGCGCCAGGAGCTCGTCCCGGACTTGGGTAAAGTCGTCTGCGATGCGCTGCCGACCCTCCGCCAGCACCAGGTCGGCCGCAGCCCGTGCTTCGGCCAGCATCGACGCCTCCAGCGCCGCCGTCTCGCGCCGGAGCGCGTCTCGTTCTGCGCTGGCAGCTGCCTTGATCCGCGCCACTTCCGATTCGTAGTTGGCCAAGAGTTCGGCAGCTCGTTCCTGCATGGCGCGGGCCTCGGCGCGTGCGCCGTCGGTGCGCTGCTCGCGAGCGGCGAAGAGCCGGAGCATGGGGCGGAACAGGAGCGGATCGAGCAGCAGGATGAGGAGCCCAAACAGGGCCATCTGCACGAGGACGCTCTTGTCGAGGTCGACGGTGACGGATGCGAGGAGCGCGGAAGGCATGTCGGGGAGTAGTCGGAGGGGGCTTGGCCAGCTTGGCCGGGGGGACTTGGCCGGGGGAACTTGGCTGGGGGACCTTCGCCGAACGGGGCCCGGGGAAGGGCTGAGCTGCTTCGGCGCGGTCTCGGACAGCGAGAGGGCGGCCCTCGCTACCACCTCGGAAAACGGGTGTCCACCGACGTTTGGGCGTGTTCGGGCTCGCGCCAAAAGTCGACTCCAGCGACGACCTCGATCCGCTGGGAGTGGACTTCCGGCAGCAGCGCCTGGTAGCGCATCCTGGTCTTGGGCTCGGTGGCGTCCGGGCACAGGTCCAACAGGGGCAAGAGCGCAAAGGCTCGCTTGGTCAGCTCGGGGTGTGGAACGGTGAGCACGGCGGAGGCGGAGGTCCGGTCCCCGGCCCACAGCAGATCGAGGTCGATGGTGCGCGGGCCCCAGCGCTCGGCCCGAGCTCGTCCGAGCGCTCCCTCGATCTCGCGGCACACGGCCAAGAGGTCCAGGAGCGGACCGGGATGGTCCACCAGCACGGCTGCATTCAAGAAGTCCGGCTGCTCGGGTCCAAGCGGGGCGGAGGCGTAGAGACGGGAAGCACGAAGCGGGCCCAACCGGCGCTCGAGCTCCCGAGCCGCCTGCCCGATCGCCAGCGCCCGATCGCCGAGGTTCGAGCCCAGACCGATGGCGACCCCGCTCGGGGGTGACAAGGGGGAGTCGGGTGAGTGGGTGGGCGGCACCAGGCGATGGAAACAAGCGCCGAGCGCGCTGAAAAGTCCACCCCAAGCCTACCGAAAAAAGGACTGGGCGCGGGCCCGTTTGGTACTGATCCGGGAGCGCGCATGGTAGGGGCGAGGCACGGGCCGATGACGCAAGGGGAAATCATCCTGGTGGCGTTGATCACCGCGCTCATCTTGCTGGGCACGGGGCTCCGGCGTGGTGTGTGACACCCGCACGCGTCGGGCCGCAATCGCCGTGTCGGCGCCCTGCACTCTGGTCGCCGTGTCGGCGCCCTGCATTCTGGTCGCCGTGTCGGCGACGTGCACCCTGGGATAGGATCGAAGCACCTTGGCCGCGCGCAAGCCCCCCCGGTCGGACTCGGACGGCGCTCCGGAGGGAGGCGCGTCCAGTCCGCCCATCTTCGTCTGCGACGCCTCGGCGGAGGCGGAGCGGTTGATGACCACCTTGCGCAACCGCGGCCACCCGACGGTCGACGTGCCCATCGGCATGCTGCCGAGTCGCGTGCGCTACGAGACGCCTGCGCTCGTGGTGTGCGACGCGGACGCGCACGAAGCGCTGCGGCGCGTCGTCGAGATGACCGAGACGACGACCAGCAAGGTGAAGTTCCTTTTCATCGGGCACGACGACGGCGCGCTGCGCCACGAGCCGGAGTTTCGACGCTTGGCGACGGCCACGCTGACGCGGCCGCTCAACTTGGGAGCGACTGCAGATCTGATCGAGAGCATCGTCGGCCGCCCGGCGACCAGGCAAGCGAGCAAGGTCAACAGCAGCCGACGCAAGCGCGCGCCGGTCTTGGTGGCATCGGCACGCAAGCCCTACCGCTCGGACGTCGAAGCGCCGCCCCTGTCGAATCCCCCGGCCTCGGGACGCCTGCGCGAAGCACCCGACCCACAGTGGTCGGCTCCTCCCCCAGGCAGCAGCGCGCTCTTGGGCGAACCGGTGTCGTCGTCCATTCCCTTCGTGCCCGACACGAGTCCCGGCGCGGCGCCGAGCAGCATCCCGCCCAGCTCGGGGGAATCACGCCTCAGCCCCGAAACGAGGGCGCTCTTGGAGGAGGGGCGGCGGCGGGTGGCCTCTCATCCCGTGCAGCCTGCGCGGCCCACGCGCCTGCCCACCGCTGGCGAGGAGCGCGGGGTGCCACAGGCTGCCCTCCTCGATGCCCTGCAGCGCCCGCTCGACGACGATGAGCCGCTGAGCGCCGAGCCTTCTTCGAACCTGGAGCCGATCTCCGATCCGCGCGACCCGCCGAAGCCGGAGCCCAGCGAAGTGGATGCAGTCGTGGAGCTTCCCGCCCGGGAGCAGGCCACCAACCCTGGCCCGCGCCTGGCCGAGCACCCCCCGCAGGTGGTGAGCCTGAACTCGGACGCACCACACGAGTCCCCGTCGGAAACACCAGGTCCGCAAGCGACGGGCACACCCATCGAGGCGCACTGGCAGTTCGGGAGCGACTTGGAGAGCCAGGCTCCGGCCGGCTCGGATCGCGCCACGGTTGCGCCCCCACGAGTCCGTTCGGAGCAACCGCTCGACGACCAAACGAATCCAGGCGGCCGACTGCCGACGAATCGACCCGGACCGCTCTCCGACATGGTGCGTGACTTGAGCGAGCCCGCTGCCGCCGACGAGGCACCTCCGCTGGACGATCTGAGTGATCTCCTGCCGCCGGACTCACCGATACCGGCAACGAAGGCACCCACCGGTCGCTTTTCCGACCCCGCTTTGACGAGACTCCAGGCCGCGCAGGCAGCCAAAGCACCCCCCCTGTCTGCGCTCGGCCACGCCATTCGCGAGCGCAGGACTGGGTCCTTGGCCCAGGAACACGGGGGTGGCCTGCGGCGCATTCTGCTCAAGGACGGTGACGTGCTCACCGCAACCTCGAGCCGTGACGATGAGACGCTTCCGCACTTCCTGCACGAGCGCGGAGACCTGCCGAGCGAAGCACTCTCGTCGCTCGGGCAACCAGCCCATTTCGGTCGTCATGCCGGTGCCGCGCTGATCGCGCGCGGCCTCCTGCGGCAGGAGGACTTGTGGCCCGTCCTGCGCGGACACGCGGAGTGGTTGCTCGGACGCTTCCTTTCGGCACCCGCGCTCGTCGTCTACGAATCCGAGATCCCAGTACGGGCGCGGGAGGAGCCCGCGGTGTTCGGCGGCGCAGCGGGCGCGGAGGTCTTCCTGGAAGTAGTCCGGCGCGTCGTCGACCCGAACGTGGCCTTCCGGGCCCTGGGCGGCGGAACGCTCCGTCTCGGCCTGGGTGCGAACCAGGGCCTCCTGCCCGAGTGTGGTCTGACCCCAGCAGTCGAGCAGAAAGTGCTGAAGGCGGCCGACTCCGACTTGGCTGGCGTACGCGACCGCGAAGCCGCGCTGCTCCCGATCCTGCTCGGGCTGCGCGAGCTCGGCATCATCTCGACGGGGCGGAACGCCTCGCGTCCAAGCGAGCGCGCCAAGGAGGTGGAGGTCCGCTCCGCCGAGCTCGACGACGAAGCCTTCGCGCTGCGCGTGGCCGCTCGCCGCGCCTTGGTCGACGAGGGAGACTACTTCACCATCTTGGGGGTCTCACGCTCCGCCACCACGCACGAGGTGAATCGCGCGCGCGAAGCCCTCTTCCGCGAGTTCTCGCCCGAGGCTCTGCCGGCACGGGCCGCACACCTCAAGGGCGACGTCGCCGCCATCCTGGAGATCGTTGCCGAAGCGCACGAGATCCTCAAAGACGACGTGCGCCGGGAGCGCTATCGGCGCGCTCTGGACGACGCTCCGCTCGGCGGTCCGCTCGGCGGTCCCTCGTTCGGCAGCGTTCCTGCGCGGCGCTAGGAGGTGCTTGCTCGGCAGTACCTACTCGGCGTGCTCACTCGGCGGCGCTGGCTGCGCGCGGAGAGGTGACGAGCTCGCCGTCCAAGGCCGAGATCACCCAACGCTCACCAGCCCGCACGGTACCCCGAAGGAGCGCTTCGGCGAGCGGCGCCTCGACCAAGCGCGCGATCGTCCGCCGCAAGGGGCGCGCCCCCAGCTCGACGTCGTACCCGCCGTGGTCGAGCAAATAGTCGACGACTCCCGGCTCGGTCACGAGCTCTATTCCACGCAGGAGCTCGAGCTCGTCGCCCAGCCGCTTGAGCAGCTTCTCGCCGATGCGGGCCACGTCCACTCGCGAGAGCGGCGCGAAGGTCAGGACCTCGTCGAGCCGGTTGTAGAGCTCGGGCGGTAGCGCCTGGCGAGCGTGCGCGACCACTCGGTCGAGCCCCAGCTCGGCGCTGGCTTCTCTTGCCTGAAAACCGACGCGCGCACGCTTGGCTTGGGCCAGCTCGCCGGCGCCCAGGTTCGAGGTGAGCAGGATCACCGTGCTGGTGAAGTCGACCAAACGACCGCGACTGTCCGTCATGCGCCCCTCGTCCAAGACGGCGAGGAACGCCGTGAGCACGTCCGGGTGCGCTTTCTCGATCTCGTCGAGCAGGATGACCTGGTAGGGCCGACGGCGGACTGCTTCGGTGAGCTGCCCGCCAGCATCGTGTCCGACGTAGCCGGGCGGAGCGCCCACCAGCCGGGCGACGGCATGTGCCTCGCTCATCTCCGCCATGTCGAGGCGCGTCATCGCGGTCTCGCTCTGAAACAGCACCTCCGCGATTGCCTTGGCCGTCTCCGTCTTGCCAACGCCCGTGGGGCCGAGCAGGAGGAAGGTGCCGATGGGGCGCCGGCTGCCCAGCCCCGCCGCGTTCCGCCGCAAAATACGCGCGATCTTGCGGATCTCGGCGTCGTGCCCGATCACGCGCTCGGCCAGGATGTCCTCGAGCGCCAGCATGCGCTCGGCGTCCGACTGCAGCAGACGCTCGACCGGCATCGCCGCCTCGAGCGCGACGACCTCGGCCATCGCTGCGCTGTCGACGCGGTCCTTCCCGCGGCGCCGACTGCGTGCCCCGGCCAGATCGGCCACGGACACCACCTTGTCGGGGAGCGCTCGACCGGGCAAGTAGCGCACCGCCCAAGCGATCGCCTGCCCGAGCGCGTCATCGTCGTAGGTGACGCGATGGTGCCGAGCCAGGCGCTCGGCCACGCTGCACAGCACCAGGTACGCTTCCTCACGCGAGGGTTCCTCGATGTCGATCGCCGTGAAGCGCCGCGACAGCGCTGCATCCGCCTCGATCACCCGCCGGTACTCCTCCACCGAAGTGGCGCCGATACAGGGCAGTTCGCCGCGGGCGAGTGAGAGCTTGAGCTCGGAGGCAATTTCCTCTGCCTGATCGCCCTGAAAGAGCTGGTGAATCTCGTCGAAGAAGAGCACCACGCGCCCGCCAGAAAGCCCCACCTCTCGTTTGATCGAGGCGAGTCGGCTCGCCAGTGCGCCCCGCACACCCGTGCCAGCGAACAGCTCCGACACCGGCAGCTCGATGAGGATGCGCGGTCCGTCGCCGGGCGACCGTGCCGCCAGGCGAGCGGCAATGCCGCGGGCCACCGTCGTCTTGCCCACGCCGGCCGGCCCAATCAAGCATGGGCTATTGCCGTGACGTTTGGCGAGCACATCGAGGGCGTGCTCGATCTCCTCGTCGCGCCCTACGACTTCGTCGGTCCGGCCGCTCGCGCTGAGCCAGCTCAGGTTCTTGCCGAGCTTGCTCAGAATGGGGAACTCCTTTTCGTCGAGCAGAAGGTCCGAGAGCGCCGCCTCCGCGGCCGACTCAGCGGTGCGGCGCTGGCTGAGAGCAGCTCGTTTGCGAGAGGGAGATTCTTCACCGCGGCTCGGGGGCTCGGCGACCGGAATGGGGGCCGGAGCGCTGCCCGCTGCTCTGCTCAGGGGGGATTCGAAGGCGCCTGCCTGGGTCTGGGCGGGCTTGGGTGTCGGCAGCAGGGGAACGGCCTGTCCGGCGCCCCGCGCGGAGACAGCGGGCGAGCGACCCGCGAAGGGACCCTTCACCGGCACAGCCGGCATGACCGGCACAGGGGTGCCCCGCGGCGGATCGGGGCGGGGCAGGAGGGGTGCCGAGGCTTCCGCGGACGATCGGGCTCGCCGGACCGGCAGCCCCTGCGCCAGCTGGAGCGCTGCCTGCCGCAACAGCGGAAGGTCGACGTCCGAGCCGTCGAGCACCCGCCGGACGGAGGCAGTGCCTTCCCCCAGCAGGGCCAGGAGCAGGTGCGGCGCAGTAGCGACGCGAACGCCAAAACGCCTCGCCATGGCCTGCGTGGCGTGGAGGATCTGGTCCAAATTATCCGGGGTACCGCGCTCCAGGAGCCCATCCCAGCGGTCGAGGACGCGCCGGAATCCTGCCCCCCGCTCCTCGAGCAGGTCGCGCACGCTACCGCTCGCGGCGCCCAGAGAAGCAAGAAGGTGCACGCCGGCCAGTGGCTCGGCGCGAAGCTTCGAAAGCCCCTCGGCCCGCTGCAAAAGCTCGGTGACGGTGGGGTCCGCCGAAAATGCCATCCATCGGTCCTGCCTGGCGCAGCTGGTCCGGGCCAAATTTGTGCTCCCCGCCGCCGCTTGGTGGCCCGCCCGATGGGTGCCAGGATGAGGGCATGATGACAAAGCCCACCCGGGCGTGGCTCGTCCTTCTGCCTTCGCTTGCCCTTCCACTTGGCCCCATGGCCTGCCAAGAGGACGAGGGCACCAGTGGTGGCGGCGACCCCGTCTACTCCACGCGCGAAGACCTCAGCCAAGGCGCGGCGGGCGCTGGAGGCCTGGGTGGCGGCGGGTCCACCGACCCGGAGCAGCCGATTCGCATCTGCTCACCCGACATCGTCATTCTCGACGACCTCCCGGAGTGCTTCGTGGCCGAGGTCTCTTCGCTGCCGCTCGACTGCACGATCGACGGCCACGAGGAGCTGCGCCCAGCGTGGGAGGATGCCGCGCGGGAGCGCGAATGCGCGTATCGCTCGCTCGACGCGGCCGACTGCGCGGCACTCTCGCTCTGCGGCATCGTGAAGGCGAGCGGACCGGCCCAGGACGCCTGCCAGACTGGAGGGGGCAATGCCCCGGCTGGCTATTGCGCCGTCGACGAGCGCACGGATGGCTGCGCCGCCGCCGAAATCGACTCCTTGTTCGTCAACGGCGTCAGCCCCGACGCTCAAGCGCTCCACATTTCGTGCGCCACCGTCGCCAGCGAATGAACACCTCCTTCGTGCTCGCCGGCGTGCTCGGCCTGGCCGCGGCCGGCTGCGGCTGGGGCAAGCAGGCCGAAGCATGCGGGCGCCTGGCTGGGGCGCTCGAGATGCCACCGCCGCCGAGGAGCCGTTCGGCGAAGCCCGGCGAGCTCCAAGCCGCCGCCCGGGCGTACGCTGCAGCAGGGGTGCGCGTATCCGGGGTGAAGAACCTGCCGCCGGACCTCGCGGCCATTGCCGATCCGGCGCGCCTGCAGCTTTCGATCGCGGCGGAGGGACTCGAGGCAGCTGCAGCTGCACGCAGATCGACTCACGCGCCCAACTACGCGACCGCGCGCTTGCGCGTCGACGCTGCACGACGCGCGCTCAGTGAGTTATCCAAGCGGTTTGACGACGCCTGCGCGCGGTAGGGCGAGTCTGACCGGCACTCAGCTGTACTCCGAGGCGCTTCTTTGGTCTGCGCTCCGCGGGCAGCGGCTCGGCGTCCAGTTTCGCCGCCAGCAGGTCATCGGTCAGCACATCGTCGACTTCCTCGCTCGCAAGGCCTCGCTCGTCGTGGAGGTGGACGGGGATGTGCTGCATGCGCACCAGGCGGCGGCTGATGCGCGGCGGGACGAGAAGCTCCGCCGCGCTGGCTACAGCGTACTCCGCATTCCGGCGTCGCTCGTGGAGCGGGAGCTTGCCGGGGCGGTGGAGATGGTGCGGGAGGCGCTAGATGCCGGAACCTGCGGTCACGCTACCGTTCCTTGGCCAAGCTGAAATGCCACAAGCTCAATGCGACTAAGCCGAAGGCAACACACCCCTTCCCGATCGGTGACGCAATGAGCCAAGGATCGGAATAGATGTCCATCGCGACTAGCGAAAGGGGAGCATTAGATCCCGTCCCAGGTTGATTTGAAGCATTAGATCCGGGGAGATCCCGTCCCAGGTTGATTTGAAGCATCACGATTCGCGAGCGGCCGAGAGTGTGGCATGACCCTCCCCCGGGCCGTGCTTCCTGGCCGCAGCTACATGGTGACACGCCGCTGCACGCAGCGGCAATTCCTCATGCGCCCCGATGAGCAGACCAACGAGTCCTTCGAGTACTGCCTGGC
>Ga0315912_10002416_pt1 | contig 19967 bp, 8 predicted proteins | sample VfabasoilMG_FD_204469 | JGI IMG/M metagenome (GOLD analysis project Ga0315912, IMG submission 204469) | Garden soil microbial communities collected in Santa Monica, California, United States - V. faba soil | ecosystem: Environmental > Terrestrial > Soil > Garden | place: USA: California...
GCCCACCCCAGGAAACTTGTCTTTGCCCTTCGCGTTCCAGGCCAAGATGCGCGCCTTGTCAGTCAATAGGCCCTTTTCCCCGAGTTGGTCACCTGCCAAGCGATTGGGGCCCTTGTTTAGGTAGAACATGTACGCCAAATCCCCCTTTTCAGAGATAGGCTTGTAACTGCCTCCTGTTTCGTTCGAGACGATCATGAAGATGGCTACGAACTCTTCTAAAGTGAGTTGTCCCCCGTCGAACCATTTGGGCAGATCGTTGAACAACTGGAGAAAAGGATTTGGATTCCTTGCCATCACCGCTGCAAAGGGGAAGGTTGGTGCCGGGTTGCCGTGGTACATGAGCGTGGGGTGTTTGCTCGGAAAGCCTTTCGCAAATTCGGGAAACCAGGTGGTGAAGTCTTTCTCTGAGACCTTGAGTGACCCACTCCTTACCTTGCCCCAGAAGTTCTTCATCTTGAGGGACAAGGTGCGGTTGGCTACCTCTGTCAATCCGGTCAGATCGACTTCTGCCTTGACCGGACCGATCGCCAAGGCCCCTGCCGGACCATGTCCGTTGCGGGTCAGTTCGAACTTGTGATTGACGCCCAAGCCTAGTGCAGTCGTGACGTACTTGCCTCGCTCGTTGGTCAGGCCCACCTCGCCGCTGCGGCTGACCGTCACGCCTCCCAGCGCAGCACCTCCGGCCTCATCCGTCACTTCGAAGGTAACCTGGGCCCGGATCTGGACCATCGTGACGTCGAAGCTGTGGTCCCCTGCTTCCAGGACTCCGGAGAGTACAATCGTCGTGTCGGCCACTGAGGGCAGGGTGGCCAGGCCTTCCCCAGCATGATTAGGATGGCGGACTTGAATCTCAATCTTGCCGGGCTCTTCATTGAATTTCAGTCGCCCCAAGCCATCGGACTTTCCTAGATTGCGGCTCACCGCTTGTCCGCTCCCGTTGCTTGCAAGCAAGAGGCCAGGCACACCCGCGATGGGTTTTCCAGAAGCTTTGGATTTGATGGTGATCTGTACTTTGACCTGCTTCTTGGGGGCGGCGGTGATGGTCTTTGCGGTCGTTTTTCCCATGTAGATCACCTCATGCGGGAGTGCCGCGCTGGTGGACGCTGATCACCCGTGAAATCGAATTGTCACCGTAGAAACTCCCAAATTCATCGAGTTGAGCTGGCTGTTCACCGGAGAGTCCCATGTTGGCCAGCGGTGCAGCGAGCGGATCGGGATTCACTCCGTCCACGATGTGCACGACGCTGCGGTACTTGAAGAAACTCACCGCGTCCTCTTCGCGTTCTGGGAGCTCTTCCCGTTCTTCCGCCACCTGGGCACGACCCCACCACAATTGACAGGTGGCTTGAGACGGCAAGTGATACTCCGTGGCTCGACCTTTGTCGTCAGCGTAGCCGACTCGAATTTCTCCATCAGGGAGCACCAGTCGGTATGGTGCCCCAAGCATCTTCTCGAGCACAAAACTAGCCGAAGGCGTGGCGCCCATCCGTTTGCGCTCCTCGTCCAAGAGCCAAATCCGCAAGGGGGCTGCAATCCCTCGGTGCGGCCTGGCCGACGCGACGTCAATCTCCACCCGCCTAAACGCATCCGGATGATACAGTTCACTCACCTTCGGATCCTCATCCAAGAGCGCGATGTCGGGCTCTTGCCCTTGCGCAAAGAAGAGCACCTCGACTCGGCGGTCCGCTTGCTCTTCGGCGTTGTCATCATGCGTACCATCCACCGGCGCTGACTCGCCAAACCCGATGTACGGCTGCTTGGTGGGGAGAAACTCCACGAGGCCCTGGAGCTTCTTCAAACCATCAAAGTTTTCGCCCAGCTCTTGGGCCAGGTTGTATTGGTATAGGTCGTAAATGGCGCCCCAAGTTTCTTTGCCGACTTCGCCGTCCACGCCGATTTCGCCACTGCCGCCCAGGAATTTGTGGTTTTCGTTGTACGCGGTTTGAAAGGCTTCGACGGCGGATTTGCCCGTGCTGGCGTTGTCGTCGATCACGCCCGGATCGGCCGCGGAGAAGCCGGTGCCTAGCTCGCCTGCTTTGGGCTCTTCGTCGCCCCCGCCAGAGTCGCTCGCCCCGGTGCTTGCAGCATTCGGGTCACCACTTGTCCCATCTGCCCCACCTTCCTCTGCTTCCTCATCGCTCACTAATGCTTCTACGGCGGGGAAGGCTGCTGACGCCCATTTGAGGATTTGCTTCCAGTCGCTGACTTTGCCGGTCTCATTGGCGAGGTCTTGAAACTTGCTGCGGCCTTCACTGCCACCAGTGAGCACGGCGTGCACCAGCTGGGCGCGTTGCTCGCTCAGCTTGTCGTTGTCCTTGTCGCTGCCGACGGTGTCCGTGTGGCCAGCGACGAGCAGCTTGTGGCCCGTGCGCTCTTCGTTGAAACGCAGCGCGGTGGCCAGCGCGCCCACGCTGGTGAGGGCTTGTTTTGCTCCCTTTGCTGGCACGGCTCCATCGCTCGGTGTCTCGCCTTCGGGGAGCATCACGGCGCTGCCGGTGCGGAAGTGCGCGTCGGTGAGCGGCACCAGGGTGGCTTGGCTGTTGATGGGCGCGGCGTTGGCGTCCACCTCTTCGAGCAGGTGCTGTCGCCAAACGAGGTAGTCGTCTTTGCTGGGAGGGCTGTCGTCCGTGGGCGGTGAGCTGAGCGGGGCCGCTCCAAACTCCTGATCGAAGAAGAAAAACTCCACCCGTCGATCGATGGGGTCCGCTTCTTCATCGCGCTCATCGACGGCGCGCTGGTCCATTTCAAGGCCCGTGCTGTCGAGCGGGCAATCTTCACCCAACCCGGTGGTGAAGATTTCGAGAGGCAAATCAGCGTGGGCGGTCCACGGCTCACCGATCAATTTCATATAGTCGGTGACGAGCTGTTTGCGCGTTTTGGGGCCGGTGATGCCGTCTTCTTTTAGCTCCTCACCCTCTTTGTCGCCCAGGCGCACCTGCTCGTTGTGGCGGGTTTGGTACCAAAGGATGTGATTTTGCGGGTCGGGATGCACTTCGCTTGGCTCAATGCCGGCGGCGGCCCTTTGGCGTGACTCGGCGTCACACAGGCCGACGATCATCAGTCTATCTTCGCGCGCGCCCCACTTGGTGCTGCCGCCCGCGCCCGCGTCGTAGTTTTTGAGCCAGTCGTCCACGCCACCGCTCAAGAACTGTTTGACGGAGTCGGCGCGGGCCACGCTGAGCTTTTGGTTGTCCTTCTCTTTGCCCTGCGTGTCCGTGTGGCCCACCAGCACCAATTGGGACGGGCCCTTGTTGTGCAAGATGTCGCGGTAGTTGTGCAGACTCTCGAGGGCGGTCGGGAGCAAAAACGTCTTGTTGGTGTCAAACAGCGCCCCGCGGATGCGCGCCATGCGCGCGACGGGCACCGCGCCCACCAAGCGCACCTGAGGGCTGCTATCACTGGCGTCTAACACCACCACGGGCAGCTCAAAGCTGCGCGGGTCGATCTTGAGCGCGTCGGGGTAAGTTAAGGTGAATTTGAGCTTGTAGTCACCGGGGACGACGTCAGCATGCTGGACTTGGCCTGTTTCACTGGTGGTGCCTGAAAAGCTCATGGGCCCGGTGATCTCGTAGTCCACCAGGTTGTGGGAGACTTGGCCCGTCTTGTCGAAGAGATCCAAAAAGATCTGCCCTGGTTCGGGCCGCACGATGACTAGCCCCATCACGGCGCTTTCGAGCTGCACGGCGCTCAGCTCGTCGGTCAAAATCATGTCCGTGAACTTGCCGTCCACCTTGACCCGTGGGCGTGAAGGCTTTTCGAAACGGGGCTCTAGAATCTCGGCCAGCTTTTTGGGGTCTTTGACCGTGAGCTGGCCAAAGCTGCCCTCGTATTGTTTGAACTGGGCTACACCGTCACCGTCGGTGGTGACGGTCTCCTTCTTGCCGCGGCAGGCAAAGTTGAGTTCGAGGCCGCTGATGGACTCGCCCGCGTCGTCGATGAAGCGCACGGCAAAATCACTGAGCGCTTCCTCCACCGTCTCTTGCGGCCGCATTTCCGGCGGGATGACCGGGTTTTCTAACGTGATGAAGGTGCGAGCGGGCTCGACGCGTTGGATGAGCAGTGCGCCGCGATCGGACGCATGAAAGAGCGCGTCGCGCAACTCTTGCTCCTCCGCCTCACCGGCGGGTGAAAAGGGCGAGTGCCGGGTGTGTACGTCCAACCTGCGGCCGGTGAGGCGCTTGTGGATCTCGGCCAGGGCTTGGCGCACCTCACGGCGGTCCAACTGGGTGGAGAGCAAGAAGACGAGCTCATCGCTCTCACGCCGCACGTCTGAGGTGTCCTCCACGGCGTGCCGACCCTGTCCTTGCGGCGCGAGCCGCAGGCTCAGCTCACTTCCGTACAGCCGAATCGTCCAGTCGTTACGCAACATGCAGACCAGGGCACCTTAACAGCGGACAAGCCGGGAACCAAGCAGGCTGCCTCGCCGGCTTTAAGCACGGGGCGGAGCTTCGTAATGGGCGACGAAGGCCGCCCTTGGGGCCTGAAGGGAGACTTCTTTCTGAGTGTTTGCCGCCATGCTACGGGTCCAGTCGGTGTGCGGAGTTTCCGACAGGTCGAATCATGCGTTATTCAAAACACTCACCTTACACGGCTGCAGTTGCTTGCTCTCTGCTTTGGATCACCGGTCTGCTTGGGCCTGGATGTACTGTGACGGGGCTTGCCCGAAGGGAACCTGGGGATTCTGGACCCGGAGGGCTGGGTGGCGAAGACGGCACGGACGAGACCACGAATTTGGGCGATTCTACCTCGGGTTCTGGCGGGAAGCTCGTCGAGTCGGGGTCGGGCGGGCGCTCAGGAAACGCAGAGGGTTCCGGCGGCAAGGCGGAGACTCCCGGTGAGGCCGCTCGATGTGGAGATCACGAAAGGAACGAGAGCCTGGGTGAAGTCTGTGATGACGGCAATGAGGAGGACGGCGACGGGTGCAGTGGAGATTGCAGGTCGGATGAAACCTGCGGCAATGACATTGTTGACGACGTGACGGACGAGGTGTGTGACGACGGCAATCAAGAGAGCGGGGATGGCTGCAGTGCCGATTGCGCATCGAATGAAACGTGCGGCAACGACGTTGTAGACTCAGGCGAAGTCTGTGATGACGGCAATGAGGAGGACGGTGATGGGTGCAGTGCAGACTGCGCGTCCAACGAAACCTGCGGCAATGAGATTGTGGACGATGTCACGGAAGAGGTTTGTGACGACGGCAATCAAGAGAGCGGGGATGGCTGCAGCGCCGATTGCTCTTCAGACGAGACCTGTGGCAACGGGATTTGGGATATCCACGAAGGGTGCGACGACGGCAACCTCGTCGACGCTGACAACTGCAGCAACGACTGTTCCTGGGGGAATTGCGGCAATGGCGTGCTCGACGCTCCGTATGAAGAATGCGAAAGGGATCTTAGCGGGATTAGCCTGTGCACCCCCAATTGCACATGGTCCGTTTGCGGGGACATGTACGTCAACGACGCTGCAGATGAAGAGTGTGACGCAGGCGAAAGTGACACGGCTACATGTGACATGGACTGCACATTGGCAAAATGCGGGGACGGATACATCAACGCCACCCGCGGTGAAGAATGTGAACACAACGGGAGTGAAACCTCTCTCTGTGACAAAGATTGCACGAAGACCGAGTGTGGGGACGGGTATCGGAACGCTGCGGCGGGTGAACAGTGCGACGACGGCAACAGCATTGATGCGGATGCTTGCGGCAACGACTGTCGAACGAACTAGGTGACTCAAAGGCGCCTCGTTGTGGGGCCGACCTCAAAATCCCTGGGATTCGTCCCTTATTTGCGGGCGATCTGGCTTTTTAGCATTCTGCTTGCATGCAATCGACCACTCAAGCTTCCGCTCGGATGATCCAATCGACAGCCGCGACCCGCCGCCTCCGCGGCCTGGCGTGGGCGTTTGGTGTGCTGGCGATCCAGATGCTTCTACCCACGGCTTGTGGCGGCGAGGGAAAGGACGGCGGTGAGGGCGGTGAGGGGGAAGAGGGCGGAGAAGGTGGCCAGGCAGGTGGCGACGCGACGGATGAGGCTGGTGGCACGAGCGCTGGCGGCGACTCGGGAGGGAACGAGTCGGGGAGCGGGGGACGGGCGAGCGGCGGTGCCAGCAGTGGCGGCGCGGCGAACGGGACCGGCGGGATGGGCCAGCCCAGCTGCGACGACGACGAAGAGTACGATGCACTGCTCGAGGCCTGCATTGTCCCGATCCCGTGCGACCCAACGGCCAGTCCCTTTGGCGGTGGTGATGGGAGTCAGCAGGACCCGTACCTGGTGTGCTCCGCCGAGCAGCTTGCGGCCGTTGCTGGCGCCCTTGAAGCTCAGTTCGTGCTCGCCGCGAGTCTCGACTTGAGCGACGTGGACGACTTCGTTCCGATCGGAGACATCACGACGCCCTTTGTTGGGACGTTCGACGGCGCGGGTCGAGTGCTGGTTGGCCTCCAGATGAACCTGCCGGAAGTCCAAGGGGTGGGCCTGTTTGGGGGCTTGGGTGCGGACGGGCAGCCGGCAACTGTGCGCAACCTGCAGCTCCGTGATTTTCAGATCGAAGGCAGTTACGAGGTCGGCGTTCTGGCTGGTCGGGTGAGTGATCGTTACACCCTGATCGACACGGTTGAGGTGGACGGGGGCAGCGTAACCGCCGACATCGACGTGGGCGGGTTGGCAGGTGGCAGTGCTGGTACTGTCGCGAACTCGTCGGCAAGCGCAGCCGTGACCGCCACAACGAGCGGGTACTTTGGTAGCAGCGCTGGTGGACTCCTTGGCAGCAATTCGGCACTCGTCACGGGATCGCGCGCAACGGGCGCCGTGGCCGGCGTGAATGTGGTGGGGGGCCTGGTTGGATTCAACCTCGAGACGATCACCCAATCCACGGCCAGCGGTGCGATCACCGCCGATAGCACCGCCGGAGGCCTGGTCGGATACAACCGCGGCGGCGCGCTCGTGGAAGAGTCGTGTGCGTCGGGTGCCGTCCCGGGCGGGTCCGCGCTGGGTGGTCTGGTGGGCGGCAATCAGGGCGCCATCGAGCGTTCGTGCGCCACCGGCGCTGTGAGCTCCAGCCAGGAGGCGGCGGGCGGTCTCCTGGGTTCCAACTCAGGGACTGTCGAGGACTCCTACGCAAGCGGCGACGTGGAAGGCATCATCTCGGTCGGCGGTCTCGTGGGTCGGAACGAAGGGGCGGGCGCGGTGGTCAACTGTTACGCTGTGGGTGAGATGACCGGGACCACGTCAGTGGGCGGGTTGGTTGGCAATGCCACTTCGGCGGATGTCACCAGCTCTTACTTTGCTGACGGGCAGCCGGACAATGAGGTCGGTGTGGCGCTCAGTGAGCAAGAATTTGCAAGTGAGGTAAGCTTCGTTGGCTGGGACTTCGACGACACGTGGACGCAGTCGGCCGAACTTGGCCGCCCGCTCTTGAGCTGGCAGACGGACACGCCCTAGATCTCGCCGTCTACGGTCGCATTCTGGGGCTTGCTTGAAGCACTGCTCAACCAGGGAGACAAAGCGAGCTTGCCAGCAGACACCAGCCCTGGGGGGCGACATGGCCTGGGACACCTGAGCGCGGCCCTCGGCCGGCCCCCCTTACAAGAACGCGCCCCTCGTCTTGATGATTTGCGGAGGGCGCTTGGCGTTGCTCCGCGCATCATTGTGACAGCGCCGCGCTAGGGCATCCACGCACCGCGGGCCAGGATGTGGCCCTCGAGCCGGGAACTTGCCGAGGTGCACAAGCTGCGGCATCAACAGAGCACTACGTCAGGACTTTTATGCGACTCGTTCCACTCACCTTAGTTTCGTTATTTGTTGGTGCCACGGTTTGGGCGTGCGGCGGGGATGATGGACCTGACCAGTCGGGCAGCGGAGGTCGCGGCGGAGAGAGCGGCGACGGGGATGGCGACACCGATCCTGGTGATGGGGATGGCGACGGGAGTGGGGGTCGTGGTGACGGCGATGGGGATGGGGATGGTGACGGAGACGGCACTGGGGGTGGCACTGGTGGCGGTGGCGGCAACGAGTGCGTGGGGGACGTCACACGCTGCACGGATGACCCGAGTGAGGTGGACGTTTGCGTGGACGGAAACTGGGAGACGCAGGCGTGCAGTTCATCCATCCCACTATGTGAGGACGGCAGCTGCGACCCGGAGAACTGCGGCGGCTGCTTGATCGATGACCAATGTTATCCGGACGGCGCGGGCAATCCGGACAACAGCTGCCAAGTCTGTGATGCGCCAGCGAGCGATTGGGGAAACGCCACGGATGGCAAGAGCTGCGGGGAGAACGGGAGTTGTGATGCAGGCGCGTGCGCGTGCACCGATGGCTGGACGGGGAGCGACTGCACGACGTGTGTGGTGTACGTGAAGACCGACGGGGACGACGACGAGACTGGCCTGTCCTGGGATGGAGCGCTCGCTGACATCAACGTGGCTCTAGAGCTAGCTGCGTCGCGCAGGATCGATGAAGAGCTCGATAGCTGCCAAGTGTGGGTGGCGGAGGGCACGTACAAACCGGGGACTGAACTGACCTCGACGTTTCAGCTGCAGGAGCATGTGGAGTTGTACGGCGGGTTTGCTGGCAATGAGACCGCACTCAGTCAGCGCGATTGGGAAGAGCACGAGACAATTTTGAGCGGGGATTTGGCGGGAGATGACGCGGCGGGGGATTTGGGAAGTGCTAGTTCTCCGCAGCATCGCGACGATAACGTTTACCACGTTGCGAGTGGAGCCGACGCTGCCGCGTTGGATGGATTCACGATTAGTGGTGGGGGGAACGGAGATGCGAGTGACCTGGAGGATCAAGAGGGTGGAGGGTTGATCAATCGAGGCGCCGCAAATGCGGTCCGGAACTGCACCTTTGTCGGCAACTATTCGAGGCTCGCTGCCGCGGCGATCCATGCTGAAGACTTGAGTGAACCTTTCGCTGTTTCGGCGTGCCACTTTCTCGACAATGTGGCGTATGCGGGCTCAACCATCTTCCTCGATGGTGCCGACGCTTCGCTGAGCGCGATCACAATGTCAGGCAACACGTCAATGCTGAGTCCAATTGTGAGTTCGCAGGGTTCGCTTGTGATTACTGGTTCGACGTTTAGCGACAACCAGGGAGACAATGGAGGCGTGCTGTCGCTGGATCGCTCACCTGACGCCAGGATCGTCGATTCGTCGTTCCAGAGGAATGCGGCAACGTCCCTCGGGGGTGCCGTTTTCGCGTCACGCGCCGTTCTCTCGATGCACGGTTGCACCTTTGATGGCAACGAGGCGGACGAACGTGGAGGTGCGGTCTACGCACTCAACAGCACGGTAAGCGTTGTTAGCTCGTCGTTTGTGCGCAACTCGGCTCTCGGCTCTGGATGGGGTGGGGCGATGATGGGTTCGGCTGGAACGATCTTGTCTGTAACGAACTCACTGTTTCTCGGGAACGTGGCGAGTGCTGCAGCTGCAATATCCAATCGAGAGACGAACTCCGAGCTCGTGGTCGTCAACAGCACTTTCGTCGATCACGAAGTGGAAGACGATTCCGGGATCATCGAAACCTACATTGCCGAGAGTTCTTTCCACAATTGCATCTTTTGGGGCAATGTCGGCGATGCGTTTCATGACGTGGGTGACGTCCAGACAACGCCGACCACAGTGGCTACGCACAGCTTGATCGAGGGTGGATATTCCGGTGAGGGAAACCTCAATTCAGATCCATTGTTCGTGGACGCTCCCAATGAAAACTATCGTCTGACTGGTAGCTCACCTGGCATAGACCAAGGCAGTAGTGCTTTTCTACCTGCGGACACGCTCGATCTGGACGGCGATGGGAATACCCAAGAATCTGTGCCTGTCGACCTAGACGGGGAAGCCCGGGTCTCCGGTGCATCCGTCGACATGGGCGCGTACGAGTCGGCTGAGTGAGCCGACCAGGACCCGCGCCCGAGGGGGGGCGACACGGACCTGGATGCAACCATCGCGCAATTGGTGCCCGTGTCACAGGAGCGCTGATGTGCGCCCTAGTTGAATCGTTGGGCTTGTCGAGTTTGGTTCAAGGTCCACCCCCGCCGCTCGATGCACCGCCGCTCGATGCACCGCCGCTCGATGCACCGCCGCTCGATGCACCGCCGCTCGATGCACCGCCGCTCGATGCACCGCCGCTCCCGGACGAGCCGCCGCTGCCGCTTCCAGGGATCTTGCAAGCGTCATTGCAGCCATCGTTGGGGTTACCGTTCTTCCCGTCATCGCACTGCTCGCCTGCTGCAACATTGACGTAGTGATCTCCGCACTTACTTTCCTTGCAGGCGACTCCTTTTGAACTGGCAGCGAGGGAGTTGCAATTGAACAAGTCGCTGGCACCTGGATCGCAGTCTTCACCATCCGCTTGATTGCGATGGCCGTCTCCACACCTAGACCACCGACAACTGACACCATCTTTGAGATCGCTCGACTTGTAGTTGCAGTCGGCGTTGTCTGCCAAAGGTTGGGCGGGTGTGGCCCAGACTGCATACTCGCACTGCTCGCCAGCTTCGGCGTTGACGTGCCCATCACCACACACAGGAAGAGTACAACGGTTCGCCTCCTGCCACCAACGGGGCCCATCTGTAGTGTAATTGCACGTGGGGGTTTCTACAGTTACCCCATCATCGCATTCTTCCAAATCTGCGGCATTGATGAATCCGTCGCCACAGGAAGACTCCTTGCAGCTGTTTCCATCGGCGACATTGCCGGAGTCGTAGTTGCAGTCTGGTGTGCTGGTATTTCCGTCGGGGTCACAGTCCTCTCCGGCGGCCTTATTGACGATTCCATCGCCACAAACGGGAGGTGTGCAATCTCTATTACAACTGATGGACTCCTTCCCCTCACCCAGCCCTGGATCACAGATCTCACCATTGTCGAGCGGGTTAATGATGTTATCTCCACAAAACGAGATGGTGCATACGTCAGTACAGTTTGCTTTGCCAATCAGGCTCCAGTCGCACTCCTCGCCGGGTTGATTGACAAGGTCTCCGCAGTCGTCGTTGGGAGTACAAGAGTCGCTACACTCGTCGTTGTCGATGCCGTTGCCATCATCGCATGGCTCGGGCAGCTTCGTATCGACGTTTTTCTCGTCGACGATGCCGTTGCCGCAATACTCCTCGGACAGGCAGTTTGAACTGCACCCGTCACCTGGCGTGGTGTTTCCATCGTCACAAACTTCCGGGATCTGCGCGAGCAGGTCGACAATCCTGTTGCCGCAGCTTTCGTTGGACTTGCAGTCCGCACTGCACCGGTCACCGTCGAAGTTGTTTCCGTCGTCACACACCTCACCCGCTTCGCGATCGATAATGCCGTTGCCGCACTCTTCTTTCGATGAGCAGTTGGCGTTGCAACCGTCACCACTGTTGTTGTTTCCATCGTCGCACACTTCACCGCGCAGGGTGTCGGTGATCTTGTTGCCGCACGTCTCATTGGAGCTGCAGTCTGAGTTGCAGCCATCGCCGCTTTCGTTGTCGCCGTCGTCGCACTTTTCACCGGCGGCTGTGTCCAAGATCCCGTTGCCGCATTCTTCGAGCGATCGACAATCTGAGCTGCAGCCGTCGCCGCTTTCATTATTGTTGTCATCGCAGATTTCGCCTTTGGCTTCGTCTTTGATGTCATTGCCGCAAAATTCGCGCGACTTGCAGTCCGAGCTACAGCCGTCGCCGCTGCGCGTTTTGCCGTCCACTTTGCCATCGTCGCAGACTTCGCCCTTGACGTCGTCGGTGATGTTGTTGCCGCAAAACTCTTTGGATTGGCAATCAGCGCTGCAACCGTCGCCGTCGTCGTTGTTGCCGTCGTCGCAGACTTCGCCCGCGGCGCTATCCAGGATGTCGTTGCCGCACGTTTCCAACGATTTGCAGTTGGAGCTGCAGCGGTCACCGCTGTTGTTGTTGCCGTCGTCGCACGCCTCACCCTTGTCTTTCAGCTTGTCACCACAGCGCTCGACACCCAGACAATCCCCGCGACATTTATCGCCGTCGTCGTTGTTGCCGTCATCACAGACTTCGCCCGCCTCGTTGTCGAGCAGGTCATCGCCGCACTCTTCCGTGCCTTTGCAATCGGCGCGGCACCCATCGCCACCCTTTTCGTTGTTGTCGTCGCAGACTTCACCCGTGACTTCATCCTTGACGCCGTTGCCACATGTTTCATCGGAGCGACAGTTTTCGCTGCAACCATCACCGTCTTTGACGTTGCCGTCGTCACAGGCTTCACCCTCGTCCCGGGCGCCGTTGCCACACTGCCCGGTGATGCACGCCTGACCGTCCACGGTGCAGGCGGTGCCTGGCGGACAGATGCGCCCGGTGGGTTCGCAAACGGATACGTCACTTTCAGTACAACTGGTGGTCCCGGCCACGAGGGTGCCGAGGGATAAGGCGAGTAAGAGCAAACGAGTGCGAAGTGAGTGGTTCATCAAAGAGCTCCCCATTGGAATGATCCAGAGGCAAGTAAGCCGGAGAATTGTGGCCCAACTACCGGCGCGAAGCTAACGCTGCGCTTCCCCAAACTAACGCTGCGCTGGCCCGGATCTTCGCGGTAGGGGATTTTGCGATTGACGTAGAGCAATATTCCGCCCACCAGCGTCGCCGCGCCGCCGGTCGCCATGGCCGCGATGCCGATGGTCTGCATGGTCTGACCAGTGTGTTTGACCTCGGCGTCACCCTCGGCACAGCCTGTGGGGCATTCATCCTGGATGCGCTCGTCGTCTTTCTTGATCTGCTCGCCACCCAACCAAAACAGCAAGCCTCCAGTGCCTGCCACAACGATACCACTCACCGTGAGTACAATGGGCCCCACCGGTGACCACTTGCGCTTGTATTTGGTCCACTCTTGCTCAGTGTACAGCTTGATGTCGAGCTGTTTGGTTTCACCGGGGACGAGGGACAAGTCTTGCTCGTTGTTGACGTAGCCGGGCGCTGAAGTGACCAAGCGGTGGCGCCCCGGCGGATAATATTGGTCCAGCTTGCCCGGCGCGCGAAACGCCACTTTGTCATCCAGCTTGACGGTGGCGGCGTGGTGGTCGCACCGCACTACCAAGTGGCTCAACTGTTTTTCCACCAGGTTGAGGTACTGCTTGGCGCGCAAGATCTGCTCTTCGCCCAGCGGGCGTCCTTCATACTTGAGGGCGTCCACCAAGTGCTGACGGAGCCGCAGCGGTTGCTCCAAGTTGAGCAATGCCAGGGACAGGTTGTAGTGGATGCCAGGATGGTCCCAATGCGTGAGAGCCTCTTCGTACTTGTCGATGGCGGGCACGAACACGGACTCACGCACCAGGCTGTTGCCTTCCTGAAACAGCGCGCGCGCCTTGACTGTGTCCTCGTCCGTGACGCCCGTTCGCCAGGGTGAACTGGTGGCTTCGTCGAGCGTGTCGACCTCGGCGTGCTCTTCCGCCTTGGGCGGCAAAATCTTGAGCGGGGCTTCGTTGGACTGACCAAACGCCGTGGCTGGGCACACGACCAAAAAGAAAAGTACGAGCAGAGATCTGAATGGTCTCAAGTGGTTCATCGCTAGTTCACCCTGAACAGTGCGAGACCCTGCGTCAGACGGACAGGGCACATGCCAGCTGTCCTCCTTGGGGAGCGGGTCTTCACCGTTTCCTGCGAAAGTAACCCTGGACCCGTGGCTCGTGAAGGGGCGCCTCGGTGCTCGGCCTTTGAGGCTCCGATCACGAGGGGGTTTGGGAGAAAGACAGCTGCCCAGTGAGGAAAAGCCCCGTCGGGTTTGGCTCCGCGCGATAACTCCGCTAACTTTGCGGGTTGTCTATCCTCAGCTCGTTTCAGCATGGCTCGCACCGCACCTGCCCCTAACCTGATCGCTATCCCCGGCATGAACCCTGGCAACATCGTCGCAGGCGGTGGTGGAGGTGCGGGTGGTGGCTCCGGCAAAGGGGGCAAAGGCGGAAAGGGTGGCAAAGGCGGCGGGCCAGGTGAAGGTGGAGAGGACGCGGAGGGTGGTAACAAGGCCTCCGGGGACTGCGGAGCTGGCGGCGCCGCGGGCGCATGCACCAAACATTCCTCTGGAGCCAGCGCCGGTGATCCGGTCGACATCGGCACGGGCGCAGTATTCACCCAGCCGCATCGCGATCTGGACCTCAAAGGCATTATTCAGGTCGTCTTCGATCGAAAGTACTCGAGCACCGCGATAGCCACGGACGTGGGCCTGGGATTTGGTTGGTGCCACACCTTCGATTGGCGTTTCGAAATGCGTCGTCGCGGCATCGTGGTGCGCCACATGGGCAAGGAGGTGGATTTCTCCTTCGACTACCACCCGCAAGTGGCCGTGGGTACCGGCGGATGGATGCTCCGAAGAGTGGGCAATGGCTACGTCCTCGACACCAACGACCAATTCTTTCACGAGTTCGTGCCCGTTGCCCACGACGCACAGAAATTCGTCCTTGCCGTCATTCGTCATCGCGACGGCAGCCGTCTTCACCTGAGCTACGACGAGTTTGGTCAACTCACGACGATCACCGAGGTGACCGGACGTCCCATTCACCTGAGCTGGGATCGAGGCCGCATCGTGCGTCTCAGCATGACTGATCCGCAGAGCGGCTACACCATCAACTATGGCCGCTACGACTACGATCAACGCGGCGATTTGGTGCGGTTCACCGATGCCAATGGGTACTCCACGGAGTACGCGTACGATGAGCTGCACCGGCTCGTCCACTACACCAATCCCAATCGTTTACGCTTTTACTTTCGCTATGGGCAAGACGGGCGCTGCTTCGAGACCTGGGGCGAGTATTTGGATCACGTCGATCCTGCCGTCGATCCTGAGGTGCCGCGCCTTCTGCGTGATGGATCGCCCGCCCGAGGCATCCACCATGTACGCGTCGATTACGTGACGGATGAGCTGACCCAGGTCGTCGATTCACAGCGTTTGCGTACCTACCATCTTCATGACGACGGTCAGATCGCAAAGGCGACGGCCGGCCAGGGCGTCACGGATCGGCAGTTCGATCACCGCGGTAACATGGTGGCGCACACCGATACCGAGGAAAACACTTGGCGCTACGAATGGGATATCCGCGGTCGACTGACCGCCACTGTGGACCCCAATGGGTTTCGTGAAGACTACATCCGCAACTTTGACGGGGATGTCCTTGAAAATCGCACCTCTGACGGGCATTCGGTGCGGCGTCGGGTGGACACACGGGGCAATCCCGTCGAGGTCGTCGATGAAGCGGGGTATGTCACCTTCTACGAATGGGACGAGCGCAACCTGATGGTCGCACAGGTGCGAGCCGATGGAACACGAGAGACGTACGAAGCGGATATCTACGGCAACCTCGCCCGGGTCACCTACGCGGATGGGAGTAGCCAGACCTTGGAGTGGGACTACTTTGGTCGGCTATTGCGCCGCACCAATGCCATGGGTCTCGTGACCGAATATGCGTACTCGGATTCAGGTCAGGTCCTCTCAGAGATCCAGGGCAACTTGTCACGTGTCATCTACGGGTACGACGCGGTGGGCAACCTGACGAGTTACACTGATGACTTTGGCACCATCCGTTTGGAATACGGCGGCTTGAATTGGCTGTGCGCGCGCGTCTTTCCCAATGGAGAACGCGAGGGCTTCCTCTACAACTTGGAAGGATGGATGACCCGTGAGGTCAACGAGCGCGGTGAATCACGGTTGCTCTCACGGGACAGCGTGGGCGCGGTGACGTCGGATCGCCTCTTTGATGGCCGGACCAAGACCTACAAATACAATGCCGAGAGTCAGGTCATTGAGTTTGGTAACGCGCCGGGCCCTGTGCGGCGCAATGAGCTCGATGCGCTGGGCAATCTGGCGCTGGTTGTCTACGAAGACGATACCGAAGAGTCCTTTGAGTATGACGTGCGTGGCTTGCTCAAGAAGGCGACCGGACCCGGTGGCAGTGTCGAGTTCGTTCGAGATGCGCGTGGCGAGATCATCCAAGAGATCCAAGTTGCCGACGGTATCGTAGAGCACGTTGGGCGCGCTATCGACCCCATGGGACGCGTGCGCAAATTGTGGCTCACGGGTCGTCAGGAGTTCGACTTTCCAAGAACTGCTCGGGGCTTTCGCCACTCCGTTCGCTTGCCTGGAGGGACTCGCATCAAGGAGAACTACCGTCCCGATGGTGCACTGGCGGAGCAGGTCCTGGCGCAAGGCGCGATCATCAAGAGTGATTTTGACGGCATTGGGCGGCTCAAGCGGCGCGCGGTGGAGGTGGCTCCTGGCCAAACCGGGCGCGCGGAGCCAAGTTGGGTAGGTGGCCAGCAAGGGGTGTTGCTGGAGAAGTCCTTTGCCTACGCCCAAGGGCCCAACCCGGCGACCAAGTCGGACTCTCACCGTGCACTGGTCAATTACCGGTACGACGCGCGGGAGCGTTTGTTAGCTCTTGAAGATGAGCGGGGAGACGGTGAGCATTTCGTTCACGACCCCACGGGCAATCTGTACGAGACGGGGCAAGGGGCGCCGGGCCGTCGTTATGACGGGGATCGCCTGGTCATTCGTGGCAACACCCGTTACGAATATGACGTTCTTGGCCAACTCGTCACCAAAGTGGTGACGCTGGACGATGGAGCGGAGCGCCGCTGGTCCTACGAGTGGAACCTCAAGCAGCATCTTTCTGCTGTCGTGCGGCCCGACGGGCTGCGCATCGAGTTCACTTATGATCCGTTCTCACGGCGCACCTTCAAGCACGTGTGGTCGCCTGATCCGCTGACAGGCGAGCTGTCGATCCTGCGTTCTACACGTTACTTGTGGCATCTCGATCAATTGGTGCTGGAGCGGCAAATCGAGCCCCTGACGGACGGTAGCTTGCGCGAGACTGTCACGTCCTATCTCTATGGCGACACGGCCCCGAGCCCTTTGGCCCAGCAACGCACGGTGCGGGAGCACGGCACCGAGAGCAAAGGGGAGTGGCTATTCTTGGTCGGTGGACAAAGCGAAGCCCCTGAAGAGCTGATTGACCAAAGCGGCGCGATCGTCGCGCACATCGATCGTTCGGCCTATGGCGTGATGGTTCATCGCCCCGGTGCAAACGAGCGGACGACGGTGGGATTCATGGGCCAGTTTTTTGATGAAGAAACTGGCCTCTTCTACAACCGTGAGCGTTACTACGACCCAGAGATCGGCCGCTTCATCAATCACGACCCCGTGGGCACAGCCAGCGGGACCAACCTGTATCACTACACCGCGAACCCGATTGGATACGGCGATCCCTTTGGGCTCAAGAAGCATCCGCTGACGGTGAGTGTTGAGTTCAAGGGCGATTCAGAGCCAGTCAATAAGAAGTTCACGTCGGGTCGCGACACTGACGAAGGGAAGAAGTGGTCAGACCCGGGAAAATCGCAGTGGGGCACACACACTGAACCGCAGGCAATGAATTGGCTAGAGTCAGAGGAGAAAAAGGGAAAGAACCTAAAGGGAGCCAACGTTCAAATGGAGGGCGCCAGCCCGCCTTGCTTGATGTGCAGCAAGCGTATGCGGGACTTTTCCAACCGAACGGGGGCGACGATTGAGTACAGTTATCCAAATGACAAGAAGGTCAAGTATGCACCTCAGGCAGAGAAGAGTCCCGAGCTTGTCCAAGGAGACAAGGGTGCAGAAAATCTATGTGACAACTACAACAAACATCACGAATATCGAGACAAGAAGGCAGCATGGGACGACAGCGACGGGAAGGGCGCGCCTCCCCCTAAACCGGAATACGATCCTCCACCTGATCCGCAGCCCGGCGCTGTGACTGCAAAGAATCCCGCTTGGCAGTCATACCAATCAGAAAAAGCGAACGCTCAAGACACCAATGATGATGGCTTAGGTGCTGATCCCGAAGACGAATGATTTATGGCAACCAAGAAGAAAAGCGCATCGAACGCGGACAGTAGCTTCACTCTTCCCCCCGGCGCTCCATCGGATATGGCCGGATGGCGGGCGCTTTATCCTGAACTCTCGGCGCAGCGCACCATCGACGAGATTGTCGCCGGTCTCGAGCGAGCTCGTGCAGAAGGCAGCAGTAGCGTGCTCCACAGCACCTTTGAGGATGAGGTGGGGATTTCCATCAAGAAGCAGCCGACAGATCCCTATGCTTGGCTTTGCCAGACGAAGTCCTTGTGGCTGACCAACGTGACTCCATTTGATGACGTGGTTTTCGAGGATGTGCGACCGCTCACCACCTTCACACAACTAACACTCCTTGAAGTCAGTGCCTCCTTAGCTGCTGACCTCTCCGTGCTTAGAGCATTGAAGGAGCTGAAGACACTCTATGTGAGGGGGGGCGAGCATTCGGATTGGAGCTGGTTGGCCCAACTCTCGCAGCTCGAAGTGCTCAATGTTGCGGGAAGTCTGGTTGCGCAAAGGGATCTCGTCCCTTCGCCCAAGCTTGTCCTATCGGCCAATACCAAACTCCGGCGCTTTCAATGGTCGGGCAGGTACGATGACATCTCGCACGTGGGTCTTGGTCCGCAAGTTGAGTGGATTAAGCTGGTTGGACAATTTAGCGATATTTCGAGATTGGCCGCGGTTGATTCGTTGAAGCACCTCGACGTTCGAGGATGCCAAGTTCGGGATCTTTCGCCTCTTGCCTCCCTACGTTACCTAGCCCGTCTAGATGTCTCGTCCAATCAGGTGGAGAGCCTCAGTCCAATCGAAGGGCGCACGAATTTGGCGCTCGATGCGCAATACAACTGCATCTCCGACCTCACACCGTATCGGAAGATAATGGCGCAAAACCCCGAACGTGCAGAGAGTTGGATCAAGAAGACCGAGTCGACGCAACTCAAGCTGACCACCCCCGAAGCGCGTGCGGTGTATGACGACTGGCTCAACTTGGACAAGTGGCGGAGCCTATGCGACGTGTTGGATGCCGCTGGAGATCCGATGGGAAGGCAAATTCGGCTGCGCTTGGCCAACGATCCAGATTGCGATCTCCCTTGGTTCTGGGCGAGGGGGACGATGACGCGAGATCCATCGTGGAAATGATGGCTCGGGTGCGGCTTCTCCAAGTGTGCCTTTGGTTGTCCAGCGGTCCCGAAGATGAATGATTATGGCAACCAAGAAGAAGAGCGCATCGAGCGCCGATAGTACGTTCACTCTTCCACCCGGTGCGCCGCCGGATATGGATGCATGGCGGGCGCTTTATCCTGAGGCTGAGGCACAGCGCACCATCGACGAGATTGTCGCTGGTTTCGATCGGGCTCGTGCAGAAGGCAGCAGCAGCGTGCTGCACGGCACCTTTGAGGATGAGGTGGGCATCCCGCTCAAGAAGCAACCTACCGATCCTTATCTTTGGCTCTGTCAGGCGAAATCATTGTGGCTAACCAATGTGACTCCTTTCGATCGGGTAGTGATCAAGGAACTGCGACCTCTCACCACCTTCACTCAGCTTGAGTTCCTCGAGGTGAGCGTTCCACAAGTTGCGAGCCTCATGTGGCTTGCAGAGCTCACTCGAATGAAACACCTCCATGTGCGAGGCGGTGAACGTTCGGATTGGGGATGGCTTTCCAAACTATTGGAGCTTGAGTCGCTGGAAGTTGCTCCGAGCGATGAGGGGCAGAAGGTGGGTGAAGTGGCGCAGCAGTTCAACGTTGCAGACAACAAGAAACTGAAACGCTTGCAATGGTCCGGCAATATTAGAGGAATATCCACTTTGGCTCTCGGGGCACAGCTGGAAAAAATCGACTTCACGGGGCAATTTTCGGATATTACGAGTTTGCAACACATCCATGCCTTGCGGGAACTTGATCTGCGAAACTGTCAGGTGCGCGACATCACTCCCCTGTCCAAGCTCAAGAATCTCGAAACCTTGGACATATCTCGCAATCAAGTGGCGTCCTTGGTTGGCATAGAGGGCCTTGGAAAATTGGCGGAACTGGATGCTCACTACAATTGCATTTCCGACTTTGAGCCGTATCGCGCGATGATGGAAGAAGAAGACCAAGATGATGTAGAGGAGTGGATAGAAGGTACCGAGAAGACGCAAATCAAGCTCACCACCCCTGAAGCGCGAGCC